>Ga0209480_10001441_pt1 | contig 17398 bp, 18 predicted proteins | sample JI61114C2DNA_FD_187501 | JGI IMG/M metagenome (GOLD analysis project Ga0209480, IMG submission 187501) | Wastewater effluent complex algal communities from Wisconsin, to seasonally profile nutrient transformation and Carbon sequestration -... | ecosystem: Engineered > WWTP > Effluent > Algae... | reverse complement strand
GTATTCCCTTTCAGCCAGGCATAATCTGCCTTACTGAAATCCCATATATGAATATGTGTATCTGCGATTCGCTGCATGATTATTTGCTGCTTATTCAGGCAGGCCCTGTAACTGGTTGCTGATGCCAAACTGTTTTTCGATGGCTTCATTGTGTTCTCCCAGCATGGGCGCCCCGGCGGCAGAAAGGAGAAGTTGTCCGTCCACTTTCACCGGGCAACGGGTAGTAGTCACTGAAACCCCCTTACTGGTCTTCACCGTTACTTCCATTTCGAGCAGACGGTATCCTTCCTCTTTTACCAGGTCATCATAGTCCAGTACCGGTGCACACCAGATATCCGCTGCCTCCAGAATTCCGAGCCAGTGGGCGGCGGGTTGCTGTTGCAGGTGATCGGCCAGTACTTTTTTGATTTCATCGCGGCGGGCAAACCAGTCATTACTGTCGCTGAATTGCTTCAACGGTTCACAACCCAGCAATTCCGCCAGCGTGGGAATATTCGTCATGGCCAGTGCAATGTAATTATCATTTGTCTTATATAGCCCATATGGTGCCGCTATATAGGCATGCGCGCTGTTCACCGCCCCGCGGATGGGGAGCTGACGGCCATCATTATAATAACAGGTGAGTACTTCAAACTGGAAATCGAGAATACTCTCGAACATACTGACTTCCACCAGGGATCCTTCCCCGCTCACGCCCCTGCCATACAAAGCGGCCAGTATACCCTGCGCAATATGTGTGCCGGCCAGAATATCCACTACCGCCACACCCATCGGGGTGGGATTTTCATTATTATTATTGCTCAGCCAGGTAAGTCCTGATACGGATTGAAGCAACAGGTCCTGTCCCGGCAGATCCTTCCATGGCCCTTCGGCACCGTACCCGCTGATGGCGGCATAGATAATATCCGGTTTGATTTGTTTTACCGAATTATAATCAAGCCCGATCCGCTCCATCACTCCCGGACGGAAATTATGCATTACCACATCAGCCTTCGCAATCAGTTGTTTTACTTTAAACAGATCATCCGGATCTTTCAGGTCGGCTGTATAGCTCAGTTTATTCCGGTTGATGGCGTGAAAAATGGTGGATTCTCCTTCTATCATCACATCCGACACATATAATTCCCGGCAGATATCCCCCGTACCCGGCTTCTCAATCTTGATCACCTGCGCCCCCATATCCGCCAAACGCAGCGAAGCTGACGGTCCCGAGAGGAACTGGCTGAAATCGAGGACGAGTATGTCTTGTAGTAGTTTCATTTTTTTTGTTACCAGATGTCTTCTTTAATCCGCTCCGTATCCTCGCCCAGCTTCGGCGCCGGTCTTCTATTCATCAGCCGTTTCCCATCCAGCCGGATCGGGCAACGGGTGGTGATGATTGTTTTTCCGGTTGCAATATCGATTTCCTGTTCCATACCCAGTGACTGATAAGCATCTTCATTTGTCATTTCTTCCCAGTTCAGCACATGCATAGCCCAGAGTCCCGCATCATGCAGGAGTCCCAGCCAGTAATCAGTTTTCTGATTGACCAGATGCGCGGCCAGCACGGTTTTGATTTCATCGCGTCTGGAAAAAGCCTCGCTCTTATCAAAATCCCGTAGTGCGCAGCAACCAATGGTATCAGCCAGCACATGAATATCCATCATGGCAATGGCAATATGTCCATCGGCCGTATCATAAATTCCATACGGGGCACTCAGCAGGGGCTGGCCATTGGCTACATGACTCCGTTTGGGTTGTTGCCGGGTGGTATAATAAGTAGTCAGTAATTCAAACTGAAAATCGAGCAGGGATTCCATCAGGCTTACTTCAATCAACGCGCCTTTACCGGTTTTCTGCCGGCGGATCAGTCCACCCAATATACCTTGTACCAGTTGTGAACCGGCCATGATATCCGCAATGGAAATACCAAAGGGTACCGGACCATTATTGCCATTACCGGTTGTATAGGTCAGTCCGGTCATGGACTGCAACAGCAGATCCTGTCCGGGTTTATTCTTCCAGGGACCTTTTTTCCCATAGCCCGATATCTCTGCATAAATCATACGCGGGTTGATCGCTTTCACGGCATCATAATCGAGACCGTTTTTACCCATTACTTCGGGACGAAAATTATGAATCAGCACATCGGCTTTGGCAATCAGTTTTTTTATAATTGCCAGGTCTCCGGCATCTTTCAGGTTGGCGGTAAAACTTTCCTTATTGCGGTTGATGGTATGAAACAATAATGAGTTGTCATCGACCCAGAGATCTTTGATAGCTAATTTCCGGCCCGCCTCTCCAACGCCCGGGCGTTCTATCTTGATCACCCTGGCTCCAAGATCGGCCAGGCGGAGACCCGCCGAGGGGCCGGATAAATACTGGCTGAATTCCAGTACCATTATTCCTTGTAAGGGCAATCCTTTCATGCGTCAACAGTTAATAAATTTTTCATCTTGCTCTCCTGGTAAATGCGGTTCATAGCGGACAAGGCGATAAGCGGGTCTCCATCATGCAGCAGACAATCCTGCAGGGGATCACCAGCAAGATCCTGAAAATACAGGTACCCGTTATAGCGTGGCCGCATATAACCACGTTCCATCAGGGGCAATACTTTTTCAAAGTAGCCATGTGTCAGCCGGTTGACCGTTTCATCCAGCCAGGCCAAACGATGTCCGGGCTGTCCGCCATGCTCCACATACATTGTACGCTGACATTCACCGGAGACAGCCATTGTGGCAAAATCCAGAGCGGTTTCTTTATGTTTACTGAAAGCAGACACGGCCAGACCGGTACCACCGATCGTGGTCTTAAGTTTTTCGCCATTTACTGTTATCACATCAGTATAATGCAGCAGGTTTTTCGCATAGCCTTTCCGTGAATAATTGGAATACCCATAGGCAAAGGGGCAATACCAGTATTCATCTGTCGCACTCATCAATTCCGCCACGGCAATCGGGTTAGAATTGAAGAATGTACGGTCAATCCTGCTATACAGTTGTTTCATGGTATTGATGGCCAGTACTCCCGTGGTGTCATCAATTACTTCTTCATCTGACAAAAACGGTTCTTTCCCCTGCGCGATGCAGAAAGAATAGAAGTTCATCAGCAGGTCGATGGGGATGGCAGGCACCGCCACTTTTCCTTTCGCGGCGAGGTCCAGTAGTTCTTCCCAGGTTTGCGGAGGTTCTTGCAACAGGTCTTTCCGGTAGCTGGCGGCCGGTGTGGCCGCGTCAATGGCCAGGGCCCATTGCTTATTATTATAATTATAACTCGGATGTGAAAGTCCTGTTGAATAGGCGGCCTGATCCTGCAGGTAAGCGGCCGGCAGGTAATCATTCAGTGGCAATACGCATTGTGTGGCGGCCGCACAGCCAACCCAGGGGTGGTCGATGATCAGGAGATCATAGTCCGGAGTCAGTTTTTCAATCGGAAAGTCAGCGAATTCCTGGAGTGTTCTTTTTTTCCAGCGAATCTCCACTTCCGGATGCAGCTCACTATACCGTTGAGAGAGCGCGAGCAGGGGCGTGATGCCCCTGCTGTGTCCCCAGGTAATGCCGTTCAATACAATTGCTGCCATGGCTAAATGCTGCTTTTTTTAACCATCAAAATGTGTTCGCATAGCATTACCAGTTCGTTGTGCTGGTTAAAACATTCCACCAGCTCGGTCACCAGTCCGTATTCCGGTTTCTTATGATCTTTTTTGTCTTTGATAGTAATGTTTACCCGGATCGTATCATTAATAAACACGGGTTTGATAAAGCGGAGCCGTTCGTATCCGTAGGTCATGGATACTTCATTAATAAAATCAGCGGTCAGTCCGATAGCCACGGTAAAGATAAGTGTGCCATGGGCGATCCGTTTGCCGAATGGCTGCGTCTTGCACCACTCTTCGTCCATATGATGGGGGAAAAAATCACCCGATTGTCCGGCATGAATCACGATATCTGTTTCAGTAATCGTGCGGCCGCGGGTATGACGGGTCTCATCCAGCGCAAATTCCTCAAAGTACTTCTTAATGAACATGGCGTGCGAATCGTGGTAAAATAGGTCCGGCCATCCCCTCTTAAACATTCATTTTCAGGGGCTTTCCGCCGGCTTCAAAATCTCTTTAAAAGTAAATTCGAACCCCTTGCCGTTAAATGGACAGTTTTACTGATTTGATGGAATATTTTGTTGCATTTACAGGTGTTTGCTATAAGGAGGAAAGGAGATTTTGGCACTATATTACCATTTCATATGAGTAATGAGTAATCAGTAATGAGTAGCCCGGGATGAGACTTTACAGGTACGGAAAGGCTGAAAGCGGAAGGCTAATAAGCTGCTAAGGGAGCCGCTTTCGGGTTAATAAAGGTTAGTGCAGAAATAGCAAAAATGATTGTTTACTTCCCGATAAGGGCTGAAAGCTGTTTTAAACAACTCAGTATCAGGATCTCTATTTTGCGTAAGGATTCCATTTTACAAAAATCCAGTTTAAAAGCAACCCCTATGGCTGCATCTACCTCAATTACTGATCCCCTTGCAATTTCAAAATACCTTTTACGCTCAGTTTCGGACCGTCGTGAACAGCCCTCTGCAATATTAAGATGCACGGAAAGTGCCGCCCGCCTGATCTGAGAAATCATTGCGAATTTTTCTTCCTTAGGAAATAATGCAGTAATAAGGTAACATTCAGATACCAGGTCGCTGCTGTCCTTGTATATTGGTTTTTTTGTATGGGCAAGTTGTAAAAACACAGTTTATGGTTTATGCCTACAATATATAATTTCTACCAATTAAAATATTTTTCGTCGCCATATTAAAAATTCCCTTCCACTTACTTGATCATACTAAATATTAGACTTTTCCCGGAGCTACTCATTACTGATTATTCATTATTCATACCTCTTTCCGACAGCCTCTACCAAAAAACACTCTTCCCGGGCTACTCATTACTGATTACTCATTACTCATCCGACCTTTTGGCCATTTCCCTCCCCCGATGTAATTTTCCGCCATGAACGACCAAACCACCCTCGGCATCGGCACCCGCCTGCAGCATACCCAATACGGGCCCGGTGTAATCGTCGCCCTCCGGTATGCCACGTATCTCATCTCTTTTATTCACCATGGAGTTAAGGAAATTGACAAGACAGATGAGAAGCTCGAAGAGATCATTCCGGAAAATGTAACCCCCGAAATTGAAACCCACTCTGAAGTGGAACGTTCGCTGCTGAAGATTCTGCGGCTCTGGGGCGGTATCAACGAAAACGTACCCCTCGGGGAAAAATGGAGTAAGGGTACCCTGCTGTTGCAACCCTTTGACAAAAGTCTGAAGCCCAAAGAAATTCCCGTTGAGGATTTCTTCCATAAAATCGTGATGCTCCGCGACCGGCTGCGAGTACTGGAACAGAATATCAACAGCCACAAAAAACTGAATGACGAGGATAAAGTAAACCTGCAACAGTATATCACGCGTTGCTATGGTTCACTCACCACTTTCAATGTGTTATTTAAGGATAAAGAGGATTGGTTTGTGGGGGAGAAAACAGCCTGACCTGTCATAAGAGGCAAAATAAGCTGAAATTAGCAGAAACCTTTTTTGATTATTATTGCAGTGTCATTGCTTGTTTATAAACTTCATTTTAATCACATCATGTTCGTTTCCATACTGATCTTTATTGCAGCATTGGCTGTATTGTTGGTCGCCGCTCAGTTATTTACCCGGGCGGCCGAACAGATCGGAGGTTGGTTAACACTTTCACCCTTTGTAATCGGAGTATTTATTGTTGGAATAGGTACTTCCTTACCTGAACTGATTTCCGGTATAATTTCCACCGGAAAAGGATTGTCAGAGATTGTCCCAGGCAATATCATCGGGGCCAGTATTTCCAATATCCTGCTTATTACCGGACTGGCTGTGGTATTGAATAAAAAAAGTATTTCCCTCAACAGCACTTATATCTATATCGACCTGCATTTCCTGCTTGGAAGTTTCTTCTTTTTTTATCTAATTGCCTATGATGGAATCATCCGCTGGACCGAAGCCATTGCCGGCATCCTGATTTTCCTGGTCTATAGTTTTTACCTGATTAAAGGCGGGGAGAAAAAAACGGAAACTGAAACAACACAAATTCAGACAACCTTTCCGGTGAAGTCGTTATTACTCCTGATTGGCAGTGCCGTGGGTATCTATTTCGGGGCAGACTATACCATTTCTTCCCTTGAGAAAATAGCATTAGGTTTCAATGTGCCGGCTTCCCTTGTGGCACTGACCCTTTTATCGTTAGGTACCACCCTGCCCGAACTCGCCGTAAATATTTCCGCCATCCGCCAGGGAAAGGCTGAAATGGCCATCGGCAATATCCTCGGTAGTTGTATTTTCAACAGCTTGGTGATACCGGGTGCTGCTTCAATTATATCTGATGTAAAAGTGCCTCACGAACTCACCGCCTTCTCCCTTCCGGTATTCGCCGCCTGCGGACTACTCTTCTACCTGTTGACACAGGATAAAAAGATCTCCATTTGGGAAGGCATGATGTTTATCTGTCTGTATGGGTTATTTATTCTAAAGATCTCGGGAGGGTAGTCTGCTACCGTGTATTCTATCTTGCTGCTACTCTAACTTCAAACTATCCACCGGTATTTTCTTATTGGAGTTCCAAAAGGCCGAGACGTTGACGATCTTCCAGCCATCGGCATCCCTTTCCATGATCCTTGTTTCCTGGCTGAGTTTATAATACTTATTTTCTTTGTCCGCATTGTATTGTTTCCAGATAAGGTAGGCCGTGCGTTCATTGAAAAACTTTACCTGTGGTTTTTCCTTCTTCACCACCGGGTGAATCACTTCTTTCCCGTTCTTATAGTACTTTTCAATCCAGTTTTTCCCCTGTGCATTAATTTTTTCCCAACCAATGGCGGCATCCATTGAACCGTCATCATTATTCCAGGCCTGCATGGCATAAGGTTCATGGCTCCAGTTTTGGGCCCAGCATTCATAATTGCCGGCAAAAAAACAACTGGTCTCATTTTCGATAACCTGGAGGATGGCAGCTGTCTCTACCGCTTCATCAAAACTGGCAACTGCAGGGGTTGTTGTTTTATTTTCTGCTGGCTCCTGGCAAGAAAAAAGGGCAAAACATAACAGGATGGTGCTGAGAATTTTCATGATTTAAAGTTTATGGAGGTGAGTGGAAAACGGATACTTTTCAGTGGTCTCAGTATCCTTATTCTAATATACAAAATCCCAGGTACTCCCGGCAGGATTTTATAATACCCACCTCACCCCCACTGACCCCTGTATAAACTGATGGTTCAAAGTAATACCATCTATGTCCTGACTGAACAGGTATGGATCAGATTTAAAGGTATTGCGCAGGTTATAATTAAGTCTGGATGAAAAGTATACCCGCTTTTTCAATTTCAGGTCAGCACCGATACCTGCTAGCAGACTATGGCCCTGCCAGTGATTTTTTCGGTAAACGCCGGCATATTTTGAAGCGGAGCCTTTTCCATAATTGGCACTGAGCAGGTAATGCCCGGTATAGCCACCAGTGGCATAAACATCTAGTTGTTTCAATTTCAAAAAAAAGAAACCCAGTGAAACCGGCAGTTCCAGAGTTCGGTATGTTACTTTATTAAAGGAAACCAGTTCCTGGGTCGGACTCTGTCGTGGCGGTGGTATTACATTCTGGTTGAAAAAATATACTGTATTATTCAGACGACGGGGAATATAACCTAGACCTGCTTCAACAAAAAATCGACCGGCAACCCGGTACTGCAGCCCTGCTTGTATACCAGCATTCAACGTAGTCGTAAACCCTTTCTCACTCCAGCGATAGGCAAAATCTTCAGCATGCCGGGTGATTTCCGGTTGAATATGAAGCGTAAATGAAAACGCGTTCCGCACCTGGGCACTTGTTGGGAGGGTGGAGAAAAGGATAAGAATGGAGAGGTGATACTTCATGGCAGTATGACAAGCAGAAATTCTGTTTCGTTGCGTTGAGAATACGAATGATTACAGCCTGACATTCACTACTTTCCCCCCAGCCATTTAAAAATATCATCCACAACTGTATTGGCCTTAAAGCCTAGTCCGATCTCTTCGCCATATTTACGTGCTGTTTCACTATAAATATGATCATAGTTAGGATATACTTTATACGTCAGATTCTGCTTCCCCTTTCGTATAAACTCCAGCGCCGCATAGTCCGTATTGGCAATATAGGAGCCCTCCACATCACGGCCACCGGCAATCAGGAGTATCGGGATATTCAGTTTGAGCATATTCTCCAGCGGAGTCTCCTTCGAGTAACTGTACCATTTATTAAAAGGATCTCCCCAGAAAGTCTGTTTGGTGTCAGCCGGCGACTGATAGATGGCTTTCTGCACCTTTAATAAACTATCCACGACCTGCTGCGCTTCTTCATAGCTCATCTGGTTATTCAGCGCCTGCTGCCGGGCCAGTAATATCCGGTCATAGATATGATCCAGCGCATTGGCCGACATGATCACTACTTTCTTCACTTTCCGGTTCAGCACTGCTACTTTAGGCGCCACCTGTCCGCCTTGCGAATGGCCGACCACAATTACATTACTGGTATCCACCGGCAGTACCTTCAGCAGGTAATCAATAGCCTTCGAGGCACTCAGGGCGCGCCAGTCGGCCGTATTATTTTCGGTAGCAAAAGCAGTAGCCGGATACGTTTCCTGATTATTATTAACCGAATCATACAAGGGTATACCGGCTTTATTAATGAACACAATATGGTATTGGTCTTTATACTGGCTGAACCGGTAAAAGCCCGTATAGTACACCTGCTGATCGGCCCGGTTATACTTGAATGTGGGCTCCAGGCCTGAACCGCCTAGGAACAACAACAAGGGCTTTTTCTTATCCATATCTTTCTTAAACACCGAAAACTGGATTTCTTTTAAAACAGGATCATTAATCTGATAGATTTTTATCTGATCCAGGAAACCAGACTGACTTTTGACATGTAAAACTGAAAGCACTAGCAGGCAAATCGAAAAAAATCTTACCATAACAGGGATTAAAGGTTGATTCAGGTTTGGGAGGCAAGGGGCCGGATAGCGTGAAAACGTCCCTATTTCCTATTAAATATAAAGAAACGCTTAAAGTTTCGTGAAAAAGGAAAATACCACCAACCCGGATTGTATCAATACACTCCTATTTCAAACCTGGACCATTTTGCCTATTCCTCAGTTTTGTGGTGTATACGTCACAATATCAATGTTAATCCCGTTCGGGTCCTGAATCGCAAAGTGCCGGTCGCCCCAGGGTTCATTACGGATATCGATTTTAATCTCCACCCCCTTTTTTTTTAGTCCGGCATAGACCTTGTCGACATCTTCCACTTCAATAGTCAGGTACATGCCCTGGCCGGTAAAAGCCGGATGAAATAAAGGTTGTTGACTGGAGTGATCCGGTAACAGGAAACTGATCTCCGCCTCTTTTCCCGGGGTGTGCAACAGGAGATAAAACTCATTTTCAAAACTGACTCCAAAGCCTAAAATACTGGTGTAAAACGTTTTCGTAGCCGCCAGTTTAGCGGTGACAATGCCTGCATTTAATTTCATTTTCGGTTGATTTTTAGTGGGGGAATGTGTTTGTGAAAATACACCTGACGTAAGACAAACTGCCAGGAGCAGGGTCCATAGCTTTTTCATTTTCGTTGATTTGATACAGCAAAAATGAAGCATCCCCACATTATAACATTGTAAAAATCGGACAATCTATCGTCCAAAGGCTTTACCGGGTGTAACCCCATAGAAATTTTTAAACTCCTTTATAAAATGTGCCTGATCGTAATAGCCGGATGAATAAAACAGTTTATTCTCCCGCAAACTCTGCAAAGAAGGTTTGGCATTTAATATATGTTGAAAACGGACCACCTTACAGAATACCTTGGCCGTATCCCCGATATAATATTCAAAAAGCCGGCGGAGTTGCCTTGGACTGATCCCCGTATCCAGCGCATTTTCTATATCAATGACACCTCCGCTTTCCAATATGCGCTGAATGGCATCATAAAACCTGTTGTCCGGATTAAGAGTGGTTCCGGAAATCAACTGCATAAAATAATCGTCAAAATTCTTTTTGATCTGTTTCGGTTGCAGATCTGACTGGAAATTCCCGCTGATAAATTCAGCCAGCCCGGGAAGCACATTTGTCAGCAGTACAGACTGGTTGCTTATTTCCTTTGCACTTATGTTGAACAATAACGGGAAGATACCAGGCAAAAAACGCACACCAACATAGTTAAATGAAACTCCGAGAGGGAACTCGGTGAACTTTTTACAAAAACCCATCACATAACTGTCTGACGGATTATTGAATTCAAAATAAATATCAATACACCCATCGGCCACCACTTTATAATTAAATGGCTCATCAAGTTTGCGGGTGGATTGAAGCTGCCAATAACAAAAAATAAATGGATGCAACTTATCAAGTGGTAAATATTCTGTATAACTCACCTGTTCATCCGATTGCATTACCGTCGGTTGAATGGGTCTGTACAATTGTCGTATAAGGGTGTTGAAACTCACTTTTTCGTACTTCCCTTTTTAGAATTTGTATCGGCTGCCTCTTCAATCTCCTTTTCAATCTGCCTCAGTTTCGTTTCACAAAGCGCCACCCATTCATTAGCCTGCTTCACATTATCAGCCAGTTTGTCCAGTGGAATACGTCCATCTTCCAGCTGCTCCACCAGTTCTTCCAGCTTTGTAAACGCTTCATTATAGGTCAGCTTCTTTTTCATTTTTTGCCTTTTTGGTTACTGTACTGAAAATGGTTTCATTTTTTAATTGCGTCTGCAATTCCATGCCTTCGTGAATAACGGACGGATCTATCACAATTTTATCTTTATGGGTAATAATCGCAAAACCCCGCCGGAGGATATCGCGGGGACTGGAGAGACGAATGATGCGCTTCGCTTGTTCCAGTCGTTCTTTCGCGCGCTCCAGCTGATCAGTCACGGCATCGTTCATCCTTGTTTTAAGATCGATCAACGCATTCTCAAAATCAAAATTATGTTCCACGATCATAGCCGCCACCTTCGTAGGTGTTTTTTGTTCACGCGCCATCAGGTCCACAATACTCTGATTACGGTCGTGCCCGATACCGGTAAATACAGGAACCGGAAAGCGCGCTACAAAAGCACAGAGTTCATAGTCATCAAACGGTTTGAAATCTCCCAGCGAGCCACCGCCACGTACGATCGCCACCAGGTCAAAATCTTCTTTACGCTGTTCGATCAGCTGCAATTGTTCCAATATCAGCTGATGTGCATTATCACCCTGGATAGTGGTTAAAAATTCAGTTACGGAAAATTGATACTGATGTTTATTCTGTTTTAATTCCTGCAAAAAATCGCGTTGCCCGTCTGAATTGGGAGCAGTTATCAAAGCGATACGGCTGATGACCAGCGGCAACTCCATCCGGTTATTATAGGTACGGTAAACACCACTAATCAACTGAATATGCTCCGGATTCTCCCTGACCAGTCTTTCCAGGGTCTGCTGTCTTTCCAGTTCCAGCGTTCCCAATGCCTGGGCCACATCAATCTGCAATACATCCAGGTTCAGTCCATATACTTTATGGTACCTGACTTTTACTTTACAGGTAATTTCTGTCCCGTCTTTGAAAGGCTGCCGGAGTACTTTCTCAAATTTCTCAATCTCACTATACGCATTGGCCCAGAATACCGCCCTTATCTCAGTGGTCTTTGTGCCTTGCTCATATTCTTCCAAAGTGAGATAACATCGTCTGCTGGATTCATATTTTTTTACGTTCATGATCCGCGCCGACACACGGAAAACCTCTCCCTCAAACCGGGATTGAATGGTATCCTGAATCAGCTGGGTGAGCGTGGAAAGTCTGATGGGGTTTGTCATGGTAAGCTGAAAAACCGGATTCCTTTTACTTTATTCCGGTTACTATCTGCACAATTTAAATCATTCCCCCCTGACTCGTCTACTACTTTCAGGTATTCCTGCCTTTTATTCCACGAATAAAAAACCCCGCTTTAAAGCGGGGTCTATAATATGAAGTGCTATATGATGCTTAATTAATCACTGCATTTATCTTCCCCCACAATTCATTATCAAAACCCGATACTGCGAAACTGGGATTAGCCGGATCTGAGGCATCGCCCATGCGGATCACCACCATCTTTTTGGAAGGTACCACATAGATCCGCTGATCTTCCGCACCCATAGCGGCATACATGTCAGACGGGGCATTGGGAACAAGAGACCCGGGATAAAAAGCCTGGCCACCCGGAATCATCGCGCCAGATTTTCCATTGAGCCACCAAAGATAGCCATAGGAAGGGTTGATGGACTGGGAAGTATTAATAGCTTCATTGAAGAAAGCCTGGTTGATGATCTGTTCGTTATTCCACTTGCCGTTATTTAATGCCATCAGGCCAAAGCGGGCCATACTGCGGGTATTGCTGTGATAGACCGTGAAAATGAGTCCGTAATTCCAGAAGCCATCCATCCCCAGTTTATTCTTCAGTTTGGCATTGAAATAATTCTCATAGGTCTGACTGCTCGCGGCGGCCACCACATCCATCAGCTTCTGGAACACATTATGATAGGACCAGCGCGTACCGGCATCGGCCATATACCGCAGGTTGGCCCGGATCACGAGTTCACTTGAGTCGTTCAGTCCCGATGTCATGGTGAGCAGGTGCCGCACCGTAATCAGGTCTTCTTTAGCCTGCGGGGCAAGGGTCCAGCCATTACCTAAATATTGAGAAGCTTTAGTATTGATGTTCAGCAGCCCTTCCTGCTGGGCAATACCGGTAGCAGTGGAAACCAGCGTCTTCCCGGCACTGTTCCAGGGCCAGGTAGTGCTGGCATTATGTCCGTTGAAATACTCTTCCATCACGATCCGGCCATTCACGAGGATCATAAAGGATTTACTGTGTTTCTGACTGAGATAATCTTTGAGGGCCTGCACATTGCCTGTGTTCCAGCCCAGGCTGGTCATAGACTTCCGCTCCCAGCTGGTATCAGTATTGGAAGGGAAAAACATGGTCTCGGCTGCGGGCGGATCTGTGGTATCCTTGCCACAGGCGGCAAAAACGGCTAAAAGTACGAACAATGGGAACCTGGATAGTCGCATAGGTTTGGGTTTAGGATATCAGACAGTCCGGAAACTAAAAAGTTAAATGCGTATACTGTCTTTTTTTATGCTTTCCGGATAACCGGGCTATAACAAATAAGAATTAGTTTTTATGTTACTTCCATTTGCTATTTACCGGCGAGGTCTAAACGCTACAATCCCACCGGTTATTGCCCGATTCCCCACTCACCATTCACCGATATTCTATCCAAATGGAGTATTGCCCGGACAGCTACATATCAGCATCTTGCTGGCCTAAATTTTTAAACAATGAAAATCATCCCAATGCTCGTTTTACTGATCGCGGTTATTTCCTGCAAAAAATCCGGTTCGGGTAATGGCGGACAGGGCAGCGGGGCCACTGTTACTTTCCGGAATACGAATACGTACCCTTTGCGGTTAGTGATTACCGGTACCGGGGCGGATACTGCCTACCCTTTTCCGAATAAAGTACTGGATATTGATATGGGGGCAAACAGCACGGTTCAAAGAACCAATATTCCTGCCGGGACCAGAAAACTGTTGACCATGATCGTCTGCACCGCCAACCAACCGATTAATAATATTTGTACCACGTTGGTATATAAGAATATCACTTACGCTGCAGGTCAAACTTATACCGAATCATTCTGAGGTGGAATGTTTAATCACCTGTTGAATCGCTAATCTGCCGGAGCTCTTCAGCACTGAACCCAGCATCCTGTAATATCGTAAGGATATAGGCCGTTTTCTGCCGGATATACTCCTTTCGGGTCATGCCGGGGGTGAAGACAAGTTTCATTTTTAAACATGCATATTGCGCCAGAAGCTGAAAAACGGATTCGCTGCTTACTTATTTTGTTTAACCAGCTGAATTGCAAAAGCCTTTACAACATCCCGATTAATTAAAAAATCATCTATCCCCTGTGTAACCGTATGATCCGGCAAAATTCCGGTTTCATCCGGCAGGTTAATCGCCAACGATTCATGGGTATTATTCGCCACATAATAGACCAGTTTTGTATTGGCCAGTCTTTTGGTCGTCATGCCGGCCGAACAAAACTGATTGGAGCCAAGCTCTTCCCCTACGATCGTTCCGAGCTTCAGATACCGGGCAATTGACATAAAATGACCAGTCGTTGAGTTGCCAACTCCATCAATTATAAAGCAGGTTTTCCCGTCAAACCGGGATGTAAACGGATATACAATATCCTCCCCTTCAATTTTATCCCGTTTGCCCTCAAACTGCACATTTGAATAATAGGTGAAGGGTTGATTCACCAGGTACTGCAATAAATGAATACTGGAGGATTGGGAACCGCCCCTGTTTTGCCGCAAGTCAATAATAAGATTTTTAACGTCTTTCTTACGGATTTCACTAAAACTGCTGTCAATAAAAGCCTTAAACATTTCAAAGTCAGCCCACCTGTAATAATTAAATGAAGCCACCTTAAGAAAAGCGATCGTATTCCCTTCCATAAAACTGAGTGAAAGATTGTTACCGGAAAGATCCAGGGTTCTGTCAGAATATGGCTCCTCTATGTTTGCTGATGTATTCAGGATAATGGGCGCATTTGCTCCTTTTATAACAATCTCATACCTGTCCGGAAATCCCAGAGCAAAGGAAATCATAGCCGTACTCCAGGTATTAAAAAAATGATTCTTGGTGGTTTCGATATAACCCTGTGCAGGAATATGCCTGTAGCACTCTTTAATAATTTCAGTAACTGCTTTACCGTTTATACTTACTACCTCATCCTTAATCTTTACTGTTTGGTTATTGCTCAACGGATCAATTACAAACAGCTGATTGTTGATCCAACGGGTTTGCAGTGGAAAGCGGGCGGATTCGGGCAGCATAGACGCTTCATAATCAAAACTACCCATATTGGTATGCGAACAATGTATATTGGCAATGATCTCACTGCAATACCAGGCAAATTCTCCATAAGTGGTGTGATCAGTGATCAGCCGCTTCTTATCTTCAATTGATTTCCAGAATGCCTCCCGGGTAATAAATTTGAGCGCATTCGGATGTACTTTTAGCAGTGTTGTTCCCAACTGATCCAGATCATCCCGGTAAGCAATGGCCGGATAAACTTTCTTAAACAATTCAGCGGGCTTAAGCGGCACCCTGTCGGGAAAACGGATATTTGCCACCTGATCTTCTGCGTTAAAATTTTCCGGATCCATGGCCAGTGAACGCTCATAATACAACAGGGCCAGTTCCTTGTTCCCGTTTTTCAGATATCCTTCCCCTAAGTTATCATACGCATTTGAGGAATTGGGGAATTCAGCCGCAATCAGTTTAAACACTTCTATGGCTTCCGTCGTTTTATTGGCCCACAAAATGGAATAGCCATACATGGTCAGTTCGGTTTCATCCCCGAACTTGTAACGCTGCGGGATTTCCGCTTTAAACTGGTGGTACAGTTTTATCCGTTCTTTAACAGGTAAATGGTCATTTTCCCTGAGCTTTTGTACAATTGATCCTTTTCCGGGGGGTATTTTGTCTGTAGCAACACCCTGTGTGGGTACGAGTGGCAGCTTACTCATCCCACAACCAAGAAACAAAAGGCAACTCAAAAAAACCAGGCACTCTTTAAGTGAGTAATTCATAACAATCCTCTTTTTTTAAAGATAACCTGTTGCTTATGATTTGCCTTATAGCCAGTGTAAATTGTGGTAAAACTGATGTAAACTTTATGTAAATCGTATATGTATTGGGTTTAGGCTATGATTAAAGGCGTATACCTACACTCAGCCCCGCTAACGTATTAATCTCCGCTTCATTATTATTTGAAAAATCCAACCGGAAGCCAGCCTGTAACCGGCGGGTCAGATCAAATTCTATTCCGGTGGAGATCCTATATCCGAAAACGAATCCGTTATTAAATGTCAGGGTGGATTGCCGGACAGAATTCCCGAAAATATCCACCACCCGGCTGGCCCGTTGTTCAGTGGAGCGTGAAGAGTAGCCGATTACCGGTCCGGCCTGAATATTAAACCCTTTAATGATTTTTCTAAACGGATAATAGCCGGCTTTGGCCCAGAGCAGCGTACCGGAAGTATGCCGGAAGGTTTTGGCGAAAAACTCTTCCTGCGTTGGATTTTGGATGACCGGGTTTTTAACCCCGTTTTCAAAAATCAACTCACCACCCACTACTAATTTATCCAATCCCGGCCTGGGTTGCTTTATCACATTCTTTAACAGACCCACTCCAAAAGAATAGCCCATGAAATCACCGGTGCCGAATGATACACTGCCTCCTGAAAGACGGAGAAAGGAACCGGGTAATTTGGGAGACTGCGAGAAAGAAGGCAAAGTGAATAAGGCGAATAACAGGATAAGTACATTTTTTCTCATAGTTATAGTTTAATTATAGCCACTAAATTACCATCCTGACCGGCCCCACAACAAAAGGCCGGGTACTTTAATAAATATTTCTGATTTGCATTCGGAATATTGCTAACCGGGACCTTGCCCAATTCCTATCCCGATATTTTCCGCATCAGCATTTCCAACGGCCCTTTTCTGAATTTTTTTCTCCAAAAAAGGCTGAACAGGATACTGAAAAGATAAAAAAACAAGGAGTAGCCCAGGATATATAAAGGAGCAGTGGGGGGTTCATCTTCCAGGAAGCCGGTGTAGTGTTTGCCCGTAAGCGCGGCCATCAGGATCATTCCCAGGGTGAGGTGCATGACATAGTGCGTTAAGGTCATTTGACCAGTTTGCTGCAAGGTCAGTACTACCGGACTTTTCGCATATTTTTCACCGATATACATACAAACCGGAATCACCATGCAAGCAAAAGCCATGGTCAGTAATACAAAAGGTAAAAAAGGCGGGAAATATTCCGCCAGTATATAATCGGTCCAGAATTGGCTAAACAATTGATCTTTGGCCAACAGGCGGAGCCCCTGTAACAATAAAAAAACAATCAACCCGGTGACAAACACCGTCCGGCGAATTTTACTGTCTTGCCAGTTGAGCCTTCCAAGCCACATCCCCAGGAAAAAATAAGCGATCCATGGAAACAGGGAGTTCCAGCCATTATAGAATGTATTACGCAGGAAGCCGGGTACTGTCCAGAAATCGGAGTAACTGTAATTGGAAAAATCCCAACTGGTATATATCGGAATCAGCAGGAGGAGCAGATGAAACACTAAAATAGCGGCCAGTGCACCCCACAGATAAAAACGCTTCGGAACAAACAACAGGAAGGCAGCCACATGCATATACCCTCCGTAAAAATGCAGGATATCTCCCGACCACCAGTTGAACAGTAATAAACCCAATACAAA
>Ga0209480_10001440_pt1 | contig 17400 bp, 12 predicted proteins | sample JI61114C2DNA_FD_187501 | JGI IMG/M metagenome (GOLD analysis project Ga0209480, IMG submission 187501) | Wastewater effluent complex algal communities from Wisconsin, to seasonally profile nutrient transformation and Carbon sequestration -... | ecosystem: Engineered > WWTP > Effluent > Algae... | reverse complement strand
GTTTAAAATTCCGGTGAAATACATCGGTGTGGGTGAAGGAATAGATCATCTGCAATTATTTAATAAGAAAGAGTTTGTCGACTCCCTTTTTAAATAATCAGAGAAGCAAATAATGAAGACTAAAATCAACACAAAACCAGCCCCGGTTAAACCAAGGGTCAATGTCATAACATTGGGTTGTTCAAAAAATATACATGATTCTGAAGTCCTGATGGGCCAGTTAAGAGGCAATCAGATGGATGTTGTTCACGAAGCAGAAACACTTCGTCAGGATGACATCATCGTGATCAATACCTGTGGCTTTATTGATAACGCAAAGCAGGAATCGATTGATACCATTCTGCAATACAGCGAGTTAAAAGACCAGGGTAAGATCTCTAAGCTTATCGTAACCGGATGTCTGTCTGAGCGATACAAACCTGAGCTTGAAGCCGAAATTAAAAATGTAGACTCCTATTTCGGTACAAACGATTTACAAAAACTCCTGAGTTCAGTTGGGGCAGATTACAAACATGAACTTTTAGGAGAACGCCTGCTGACTACCCCATCACATTTTGCCTATTTTAAAATAGCTGAAGGATGCAACAGGCCCTGCTCCTTTTGTGCAATTCCACTAATGAGGGGGAAACATGTTTCCAAACCTATCGAAGATTTAGTAAAAGAAGCTAAATTCCTGGCGAAGAATGGTACCAAAGAGCTGATCTTAATTGCTCAGGATCTTACCTATTACGGTCTTGACCTTTATAGCAAACGAAACCTTGCCGATCTGCTTCGCAATCTGTCGGATGTTGATGGAATTGAATGGATCAGAATTCAGTATGCCTATCCTTCAGGTTTCCCGATGGATATTCTGGATGTGATGAACGAACGTTCCAATATCTGCAATTACCTGGATATGCCTCTTCAGCACATCAGCGATTCAATGCTGAGCTCAATGCGCCGTGGAATTACAAGGCAAAAAACAATAGATCTGGTTAATTCCATTCGTGATAAGGTGCCTGATATCGCCTTACGTACAACCCTGATCTGCGGTTATCCCGGAGAAACTGAAAAAGACTTTGAAGAAATGAGGGACTGGGTTACTGAAACCCGCTTCGACCGCTTGGGATGTTTCACCTATTCTCATGAAGAAAAAACTCACGCATACGAACTTATTGATGATGTTCCTGAGGAAGTAAAGCAGGAACGTGTGGAAACGATCATGGGTATCCAACAGGAAATTTCATTCGATATCAATCAGGATAAAGTTGGTCGTACTTACAAAGTACTGATCGATAAAAAAGAGGGCAATTATTTAACAGGAAGAACCGAATATGATTCGCCTGAAGTAGATAATGAGGTTTTAATTGATGCCAGAATTAGCTATGCCACTCCCGGAAGCTTTGTTCAGGTGAAGATTGACCGTGCTGAAGATTTCGATCTGTATGGTCAGATTGTCAAAATTTAGATCATCACAGAGGAATTGATTAATTTCCCCTAATTTCGTTTCTGATGAAGGCAACTTATATTGATTACAGTGAAACCAGAAGCTTTTCAGAAGGCCTGATCCGCTATCTGAGCAATGAAGCCGAATTAAATTCCTTCCAATCATATAGCCCCAACCTTCAGGGAGTCACTGACTTATTGGCTTCGAAAAAAAACAATTCGAACAGAGAAGTTCTGGTTGAAGTTTTAAGGGAGCAATATTCTAAATTACCACAGCCCTGTAATGGGCAGGTAAGTTCAAACATCAGCCTGCTGCTTCAAAAGAACACTTTTACTGTTTGTACAGGCCATCAGCTCAATATTTTTACAGGCCCCTTATATTTCATTTTTAAAATCGTCACTGCCATCAATCTGGCAAAAGAGCTCAAATCCCATTTTCCCGACAAAAACTTTGTACCTGTATACTGGATGGCAACAGAAGATCATGATTTTGCAGAGATCAATCATACTTACATCTCTGAAAAGAAGATCAGCTGGGAATTGGAAGCAGCTGGTGCCACAGGCAGATTAGCTACGAAAGGGATTGAAAAAGCAGTCCTGGAATATCTCGCAGTCCTGGGTATTTCAGAAAATGCAGATGAATTGGGGAAACTGATTAGCTCTGCATATACCGGCAGTAAAAACCTTGCTGATGCAAGCAGACAACTGGTTAATTCCCTTTTTGAAGAGTATGGATTGGTAATTCTGGATGCAGATGACAGAAGGTTAAAAAAGGAATTTTCAGAAATAATTGCAAAGGATATCACCGGACAGCACAGCTTCAGAACCATTACTGAAACTAATTTAAAGCTCGCAGAAAAAGGTATTGAAGCTCAGGTAAATCCGAGAGAGATCAATTTTTTCTACTTGCTTGATGGTTTGAGGGAACGCATTGTATTTGAAGAAGATCTTTACAGAGTATTAAATACGGAGATTAGTTTCAGCAAAGAAGAACTGTTAACAGAGATTAAAGATAATCCTGAACGCTTTAGTCCGAATGTGGTGATGCGCCCGCTATATGAAGAAGTGATTCTTCCGAACCTTGCCTATATTGGTGGAGGTGCAGAAATTATTTACTGGTTGCAGCTAAAACAAAATTTCGACTATTACGGAGTCGACTTCCCCATTTTGCTTCTGCGAAATTCTGCGATATTCGCTTCCCTGAATTTGGAAACGAAACTAAACCGGTTGGATCTTAACATAAAGGATATTTTTAAAAATTCTGAAGTACTTAAGAAAGAATGGGTATTCAGCCATACTGAGCACAGCCTTGATTTACATGATGAATGGCAGGAACTCAGCTCTATTTTTGAAAAGATAAAATTGCGGACTTATAAGATCGACCCAAGTCTGGGACCAAGTTCTGAGGCTGTTAAGTCAAGATTGCAGAAGGCTGTTAAAAATCTTGAAGCTAAACTAATTAAAGCCGAGAAAAGAAATTTTGGTGACGCCCTTTCCCAGATCGATGTAATCAAATCAAAGCTTTTTCCAAATGGCGGATTACAGGAACGGTCTGAAAACTTCGGTCTATTCTATGTGAAGTATGGTAAAGGTTTTATAAAAGCCCTTATTGAGAACTTCAAACCTCTTGATCTGAAATTTACGATATTAGAAGAGTAGATTAGATACATGGCCTATCATACCTTTACCGAAACAAAGCTGCGGGATTTCACAAAATCCATTTTCCTGAAAATGGGCTGTTCTTCAGAACATGCAGACCTGGCCGCTGACGTACTCATAAAAGCAGATCTTCGCGGTATTGACTCACATGGTGTAGCCAGGCTAACCGGTTATGTCCGTTTATGGGAAAAAGCACGGATCAATCCTACACCGGATATTAAAATAGTCCATGAAACTCCAACTACAGCCACCATTGATGGTGATGCTGGCCTGGGCCTTGTGGTAGCTCCTTTTGCGATGAAAGTGGCTATTGACAAAGCAGAGAAATATGGATCCGGATGGGTATCTGTCAGAAATTCCAATCATTTTGGAATTGCTGCCTATCATACAATGATGGCTGTTCAAAAAGATATGATTGGATTTGCGATGACAAATGCAAGTCCGCTGGTCGCGCCAACCTTTGCCAATGAACGAATGCTGGGAACTAACCCAATGTGCTATGCTTTCCCTGCCGGAAAATATCCCCCTGTCATTGTGGATATGGCAACCTCAGCTGCTGCCAATGGTAAACTAGAAATTGCACAGCGTACAGGCAAAGCTGTTCCTGAAGGCTGGATTCAGGATGCAAATGGACAGCCCTCAATAGATCCACATGAATTAAAAAAAGGAGGCTCTCTGCTACCCCTGGGAAGCGACAGGGACCACGGTAGTCATAAAGGCTTCGGACTAAGCGCAACGGTAGATATCCTCTCTGCAGTGCTCTCAGGTGCAAATTACGGCCCATGGGCACCTCCTTTTGTCGCATTCATGGAACCATCAGACAATCCGGTTGGTTTGGGATTAGGTCATTTTTTAGGTGCCATGCGCGTTGATGGCTTCAGACCGGTTGAGGAATTCAAAACTCATCTTGACAATTGGATAGAACGTTTCAGCTCTGCAAAACCAATCAGTGAAGACCAGAAAGTGATTATTCCCGGTGAACCTGAGTTAATCGCAGAAAAAGAGCGGCAGAGCAATGGTATTCCTCTAATTGATGAGGTGTGCAATGATCTGAATGGTCTTGCAGATAAACTAGGAATCAACAGGCTCAGCTGATCATTGCCTGAATTTCTATTTTCAAGCCTCCCAATCATTAAAATATGTTAAACATTCAGGGATGTATGGTTAAAAAGTTCATTTAATCTATATTCGCATATATGATTCAATTCAAGATGAAAGTTTACCGTTCATTAATTATTGCTCTGTTGTTTCTTTTGCAGGCCGGTCAACTGTTCGCACAGGACACGATAAGTTTAAAGACTATAGTAGACCGATCCCAAAAGCTGATTGAGGATTATCCTACTGAAAAAGTTTATCTGCATTTCGACAAACCCTATTATGCTGTCGGAGATACAATCTGGTTTAAAGCGTATGTTGCTACCGGCCAGGATTTACCATCTGACCTGAGTAAAGTTTTGTATGTGGATATTATCTCAGAGAATGATACACTAGTCAAATCAATGAAGTTGCCGGTGGTTAATACTTCAGCATACGGCAGCATCACCCTTGATCCATCAGTCTACAAATCAAGTAATTATAGAATCAGAGCATATACCTATTGGATGTTGAATTTCAGTGATGACTATTTCTTTACTAAAAATATCAAAGTTGGAAATGCAATTAACAGGAATATCATTACTAATATTTCACTCAGTGGCCAGAATCCGGACAGTTCACCGATTATTACAGCCAATATTATATATAAGGATCCCGAAGGAAAGCCATTTGCGAATAAAAAGATCAGCTGGAGTCTGATTTCCAAATTTGAAACCATTGCCCGGGGCAGGGAAACAACCAATGCCGATGGAGCGGTCTCTCTAAAACTAAGTGCGGGGCAGAAAGCTGCTTTGGATACCGGAATCCTTGAAACGGTTCTTGAAGCAGAAACCGGCAAACTGCTTACATCGCAATTCCCGCTAAAAAATTCATTTTCCGAAGCCGATTTTCAATTTTTTCCGGAAGGAGGAGATTTAATTGAAAATGTAAGCACTAAGGTAGCATTCAAAGCTGTTCAGGAAAAGGGGCTCGGGCTTGATGTTAAAGGTGAAATCGTTGACAATACCGGAAAGGTAATCAGCAGCATTCAATCCCAACATCTTGGAATGGGATCATTTACGCTGTTGCCTGAAAGTGGTAAAACTTATAAAGCCAACCTCAGTTTTTCAAACGGAATAAAGAAAACTATTCCCCTGCCTCAGGCTAAAGCATCCGGAATTGCGATATCTGTTGTTAACTCCACACCTGCAAATATAATTTTGCAACTGTCGAGTAGTCCTGCCTTTTTTGCCCAAAATCGGGATAAGAACTTCTACCTGATAGCCAGAAGTAAGGGTGTGATCTGCTTTGCGGCGCAGACAAATTTAGCTACCATAAACATCGGGGCCTCTATAGCAAAAAATAAATTTCCAACCGGAATTGTACAGATTACCCTGTTCACAAATAAAGGTGAACCATTAACTGAGCGCCTGGTATTTGTCAATCAGACAGATGTTTCAAGCCTGAGCATAAACACCGATAAAAAGGTTTATGGTTCAAGACAGCCGGTAAAAATGAACATCAGTGCTAAAACAAGAAATGCTCCTGTTGAAGGAAATTTTTCACTGTCTGTTATCAATGAATCCAAAGTTCCGCATTCTGAAGATGAAGAGACAACTATTCTGAGTTCATTTCTGATTTCCTCAGAATTAAGAGGATATATTGAAAAGCCTAATTACTATTTCAACCAGACCAATGAAAAAAAGCTAGCAGATCTTGATTTGCTGATGCTTACTCAGGGATACCGCAAATTCTCATATGAAGATATCATGAAAGGCCGGGAGCCTGTAATTAGTGTCCTTCCTGAGCAAGGGATCGAATTTGCGGGGATGTTACGTACATCGAACGGCATGCCGGTCTCCAAGGGTAGTTTGAAATTGGTAGTTCCGGAAAGTAAGTTCTATGCCGAAACCACAACCAATCTGAAAGGGGAGTTCAAATTTGAAAAAGTAGTGATTACCGATTCGGCAGAAGCCACAATCAGTGCAAGAAGTTCAACTGCAGCCCGCAACATGATGATCATGCTGAATGGTACAGCCTTCCCTACTATCAGCAAAAATGTCAATGTTCCGGATGAAGAACTTAATATTGACAGTGCTTTGGCTACATACCTCGATAATAGTAAAAGACAATACTTTCTGGCAACTCAAATGCTCCAGGAGGTCGTAGTTAAGGCTACAGCGATAAAAAAAGCCAGCCACATGGACCACCCTGCACTTTCAGGCCTTGGTTCCCAGCCGGATCACCTGATTGATAACGAAAGGTTCAAGGGCTGTCCGATCTTACTTACCTGCCTGCAAACGGCAGCAACAGGACTTACTTTTAATGACAATAATTTTTATGTGACCAGGGTCTATAACTCCGGGCTCAGAGTGCCGGTACAGATCTTTTATAATGGAATGCCTGTCGATGCCAATTATCTGAACAATATTAACCCTGCTGATGTTGATAATATCGAGATCTTCCTGAAAGATGAGTTGGGTATGGTTAACCGTATGTATAATACGAATGGGGTATTGGTTATTAACTCGAAAACTACACCTACAGGCAAGCCAGTAAGTGCTGAAGACCTGAAGAAACTATTCCCGCAGAATAACGTGTTGACCTTCAATCCTCAGGGATATATTAAAAAAAGGGAGTTCTATTCACCTAAATATCTAAGCCCGGAAAGCCGCACCACAGGATCCGACCTTCGCAGCACTATTTACTGGAACCCAAGAATCTTTACAGACAAAGCTGGAAATATGCCTGTTGAATTTTACAATGGAGATAATAAAGGCACCTATAAAGCAATCGTAGAGGGCACTGATATTGATGGGAATCTCTCAAGGTATATTTACAGGTATAAGGTTGAGTAATTGAAATTGGATTTGATTTCCTTCCATTGGAATGATCTGTAAACACCTCGCAACCTGTCATCCTGAACGGAGTGAAGGAACTTCGTTTTCTGGACATATATTTTGCCGCTGACTCAAGAAGTTCCCTCACCTGCTGAAGGGCAGGATTCGGGATGACAGACGAAACTAACAAAAAAAAGGGGCCTTCGATCAATCTCAGGCCCCGTTTTCTGTTAAAAGATGTCAGATTCTAATTGATCCCTCCAAGCAACCTGCTCCAGCGTACTTTATCGAAGAAGGTACCTTTTGTATTCCAGCTCATCCATACGAATAAAGCCTTACCCACGATGTGATCATCAGGTACAAAGCCCCAATAACGTGAATCCAGAGAATTGTCCCTGTTATCGCCCATCATCCAGTAATAATTCATTTTAAAAGTATAGCTATTTGTCTTTTTCCCATTGATCAGGATGTCATTTCCAACTCTTTCAATTGTATTTCCTTCATAAACTGAAATTGCACGTTCGTAAACTGAATAATTGCTGCTATCCAGTTTCACGGTCCATCCTTGTTTTGGCACGATCAGCGGGCCGAAATTATCGGCATTCCATTTAATTGAAGGATTATGGGGAAATATCTGAGAATCAAATTCGTTCAATGGCCTGATGTAAGGGTTCACACTCTTTACATTTGCCCAGCCTTTGATAATTTCGGCATCTGCAGCAGTCATATTAAAAATATACTCATCCGCAGATGAGCGCTGTGCTTCAATATTCAGATCCTCTATTGCCTGGGGGTTAAAATCAGTACCGTCAGATTTTACATAATAATATTTTTCACCGAACACAGGAACTTCAGCAGGCTTATTGTTCAGAAAAACTCGGGCATCTTTGATTTGTATGGTATCCCCTCCTATAGCTAGGCAACGCTTAATATAGTTCTCGCGTTTATCAACAGGTCTCGACAGCGGTGCATCAGCATCCATCGGAAAGTTAAAAACAACAACATCATTCCGTTTAACCTCTCCCAGTCCCGGCAGACGGCGGTAATCCCACTTAATGCCTTCCCAATAAGCCTTTGTTCCGGTTATTGGCATGGTATGATGAGCAAAAGGGAAAGATACCGGTGTGATGGGCATCCTTGCTCCATAATTCACTTTACTGACGAAAAGATAATCTCCGACAAGCAGTGTTTTCTCCATAGAACCCGTTGGAATAACATAGGCCTCAATAAAAAGTCCCCTGATTAAAGTAGCAGCCACTACAGCAAACAGAATAGCGTCAAACCACTCTCTTCCGGCACTTTTCTTAGTCCGAACTTTCTTATCCTTCGATTTACCCTTATTTGTTAAACTCATGCTCTATTGTAATCAATTTAAATGCTAAAATCAAACATATCTGTGATATTAAAAAATCCGCTCTTGTCTTCAAGCCACTCAGCAGCCATCACGGCTCCAAGGGCAAAACCTGCACGGCTATGAGCCTTATGCTTAAATTCAATATCATCTACTTCCGAACTGTAAATGACCGTATGAGTGCCCGGAACATCCTCAATACGATGTGACTCGATCAATAACTGATCAGGCTTAGGTATCAATTCTTCACCCGACCCTATCAACTCATTCGCCCATTCATTCTTGCGGCCAAGTTCAGAAATAATACCTTCTGCAATGGTCATTGCTGTCCCACTTGGTGAATCAAGCTTTTGTGTATGATGAATCTCTTCAACCTGAACTTCGTATTGCGGATACCTGTTCATGATCTTAGCAAGCACTTTATTCACAAAAAAGAATACATTCACTCCAATACTAAAATTAGATGCGTATAAAAGTGTATTGTTACTCTCGTCACATTTATTCTTTACTGCCTGTAAATGGCCATACCATCCTGTAGTACCCACCACAATTGGAACATGTGCTGCAAAACAGATCTCGATATTGCTCAGGGCAGAATCGGGAGTACTAAAATCTATGGCTACATCTGCCTTTTCTAAATTGGGTATGCTCAGGTCCTCCAAATTATCAACATTGACCTTCAGAACAATTTCATGGCCTCTTTCAATTGCAAATTGTTCAATGATACGGCCCATTTTACCATATCCAAGAATAGCTATTTTCATCTATTAAAAAATTAAATATACGTCTTTCATAAACTCAGCTTCAGTTTTAACCCAACGGCAGGAGAAAAAGAAGAGGCGTGAACAGGCACCTGACCTACAGTTGGCTGTACTTTCAATGATAATTCATCAGAAATATCAAACCTGAAGAATTTTGCATCAACATAAGCATCAATAATTGTAATCGCGTAAAATCCGAGTCCGGCTAACACAGAAAGATCACGATCACGCCTGTAAGCATCCTTAATTTGAATAATCCCCTCATTTGTATATCCCGAGTACAGTGGATTTTCTGTTTTTTCGGGATTCAGTTCACGAAACTGGGCTTCCTTCAAAAATACTTTATAGTTCCGCTGATTGAACTCAAAAACGAGGCCAATTCCAATAAAACCACCATAAACCAGGGGAACTTTCCACCAGCGCTTGTTATAGATTTGTCCGAGGCCAGGCAGCATTAAGGATCTCATTGCTGCACGACGTGGCATCGCTTCGATAGCAAGACGTGCTGAATCTTTCAGGACTGGCTCTTTCTTAACTTGCACTTTACTGCTGTCTGATTTAGCAGGAGGAGTCCCGCTAACCTGGGAAAGCGCATCTGTTTGCGCTAAAAAACACATAAAGATGAAACCCAATAGGATTTTCAATTTCATTACCAGTCTAACATTTCCAGAATCCGGTTCAGATCATCATCAGACATGAAACCAATTTCAATAGAGCCCTTACCTTTTTCATCCAGCTTAAGCTTAACCTTAGTGCTAAATTTAGAAGCAAGATCATCCTGAATCTTCATGTATTGAAAAGACAAGCCGCTAGCCTTTACAGGTTTCTTTCCTTTTCCGGCGTTTTGTAACTGCCTTACTAATTCTTCTACCTTACGTACTGAAAGTCCGCGATTTATGATCTCCTGAAAAAGATAAAGTTGTTTGTCGACATCCTCCACTGAGATCAGCGCACGCGCATGCCCCATAGAGATCTCTTTATCACGAATAGAAGCCTGAATAGCGGGGGGGAGTTTTAACAATCGGAGGTAATTGGTTACCGTAGAACGGTTCTTGCTCACCCGTTCACCAAGCTGCTCCTGCTTCAAATTACATTCGTCAATCATCCGCTGAAAGCTAAGTGCTACTTCTATTGCGTTCAGATTTTCACGCTGAATATTTTCGATCAGCGCCATTTCCAGCATTTGCTGGTCATTTGCTGTACGAACATAGGCCGGAATCTCGGTCAGGCCTGCCAGTTTAGATGCACGCAACCTGCGTTCACCTGAAATAAGCTGATAAGAATTCTGTCCCGACTGTCTGACAGTTATTGGTTGAATCAGGCCCTGAAGTTTGATCGACTCGGCAAGTTCGTGCAGTGCTTCAGGATCGAAATCAGTACGGGGCTGAAATGGATTAACCTGAACCTGACTGATCTTTACAGAGCTTATGGATCCCAGTGAGGAGCTTTCATTACTTACCTGTTGTCTGTCATTTTCCGGTAAATCCGAATCGTCCAAAAGAGCTCTTAATCCCCTTCCTAATCCGGTTTTCTTTTGGTAGATCATATTATACTAAAGCTTGTTTTACAGCCTCCTCATTCGAAACCAGTCCGTTTTTACGGATGATCTCCCGGGCTAAATTAAGGTAATTGATTGCACCTTTACAATTTGCATCATGCATAATAACTGAGATACCATAACTTGGAGCCTCACTTAAACGGGTATTCCGTTGGATGATCGTATCAAAAACCAGGTCCTGGAAATGGGTTTTCACTTCTTCAACAACCTGATTTGAAAGTCTCAGTCTGACATCATACATGGTCAGCAATATACCTTCGATCTGAAGATTCGGATTTAACCGACTCTGAACAATCTTTATAGTGTTCAGCAATTTACCCAGACCTTCAAGTGCAAAGTACTCACATTGAACAGGAATAATTACTGAATCTGCTGCCGTAAGAGCATTGATTGTGATCAAACCCAAAGAGGGTGAGCAGTCAATGATAATGAAATCATAATTATCTCGGATCTTATCCAGAACCGCTTTCATTTTATATTCCCTGTTTGTTAAATTGATCATCTCAATTTCTGCACCTACCAAATCAATATGGGCAGGAAGAAGATCAAGATTTGGAGTGTCTGTATTTTGAATAGCCTCTAAAGGATCTATCTCGTTAATTATACACTCGTATATACTAGCCTTAATCGTACGCGGGTCAAAACCTATTCCTGATGTTGAATTTGCTTGTGGATCTGCATCAACCAAAAGAGTACGGTACTCAAGAACAGCCAAACTCGCTGCAAGATTTATGGCTGAAGTAGTTTTCCCAACGCCTCCTTTTTGATTTGCTAACGCGATAATTTTGCTCATTTTAAAAAAATAATTACAAATACGTGATATTAAAAAGTCTAAACAATAAATTCTAAGCAGTTCAAAACACTACTTTTGACTGATTAAATAGGATTTTTTAATAAATTCTAAGATACAAACTTAAAACTAATTACACCGCGGGGCGATTTTCGTTTTGCACATCTTATCCACAAAATGACTACAATAATTTCCGGTACTAATCGTGAGGGAAGCAATACTCTGAAACTCGCCGAATATTATCACAGGCAATTAACAGAAAAGGGTTTCGACTCAGAAATATTCTCGCTTTGTGATCTTCCCGGCGATCTGATCAGCTCCGATCTTTATGGAAAACGCAGCGAAGCCTTTCAAAGTATTCAGGAGAGAATTACTGCAAGCAGCAAATTCATTTTCGTCATACCCGAGTATAATGGAAGCTTCCCCGGAGTTTTAAAAACTTTTATTGATGCATGTACTTTTCCGGAAAGCTTTTTTGGAAAAAAGGCAGCCCTCGTCGGACTCTCAAGCGGCAAATACGGCAATATTAGAGGCATCGACCATTTCACAGGAATCTGCCATTATATCAATATGCATGTCCTGCCATTACGTATCCATATACCAAACATCAGGAAAGAATTTGATGAAAACTGGAATCTTTTTAATGAAGATACTGTTAAGTTTACCAATCAGCAGATTGAACGATTTATAGAATTTTAAAGGCTAAGGCTGACAGGGTTTAGAACCCTGTCAGCCTTAACCATCCCTCTCCTTCATACCCAAAAACAAACTGCTTCGGGTTAATGATCTCAGCCATGATCTCAATACTATCCGTTATCCTCGGCCCCGATCTGTTAAAATATTGATTACCATCAGCTATATAAATTCTGTTCTGTTGAACTGCCTTTAATTCTCTCCATCCGGGCAGTTCCAGTAAAAGATTGATCTCTTTCAGGGTTCTTTCAACCGAAAACCCGCAAGGCATTAGTACGATGATATCTGGATCTTCATTCTCAATATCCTCAAAACTAACATATCCCGAATGCTTTCCTTTCTCAGCCAGCACCGGAATACCACCTGCAATCTCAATGATTTCAGGTGTCCAGTTTCCGGCGATCATCAGGGGCGAAAGCCATTCTATACAAGCTACTTTAGGCTTATCAGTGATGAATTTGAGTTTATGACGAATAATATCAATACGCTCTTCCGATAATTCAAGTAAATCTTTCCCTGCTGCTCCAGCACCAAGCTGATCTGCAAGGTTTCGGATATCCCGGTATATGTCAGATAATTGATGTGGCTCCAGAGAAAAGACCTGACTGCCCTTTTCAAGTAGATCACTCATCGCAAGCTCCACATCTTTAAGGCTCACAGCACAAACTTCACATTGTGCCTGGGTAATAATAATATCGGGGGCCAGACTTTTTATCAGTTCTTTGTCAATGGTATAAATCGACAGTGAATCGGAGAGAATTTCTTTCACCTGCCTGTCTATTTCTGCACTGTCGGAACCCGGCAGAAATTTTGCTGAAGAACATACCGGCAAATCCTTAACACTTTCAGGATAATCACATTCATGTGAACGGCCAACCAGCTGCTGCTCCAAACCCAGAGCACAAATAATTTCTGTGGCTGCCGGTAATAGAGAAATAATTTTTTTATCCTGCATCTATTCTCAATTTTGGCAAATGTACAATTATTAAAAAAAATGCCCCGGCTTGAGACCGGGGCATTAATATTATTCTATAATTTATTGGATATTATTGAGTTCCGTTATTTTGTTCTCCCTGCTTAAGGTCATCATTCGTTACACCACGTTTTTTACGTGGAGCCTGCATTGATAATTTTCCAAACCGATAGCTGAAACTTGTTCCGAAAGAGCGGAAAGGAACTGAGAAATTACTATTTTGAACAAAATCTGCTCCGGTAATATTCTGACGGAAATTCTTATTCTCATTGAATGGATCAATGATTGTCAAACCGATACTTCCTTTCTTCTTCATAATCTCTTTCTTCAAACCGAGATTCCACATATTGAAAGATGGATTTTTACCCTGTGAAGTACGGCGCGGAGAATTGGTAATCAGGAATGTCTCGAAAGTAAGTCCTTTTGGAAACACATAAGAGCCCATCAGGAAGGCATTATAAATCAACTGAGTATTTGTATTGGTCACGGTAAACCCGCTGTTGGCGTTGATATCATAAGTAAACACATTGAAATTACCTCTTAAGGTCAGCGGTTTTACCGGATTTATTTGTCCGAAGAAATTAAACCCAACTGAATTATTACTTCCAACGTTTCTGAACGTAGTTCTTGAACCTGTAGCCGCATTTCCGGTTGCCGGATCGGTAACTGAAACAGGTATCACAAAGCTTTCTATGATATCATTGGTACGACGGTAATAAACTGAGGCATTCAGTACAGATGTTTTGACAAACATAGAATAATTGAACTCAATGTTATGTGAAAGTTCAGGCTTCAGTGCCGGGTTTCCCTGCGACTGATTGAAAATATCTGCACTGTTCAGGAATGGATTCAGATAAAACAAACTAGGTCTTTGCAAACGCTGGTTATAACTTAATTTAACCGTTGAAAAATTCTTGAATGTTCTTGAAACCACAAAACTTGGAACCAGATTAGAATAACTGCTGTTAAATGGAGATGCTGCAGCACCAACAGATCTTGCATCACCCTTGATCTCTGTCCCCTCATAACGTGCACCTGCCCTGATACCGAATTTCTTAGCCAGGGTAAATGCAAAAGTTGCATAAGCCGAGTACACATCCTGATTATAGTCGTAGATATAGGTACGGGCCGAGATTGGTGTGAATGTACTGGTTGTTGAATTAAAGTTGCGGGTTTGGTTATCACTTACGATATCCCTAAGAATACCCTTCAGTCCCGTTTCGAAAGTAACCTTCTTAAAGGGATGGGTATAATCCAGCTGAATCGTATTTTCTGTATTATCAGCATTATTATCACCGTATTCATCAATTACTGTATTTGAAAAATCGGTAGTATAGTCACTATTCTGATTACTGTTTGTAAACTGATAGGCAAAGGAGATTTGCTGATCTTTCTTCTTAAACTTGTGAAGGTAGTCACTGCTCCAGTCAATACCATTCATTTTCATCTGGTTATCACTCAAACGGGTGAAATTATTCATTATCCCGTTGAAACTGTTCTGGTTCAAATTACTGCCGTCGGCACTATTACTGAATCCATTCAAGCGTACATTTGAACTGATCGAATTGAAACTATTGAAATCGTAATCAGCTCCGATTGAACCATTCATTGCCAAACGGTCTGTTTTACTTTGACCATCCTGACTGATAATTTGTGTACCTGCCGTATTGGTACGATTAAATGAGATATTAGAGGTCTGAGGCCAGGAATAGAATCCTCCACCATTAGCTGTTAGAGCTAAACGACCTGTTTTAGCGTTCAAATTAACATTTCCGCTATTCTGCCTTGTTCCTACCCCACCGTTTACCGAACCACTTACCCCAGCCAGATTATTCTTTTTTGTAATGATATTGATAATTCCTGAGGTTCCTTCCGCATCATATTTTGCAGATGGGGAAGTAATTACCTCAACATTCTTAATCTGATCAGCAGGAATTGCCTTCAGTGCATCAGCCATATTATTTGCCATAGAACCCGATGGTTTCCCGTTAATCAGTACCCTAACATTCTGACTTCCTCTAAGGGATACATTTCCCTCAAAATCTACTGAAAGCAAAGGTACTTTACGAAGTACATCGGTAGCATTTCCCCCAGCGATGGCAACATCCTGCTCAGCATTGTAAACAAGCTTGTCGATCTTATTTTCAACAATCGGTGTCGTACCTGTTACCACAACTTCATTCAGCATGGTCTTATTTGGAGCAAGCATTATCCGGCCCAGATTTAAATCCGGCTTAGCCAGGGTAGTCTTTACTGAATCAATAACTTTAGTTTGATATCCCAGAAAAGCAATGGTTACACGGTAAACTCCAGCAGAAATATTCTCTATTTTAAAGGAACCTTTCTCATCTGTCAATGCACCATTGGTCGTTTTTGTAGAACCTGCCCGTCCCAAAGAAACAGTAGCATAATCAACAGGAGTACGCGAAACTGAGTCGAGAATGATCCCCGAAATTCTGCCTGTTACAGCCGGAGCCGCTGCCCCACCCATACCCTGTGCGTAAATACCGGAGATTCCGGAAAGTAATAATAGTATCGTAAATAAACGTTTCATTTAATTGGTTTTGGAATTAGTCGCGAAAGTACACCTAATGTTACAGGAACATGTGTGCGAATTGTTGACCTAAAGTAAAATCTGAGATACAAAAGAAATTCATGGCATAATCCTGCCAGAAATATTCTGTTATAAAGAGGCGGTGTTTAGTAATAAACCATGATAGAGCAGGTTAAAACCATATCTCTATCATGGATGTTAAAATTTATACAACAAGATTAATTATTTTTCCTTTCACGAAAATAATTTTCTTTGGAGTCTTGCCATCAAGGTATTTTTTCAAATCTTCATTGGCCAGGATAAGCTCTTCAACCTCGGCCTGAGAAAGACTCAGAGAGATGTTCAGGTTCATTCGGGTTTTACCATTTACCGAAACCGGATATGAGAATTCATTCTCAACCAGGTACTCAGGATTGAATTGCGGGTAAGAAGCCACTGATAATTTACCAGCAGTATTACCCAGCAAGCTCCATAACTCTTCAGTTATATGGGGTGCATAAGGTGCGAGTACGATCACCAGTTCCTGAAGGATCTTCCTTTTATTGCATTTCAGGTCAGTCAGTTCATTCACACAGATCATGAAGCTGGAAACTGAGGTATTAAATGAAAAACGTTCTATGTCTTCCTCGACTTTGCGAATGATTTTATGAAGCGCTTTATATTCAGCTTTTGATGGTTCCTCATCAGAAACATTGAAATTAAATTCATCATCATGGAAAAGCTTCCAGAATTTACGAAGGAATTTAAAAACACCTTCAATTCCATTTGTGTTCCATGGCTTACTTTGTTCCAGCGGACCAAGGAACATCTCATACATTCTCAGGGTATCAGCTCCAAAACGTTCAATGATATCATCCGGGCTAACCACATTGAACTTGGATTTAGACATCTTTTCAACCTCAACACCGCAGATATACTTTCCATTTTCAAGAATGAACTCGGCATTGGCAAACTCAGGTCTGAATGCTTTAAATTTTTCCAGATCCAGAATCTCATTCATCACAATATTTACATCTACATGCAGTGCTGATGTTGTGTACTGAGATTTTAAACCGTTTGATACGAATTTATTCGTCCCGCGACCCTCATCATCGATAATCCGGTAAACGAAATTAGATCTGCCCTGGATCATCCCCTGGTTGATCAGCTTCTTGAAAGGCTCCTCTTCAACCACATAGCCAAGATCTTTCAAAAATTTATTCCAGAAGCGGCTGTAAAGTAAATGTCCGGTAGCATGCTCTGAACCGCCTATGTATAAATCAACATCCTTCCAGTAAGAGATTGCCTCAGCCGGAGCAAATGAATCCTGTTTACGATCATCCTGCGAAGCCATATAACGGTACCAGTACCAGCTCGAGCCTGCCCAACCTGGCATAGTGCTGAGCTCATATTCAAGTTCATCCTTGTATTTCCAGTTTTCTGCTCTTCCCAATGGAGGTTCTCCGCTTTCTGTTGGCAGGTATTTATCAACTTCCGGTAAAACCAAAGGGAGATCTTCCCTGTCGATCAGGTAAGGTAGTCCTTCTTTGAAATACACGGGTACAGGTTCTCCCCAGTAACGCTGGCGACCAAATATCGCATCGCGCAGGCGGTAATTAACTTTAGCTTTACCTGCACCTAATTCTTCAAGTTTGGCAATCAGGGTATTGGTTGCCTCTTTATATTTCAAACCGTTGATTATGCCTGAATTAATATATGTACCATCCTTGGTAGGATCTGCCT
>Ga0209480_10001438_pt1 | contig 17426 bp, 14 predicted proteins | sample JI61114C2DNA_FD_187501 | JGI IMG/M metagenome (GOLD analysis project Ga0209480, IMG submission 187501) | Wastewater effluent complex algal communities from Wisconsin, to seasonally profile nutrient transformation and Carbon sequestration -... | ecosystem: Engineered > WWTP > Effluent > Algae... | reverse complement strand
CCCCAGCTGAAAATAAAAGAACCACGATTTCAATAGCTTATGATATTTAGTTCATGCGAACTAACAGCTATTTCGCGGCGACCGGTTGTGAGTATAGCAGCGTCAAAGCCCAGTATCAGCGCTTAATTATTAGCTTGCTTCGTCGGTACTGAAGGCCTTGATGGATAATGCATGGATATCGGTTTCCATCAGATTGCCGACGGCTGCAAATACCAGTCGGTGACGTGCCAGCGGCAGCTTGTCTTTGAAGGCATCACTGACGATACGGACATCAAAATGACCGCGGCCATCGCGGGCGCCGGCATGTCCGGCATGGCGATGACTTTGGTCGACAATTTCCAGACTCGCCGGTTTCAATGCCGCGTCGATCGCCAAGCGTATTTTTTCGACTCGATCACTCATGGCAGCACCAGTTTGAAGGGCCTGACTTCCACTTTGGCGTAAACGCCAGCTTCAAGATACGGATCTTCAAGCGCCCAGGCCTGTGCTTGCTGGAGATTTTCAAAGGAAGCAATCATCACGCTACCGGTAAATCCGGCCTGCCCCGGATTTTCCGAATCAATTGCCGGCAAAGGTCCTGCGATTTTAAGGCGTCCGGATTCGGCCAGTGCCTGCAGGCGCGCCAAATGCGCAGGCCTCGCCGCCATACGATTTTCCAGAGAGTTTTCCACATCGGTGCCGATAATCAGATACCACATAAGAGTTCCTAATGATTGTTTTTGCGGGACAGATCAGCCAATAGCCTGTATTTCATCCAGACATAACGTGCGTGCAGCCAGTGATAGTAAAAACCCTGTTTCCCGTCAAGAAAGCCGCCGCGAAAAACATAGTTCTTCAACAAATAGAAAAAAGCATGAATACCTGCCTGACCAGCATAGGTCTTTTTGGCTTTGACGGCATTTTGCTCCGCAAACAAGGCGGCATAAGAATCCAGCTTGCTGGAATATTCACTGTAAGTCCGTGCCGTATCGTGTTGAATCCTGATATTTGCCGCTTTGACGATACGATTGTTCAGGTCCAGCTTTTCATGCACCTGCGCCGGTTCGTATCTGAGGCTGTTGCGGAATATCCGTTCAACCGGTTCTTTTTCGCGGCCGCCAAACGAGAGTGATTTACCCAGAAAATAAGTTTGGCGCTGGCAATTCCAGACATCGGCACTCTCAAATTGAGTTGATACCACCAGAGTTTCGATTGCGGCGATATCGGCATCTTCGCACCACTCATCGGCATCCAGCAGGAACACCCAGGGCTGGCTCGCCAATGAAATCACCGCATTTTTTTGTGCCGAGAAGCCAAGCCAGTCCTGATGCTCGACCCGGGCACCGGCTTCACGGGCCAGGCGGACAGTGTCATCGCTGGAACCGGAATCGAGCACGATCACTTCCCGACAAATCTTCAGCAAGGATTTCACGCACCTGACGATGCGATCTGCTTCATTTTTTGTGATGACGACACCACTGAGCGGAAGTTTTGACGACATTGGGCGTTATGCGAACGAAGGAATGCACAAAGGATACCATCCCGAAAATCTGCGAACAGCGTTGAAGCGAGTGCGAATTGCAGTAAAAACTTCAAAAAAGTGCGCTTCAGCTAAGGCAAAAGAGACAGATTTCGGGCATAATATCGTTGTTCAAACGCGAGCTTTCCGTTTGATTTCAGCCAAATACTTCAGCCAATCCCTTTCAGGAGCCTTTCATGTCCGACTCCTTCGCCACACGCGATCAACTCAGCGTTAACGGCAAGTCCTACACCATCTATTCGCTTGCGAAATTAGGCCAGCAGTACAACCTGGCCCGCCTGCCCTATTCCATCAAGATTCTGGTCGAAAACCTGCTTCGTTGCGAAGACGGTGTTTCGGTCACGAAAGAATCCATCGAAGCGATTGCACAGTGGGATGCGAAGAAAGAACCGGATACCGAAATTGCCTTCATGCCTGCGCGCGTCGTGCTGCAGGATTTCACCGGTGTTCCTTGCGTCGTCGATCTGGCTGCCATGCGCGATGCAGTCGTCAAACTCGGCGGTTCGGCTTCCAACATCAATCCTTTGATTCCTTCGGAACTGGTCATCGACCATTCCGTGCAAGTGGATTCTTTCGGCAAACCCAGCTCGCTGGATGAAAACGGCGAAATCGAATTTTCGCGCAACGGCGAGCGTTACAGCTTTCTCCGCTGGGGCCAAAAAGCTTTCAATAATTTCAAGGTCGTACCGCCGAACACGGGCATCGTGCACCAAGTCAATCTGGAAAACCTTGCCCGCGTGGTGATGGAACGCGAAATTGACGGCGTGCTGCACGCTTTCCCGGATACCGTTTTCGGTACCGACTCGCACACCACGATGATCAACGGTATAGGCGTATTGGGCTGGGGCGTTGGTGGTATCGAAGCCGAAGCCGCGATGCTGGGACAACCCAGCTCGATGCTGATTCCGCAAGTGGTCGGTTTCAAACTGACGGGCAAATTGCCGGAAGGCGCCACGGCGACGGATCTGGTGCTAACCGTTACTCAAATGCTGCGCAGCCTCGGCGTTGTCGGTAAGTTCGTTGAATTCTACGGTGACGGTCTGAATCATCTGCCACTTGCCGACCGTGCAACGATTGCGAACATGGCACCGGAATACGGCGCAACCTGCGGTATTTTCCCGGTTGATAATGAAGCATTGAATTATTTGCGCCTGTCGGGCCGTGAAGAAACCCTGATCAATCTGGTCGAAGCCTATGCAAAAGCACAGGGCTTGTGGCGCACCGATGACGAAGCCGAATACAGCGCTACCCTGCATCTGGACATGAGCCAGGTTCTGCCATCGCTGGCGGGCCCGAAACGTCCGCAGGACCGTGTGCTGTTGACCGACATGAAAGCCAATTTCAATGCAAACCTTGCCGGCCTGATCAGCAACCGCAAACCTCGTACCGAAACGATTGAACGTTTCGACGCCGAAGGTGGCGATCAGCCGCAAGCCGAACATCTGGCCACGAAACCAAGATCGAAAATCCGCATCAAGGATCAGGATGCCGAACTGGGTGATGGTTCGGTCGTTATCGCCGCAATCACTTCCTGCACCAATACATCAAACCCCGCCGTCATGCTCGGCGCCGGCTTGTTGGCACGTAATGCAGTCAAGAAAGGCCTGAAAGCCGCACCATGGGTCAAGACCTCACTCGGCCCAGGCTCGCTGGTCGTTACCGATTACCTGAAAAAAGCCGGCGTGATGGCGGACCTCGAAGCTCTCGGTTTTTATACCGTGGGTTATGGCTGCACCACTTGTATCGGCAACTCCGGCCCGTTGCCGGACGAAGTTTCCAAAGGCATCGCCGATAACGATCTCGCCGTTGCTTCGGTGTTGTCGGGCAACCGCAACTTCGAAGGTCGCGTGCATCCGGAAGTGAAAATGAATTACCTCGCATCGCCGCCACTCGTGGTTGCGTATGCACTCGCCGGCACGGTCGATATCGATTTGTCGACGGAAGCCCTGGGTACCGATCAAAACGGTAATCCGGTTTACCTCAAAGACATCTGGCCGACCAGCAAGGAAATCAGCGACACGATCATTGCCACGATCGGTCCGGACATGTTCAAGAAAAACTATGCCGACGTGTTCAAAGGCGATTCGCGCTGGAATCAAATCGCGTCACCGGATGGCGAAAGCTATGCCTGGGGCGCCGATTCGACCTACATCAAGAACCCGCCCTACTTCGACGGCATGAGCATGTCGGTCGGCACGATTGACGATATCCACGGCGCCCGCGTTCTCGGCCTGTTCGGGGATTCGATCACCACCGACCATATTTCGCCTGCAGGCAACATCAAGGCCAACTCGCCTGCCGGTCGTTATCTGCAAGGCCGTGGCGTTGCTCCGACCGATTTCAATTCCTATGGCTCACGCCGTGGTAATGACGATGTGATGGTACGCGGCACCTTTGCCAACATCCGTATCAAGAATTTGATGCTCGGTGGCGAAGAAGGCGGCAATACCATTCATTACCCAAGCGCCGAAAAACTGGCGATCTACGATGCCGCCGTTCAATACCAGGCCGACAAGGTTCCGTTGGTCGTGATGGCCGGCAAGGAATACGGCACCGGTTCTTCGCGTGACTGGGCAGCGAAAGGCACGATGTTGCTGGGCGTAAAAGCCGTCATTGCCGAAAGCTTTGAGCGTATTCACCGCTCCAATCTGGTCGGCATGGGTGTACTGCCATTGCAATTCATTGCTGGCCAAAATGCACAGTCACTGGGCTTGAAAGGCGATGAAGTCATCTCGATTACCGGCCTGCAAGACGGTGCCGGCAAAGTGGCGAATGTATCGGCGAAGCGTGCCGACGGCAGCTCGGTCGACTTCACGGCTCAGGTGCTGTTGCTGACCCCGAAAGAAATCGAATATTTCCGTCACGGCGGCATCTTGCATTATGTTTTGCGTCAGCTCGCTGGCAAAAAGGCAGCGTAATCACAGGGGCGCGGCGAGCACGCGCCCCTGCAACAAAAAAAGCGGCCTAGGCCGCTTTTTTTGTTGGCTTTAACTATTTCCAGGTCGCTGATATCAGCTTCCACTCATCGCCTTCAAGTCTCCAACCCGTCTGGACCTGATAAATACGGCCATCATCGGGAATAAAACCCTGTCCGCCCGTGAGAACCACTGTGAAATCCACGGTGGCGCGCTCGCCCATCAACTTTACATTCAATGGCCCTGTCTTGACGCCGATATCCTTTTGCTGCAACCAGATCAATTGCACGTAACGACGAAAGTTATCACGGTCCATTCCGCCAGAACCGGCAAAGTCCTCGGCAAAATGATCGAATAATGCACTCGCATCCTTGTTGACGGCAGCCTGCGCCATCTGCTCTATGCGGTCTCGCAAAGCCTGTTCCGGCGCCGGTTTTGAGCAGGCCGTCAAACTTGCACATAGCAGCACGAGAAAAGAGGCAAACCAGCATCTCGCCAGCTTGCCAGCACATCGGGGGTATGCTCCAATCGAACCAACAGGCAAGCCCGACAGGGGTTGTGCCGCGCGCAAGAAATTCAGGGAGATATATCGCATGAGTCAAGATCGTCCATGGTTGTTGAGTTACCCGAAAAATATTCCAGCCACGATTAATGTCGATGAATTTCCTTCGATTGTCTCAGTATTAAAGAATGCCTGCGACAAGTACAGCAACAATCCAGCTTTCTCGAACATGGGCAAGACCATTACCTATGCCGAAGTCGACTATCTGAGCACGCAATTTGCCAACTATCTTCTGCACGAATTAAAGTTGAAAAAGGGTGACCGCGTTGCCTTGATGATGCCGAACATCCTTCAATATCCGGTCGCCATCTTCGGCGTGTTGCGGGCGGGTTTGACCGTCGTCAACACCAATCCGATGTATACCGCACGCGAACTGAAGCACCAGCTTGACGACTCCGGTGCAAAAGTCATCGTGGTCATGGAAATGTTTGCGCATACGGTTGCCGATGTCGTGAAAGATACCGCTGTCCAGCAAGTCATCACGACCTGCGTTGGCGACATGCTCGGCTTTCCGAAAGGCCCGATTATCAACTTCGTGATGAAACACATCAAGAAAGTGATTCCCGAATACAGCCTGGACAATTCCATCAAGTTCAACGATGCATTGTCAGCCGGATCAAAACACCAGCTGCCGACGATCGATATCCGTGCTTCGGACATCGCTTTTCTGCAATACACGGGCGGCACTACCGGCGTGGCAAAGGGCGCCATGCTGACCCATCGCAACCTGGTGGCCAATATGCAGCAGGCATCGGCCTGGATTGGTACCAATGTCAAACCCGGCAAGGAAATCATCATCACGGCGTTGCCGCTGTACCATATTTTTGCATTGACCTCGAACTGTCTCGTATTCATGAAATTCGGCGGACTGAATTACCTGATCACCAATCCGCGCGACATGGACGGATTCGTCGCCGAGCTGAAAAAAATACCCTTCACCGCGATTACCGGCGTGAATACCTTGTTCAATGGTTTGTTGAACACCAAGGGTTTCGACGAAATCAATTTCTCCACCATGCATTTATCACTCGGTGGTGGCATGGCAGTCCAACGCTCGGTCGCCGAGCGCTGGAAAAAAACGACCGGTGTTACTCTTGTAGAAGCCTATGGTCTGACCGAGACATCGCCCGCAGCCTGCATGAATCCGCTCGACATGGCGGAGTACAACGGCGCCATCGGCCTGCCGATCCCCTCTACAGATGCCTGCCTGATGGACGACGACGGCAAACTGGTTCCACTCGGCGAAGCGGGAGAACTTTGCATCCGCGGCCCGCAGGTAATGGACGGTTATTGGCAACGTCCGGAAGAAACCGCGAAGGTCATTGATCAGGAAGGTTGGTTGCATACGGGCGATATCGCAAAAATGGATGCCCAGGGCTACTTCTATATCGTTGACCGCAAGAAAGACATGATTCTGGTTTCAGGCTTCAACGTTTATCCCAATGAAATCGAAGACGTGATTGCCACAATGCCGCAGGTATTGGAAGTTGCCGCGGTCGGTGTTCCGGATGACAAATCCGGAGAAGCGGTAAAAGTCGTGATAGTGAAAAAAGACAGCTCGCTCACCGTCGAACAGGTCAAGGCCTTCTGCAAGGAAAATCTTACCGGTTACAAACTTCCGCGTTTCGTTGAATTCCGCACGGAATTGCCGAAAACCAATGTGGGAAAAATTCTGCGTCGCGAACTTCGTGATGCCCCTAAAACCCATTAACTGAGAACGCGAACACACAAAGAATAATTGGCCGGCGCTTTCCGGAGAGTGCCTTGTGCAGGTTCAAAATTGCGGGTGTATAGTCTTTCTGCCCCTCAAGTCAGGGCCAAAAGCCTCGCTTTACCCCCCCTACCTCACCTATTCCGGAGTCGACCATGTCCCTTCTTGAACGCTTACAGCTCAATGACCACCCCTCCTTTGTACGCCATGAAACTCACCAGAGCCAAAGCGCCGACTGGTGCTTCATGCATTCCGAACCGACTGCAAATTATCATCCGTGTTTTTCAATTGATTTACTCAACGGCTTAAAACAAAGTCAGGAGCATATCCGGCAGAGATTGGCCTCAAATAACGACCCCAAGGCACGCATCCACCATCTTGTACTTGCATCAGACACCAACGTATTCAATCTGGGTGGCGATTTAAGGCTGTTCCATCGCCTCATTTTGCAAGGCAATCGCGGCCAGTTGCTGAGCTACGCGAAATTATGTGTCGAAGTTGCTTACAACTTCTCGCGACTTTACGAGGATCGTGTCCATAGCATAGCGGTAATTCAAGGAGATGCCCTTGGCGGCGGATTCGAAGCCGCGCTTTGCTGCCATACGATTATTGCCGAGAAAGGTTGCGGCATGGGTTTCCCGGAAGTGTTGTTTGATTTGTTCCCGGGCATGGGTGCCTACACATTCCTTACCCGTCGAGTACCACCCGCACGCGCTGAACGAATGATGCTGGACGCAAAAATCTACGACACCGAAGAACTATACCGGATGGGTATCGTGGACATTCTCGTCGAGAAAGGTGATGGTATTCAGGCAGCTAACGATCAAATCAAGAAGCACAACCGGATGGGTAATGCAATGCGTTCATTGAATACCGTTCGCGATGCCTGCTCTCCCGTCAGTCTCGAACAATTGCTTGCGGTCACGACCGAGTGGGTAGATGCGGCAATGCGACTGGATTCACGTGGACTCAAAACGATGGAACGTTTGATCAATGCGCAGACACGTCGGGCCCATACCAGCTAGGCCAATTCTGTCAAAACTGGTCTTCATGGGGGCCTGGGCTTCCGGTTTTGCTCGCGGATTCACCGAGACGTTTCGCTTCGGAGCGAGCAAAACTTGCCGTAGGAATTATCAGCGACTCTAAATTTGCACTTTGCTTGCGCCAGTCGCGTTTACACATGTCATTGCTTGCGCGCATGATGTTTCGACACTGTTCCGACAACGACTCGGCACCAAGATTATCGGCAATACCCTTTAGCGCATGCGCGGCATCCCGCGCAGCGTCCCAGTCGGACTCCCTGCATTTCTCCTGAAAATCCGTCAAACACTGTCCGATATCGCGAAGACATTGTTCGACGAAATCCAGCAGGAATTCGCTGCCGAGCTGCATCATGGATAGATCATTCAATACCGACACGCGGTATTTCGGCAAAATGGGAGCTTGCAAACGCGCCGCTGCGGAATCGGGGCGGCTTTCCGTTTTCTGGGTATCGGCGATAGCGTCAAGCAGGCGGTGTGCCACGACTGGCTTGGTCAGATATGCATTCGCTCCCGCCTCCATAGCCTCCTGAATGGAGCTTGGAGTTGCGTCCGCACTGATGATGATGAAAGGTGTTCTTGTCCTTCCTGCCTGCATGACACGCGCCTGTCTCAACACATCCAGTCCACTCATTTCTGGCATGTGCATATCCAGTACCACCAGATCTATGTCTCCTACGGCAAATGCATCAAGCGCCTCTTCACCGTTCTCAACAGTAAGAACTTTATGACCACCTCGTTCCATCATGCGCGATAGCACGATACGGTTGGTTACCTGATCGTCGGCAAGCAAGACTTGCAAAGGTCTTATGCGCGCCTTGTGCCGAACAAAAGGATCATCGAGCGAAATGACGTTATCCGCCCGCCCTGATGCCGGCACATCGGCCAAGACCGTCGATTCCCTTAACTCCAGATCAACCCAGAAATGGCTGCCTCCCCCAAGATTTTCTTCAAGGCCGATCTTCCCGCCGAGCAATTCCGTGAGGGTTTTGGAAATCGTAGTGCCCAGTCCGCTACCGTTATAGCGCCGGGTGAAACCCGATTCGACTTGTTCGAAAGCATCGAAAATCCTTTTTTGGTCAGCGACAGGTATGCCGATGCCCGTATCACGTACGGAAAATCTCAAGGGAATTGGTCCGATGCCTTTGGCTGTGCGAATCACCTGCAATCGCACTTCACCCTGCTCGGTAAATTTAACTGCGTTATGCATGAGGTTTAACAGGATTTGAGTGAGATGCGGCAAATCGCCATGCAGGTTGTCCGGCACGTCATCCGCAGACTGAATAATCAGATTCAGTTTTTTGTTGGCGACGTGCGGTTGGATCATCGAACGTATTCTTGCAAGCAATTCCTTCAAACTGAAATCGACGTCATTTCTATTGAGCTTGCCGGCTTCGATCGCTGAAATGTCCAATACGTCGTCTACCAGCAGAAGCAAGCTTTGAGCGGAGATCAGTATGATCTCGGCAGATTCTCGCTGCTCTTCATTCAATCTGCTGCGATTCATCAAATCGGCCATCCCGATTATTCCGTTTAACGGGGAACGGAACTCGTGGCTCATCGTGGCAAGAAAGCGACTCTTTGCTGCGTTGGCACGTTTGGCACTGTCGATGGCTGAATGCAGATTTTTCAGCAGCGGAATCAGATAAACCGGAATCGCGACTAGGGCAATCAATAGGCCTGCGGTCAGATGTGGTATGCCCCGCCAGAACGGGGAAATCGCAACGGCGCAGCTGAATGAAACCAGTGAAAGCCCGATTGCCGCAAAAAGGTAACGCGTTCCATAACGAAGACCGTTGCCGATAGTGGTCCAAAGCAATACTACATATAAAGGCGAGAGCAATTCACCCTTGAGGCTAAGGAAAATCGCGAGTGTTGTATAGTCCGCCACCATGCCGATACATCGTCTTGTATGCGATATGCCCGGTTGCAATGCAATGGCCGACAAAAGAAAAAAACCCACGAGACTTTCGACCAAAATCACTGAAATAACGAAATTGCTATCTTCGCTCGGGCCGGTGCTTTGCATTCTCAAGACGAACAAATACGCCAAAATCAGGGCAGCAATTGCCAGCCTTACGATTGCCTGTTCGTGTTCGCTATCAGGCCTGCTGGCAAACTGTTTCCTGTAATATTGAAATAGGCCGGACATGTCGATCTAGGGCTAATGTGCCTTGGGTTTTAAATCTTGAACTGCATTATAAATTGCCAACAATTCCGCTTTTCTCGCCATCATCAAGCTTACGATGCTCGGGTCCAGTTTGATTCCGGCGGAGGCCTGCACTATCTCCAGCGATTCCTCGAATCCACGGGCCGGACGATAAGGGCGTGGACTGGTCAATGCATCGAGCATGTCGGCGACGGCGGCAATCCTGGCAGCGACCGGAATCTCGAGACCTTTCAGACCCTGAGGATACCCGCTGCCGTCCCAGTGCTCGTGATGGCTCAGCGCGATGTCGGCTGCCATCTGGAATAAATGATTGCGGCTTCCCTGCAAGACACTGTGACCATGCACAGTATGGGATTGCATGACGCTACGTTCTTGCTTGTTTAGCGGTTCCGGCTTGTTGAGAATGATGTCGGGGATCGCGACGTTGCCGATATCGTGCAGCAAGATGGCATTGGCGATATTGCGCACTTCGTCTTCGGCCATGCCCATGGCTTCGGCCAGCGAAACGGCATAGGACGAGAGTACTTCCGAATGTGCCTGCGGATTTGCCTCGCGCATTTCGATCAGCTTGGCCATACGCAGGAACAACTCGCGTTCGCGATATTCAATGTCGCGCAAGGCAGTATTGAGCTGGTGTTCAAGCAAATAGCTGCGATTTTTCTGTGACACCTGATGCTGCCGCATTTCGATCAGGCTTTTCAGCTTCGCCTTGAAATCCAGTGGCTGGATCGGTTTGACGATATAGTCGATGACGCCTGCGCCAAGTGCGGCTTCACGCACATTGGCATCATTGACCACTGAAATGAAAATGACAGGAATATCCCGCTGCGACAAAGGACGGCGGAATCGGCGAACAAACTCGAGACCATCCATTTTCGGCATGCGAAAATCAAGAATCAGCATGTCCGGCGGATCTTTTTGTGACAGCAGCAGAGCCTGAACCGGGTCTGCCACATCCGACACCTTAATCGTCTCACTGATGTCTTTTACGATGCTACGAAGCAAAGTCCTTTGCGACGCTTGGTCATCCACGATCATGACATGCATGGCAACTCCGTTGCTGTCTGCTTGCTGGTTTCGTCCAGCATACGCTGGTCACGGCACACATGAAAAGACTTTTGTAAGCATTTGATATGCAAAGGTCTAGTGCCCCTGAGGCCGCATGTACGGAAATAGCAGTACATCGCGAATCGATGCCGAATCCGTTAGCAACATCACGAGCCGGTCGATACCGATACCAAGGCCGCCCGTCGGAGGCAGACCCACTTCCAAAGCACGAATATAGTCGGCATCGAAATGCATGGCTTCGTCGTCCCCACCCTCTTTTTGCTCGACCTGGGCCTGGAACCGGGCTGCCTGGTCTTCGGCGTCATTCAGCTCCGAGAAGCCGTTGGCGATTTCCTTGCCATTGATGAACAGCTCGAAGCGATCAGTCAACTCGGGATCATGATCATTGGCACGGGCCAGAGGACTCACTTCAACCGGGTGGTCGGTAATGAAAGTCGGTTGAATGAGGGTGTGTTCGACGGTCTTTTCAAAGACCTCCAGCAAAATCTTGCCCCAGCCATAGCCTTTTTTCAGCTTGATGCCGAGACGCTCGCAATGGGCGGTCATAGTGTCGATATTGCGTAAATCCTCACGCTTGATTTCCGGATTGTGTTCCAGCACCGCATCGATCATCGACCAACGACGGAAAGCCGGACCCACATCTATCGCATTACCTTCCCATTGCAACTCGGTGGTACCAAGAACTTGCTTGGCCGTATCGCGAATCACGCCTTCGGTCAGATCCATGATTTCGGTATATGTGGCATACGCCTCATACAACTCCAGCATGGTGAATTCAGGATTGTGGCGGGTACTCACGCCTTCATTGCGGAAGTTACGGTTGATCTCGTAAATACGCTCCATGCCACCAACCGTGAGCCTTTTCAGATAAAGCTCTGGTGCAACCCTCAAATACAAATCCAGACCCAACGCATTGTGATGCGTCATGAAGGGCTTGGCGGTCGCCCCGCCGGGAATGTAGTGCATCATCGGTGTTTCCACTTCCAGGAATCGACGTGCATCCAGCCAACCGCGCATCGCGGAAATAATTTTAGAACGCTTGACGAAAACATCGCGCGCTTCAGGATTCACGATCAAATCCACATAGCGTTGGCGATAGCGTTGCTCGACATCCGACAAACCGTGAAATTTATCCGGTAGCGGACGTAAGGATTTCGTCAGCAATTTGATTTTTGTCGCCTTGATCGACAACTCGCCGGTCTTGGTACGGGTCAACGAACCTTCCACCGCGATGATGTCGCCGATATCCCAGGCCTTGAAGGCTTCATAACTTTCTTCCAGCGTGCTGGCCTGCAGATACAACTGGATGCGGCCGGTCATATCCTGAATCTGGGCAAAGCTGGCTTTGCCCATCACGCGTTTGAGCACCATGCGCCCCGCCATCTGAATCACACGACCGGTGGCGTCCAACGCTTCAGCAGTCCATTGCTCCTTGTCGGCAAATTCGTCCTGCAAGTCACCCGCGTAATGCGCACGGCGGAAATCGTTCGGAAACGCCACGCCCTGTTCACGCAGATGTTTCAACTTGCCACGACGTTCGGCAATCAACTGGTTTTCATCAACTGGTGGCGTCGCTTCATCCGTCATGGTGAGTTCCTAACAAAAAAACAAAAATTAATTGATGCGGCCCGCGCCGGCTTGCAAACCCGACTTCAGGCTGGCTTCGACAAACCCGTCCAAATCGCCATCCAATACTTTCTGGGTATCGGTGCGTTCAACTCCGGTGCGCAAATCCTTGATGCGGCTTTGATCGAGTACGTAACTGCGAATCTGGCTGCCCCAACCAATATCGGACTTGGTCGCTTCCAATGCATTTTTTTCCGCATTGCGCTTTTGCATTTCCAGCTCGAATAACTTCGCTTTCAACATTTTCATCGCGTTGTCGCGGTTCTGATGCTGGCTGCGTCCTGTCTGGCAAGCCACGACGGTATTGGTCGGGATGTGCGTGATACGCACGGCCGATTCGGTTTTATTGACGTGCTGACCACCGGCGCCGGAGGAACGATACACATCGGTACGCAAATCGGCAGGATTGATATCGATTTCGATGGTGTCGTCGACTTCCGGGCTGACGAACACCGAAGCAAACGAGGTGTGGCGCTTGTTGTCGGAATCGAACGGTGATTTCCGTACCAGACGATGTACCCCGATTTCGGTCTTGAACCAGCCGAACGCATATTCGCCTTCGACGCGAATGGTCGCGCCTTTGATGCCGGCCACGTCACCGTCGCTGGCTTCCATGATTTCGGTTTTCCAGCCGCGTGAATCGCACCAGCGCAAGTACATGCGCAGCAGGATTTCCGACCAGTCCTGAGCTTCGGTACCACCGGCACCGGCCTGGATATCAACGAAGCAATTGGCCGAATCCAGCTCGCCACTGAACATGCGGCGGAATTCCAGCTTGTCCACGCGTTCAGCGATTTTATCGATATCGGCAATCACCGCATTGACGGTTTCTTCGTCATTGTCCGCTTCCGCCATATCGAGCAGATCGGCGGCATCGACGAGACCATCGGTGTTTTCGCGAATGGTGTTGACGGTCTTTTCGAGCGTCGAGCGCTCTTTGCCCAGCGCTTGGGCGCGTTCGGGTTCATTCCAGATGGCGGGATTTTCCAGCTCGCGGCTGACTTCTTCCAGACGTTCGACTTTTAGATCGAAGTCAAAGATACCCCCGGAGCGAATCGAGACGTGTTTTCAGGTCGTTGATTCGCTGGCGTACAAGATTGAGTTCCATGGTTCACTTGATTCAAATAACAAAGCGTTATTGTAACAAAATAGCATCCTTATCGCGCTGGTATGGGGCGATATCCCGACTTCCGTCGGTCCCACACCGTCAGACTGGCAGGCTATGCCGGATCAGCAGCTGGACGTCACGCCGCCCTCGGAAATCATCCAATTCCAGTTGATAGGCCGCATGCAAGCGGCTGGGCGGCGCGATACCGGCATAGCCGCCAAAATGGATGGCAGACAGCTTGAAATCGGTACCCGGGAGACGCAAGTCATACTTGATATGACGCTCTCCGAGAATCTTCCATTGCGTCACTTCAAAAACATTGTCGAACACCGGCTCGGGAAATCCCTGGCCCCAAGGCCCGGCCAAGCGCAAATCCTCAGCGAGCTCGCGCGAGAATTCATGCGACTGCAATTCACCATCGCTCAGGCATTCGGCCTGCAGGAGTTCTTCCGACAAGCGCGATACGGCCGCATCGTTAAAGGCGATACGAAAATCCTCGAGACAGTCTTTCTTCAAGCTTAAACCGGCGGCCATCGCGTGTCCGCCAAAACGTTCGATCAATCCCGGATGCTTAACGTCCACATCGGCGAGCGCATCACGAATATGAAAGCCCGGAATCGATCTGGCAGAGCCTCGCAGAATATCGCTGCCATCGTCGGCCGGCGCGAAAGCAATTACCGGGCGATGCAAACGTTCCTTCAATTTCGATGCCACCAGCCCTACCACGCCGGGATGCCAGTTCTGATCATAAAAACACCAGGCAGACGATTGGCTTTGTTGCTCAAGCGAAACCTGATCTACCAAGGCATCGGCATCATCGACCATTTGCTGCTGCAAGTCACGACGCTCCGCATTGATGCCGTTCAATATTTCTGCCAGCTGATAAGCCCGGGTTTCGTCATCGGTCAGCAGGCATTCGATACCCAGCGACATGTCTTCCAGTCGACCGGCAGCATTCAAACGTGGAGCAATCGCGAAACCGATATCGGAGGCAACAAGTTTTGTTATATCGCGTCCGGAAATTTCCGCCAGCGCTTTCAAGCCGACTTGGCATTGTTTCTTTCTGAATCGCTTGATACCGGCCGATACCAGCAAGCGATTGTTGTAATCCAGCGACACCAGATCGGCAACCGTGCCGACCGCGACCAAATCCAGCAAGCTGGATAAATCTGGTTCGGGTTGAACCAGAATATCCAGATCGCGCATTTTCTTTCTTAAGGCGAGCAATAGATAAAACATCACGCCGACACCGGACATGGCCTTGCTCGGAAAATCATCGCCATCGAGATTGGGATTGATGATGGCATCGGCAGCAGGGAGTTTCTCGCCCGGCAAATGATGGTCGGTAATCAGAACCTGCCAGCCCTGCGCCTTGGCCGCTGCAATGCCCGCATGGCAGGCAATGCCATTGTCAACGGTGATGATGAGCTCGGGTTTCATGCCGACAATATGCTCGACCAGCGCCGGTGACAGTCCGTAACCATGCACGATGCGATGCGGCACCTGATAGCTCACACACTCGGCCCCCAGCATTTTCAGACCTCGCATGGCGACTGCAGTACCGGTAGCACCGTCACAATCGAAATCGCCGACAATGACGATATGTTTCTGCGCCTGTATCGCACTCAATAGCAGATCAACGGCATTATCCATGCCGCTCAATTGGTCAGGCGAAAGCAGGTTCGCCAATTTCAACTCTGCCTGTTCCGGACGGGTAATGCCGCGACTGGCGTATATGCGCTGCAGTACCGGGGAAATATTGGCAGGCCACTGGCCATGCTCGGGAACCTTGCGACGGCTTATCTTCACGCCAACTCACGCAACGGGCCACGCCAGAACCGCCATTTCTGCGATGCCCTGATTTCAAAACCGGCACCATCGGAAAAATCCAGTGCGATCGATGCACGCTTGTTGCTTTTCAATTCACTGATCGCCGGTTGTAAATATTCGCTTTCAAACAAAGACCAATGACGCAAATGGCGACAGTCGACCAATGTTGCGCCATCGCTATTTTCACGATGATCCATTCCGGCATGAGACATCAGCGATTGAATGATCACGTCATCGGTCTTGATCTGCTCTGCGTGAAACTTCACATGATCCGGCAGGATCCCGCCGCCCCAGAAATACAGTGAATTCACCGGCAGCAGGCCTTTTTTGATCCGCTCGGCATTCAAAGGATGATTATGCAAGGTGATCTGCGCTTCATTAAGAAGGCCACGCCAACGCTTGGCGGTGTCGTCAGTCGGGAACTGCGAAAAAATATCAGCGCCAATGGCGGTATCGGGCGATGGAAATTCCGGCAGTTTCGATTCCTTCGGCAGCATCAAATACCAGCGCGACGGATGCGGCGCCGACAATGGAAACCCGATATCGCCGAACAGTATTTTCAGAGGCTTGATGAATTCGTCGGCCTCCGCCTGGCTCAAACCCAGATCGCCGCAAGCCAATAAACGCACTACGCCCATCTCCGCCCGCACATGGGCAGGATCAGCCCGTAGCCAGGCATAATTCTCGGCATCTTGTGCATCGTATTGCCGGGTCAATGCGGCCAGTGGCCAACGTCTCGGCAATATCGATACATGGCGTTCCAACTGCGCACGTTCACCGGGATTAAGACTGGGCAACTTGTCCGCCTGCCCCAAAATTTTGGCAACGACTGTATCCGGCTTTTGACCGGAAAAACGCCGACGTTCCGTCAACAGAAAAGTCAGCGTCGAGTTAGCCATCGGCTCAGACGACGTAGCGAACCGCGATGATGTCGAATTCGCGGTTACCGCCGGGCGCTTCAATCGTGATGCTGTCGCCCTCGTGTTTGCCGATCATGGCGCGTGCCATCGGCGAAGAAATCGAGATCAGGCGTTGTTTGATATCCGACTCCAGATCACCCACTATTTTGTAGGTCACTTCATCGCCGGTATCCGAATCGGCAAGGTCCACCGTTGCACCGAATACCACACGTGTGCCCGCAGTAATGGTTGCAACGTCAATCAATTGCGCATGCGAAAGCGCGTATTCCAGTTCCTGGATCCGGCCTTCGATAAAGCCTTGTTGCTCGCGCGCCGCGTGGTATTCGGCATTTTCTTTCAAGTCGCCATGCGCACGCGCCTCGGCGATCGCATTGATCACCGCCGGCCGCTTGACCGATTTCAAATTTTCGAGTTCTTCGCGCAGTCTGGCAGCGCCAGCGACGGTAAGGGGAGCCATCATCCGTGAAGTTCCTTATGCAATTCTTGTAGAGACCATACCCGCGGATTATTACGGAATTCGATTGCCTGTACCAGCGCACGCGCACCGGGAATGGTCGTGGAGTAAGTCAAACGATGCTGAAGGGCTTCGCGTCGAATCGAGAACGAATCGTGAATCGCCTGCTTACCTTCGGTGGTGTTGATGATGTAGGCAATTTCGCCGTTCTTGATCAGATCGACGATATGCGGACGACCTTCAAGCACCTTGTTGATGCGCTCGCATTCGATGCCCTGCTCGCGCAGGAATTTCACGGTGCCTTCGGTGGCAACGAGCGAGAAGCCTTTGCCCAGCAAATCCTTGGCGACATCGATAACGCGCGGCTTGTCGACATCACGCACGGAAATAAAGACTTTGCCGACAATCGGCGCCTTGATATTGGCGGCTTCTTCGGCACGCGCGAACGCTTCCGGGAAAGTGCGGCCAACGCCCATCACTTCACCGGTGGAACGCATTTCAGG
>Ga0209480_10001436_pt1 | contig 17437 bp, 16 predicted proteins | sample JI61114C2DNA_FD_187501 | JGI IMG/M metagenome (GOLD analysis project Ga0209480, IMG submission 187501) | Wastewater effluent complex algal communities from Wisconsin, to seasonally profile nutrient transformation and Carbon sequestration -... | ecosystem: Engineered > WWTP > Effluent > Algae... | reverse complement strand
TTTATATAATACCTACCAGTTTTTTGCCCTGTACTCCAATGTGGATGGCTTTGCTTTTAAAGAGGCGTATATCCCTGTAAAAGACAGACCCGAGATTGACCGCTGGATTCTGTCCGCCCTCAATACAGTGGTAAAGCAGGCGGGTGATTTTATGGATGACTATGAACCGACACAGGCAGGCCGTGTAATAGAGGATTTTGTGGACGAACAACTGAGTAACTGGTATGTACGACTTTGCCGTCGTCGTTTCTGGAAAGGGGAGTATGAGCAGGATAAGATCTGTGCCTACCAGACTTTGTATGAATGCCTGGAGACCCTGACCCGGCTGATCGCGCCTATCTCGCCCTTCTTCAGTGATGTGCTCTTCCGCAACCTCAATGCCGTAACCGGCCGCTTCACGGTGGCTTCCGTACACCATGCTGATTACCCTGTGTATAATGCCGGCGTGGTGGACAACCTGCTGGAAGAAAGAATGCAGCTGGCACAGGACGCGTCATCGCTTGTATTGTCATTAAGAAAGAAAGTAAATATTAAAGTACGCCAGCCACTGCAGAAAGTATTAATACCGGTACTGAATCCGGGGATGAAAGAGCAACTGGAAAAAGTGGAGAGCCTGCTGAAAGCGGAAGTGAATGTAAAGGAGATCGAGTACCTGAGTCCGGACAATACCTTTATCCGTAAAAAGATCAAACCCAATTTTGTGGCATTGGGAAAAAAGCTGGGGGCTAAAATGAAAGCAGTATCCACAGCTTTGTCACAATTCACGCAGGAAGACATTGCCACACTTGAAAAAGAAGGACAATATAATTTGTCAATTGAAGGCGAACCTGTAATATTACAAATCGCTGAAGTCGAGATCAGCAGTGAGGATATTCCGGGCTGGACAGTAGCCGGAAAAGGGAGTCTGACGGTGGCACTGGATGTGACAGTTACCCCCGGACTGGAAGCTGAAGGAAATGCCAGGGAATTTGTAAACCGGATCCAGAAAATCCGCAAGGACAGTGGGTTTGAGCTGACTGACCGGGTGAATATTCAGGTGGCTGCCCCGGAAGGATTAAAAGATTCGTTAGCTCAGTTTAAAACCTATATTTGCGCCGAAATTCTGGCGGATACGCTGGAGTTTGTGCCTGAAATAAAGGACGGCACCGAAATGGATATTAACGATGTATTGCTTAATGTGAATGTTTTAAAAAAAGGGTAAATTATGGCAACTAAAAAGCAAACCCGCCCCACTGGCGGGAAAAAGGCTCCAAAAAAAGCCGCCAAACCCGCCCCCAAGCCTGCCGCTAAAAAACCGGCAGCTAAGAAAACTGTGAAAAAATCTGCACCCAAACCCGCCCCTAAAAAGGCCGCCAAACCGGCTCCGAAACCGGCTGCTAAACCAGCCGTAAAGCCGGTAGCTAAAAAGCCAGCACCTAAACCAGCCGCCAAACCGGCTCCGAAGCCTGTAGCTAAACCGGCTGCTAAACCGGTTGCCAAACCTGCCCCTGTGGCCAAAGCTGCCGCCCCAAAGGCTGCCGCCCCGGCACCTGTGGTGAAGCAGGAAGTGCCCGCTCCGAAGCCTGTTGCTAAAAAACCCGGAACTGTGGACCCTAAATCACTGGTATCAGTGAAACCCAAAGTACAGCCGGTAATTAAGAAAGAGCCGCCAAAAGCGGGAAAAGTCGTTATACCCAAGACCACTACTAAAACCTCAGTGAAATACGAACCTGAGTTCACTAAATCCGTATTAGATATAGCTATGCAGACACATCATCATTCAGGCCCCACGATGCGTTACTCTGATTCTGACCTGACCGAGTTCAGGGAAATTATTCAGCGCAAACTGGATGCCGCTAAAAAAGAACTGAACTATCTCCAGGGTCTCATTACCCGTAAAGACGAAGGCGGGGATATGGACGAAGCCCGTTATATGACCATGGAAGATGGAAGTGTAAGTATGGAACGTGAGCAGCTGAGCCAGATGGCCAGCCGCCAGATCACCTTTATCGATCACCTGGAAAAAGCCATGATGCGTATTGAGAACAAAACCTATGGCATCTGTCGTGTTACCGGTAAGCTGATCGACAAAGCCCGTCTCCGTGCCGTGCCCCATGCCACCCTCAGTATTGAGGCCAAGCAGATGATGAACAAGTAACTGGTGAAGAGAAACTAACGATAACAGAAAGCCCCGGTCATCCGGGGCTTTTCTATTGAATACTCTTTTTGTTTTATTTTTTCCTGCGCAAAAAAATCTGGAAGCCCACGCCTGCTATAAATCCGTGATTGGTGAATTTGGTGGTGGTTTCATTTTCCGAACGGGTGTCGATACTTCCGTTATTGCCATCATCCCGGAGGGTGGTTCTTTTAAATACATTCCGGTTATAGGAAAAATTATACCCCAGAAAAAGATCAAGCCCCGCATTGTCTCCCAGCATTTTTGTAAAACCGCCACTGAGGGCTGCATTGGCAAAGCTGCCGCCGTTTGACTGACCGGTATAACTGGTTTTATAAGCCGAGGCACCGGCACCGCCATAAAAAAATCCTTCCGTTTTAAGTGTACTGATACCCCCGTTCAGGGCAAACTGCGCGAAGGGTAAAAGCTGCTTATTACTGCTGAAGTAGTTCCGCACAAAACCGCCAATACCGAAATTAAAACCAGTATGCTTATCGCTCTGGTAGGTACTGCCGCTTTGTTCATACGTGGTCTTCTGTCCGTTGGGATTTATGTTCAGCGTGGCACCTACGACGGTTTTTTCAGATATAAACCAGCCGAGTGTTGGGTTTACCGTCAGGTTGAAATTGGTGACCCGGGATGTATTGCTGCCGATTGACGCAACAGCGATATCGGCATTGCCTGAATTGTAGAGCAGGCTCCCGGCCGTAGTCCCGATCATGCGGTCGCCCTTGTTAAACTGCCCGATGGCCGGTCCGGAAGCAGCCAGCATTATCCCGGTTACGATCAGCAAAATACGCATCATAATATCTGAAGTTGGTTGTCGGACAAATATAGTTCTTAGGGGTAACTCAGCGGGTTCAAAATTTTTTTAAACCTGTTTGGTATTGCATTTTTTTCCTTTACCTTTAATTCATGTTGGTAAAGAGGAAAATTCCCTTTACTTTTAAGTCTAAACCATAATAACAGCCAAATCTTCGTTTATGAGAAAGTTCAGACTCCTCTCGCTTCTGTCTTTAGCTATTACCTTTTTAGCCGTAAGTTGTACCAAGGAAGGTCCTGAAGGTCCTGCAGGTGCTACCGGTGCACAGGGTCCTTCCGGTGCCACAGGTGGTGTTGGTGCTACCGGTGCTACAGGTGCCACAGGTGCACAAGGTCCGGTTGGTCCGGCCGGTCCCCAGGGTCCTGCAGGTACTGCCAATGTGATCTATTCCGCCTGGTTTACATTAACCGGATGGCATGACTCTACATTAGCTGATCAGGGACTGAGCAAAATTGATTATAAAGATGCTCCTGGTGTTACAGCCGCAGTCGTTAACAATGGCGTGGTGCTTTCTTATGTAGCCCCCTCTGCTACCAGCGGGTATGCATATGCACTTCCCTGGACAGTAACCGCCGTTACACCCAATAACCTTGTTGTGAGCTATATTCCGACAGTAGGCCGGATGATTTATTTAAACAAACCGCTGAACTCAACTGCCACCGGTATTGTTCCCAGTGCCACTTATGTTTACCGCTATGTGATTATTCCTGGTGGTGTGGCCGGTGGCCGGAGCGCCTTCGTTGGAAATACAAATTATACGGTTGAACAGCTGAAAGCCATGACATACGATCAGGTGGCCGAACTGTTTAAAATCCCTGCAAACGGTCAGGGCTGGAAATAACCCGATCCCGTTACTATTTTTAAAGAGGCTGTATCATTTTTGATACAGCCTCTTTTGTTTGGTAAATTGCGGTTCCAAATCACTCCGCATGAAAAAGCTGATTGTATTCTGTCCTCTTTTCTTTCTTACACTGAGCCTGGTGGCACAGGCCCCCCGGGTTATTTCCGGCCCTATGCTGGGCCCCGTTGAATTGCGGGATGCAAAGATCTGGGTGGAAGTTTCTCCCGAAGTAAAAGCCGTGGCTGTACGCTATAACAAACCGGGAGTAAAGACTACGCGGACCGCTTCCTATAAAGGGGAGTTGGGCAATGAATTTAATCCGGTTACTATTGTATTGGGCGGACTGGAAATGAACAGCACGTATGAGTATATGGTAATGGTTAACGGATCTCCTTCAGGAAAAGGGGGGCGTTTTACCACAAAGGATCTCTGGCAATGGCGTAAACCCGTGCCTGAATTCAGTTTCCTGACCGGTTCCTGCTCTTATTTTAATGAACCTGTATATGACCGCCCGGGCATTCCTTATGGAAAGGATTCTACCATTTTTTCGGCAATGGCCGCGGAGAAAGCCGCCTTTATGCTCTGGCTAGGTGATGCCTGGTATACCCGCGAGGTGGACTATTACAGTGAATGGGGACTCTGGTACAGGGCCAGTCATGACCGGGCAGTACCCAGCCTGCAGGCCTTCCTGAAATCCATGCCTCATTTTGCCACCTGGGATGATCATGATTACGGACCCAATGATATCGGAGGCAGCTATATCCTGAAAGAAACCAGCAGGAAAGTATTTAACAGCTATTTCCCCAACACATCTGCCGGAGAAAACGGACAGGGCATTTATACCATGATCAATTGGGGCGATGCCGATCTGTTCCTCACTGATGACCGTTGGTGGCGGAGTGCGGATCTGATGAAGGATACCGTGGATGGAAAACCAAATCCGGAAAAGCGAATGCTGGGAAAACAACAGATGGACTGGTTGAAAAATGCCTTATTGCAGAGCACGGCCACATTTAAAATAATCACAGTAGGCAGCCAGGTACTGAACCCCGTATCCCCGTTTGATAAATGGCGTGACTTCCCGGCAGAATACCAGGAACTGATGGATTTTCTGGCGGACTATAAAATCAACGGCGTGTTGTTCCTGACAGGCGACAGGCATCACAGTGAGATTATCAAAGTGGAACGTCCCGGTGGTTATCCGCTGTATGATATTACCGTATCCCCATTAACCTCCGGTACACATACATTCGGTGCGTCGGAAAAGAAGAACCCGTACCGTGTTTTTGGGCTGGATGAGAAACAGAATTACGCCCGCTTCCATTTTACAGGTGAACGTGGCCGCCGGCAACTGACCGTTGAATTCCTGGGGGTGAAAGGGGAGAAACTGGGAGAGTGGTCAATAACTGAAAAAGAATTAAAGCACTTTTAATTAAAAGACATGACGATCTATTTTGGATATGAGAAAAGACAGGTTATACAGGCCTTACGTTATCATTTTATCAGCCGCAAGGAAATCCGCCTCATGCTGATATTGGTAAATGTGTTTGCCCTGGCATCCGTCAGTCTTTATGCCCTGAAATACATTTCACCGATGGCTTTTTTCGTGGGATCTTCTTTGTGGATTGTGCTGATGGCCAGTTTCTGGTTTTTTCTGCCCTTTATGGTGTACCGGAAAGCCGTCACCTTTCAGCATGAGTTCAGTATGGATTTTACGGGCGAAGGCTTTACGCTGGCCCATGAAAGAGGCTCTAAATCCTGGGCCTGGCCTGCATTAAAAAATTACCTGGAAAGCCCGCATTTCTTTCACCTGTACTTTGACAGCCGGTCTTTTTTACTGGTGCCCAAAAGCGGGTGTAAGGATACAGACGAAGTGTTTGCACTCCGGAATATCATTAAGGAACATGTAAAAAAAGGCTGATTTTATAAGGCTTTTTCCATCACCACATGGGGGATGGTGACTTCCTGAAATTCCTCACCCACGACTTTATAGCCCATTTTTTCATAGAAGCCAATGGCATTTTTCCGGGCGTGCATGGAAAGAATTTTATACCCCCGGTCGCGGGCTATATTTTCTGCAAAATTCATGATGGCACGTCCGATACCCTTGCCCTGCAGATTATTGAGGACCGCCATCTGGCGTAAACGGATGGTCCGTGAATTTTCCTCTACCAGCATACAACAGCCCAGGATATCCTCATCTTCAAACGCGCCAATCATCATATTTTCCTTCTCTTCTTCCAGTTCGGCAGGCGAGAAACCCAGTCCTAACGGCTTGCGCAGGATCAGGTCCCTGAGGTTGATCATTTTCTGGTAATCAGAACTGCCGTGTTCGATGATTTTCAGCGCCATATCTAATTAGTTGGTTGGGAAGGAGTTCAAATTACAAAGATCCTTTAAAACTACCAACCGTTCAGGCAAAGAAATATCCGGGGACCCCTCCCGGTTGCCCCGTCTTTTACCCCTCGTTATCAATATTTTGGAACAATTACGGAAAAAACAGTCTTTCGCGTGCTTATTTATTCAAAAAGTATATTTTTGCACCCAATAAACAAAACTTTAAGAACATGTCAGACATTGCATCAAGAGTTAAAAAGATCATCGTTGACAAACTGGGCGTTGACGAAGCAGAAGTTACAAACGAAGCTTCTTTTACCAACGACCTCGGTGCCGATTCTTTGGACACTGTAGAACTCATCATGGAATTTGAAAAAGAATTCAACATTTCTATCCCCGATGAGCAAGCCGAGACGATTACAACAGTTGGTCAGGCTATTACTTACCTGGAAGAGCACGCCAAGTAATGTACAATAAGTTGCCTGCCTGACCGGGCAGGAATAAATGTAACCCCCGCCTTCTCATCCCGGATATCCGGGAAGGAAGGCGGTTGGTTTTTGTTTTTGTATTAAACTGCTTTACTTTCACCATATGGAACTGAAAAGAGTTGTAGTTACAGGCATGGGTGCACTCACCCCTCTAGGAAATACTATTGATGAATACTGGAATGGTCTGATCAATGGCGTTTCAGGGGCGGACATGATCACCCAGTTTGATGCCTCAAAGTTTCGTACCAAGTTTGCCTGTGAAGTAAAGAACTTCGATCCCACACAGTTTCTTGATAAGAAAGAGGCCCGCAAGATCGACCGTTTTACACAGTTTGCTTTAGTTGTCAGTGACCAGGCCATGGCGGATGCCGGCCTGAATAAAGAAAATATCAATCCGGACCGGATCGGGGTGGTATTCGCCAGTGGTATTGGCGGACTTACCACATTCCAGCATGAGGTTACGGATTTTGCCAAAGGAGATGGCACCCCGCGTTTCAATCCTTTCTTTATTCCTAAAATGATTCTGGATATAGCTGCCGGTCAGATCAGCATGCGGCATAACCTGCGCGGACCCAATTTCGCCGTTGTAAGTGCCTGCGCCAGCAGTACCAATGCGATCATGGATGCTTTTAATCTGATCCGTCTCGGTAAAGCGGATATTATTTTAACCGGAGGGAGTGAAGCAGTAATCAGCGAAGCCGGTGTGGGAGGATTCAATGCGATGAAAGCGATGAGCGAACGCAATGATGATCCCAAAACAGCCAGTCGTCCCTATGACAAAGACAGGGATGGTTTTGTAATGGGCGAAGCCGCCGGAATGCTTGTAGTGGAAGACCTGGAACATGCCCTTGCACGTGGCGCAAAAATTTATTGTGAAATTGCCGGTTGTGGTGCCACTGCCGATGCCTATCATATTACCGCTCCGCATCCCGAAGGACTCGGCGCCCGCAATGTAATGCTGGCCGCCCTGGCTGAAGCAGGCATGCAGCCGGAAGAAATTGATTATATCAATACACACGGCACATCCACGCCCATTGGTGACGGCGCCGAAGTAAAAGCCATCACCGCTGTGTTTGGTGAGCATGCGTATAAACTGAATATCAGTGCCACCAAATCCATGACCGGGCATTGCCTGGGAGCCGCCGGTGTAATCGAGGCCATAGCGAGTATCAAAGCCGTGATCCATGATATGGTGCCTCCCACCATCAATCACTTTACCGATGATCCGGAACTGGATACCAGGCTGAACTTTACATTTAATCAGTCACAGCAGCGGACCGTGAACGCAGCCCTCAGCAATACGTTTGGCTTTGGAGGTCATAATGCCTGTGTGATTGTGAAAAAGTATACGGCCTGATCCTTTATTTATTTGTAGTTTGCAACCAGTGGATTTTTTTAAAATTTTTTTTACCAGGCGTACGGGTTCTTCTTTTAAAAAAGAACTCCGGAATATACTGGGGTTCAAACCCGGGAACGCGTCCCTGTATAAAACAGCCCTGACCCATCGCTCAGTCCGCGAAGGGGCGGACGAGAACAATGAACGTCTGGAATACCTCGGTGACGCGGTACTCAGTGCCCTGATTGCCGATTATCTTTTTAAGCGGTATCCCTACAAAGAAGAAGGTTTTCTCACTGAAATGCGCAGCAAAATGGTGAACCGCCAGCAGCTGAATGATATTGCCGTGCGGATGGGATTAAAAAAAGTCACCCTTTTTAATAAGATGGACGGCTCCCTCAAAGTGAGCCAGATTTTCGGCAATACCCTGGAAGCACTGGTCGGCGCCATATACCTGGATATCGGGTATAAGAAAACAGCCCGCTGGGTGCTGGACTATATCATCCTCCCGCATATGTTTATGGATGATCTGGAAAACCTCGAGATCAACCACAAAAACAAACTCTACGGATGGGCCAATAAGAATGGCCGGGTACTTGAATTTGAAACCCTCAATGAACGGCTGGAAAACGGGCGCCGGTTGTTTACCGTGGCCGCAGTGCTGGATGGAAAAAATATAGCCGAAGGAAAAGCCTTTAATAAAAAAGATGCCTCCCAGATCGCGGCTCAGGTAGCCGTGGAGAAACTGAATATTGTAAATGCAGACTCGCTTGGTGATGCTGCGGAGTAATGAGTAATGAGTGATGAGTAATGAGTGCGAAAATTCTTTAAGGCTGATCAGTTGCTACCTGTCGAAGACCCAATTTGTTTTTTTAATAGGTAACCTGATTCAGATCAGGCAGTTTGTTTTCAATACCTAACCTGCTCCAGTCCAGGCAATTCTTTTTTCAATAGTTAACCTGCTCCGGATCAATCAGTGTGTTCCACAGCTACTCATCACTCATTACTCATTACTCATCATTCATTCCTTTCACTACAAAGTTCAATCAGCACCCCCTTGGTATGTTTGGGATGAAGGAAGCAGACCCATTTGTTGTCCGCGCCGGCCTTTGGCTTTTCATTCAGCAACACAAACCCTTCTCCCTGCAGTCTTTTCATTTCCGCTTCGATATCTTCCACGGCAAATGCCACATGGTGAATGCCTTCACCCTTTTTCTCAATAAATTTTGCAATTACCCCATCCGGGTCGCTGCTCTCCAGCAATTCCACTTTGTTGGGGCCATTCTGGAAAAAAGCCGTGTTTACTTTTTCTGATTCCACGGATTCTGTTTTATAGCAAGGCGTGTTCAGCAGTTTCTCAAAAACCGGAACCGCGTCGGCCAGGCTTTTTACGGCCACGCCGATATGTTCAATCTTTTGCATAATAAAGAGTTATGTATACAAAATTAGGTCTTTTCGAATTCGGTAAATTCACTGTTTTTGGGCAAATTACCCTCCTCATATAGAACCTTTTGCGCTAATTTTGTGTTTATTGAAACGAACAACGATTAAAAGAATTTATGTTACAATTCCCAATTTATTTAGACCATAATGCGACCACACCCTGCGACCCCCGGGTGGTAGAGGCGATGATCCCTTATTTTACCAGCAATTTCGGTAATGCGGCCAGCCGGAACCACCCGTTCGGATGGCAGGCGGAAGAAGCCGTTGACTATGCCCGTGAGCAGGTAGCCAAACTGATTGGCGCGGATCCCAAGGAAATCATTTTTACGTCCGGTGCCACTGAAGGTGACAACCTGGCTATTAAAGGGGTGTTTGAAATGTATGCCAGCAAGGGCAACCACATTATCACCTGTAATATCGAGCACAAAGCCGTACTGGATACCTGCAAGCATGTGGAGAAGGAAGGGGGTGAAGTGACCTACCTGAAAGTAAAGGAAAACGGACTGATCGACCTGGCTGAACTGGAAGCCGCGATTAAACCCAATACCATTCTGATCGCGATCATGTATGCCAACAATGAAATCGGCACCATCATGCCGATGAAGGAAATCAGCGCCATTGCCCGCAAGCATGGAGTGCTGGTATTCAGCGATGCCACACAAGCCGTTGGTAAAATACCTGTGGATGTAAACAAAGACGGAATTGACCTGCTGGCTTTCACCGCCCATAAAATGTACGGTCCGAAAGGCGTAGGTGCCTTATATGTCCGCCGCAAAAATCCCCGGGTAAAAGTTACCGCCCAGATAGACGGAGGTGGCCATGAGCGTGGTATGCGCAGCGGTACCCTCAACGTACCCGGTATTGTGGGTTTTGGTAAAGCCTGCGAAATATGTATGAACGAAATGGAGGAGGAAACCAAACGCGTGAGCAAACTCCGCGATAAATTGCAGACCGAACTCCTGAAAGTGGAAGAATCCTACTTAAACGGTGATAAAGATCATAAACTGCCCCATGTAACCAATATCTCTTTCAAATATGTGGAAGGGGAAGGGTTGCTGATGGGCTTTAACAAGAATATCGCCCTTTCTTCCGGTTCCGCCTGTACTTCGGCTTCCCTGGAACCGTCTTATGTACTGAAAGCACTGGGACTGGGCGATGACCTGGCCCATAGTTCACTTCGTTTCGGACTGGGACGTTTCACCACCGAAGAACAGATTGACTATACAATTGAACAGATTACCAATACGGTGAACAAACTGAGGGAGATGAGCCCGCTGTGGGAAATGTTCAAAGAAGGAATTGATATGAATTCGATTGAGTGGGCGCACCACTAAGAGAGTTTGATGTTTGTCGTTTGTTGTTTAGAGGAAAACTCAACAAACGCAAACGACTAAACGACAAACGACTAAACAAAAAACGACTAAACCTCTAAACTTTTCAAAATGGCATACAGCGAAAAAGTAATCGATCACTACCAGAACCCGAAGAACGTGGGTACACTGGATAAAAGTAAAAATAATGTGGGCACTGGTCTGGTAGGCGCGCCTGAGTGTGGCGATGTAATGCGTCTCCAGATTGAAGTGGATGATGCCACCGGTATCATTAAGGATGCCAAATTCAAAACCTTTGGTTGTGGTTCTGCCATTGCCTCTTCCTCTTTGGCCACCGAGTGGCTGAAAGGAAAATCGGTGGAAGAAGCGGTGAAAATCGATAACATGACCATCGTGGAAGAACTGAACCTGCCTCCCGTTAAGATTCACTGCTCCGTACTGGCCGAAGACGCCATTAAAGCGGCGATCAATGACTACCGGAAAAAGAATGGACTGGAGGAGCTGAAGTTTGAAGAAAGCGTTATACACTAAAAGTCAAAAGTTAAAAGTAAAAAGTCAAAAAAGACCCCTGAAGCAGAATGTTTCTTATTGGTCGGAGTATTACTCCAATCGTGTTTTTTAATTTTGACTTTTTAATTTTGAATTCCTGTTATGAGCGTAGCAACAGAAAATGCCATTTATGTGAGCGACAAGGCCAAAGCCAAGGTCGTGCAACTCCTCGCCGATGCCGGCGTGGCGGATGATCCTTCTTATTTCCTGCGTGTAAGCGTGGTGGGTGGCGGTTGTTCAGGGTTGAGCTATAAGCTGGATTTCGATAATGAAGCCAAGCCCATGGATCAGTCTTTTGAAGACAATGGAGTGAAAGTGGTCACGGACCTGAAGAGTTTTCTCTACCTGGTGAATACCACCCTGGATTTTTCTGACGGGTTAAACGGGAAGGGTTTCTATTTCAGCAATCCTAATGCCAGCCGTACCTGCGGTTGCGGGGAGAGTTTTGCGGTTTAATAAAACAGATTTAAATAGTCAAAAGGGGATGCATCAAAAGCATCCCCTTTTTTTATTTCAATCATTCGGTATAAAGGGTACCGCAGTTTCACTGCTGTACAAAAGAATTCAACCCTTTCAGGGTTGCGGGGGCATTCTTGCAGATTACCCCGGGTTTCACCCGGGGCTATTAAAAGTTTAAGCCCTGCGGGCTAAGCCTTCCTTTGATTCAACGCTTTTCTGTATCTGCCAAAATCAAATTCTAAAAACGGCTACCGGGAATTGTCCTTTACGACAAACCCAGAACGGTCAAGCCATGATTTGCCATGGTGAGGGAAATGAAACGAATGATTCGCGGAGATTCTCAAAAAGAACGACAATAACGCGGCGCCTGGAATTATTCTTTACGACTAACCCCGAGGGGGGTTGAACCATTCATAGCCCCGGGTGAAACCCGGGGTTCGGTCGTACAAAGACCCCCAACAACCCCGGAGGGGTTGAACTAATCTGATCCTTCATATTAAAAAATCAATTCACTGTTATCCCTCCCTTTTTTTATGAACTAACTGCAGCCCGAACCCTGAAATATTGCCACTTTACCTTATTTTGCATCATTGTCCAAGCCTATGTGGTCAGTATGTAAAAAAGAGCTCCGCCAATTCTTCAGTAGCCTCACCGGTTACATCGCGATTATTGTATTCCTCCTGGTAAACGGCCTGGTGCTGTTTGTTTTTGAGGACAATATCCTTGACTTCGGGTATGCCACCCTGGACCGGTTTTTTGAGCTTGCCCCCTGGATTTTATTGTTTCTGATTCCGGCCATTACCATGCGCAGTTTTGCCGAAGAATTCAAAACCGGCACGTATGAAATATTGCAGACCCGGCCGTTAACCCGGGGACAAATCATCGGAGGCAAATACCTGGGCAGCCTGATTGTGGTCCTTATTGCCTTGCTGCCCACCATGGTGTATATTTTTTCTGTACAGCGCTTATCAGCCGGCGAAGGCCTGGATATGGGTGCCACAGCCGGTTCCTATATCGGTCTCTTCTTTCTGGCCGCGGTATTTACCGCCATCAGTATCTGCTGCAGCAGTTTTACCAATAACGCGGTGGTGGCTTTTATAGCCGGACTCATCGGTTGCGCCCTGATCTATTACGGTTTCAGCGCGATCAGTAAAATACCGGCGCTTGCCAATGGACCGGACTATTATGTGGAAATGATCGGGATTGATTTTCATTACCGCAGCATCAGCCGCGGACTGATTGATACACGCGACCTGGTTTATTTCGGCTCCGTGATCTTCCTGTTTTTTGCCATTACTAACCGAAACCTCCTGAAACGATAATATGAAAAGCTGGACGGGAAAAATAATGGCGTCAAAAGCCTGGTGGTTGTTTTTACTGCTGGCCCTGGTACTGGTAAACTACCTCGGTACCGTATTGCATGGCCGGCTGGACCTGACAAAGGAAAAAAGATATACACTCAGCACGGCCACCAAAAAACTGCTGGGCGGACTGGAAGAGCCGGTACAGGTGGATGTGTTTCTGAAAGGCGAATTCCCGGCCGGATTTAAGAAGCTGGCCAACAGCACAGCCGATTTTCTGCAATTACTCAAAGACCATAACGGATCTAAAATAAATTATCAGTTTATAACCCCCACGGATGAAATGCCCAATGGCAAACCCTGGGGCGATACCCTGGTGAAAATGGGCGCCGTGCCGATTAACCTTTCTGTTGTAAAAAAAGCCGGCGAAAGCAGTAATATCATTTTCCCCGTGGCGGTACTCCGGTACAAGGGAAAAGAAACGCTTGTGAATCTGTACCCGGGTGCCAGCAATAATATTTCACAAAACGAAATCAATTCCGCAGAAGCCTTACTGGAATATCAGTTTGCCAAATCACTGGATAAACTGACGACTGATAAAAAGCCGGCTATTGCTTATGCGGTGGGAAACGGGCAACCGGTGGATTACCGGGTTATGGATCTGGAACAGACGCTGACAAAGGATTATCGCTTTGGCCCCGTGGACATAACCACCCGGCCGGTGCCTGCTGAAGCAGATGTTCTGATGATTGTAAAACCCACAACCGGATTTTCCGAAGAGGTAAAACTGAAACTCGATCAGTATGTGATGCGCGGGGGCAAACTTCTTTTCTTTATTGATAACCTTATCGCCGAGCAGGATAGTCTGCAGGGAAAAGCAAAAGGAGAAACGATTGCCTACGACCGTAACCTGAACCTGACCGATCAGTTATTCCGGTATGGCGTACGGATCAATACCGACCTGCTGATGGATCTGCAGTGTGACCTGATTCCGATTGTGGTGGGCGGTACCATTGAGAATCCGCAGATGGAATTTCTGCATTGGAATTATTTCCCCTTCCTGGTTTCATCCGGGAATAATGTAAGTAAGAATATCGGCTATGTAGCCGGCCGTTTTGTGAATTCGGTGGATACCATCGAAGTGGCGGGTATAAAGAAAACACCGTTGCTGGTTACTTCTCCCAATTCCCGGATCATCAGTACCCCGGCCCTGATCAGCCTGAATGAAAATAAGAATGTACCGGAGGATATAAAATTCAAACGTAACGCGATCCCGGCCGCCGTTTTGCTGGAAGGAAAGTTTACATCCCTTTTTCGCAATAAACTGGGGAAACAGGTACTGGACAGTCTGAATGCAGCCGGTCAGCCCTTTCAGGCCGGTTCTGTGGAAAATAAAATGATTGTGGTGGCTGACGGTGATATCGTATTGAATGATGTACTGCCCGACAGCGGCCCCATTCCCATGGGCTGGAACAAGTACACGTATACTGAATACCTGAAAGAAAGCCCTTATGCACGCGCATTTCTGCCCGTGGCCAACCGGGATTTTCTGCTCAATTGTGTGGAGTACCTGGTTAATAATCCGGAGATCAGTGAAACAAGAAATAAAGACATTGTACTCCGCCTGCTCGATACACAGAAAGTAAAAGAGCAAAAGAGTACCTGGCAGTTTGTTAATATCGCCCTGCCCATACTCCTGGTGATCCTGGCCGGCTGGATCTATCAGCAGATCAGGAAACGGAAGTATGCGGCCTGAGTTTAATTATTTACCATTTAAGTAATCCCGATGAGTGTTGATCAGATAACCTATCTCGTGTTTGGTATTGTGCTGGTGCTGGCGCTGGTATTTGACCTGGGGCTCCTGAGTAAAAAGGGTCAGACCGTTACTATTAAACAGGCCCTGTACCAGACTTTTTTCTGGGTAGGACTGGCCCTGGCTTTTTTTGTATTTGTATGGGTGGAAAAAGGACAGGGACTGGCCCTGGAATACCTCAGTGCTTACCTGATGGAATGGAGCCTGAGTATTGATAATATCTTTGTTTTCATTCTTATTTTTTCCGCGTTTTCTGTAAAGGAAAAAAATTACGGTCGTGTGTTGCTGATCGGTATCCTGATGGCCATCGTGTTCCGTATCATCTTTATTACCGTGGGCGTGGCGCTGGTGGAACGTTTCAGCTGGATCCTTTATTTGTTTGGCGTTTTCCTGCTGTATACCGGTTACAAAATGTTTTCAGCCGGTGATGAGGAAGAGTTCAATCCCCAGGAAAGCGGCGTGTATAAATTCATGAAAAAATTCCTGCCCCTGGTACCGCATGACGGGGAAGGCCGGTTCGTGGTAAGGGAAAACGGCAAGCCGGCTTATACCACTTTATTTGTGGTGGTGATTATGCTGGCCGCGATTGACCTGGTATTTGCACTCGATTCCATTCCGGCGGTAATGGGGATCTCGCGCGATAAACTGGTGATCTATACCTCTAATATTTTTGCGGTACTTGGTCTGCGTTCCTTGTTTTTCCTGCTCCGGGGAGCGGTTACGAAATTTGATTACCTGCAGCAGGGGATTGCCATCGTGCTGGTATTTATCGGATTGAAGATGCTGGCTGAACACTGGATTAATCAATGGGTGAGTAAAAATGTGCAGGTGTTTATTTCTCTCGGGGTGATCATGCTGTGTATCAGCGGATCCATTTTCTATTCCATTTTCATCAACAGGAAGGGTGTACCTCCTGATGTAAATGATAAAAGTATTACCTGATTTATTATGCGATAGTGGAGTATACGATCAGCGATATAGCCGGCATTATACAGGCGGAAACCCGCCTGGAACAAGTGACATCCATAACACACCTGTTACTGGACAGCCGGAAAATTATCGCTCCGGCACATTCCCTTTTCTTTGCCCTGGAAGGTTTCCGGCGTGACGGGCATGATTTTATTTCCAGTCTTTATCAGAGCGGGGTCCGACATTTTGTAATCAGTAAAGCAGTGAACCAGTCTGATTATCCCGGAGCCGTTTTTTTACAGGTAAAAGACACGCTGGCCGCGCTGCAGACACTGGCGGCTTTTCACCGTAACCGGTTTTCCATTCCGGTTATCGGGATTACCGGGAGCAATGGGAAGACCATTGTTAAAGAGTGGCTGTTCCAGTTATTGCATCCGGAATATCATATCGTACGCAGTCCCAAAAGTTATAATTCCCAGATCGGTGTGCCCCTTAGTATCTGGCAGATGAGTCCGCAGCATACACTGGCCATTTTTGAAGCAGGTATTTCCAGAAAAGGAGAGATGGAGAAACTGGAACGGATGATCCGCCCTACAATCGGATTGTTTACCAATATCGGTGAAGCGCACAGCGAAGGCTTTGCTTCTCAGGAAGAGAAAGAAAAGGAGAAGCGTATTCTTTTCCGGAATGCCCTGGTATTGCCTGATCTGAATATTACACAGGTGCTGCACGAGGGAGGAACGACACGGATACAGGCGGGTGATCGTTTTATCCGTATTCCCTTTACCGATGAGGCATCCGTGGCCAATGCCATTACCTGCTGGAAGCTGATGCTGCATTTAGGGTATGCGGATGAACTGATACAAGCGCGTATGCCGGGACTAACGCCGGTGGATATGCGCCTTGAGCTCAGGAAGGGGATTAATCATTGCAGTGTGATCAATGACAGTTACAGCGCGGATCTCAGTTCACTGGAGATCGCCCTGAATTTCCTGGTACAACAGCATACGGACAGCCGGCGCACGGTTATCCTTTCTGATTTTTTGCAAAGTGCTATACCAGATCAGGAATTATACGGCCAGGTGGTGGAAGCCTTGCAAAAGCATGGCATTGCCCGGCTGATCGGAATCGGCGAACGGATATCTGCTGCCATCCGTTCAGTAAAGCAGCTGGGTTTTGAATCGGAACTCTACAGCGATACGGCCGCTTTTATCAGTCAGTTCAGATCGGTATCATTTAAAGAAGAAGCCATACTGGTAAAAGGAGCCCGGGTTTTTCATTTCGAACAGATCGTACAGTTGCTGGAACTGAAAGTACACCAGACCGTACTGGAGATTAATCTGCATGCCCTGGTGCATAACCTGAAAGAATACCAGGAAAAACTTCAGCCACGCACAAAAATCATGGGCATGGTAAAAGCCTTTGCCTATGGCAGTGGCGGCGCGGAAATAGCCGGTATGCTGCAATACCATAAAGTGGATTATCTCGGGGTGGCGTATGCCGATGAAGGTGTGGAGTTGCGTAAAGCCGGAATTCATCTTCCCATTATGGTGATGAATCCCGAGGAAAGCGCGTTTGATGCCATTGTTGAAAACAACCTGGAACCTGAATTATACTCGTTTGATATCCTGATAGCTTTTGACCGCTTCCTG
>Ga0209480_10001435_pt1 | contig 17439 bp, 18 predicted proteins | sample JI61114C2DNA_FD_187501 | JGI IMG/M metagenome (GOLD analysis project Ga0209480, IMG submission 187501) | Wastewater effluent complex algal communities from Wisconsin, to seasonally profile nutrient transformation and Carbon sequestration -... | ecosystem: Engineered > WWTP > Effluent > Algae... | reverse complement strand
AAAAAAGAAAAGGTGGGTATTGTGGGCAGCAAACTCATGGTATATCATCAGCCGGATAAAATGCAGGGTGTTGGTGCAATTTTTAATAAGTATTCCGGAAAATCTAAAATAATTGGCGCGCAGGAAATTGACCGCAAACAATATGACAATACTGAAATCGCCTGTAATTATGTGATAGGTGCTTCTATGTTCGTGTCTAAACCATTTTTATTGGAAGTAGGGCTAATGAGTGAAGAATACTTTTTGTACAATGAAGAAAACGATTGGAGTGCAAGGGCTAAACTGAAGGGATGGAAAGTAGGTGTTGCTTTAAAAAGTAAAGTTTATCATAAACAAGGTGCTTCAACCGGCAACAGCCCGAAAAAAAGTAAATGGCAGATTAAAGCACTTAATTATAAGTATCGCGGAAAAATAAAATTATATAAAAAATATTACCGGGCACAATTGCCATTTTTATACCTTCATTTAGTTACCCGAAGTTTTAAATATATTGCCAAGGGGAACATGAGTGAAGCAAAAGTTATTTATGGTGCCATTTTTAACACAAAATTTTAATTATGATTATCAGTCACAAGCACAAATACGTATTTGTTGAATTACCCCAAACTGCAAGTAGTGCAATTGCTAAGGAATTGAAAGCTAATTATGATGGACATGAAATTTTATTTAAACATGCCTTGTATAGCACCGACTTTTTAAAACAGGCAAAACCTGAAGAAAAAGCGTATAAAGTAATCAGCGGCATGCGCAATCCTATGGATATTTGTGTAAGTAATTATTTTAAATTTAAAACAGACCACGAAAACAGATATTCGAATCCTCGTTTAATGCAACATGGCTTTTTGCGTAAATACATTATGCGTTGGTGGAATGTTCGTCAGTATAAATCAATTGTTGAAAAAGGCGAAACCTTTGAACAGTTTTTTACACGTGCTTACAGCGTTCCTTACGCAAGCTGGAGCATTATTGAACACAAGCGCATGGACTTCATTATTCGTTTCGAAAATTTGAATGATGATTTTGCACAGGCCTTAAAGGTAATTGGGGTGGATAAAGTAAGAGATATTCCTGTTGCCAATAAAACTGCTGAAAAAACGAAAACATTTTGGGAATATTACGAAACTGATACTGCAAAACGCAGAGCGAAATATATTTTTGGACCATATCTCAAACGTTGGGATTATGATTTCCCTGAAAGCTGGAATCATATTCAGGTGCCTTGGTATTCTTTTTTTATGTATCGTATGGTAAATATTGCCAGAGTAATATTTTGGAAATTTTTGCGCTAAATGAAGCAATCCCTTCCCACATTTTTAATTGTAGGCGCTGTAAAGGCCGGAACTACTTCACTGCATGAGTATTTACAAATGCACCCTGAAGTGTATATGTCGCCTGTAAAGGAAACGAATCACTTTAGTGATGGTGACATGTTGTTTGAGCATTTTAATGTGGATTACAAACAAGATGTAAATGTGAATTTGGAAAAATATCTGGAAGGACCAATGGATAAAAAAATCCATATTGCGCATGTAAGGACTTTCCAGCAATATATTCAGTTATATCGTAATGTTACCAACCAGAAAGCAATAGGTGAAGTAAGTAACTCTTATTTATATCTCCCCAATACAGCAACTGCCATTAAACAAGTGTTGCCTGATGTAAAAATTGTGATGATTTTGCGCAACCCGGTTGAAAGATTGTATTCTCAATATTTGATGAATCTTAAACTGGGAAAAATTATCGAACGCGATTTATTAAAAGAAATAGCTTCCGACCAGGCTAAACCAATTAAAGGTTGGGGTGTTAGTCATTTATATTTGGAAGTAGGCAATTATTATGAGCAGGTAAAACGATATTATGATAATTTCCCGGCTCAAAATATTAAAGTAATATTGTTTGATGACTTTAAAAAAGATGCGGCAGGGACTATGCGCGATTTGTTTCATTTCTTAGGTGTAGATGAAAATTTTGCACTAGATATGAGCCAGCGATACAATGAAGCCGGTATGCCGCGTTTTGGGAAATTAAATTACTGGCTTACACAAATTGGTGTATATGGTTTGGTAAAAAAAATATTTTCACCTGAACTGAAAGAAAAAATTAAAAGTATCATCTATACAAAAGATAATATCCCCAAAATTACGCCACAGGAGAAACAACATTTACAAAATTATTATCGCAACGATATTGAGGCATTAGCCAAATTACTCAACCGCGATTTATCTGCCTGGTTACAATAATATTATTGTTGTAATAACATCTTCCGTAATTTGACACCATCGAGAGGATATTCAAATAAATATTTGGAGACTGCAAAACTAAGTGCAGATACAATCATAAGCGGAACAATTAAATCATAACCTCCCGTTACTTCTGCAATTAAAAATATTGCGGTAAGCGGAGCATGAAATATACCACTCAAAATACCCGCCATTGCTACAATTGTAAAATTACTTACCGGCACATTTACCAAACCGGTCAGGTTGATTATAGAAGCAAAAACATATCCTAAATAAGCACCTGTAAATAATGATGGTGCAAAGTTTCCACCATTGCCTCCACTTCCTAATGTAATTCCGGTGGCAATTACTTTTAATAACATGATAATCACCGAAAATAAAATTAAAGCCCAAGGGTCATTATAATTCCCATCTAAAATACTACCTGCAAGTGATGAGCCAGGATCGAGGTCTGCAATGTTTTTAATTGCAATATATCCTTCACCAAAAAGAGGTGGGAATAATAAGATTAATGCTCCTAACAATAACCCGCCAATAATAGCTTTGTGCAAATAATATTTTTGTTTAACCCGTTTTAGCAGAGATTCAATTACAATAAACATACGGATATAATACACTGAAACAACACCGGCAACAAGTCCGAGTAAAACATAAAACGGCACATTTCTATAATTAAACGGCTCCAATAAATCGAAGCTTAACAACACATTTTCATTTAAAATAATATCAGATAAAATAGCGCCTGAAGCAGCAGCAATTAAAATGGGAATAAAAGCAACTACCGATATTTCACTGATTAATACTTCAATGGCAAACAACACACCGGCAATCGGCGCATTAAATGTAGCTGCTATTCCTGCTGCAACACCACATGCCAACATGATGGTTCTTTCTTCCGGTTTCACTTTATATGTTTTGCCGTAATTAGAACCAATTGCAGCACCTGTGGTAACAATCGGTGTTTCCAATCCGGTAGAACCACCCGTTCCAACCGTTATTGCGCTGGTAAAAATATGGGCATACATGAGGTGAAAGGGCATTTTACTTTCCTTCCGTTTTATCGAATAAATAATGGCGCTATTGCCACCTCCGAGGTTGCCCCGAAAACGGTATTTTACAATTATGGCTGTTGCAACAATCCCCACCAGGGGAAATAAGGCATATAAATATTCTGAAATATGGCCGGTGCTAACCTGGTTAAATAAAAATCCATTGATATAAAACACCATACCTTTTAGCAAAATGGCGGCAAGGGCAGAAGTAATACCAATCAAAACCCCCGAAATAATGACAAATTGCTTGTCGTTCAGGTGTTTTTGGGTAAAATTTATCAGCTTTTCATGCCAACGAATCCACCGTAAAGCGCGTTCTGATAAGTTTTTTCCAAATGGTTTCATAGCCTGTAAGGGGCTAAAGTAAGCAAATGTTATGGTAAATCATGAAGAATTTGTATCTTTGCACCCCAATCTCAAACCTCCCGTTTATCGGGATTGATTCTGAGACATTTTTTAACTAAAAAAACATGTTTTAACATGGCAACTAAAATCAGATTACAGCGTCACGGTAGAAAAAAAGCGCCTTTCTATCATATCGTGGTAGCAAATGTTACCTCACCACGCGACGGTAAATTTATTGAGCGCCTTGGAACTTACAACCCAACAACTGTTCCTGCACAAATTACAATCGATGTAAACAAAGCGGTAGAATGGCTTCAAAAAGGAGCTCAACCTACAACAACCGCTACGGCAATTCTTCGCTACAAAGGTGTTTTATACAAAAAACATTTATTACGTGGTGTTAGCAAAGGCTCGTTTACTTTAGAAGTTGCAGAACAAAAATTTGTTGAATGGCAACAATCTCACGAAGGTGCAGTTATGGACCACGTGAAAAAAGTTGAAGCCGGTGAAGCTGCTAAAAAAGCTGCTGAAATTGCACGTATCAACAACAAACGTTTAGAAGAAGCATCTAAAAAAGCTGCTGCTGAAAAAGAAGCTGCTGATGCCGCTGCTGCTGCAAATGCAACTGTAGAAGCAACTGAAGAAGCTACTGCAGAAGTAGAAACTGAAGTTACAGATAACGCAGCTACAACTGAGGAAACTACAAACGAATAATATCGTGAGCAACGAACTGGTTCAAATCGGTTACGTTATTAAAACTCACGGTGTTCAAGGACACCTCAGAATTGCGTTTGATGAAAATATTAAAGAGCTTTCCGAACAGGAAGCTCTTTATTTTTTGGTAAAAGGCAACCAAATTCCGTTTTTTATTAAAACCATCAGCTATTTTAAAAATGGTGACGCCCTCGTTTTACTGGAGGAAATTACCAATAAAGAAGATGCTGAACGATTTACCAAAAAAGCGGTTTCAGGCCCTGATTCTTATGTTGAAGAAGAAGAGGAGGAGTTTGAGGATCCATGGGTCGACTTTATTGTCACCGATGAAGTGATTGGTTTGCTAGGCAAGGTAAATGGCTCAATTGATATGGTAGAGTATGTTTTGCTGGAAATTGACTACCTTGGAAAAACCATCATGATTCCGGTGCATGATGAAGTTATTGTTGCACTTGACGAATCGAAAAAAGAATTGATAACCCGCTTGCCGGCAGGAATTCTGGACATTTAACCAATAGTATCACATGCGTATCGACATTATTACTGTTTTACCCGAATTGCTGGTTTCACCGTTTGAACACAGTATCCTGAAACGCGCTCGTGAAAAGGGTTTGCTGGAGGTTAATGTGGTGAATTTGCGCGATTATTCCACGTTTAATCACAAACAGGTAGACGACTATCAATTTGGTGGGGGTGCAGGTATGGTGATGATGGTTGAACCCATTTTTAATTGCATTCAGGCACTGAAAAAGGACAGAACCGTTGATGAAGTCATTTACCTGACACCAGACGGAGAACGATTTAACCAAAAAACGGCCAACCAACTTTCCTTAAAAAACGACCTGATATTATTGTGTGGCCATTATAAAGGGGTAGATGAAAGGGTGCGCCAGCATCTGATAACCCGTGAAATTTCTATTGGCGATTATGTGCTTAGTGGGGGAGAACTGGCTGCTGCTGTTTTAGTAGATGCCTTGGGGCGACTGCTTCCCGGGGTGTTGAATGATGAAACTTCGGCTTTATTTGACAGTTTTCAAGACGATTTATTAGCCCCGCCTGTGTATACCAGACCGGCATCTTTTAACGGCTGGGAGGTTCCTGATGTGCTTTTAAGCGGACATGCCGCTAAAATTGAGGATTGGCGCCATGAACAGGCCTTATCTAAAACCCTTGAAAGACGCCCTGATTTACTGCATGAAAACTGATGCAAAAAGTTTGTATTACAACGAATTTCTCCTATCTTTGCAGTCCACTTTTAAAAAATAAGGTTATGGACTTTATAAAATCGCTAGAATTAGACCTGATTCCAGGTAAAGAAATCCCTCAATTTAAAGCAGGTGATACTATCACTGTTAATTATAAAATTATTGAAGGAGACAAATCAAGGATCCAGGCATTTAAAGGCGACGTAATACAGCGTAAAGGTCAGGGTAGAACTCAAACTTTTACAGTACGTAAAATTTCTAATGGCGTTGGGGTAGAAAGAATATTCCCATTATTTTCGCCAAACATCGATAGCATTGAAGTAAATAAAATTGGTAAAGTTAGAAGAGCTAAAATCTTCTATCTTCGCGGTTTAAAAGGTAAATCAGCAAGGATTAAAGAAGCTAAATCTGCTGTTGCCCATTAAGATAGTCTGTCGTGATTATATGTATATCAGGATCCCGGTTCGTAAGGACTGGGATTTTTATTTAATATAATTCAGTAATATTTTTCACACCAGGAATACGGCTGGTAATAAATCCTTCACCATACTGAAACTGAGCGCTGCGGCCCATTTCGCGAGCACGTGCTTCAATACCGTCGAAAAAGTTTTTGGATGCTATATACGTTTGAGGTTCGTTACTGTTTGGGTCGAAAAATTGCGATTTATGTGCTTTTATACTCTCCATTCTTTTTTCCCAATAAGGTGTAATATCCACCACAAAATCGGGAGTTAACCAACGGTCCTGAATATATTTCAAAACCATTTTTGGTCGCCAAACTTGTTGATTTACACCATCTACTTCGGTAGTAATTTTTACCAATCCCGATAAAAATGCAGCTTCTTCAACCAATTTGGAACCTTTGCCATGGTCGGGATGTCTGTCTTCCGGTGCATTACAAAAAATGTAATCCGGTTGATATTTTCTGATGGCTTGAATAACCAGCATTAATGAAGCGGTGTTGTGCTCAAATAATCCATCTGCCAAACCCAGATTTTCACGAATACTGCAGCCTAAAATAGTTTTAGCGGCATCGGCTTCATCAGCTCTGATGGCAACTGTGCCTCTTGAGCCCATTTCACCCCTGGTAAGGTCTATAATACCTGCCGTTTTACCTTGTGTGGTAAAAGATAAAATAGTTCCGCTACAACTGAGTTCTACGTCGTCGGGATGGGCACCAAATGCCAGCATGTGCAATTTCATGCAGCAAAGTTAATGGATTAGGTTTAAGGCGCAACCGTTAAACAGTAACAGGCACTTTTGAAAGCGCTTTTTCAATGGCAGACACTATTTTACTACTATCCGGTTTGCGATAGGTCCAGTAATAATCTATTACTTTTCCATCGCGACCAATTAGATATTTGTAAAAATTCCATCGCGGACTAGAAGAAAATTTTCCGTTTTGTCGCGCACTGGCAAAAAACTTAAATAATGGATGCGCTTCTTGTCCCTTTAATGCCGTTTTTTGCATCATTGGAAAACTTACACCATAATTTACACTGCAAAATTCTGTGATATTTTCACCATCCAATGGCTCCTGAGAAAACTGGTCACTTGGAAAACCAATTATTAATAAGCCCTGGTCTTTGTATTTATCATACAATTTTTCCAGTGCACCTAATTGTGGTACAAAACCACATTTAGTTGCTGTATTCACTACCATAATTACTTTACCTTCAAGCGTTTCCCGCGTTAAGTTTTTTCCACTGATGGTAGTAAATGGAAATTGATAAATAGTATTGTCCAATAGAATAAGTTTATGCTATACTAAACAGCAAATAAACGTAAATGTTTAAATTACGAATAAATTAATGAATATCTTTTTCGGTAAGGTAACGTTCAGCATCTAAAGCAGCCATACAACCTGTTCCTGCTGCGGTAATTGCCTGACGATAATGTCTGTCCTGCACATCGCCCGCTGCAAAAACTCCTTCAATATTTGTTTTGGCCGAACCACTTTTTGTTACAATATATCCTTGTTCATCCAAATCAATTTGTCCTTCAAATATTTTTGTATTTGGTTGATGTCCGATTGCAACAAAAAATCCGGTAATTGCAACTTCTGTAATTGCTCCGGTTAAAACATTTTTAATTTGTAAACCTGTAACAACAGTATCACCTAATATTTCGGCTGTTTCACTATTCCAATACACATGAATATTTGGTGTATTTAAAACCCTGTCCTGCATAATTTTACTTGCTCTAAAATGGTCTTTACGAACCAGCATGTGTACGTTTTTGCACAATTTAGATAAGTATAATGCTTCTTCACATGCAGTATCACCACCACCAACTAAAGCAACTTCCTGATTGCGGAAGAAAAATCCATCACAAACCGCACATGCACTTACACCATTTCCATTCAGGCGTTTTTCCGATGGTAATCCAAGCCATTTTGCACTGGCACCTGTAGCAATAATTACGGTATAGGCTTCAACTGAAGTACCATCATCAAAATGAACTACTTTAATATCTCCCTTCAACTCAACTTTAGTCGCAATACCAAAACGGATGTCGGTGCCAAAGCGTTCAGCCTGTTTTTTAAAGTCTTCCATCATCTCAGGTCCCATTATACCTGTGGGATAACCCGGAAAATTTTCAACATCTGTTGTTTGCATCAACTGCCCTCCGGGTTCGATGCCGGTGTACATTACAGGTTTAAGATTTGCCCGGGATGCATAGATAGCTGCTGTATAACCTGCAGGTCCTGAGCCGATTATGAGACATTTTATTCGTTCCATTTTATTGTATTGAATTGGGTTAAAGGTGTGCAAAGTTAAATAACATGCGCACAATTTATAATGCTGTTTTTTTTTATGGTTAAATTCATTTCGGGTGCAAAACTTTATGTTGAATAAAGGGGGTATTAATTTTAATTAACATATATTTATCGTTCTAATTTAACCTCAAATTCAACAACTATGAACAAATCTTACTCATTATTCCTTATGCTGGTGTTAAGCGCACTAACCATGTGGGCTCAAAACTCCGACCATCCTTATAAATTCGGTTTTGGGACAAGTTTAATCGACTATAACGCTGAAGCGGAATCATATTTTAAAGATGTGATTGATACTGGCGATATAGAATTCGGACCTGCAGTAAGCCGATATACATTTGGCGGAACATTGAATAAATCATTTTCGTTAGGTGCTGCTTTAAGCTTAAACTCCATTAAAGTAAACGCTAAAACCGGTAATACAAGTTCCAGTTTATTTGTTGATGGCGAAATAAATTTAAACTACCATCTCGCGAACGATTATATCCTAAAAGAAAGTAGTTGTTTTGCTCCTTACGTTTTTGGTGCAGTGGGTGTTAACTATCTCGAAAACGAAAAACCCGATGTAGAAACCATTTTCCCGGAAGGTAAATTGGGTATTGGTACTGATATTTGGGTTACACCATTATTTGGTTTCAATTTACAATCTGCTTATGTGCGTCAGTTTAATGAACAAGGAAACGACTATGCACATCATTCAATTGGTTTAGTAATTCGGTTTGGAAAAGGTGCAGATAATGATGGCGATGGTATACCAAACTGGGAAGATGCTTGTCCGGATAAAGCAGGTATTATACAATTTAAGGGTTGTCCTGATACAGACAATGATGGTATTACTGATGCAGCCGATGCATGTCCTAATCAGGCAGGGTTGGCGCTATTCCAGGGATGTCCCGATAGCGATAGTGATGGTTTGGCAGATAAAGACGACAGTTGCCCTAATGAAAAAGGATTGGTGGCATTTAATGGTTGTCCTGACAGTGATAGCGATGGTATTATGGATAAGGAAGATCGTTGCCCGCAAGATAAAGGAACAGCAGCATTTAAAGGATGTCCTGATAGCGACGGCGATGGTATTGTTGATTTAGATGATAATTGTAAAAATGAAAAAGGACTTTCACAATTTAATGGTTGTCCCGATGGTGATGGCGATGGCATAATGGATAAAGAAGACCGCTGTCCGAAAGAACGTGGTGAATTGGCATTAAAAGGTTGCCCTGACAGCGATGGTGACGGCACTGCTGATATAGATGACCGTTGTCCTGATAAACGCGGTATTAAAGCCAATGGCGGTTGCCCGGTTTTAGATGATGTTGAACGGAAAAAAATAGTGGAGAAAATTAATTACGCAGCTAAATCAATTCAATTTGAATCGGGTAGCGATGTAATTAAGGCTTCATCGTATGCTACTTTAGATAATATTGTAAGTATTATGACCTTATATCCAACAACAGCATGGTCAATTGAAGGCCATACCGATGATCAGGGTGATGATAAAATGAACCAGGAATTATCTGATAAACGCGCTGCTGCGGTTAGAAAATATTTTATTACAAAAGGTGTAGCTGATACCAGATTAAGCAGTGCCGGTTTTGGTGAAACAACACCAATTGCTGATAATAAAACTTCTGCAGGACGTGCACAAAACAGAAGAGTAGAAATTAAATTGGTGGAACAAAAATAAAAGTGCATATTAAAAATAAAAAAGGGAATTACTTGTGTGGTAATTCCCTTTTTTATTTAATTAATTATATCCAAAATATTTTAAAGTGCGATCTTCATTTTTCCAGTTTTCTTTCACTTTAACAAAAAGTTCTAAAAATATTTTACGTTCTGTAAATGCTTCAATATCTATCCGGGCTTCAGTGCCGGTTTTTTTAATGGCGATGCCACCTTTGCCGATGATAATGGATTTATGTGTATCGCGACCAACATAAATAACTGCGCGAATGGCAATTAAATGTCCTTTGTCTTTATATTCTTCAACATTAACTTCAACGTTATATGGAATTTCCTGCTGGTAATTAAGAAATATTTTTTCACGAATTATTTCAGCAGCAATAAATCTTTCGGTTTGGTCGGTTATTTCATCTTTATCGAAATAAGCCGGATGTTCAGGTAATAATTCCACCAAACGATTAAATAAAATGGCAGTATTTGTTTTTTCCAATGCAGAAATAGGAATTATTTCTTTACCCGGTAATAAGGTATTCCACTTTTCTAAAAATTCACCAAGTCTGGCTTTGTTAATGGTATCTATTTTATTGATAACAATTAATACAGGTGTTTGCATTTTTTTTACCTGTTCAATTATTTTGTGTTGTTCATTTAACATGTCCCATGGGTCGGTCATTAAAATCAACACATCAGCATCGGTTAATGCCGTGTTTACTTGTTCGTTCATCCATTCGTGTAATTTGTATTCCGGACTGTCAATTATTCCCGGTGTATCGGAAAATACCATCTGACAATCATCGTTAGAAACAATACCTAAAATACGTTTTCTGGTAGTTTGCGCTTTTGGCGTAATGATGGATAATTTTTCTCCAACCAGCACATTCATCAAAGTTGATTTTCCAACATTGGGTTTGCCTACAATATTTATGAAACCTGCTTTAAATCCCATGGGCCAAAATTACGCTAATAAGCCGGAACTCGGTTCAAAAAACTTATGGTGTCGCTTTGGCAGGTATTTTTAGTCTCAATTATAGGAAAAAATGTAATGGCATGATAACACCAAATTAAAACTTAAACCCGATAGGATATATTACACCATAATCCATCTAAATTTCCAATTGCTATGTAAAGTCAGGAATAAGGCGTATCTTTGCACCTCGTTCTGAAATAATTTTTAACAAGATATATCGCGGGGTGGAGCAGTTGGTAGCTCGTCGGGCTCATAACCCGAAGGCCACAGGTTCGAGTCCTGTCCCCGCTACAACGAAAGGCTGGAAATTTCCGGCCTTTTTAATTTAACTGAATATGAGTTTTACTGTAGCCATTATTGGAAGACCCAACGTAGGGAAATCGACACTGTTCAACAGACTGACCGGTGAACGCCAGGCTATTGTCGACGACATGAGTGGGGTTACCCGCGATCGCCATTATGGTATTGTAGATTGGAACGGAAAACAATTCGACATTATCGATACCGGTGGGTTTGTGGCACATAGCTCCGATGTTTTTGAGCGCGAAATCCGTCGCCAGGTGCAAATCGCCATTGATGAAGCTTCTTTGCTCATTTTTATGATGGATGTAACTACCGGTATTACTGATTTTGACGACGATGTAATTAGAATGTTGCGCAAAACCGATAAAACGGTATTTGTGGTGGTTAATAAAGTAGATAATGCTACCAGACAGTTAACTGCTACTGAGTTTTACGCCGCAGGGTTCGAAAATATCTTTTTTGTTTCTTCCATTACTGGAAGTGGTTCCGGCGAATTGTTAGATGCCATTACCGCTGAGATTCACGAGGAAGATGCGAGTTTATTGGCATCTCAGCAAAGTTTACCGCGTTTCGCCATTGTAGGGCAGCCAAACGTTGGAAAATCTACCTTACTGAATGCACTTACAGGTCAGGAACGCACATTGGTTACCGATATTGCCGGTACAACCCGTGATGCCATCCACACCCATTACAAATTATTTGAAAAGGAATTCATCTTGATTGATACTGCCGGTATCCGGAAAAAAGCATCAGTTAAAGAAGATATTGAATTTTATACGGTTATCAGGGCAATTAAAGCCGTTGATGAAAGCGACGTTTGTTTATTGTTGGTTGATGCCAACACTGGGATTGAAAGTCAGGACATGGCCATTCTTCAAATGATTGAAAAGAAGAAAAAGGGGCTGGTAATTCTGGTAAATAAATGGGATATGGTGGAGAAAGAAACCAATACCCTCCTTAGATACGAAGAAACCATCCGCGAAAAAATAGCACCTTTCCGCGATGTGCCCATCATTTTCATCTCCGCAATAGAAAAAACACGCATTTTTAAGGCTATGGAAATGGCGTTGCAGGTGTATGACAACAAACATCTTAAAATTTCTACATCTAAACTGAATGAGGTAATGCAATTGGCTTTAGAAAATTACCATCCACCGGCAGTGAGAGGTAACTATATCAAAATCAAGTATGTAACTCAAATGCCGGCTCAGGTGCCAACTTTTGTATTTTTCACTAACTTTCCAAACGATATACGCGAACCTTACCGCAATTACCTGGAAAATCAGCTAAGAGAACATTTTTCGCTGACAGGAACGCCGGTAAACATTTTCTTCAGAAAGAAATAAGCGTTAATATTTTTTATAATTTTGCATCATACCACTAAACAAAATCAGAACAAAATGAAAAAAGTATCTTATTTAGCTATCGCCCTAGTAATCATGGGTTTTGTTGCATGTAAATCAAACAAAGCCGGTGAAGGAGAAACAACCACAACCGATACACTTACTACTCAAGTAGAAAACGGTGCTTCTGAAGCTATTGACAACGCTGCCAAAGTTGACGAAGTGCTTAATCAAGAATCAGATGACGAATTATTCGGAACTGATGTTGATGATGCTGCAGTAGAAGGTGCTACTACAAAATAATAAAAGACCTAAAACTAAAAAACCCCGAAATTCGGGGTTTTTTTATGCTTGTAATTTTATCAATAATTATTTGACTTGTTCAACAGCTTTGTTAAACGTATCATCTAACATATTCATATTTAAATAATAACCATTATCACCCCATTGTTGACGCGATAAATAGGCTTTAATGGCAATTTCAATTTTTGGTCGCGCAGCAATTATTTCACTTTCACTCACACCTTTGTCAGGGTCATGTGCAATTACAAATTGTTTGAATTTATTAAACATGGCATCTGTAACTACATAGGTTGATGCAAAGTTGCGCATGTCAGTATAGGCAGCAAATGATTTTGGATTTGCTGAATACGTAGAATAGGAAAACTGCTGAACATAAGAACGGTTAAGCAAATAATTTAATGTTTGATTAATTGGTGTTGTATCAATTGGCACAAACACATCAGGATGAATTCCCCAATCAATATTTTTATTACCTTTTAAACTGTCAGGTAATTCTCCACCATTCATAATGATGCTCATGTATTGATCGTAATATGCATCAACACCATCATCGTAAGCACGTTGAATACTCTTGCCTGACGGTGTATAATAACGAGCAATGGTAAGGCGAATTGCAGAGCTGTCGTTGAGGTCGTAAACCTGCTGTACAAGCCCTTTTCCGAAACTTCTTCTACCAACAATTTTGGCGCGTTTATTATCTTGTAACGCACCTGCTAATATCTCACTTGCAGAAGCAGAATATTCATTAATTAATACTACTAAATTGCCACTTTCAAATAATCCGTTTTTTCCTGCATTGTAATCACTTCTGCCAACCGCTCTACCTTCGGTATACACAATCAACGGTGTGCCTGCTAAAAATTCGTCGGCAAGGGCAACGGCTCCTGTTAAATATCCGCCGGGATTTCCTCTTAAATCTAATATTAATTGTTTCATGCCCGAATTTTTCAAATTCATTAAGGCATCATCAAATTCAATAGGTGTTTTATCTGAAAATTTATTTACTTTAATATACCCGATTTTATCGTTCACCATATAAGCAGCATCTACGCTCCTAATTGGAATTACATCACGAACAATGGTAAATGGCATAAGATTTTTTTCACCCTGACGTTTGATATCTACTTTAACTTCTGTGCCTTTTTTTCCGCGCAATTTTTTAATTACTTTTTCACTGATAATTTTTTGCCCGGCAACCAGACTATCATCTATTTTAATAATTTTATCACCTGCCTGAATACCCAATTTAGCAGAAGGGCCACCGCTTGATGCAGCAACCACCAAAATGGTATCATCAACAATATTGAATTCAATACCTATTCCATCGAAATTGCCGTCGAGTTCTTCATTAAAACCTGTTAAGTCTTCCTTATGAATATAAGAGGAGTGAGGGTCCAATTGTTTAAATAACTCATCTATCGTTTCCGGGTCGTTGAGATAGTTGGAGATGAAGGTATCCATTAACGAATCCACATTAAGGGAGTCCACATACCGTTGACTGATAAAATTGAGGATATCGTTGATACGTTGGTTAGAGGTGTTCTGACTGGCATAAGATGGTCTGCCTGACGTAAAAGGGGATATTTTAACCCCGATAATCACCCCAAACGCTAATACGGCTGCAAAAGCGACCGGTAATAAATATTTGTTATTCACCTGAAAAGTTTAAAGTTTGCACAAAATAACTACATCTAAACCATACCTCCCTATATCCGGACAACTTCTTTTGCTCATACCTAATTTAGGGTATATTGGATGGAACAGACTTTAACGCTTTTTCCAACAAAATTAGTGCAGTATGTTTGCACCTGTTTAGAATTGTTCTAAATAAATTAAGCCAACAGCAATATGAATGAATTTATTATCACCTTCCGTGAAAGCCTTGAAGCTGCGCTAATTGTCGGTATTATATATGCGGTGCTGGATAAAAACAACCTGCATCACTTAAAAAAATCGCTTTGGACCAGCGTAATAGCCGCTATAATTGCTTCAGGAGTTTTAGGGATATTACTTTACAATGTGCTAGAAAATGCGCCTAAAGGCACTCAGGAATTATTAGAAGGTGTGTTCATGTATATCACCGCTGCATTGTTATTTTACGTGATATTCTGGATGAGTAAAACACTATCCAATCGCGATGTAATTACAAACCAAACAAAGGATGCAGCTGCAAAAAATGGCATGTGGGGCATATTTTTCCTCGTATTTTTTGCTATCGTAAGAGAAGGGTTTGAGACAGCATTATTTTTAGTAGCCAGCACAAGCATCGATAATAATTTTTCTTATGGTGGATTTTTTATCGGGATTTTAATTGCTGTTTTAATTGGTTATATCATTGTAATTCAAGGTAAAAAAATTCAATTGCGTCCGTTCTTTAAATATACTTCCTTGTTGCTGGTGTTTTTTGCTGCAGGAATGGTTGCTTATGGTACGCATGAAATTCATGAATATATAGAAGAACGCGAGCATGCTGAAGCAGAAGCTGTGGTTGAAACTACGCTGACGGATGCAGCTGCTGCGCCTGAAGTACATGCTGAGGAAGAAGAATATGTTTACAACATTTTTAAACCAAAATCAGCGGAAGAAAAACCGGAATCAGTTTGGTATGTTGAGGATAAAGAATCCGGTGATTATATTCACTTGCTAAATGATAAAGGTTTAATTGGTTCTTTTTTCAAAGGCTTATTTGGTTATAACAGTAATCCGATTTTGATAGAAGTTATTTTATGGTTTGTAGCATTATTTTTCGGATTATTTATCTGGAGAAAAGCATATAAATAAAATTATCGTACAAATAAAAAGCGCTGTAATTAATTCAACTACAGCGCTTTTTTTTATTAATTATTTGCTATTAACGTTCTACCAATGTAAACGCGAAATTAGGTCCTTTACCAAGTTTATAGGCCATTGTAACCCATAACTTTGCTAAGTTCTCGAGCATTACTGCATTTTCTATTCCGCCTACATCAACTACACGAAAACCTAAATCCTGAGCAAGTGTTGAAACGGTTTGTTTAGATGCAACTTCATCTCCGCAAATAAATGTTTCAATGGCTTTACCATTATATTCAGGGTTAGTCATATTGCCTACACCGGTTGTATTAAATGCTTTTACAACATCAGCACTTCCTGTCCATGCACTAATTGCTTCGGCAGCAGATTCAAAAGGTTCGGTACTAACAGAAATAGGATTGGTAGCATCTATAATAATTTTACCATCCCATTCAACATCAATACTTTTTAATACTTCATCGGCAACGCCAAAAGGAATAGCCACTAACACTACTTCAGCATCGGTCATTGATTCCTGAAATGTGGTAACTTTTGCTCCAATATTAATTGCATTCCATGCTTTTTGACTTTGAGGGTCGCGCACGCCGAAGGTAATATCGTGACCTTTTGCTTTCCATTTAGTTCCTGCAGCTAAGCCAATATTACCGGCTCCTAAAATTGTTATTCGCATAAATTGGGTTTGGGATTATTGAATAGATTCAATAGTATAAAAATTATGCCAGGAGTGATGCGGTCATGGTAATTTCAGTATTCAGCAACTTAGAAATAGGGCAATTTAATTTAGCCTCTTCAGCAGCTTCGGCAAAACTGTCGGCAGTTGCACCCGGAACTTTAGCCGTTACTTCTAAATGTGCATTGGTGATTGCACCGTTGTCTAAAGTAATAGTACAAGTGGTATTTATTGTTTCCGGTGTAAGGTCTTTAGTGCCTAATACAAAACTGAGTTTCATACTAAAACAACCTGCATGCGCAGCAGCAACAAGTTCTTCAGGGTTGGTGCCAATACCATCAGCAAAACGAGTGCTCCATGAATATTGGTTTTGGTTTAATACTCCTGATTGTGTAGAAAGATGACCTGAGCCTTCTTTACCTGAGCCGTTCCAAACGGCAGTAGCGTTACGTTTCATTTTTTCTTCGAATTTTAATTGTTATATGCACCGCAAAGGTAGTGCTTAGCTTGTTTAACACCAATTTTAAATATTGGTTCGGAAAGGCACATGCCATGGTTCCTGCTGCTAATCGAATAAAACCTAATTATGAGGTGGTTAAATAATAGGGTTCGATTCAATAAAATAGCTTTTTAAGGTTAGTGTTAAATATTTATTTATTGACAATAAATTCTTTCACCAAATGCATGTTATCATAATAAATATTACAAAAGTACAAGCCACTTGGAATATTGATGAGTTGCATATTTTGTATTTCAGTTTCTATAACATTTTTGGTGTAAATAATTCGACCCAAATTATCAGTAATGGTAATTTGTATCAATGAATTGCTTGATGGTAATTCAAGTGTGAAAATGCCATTATTGATAGTTGGATATAATTGATATTCATCGTTATCAATAATTGTCGGACTAATTATACTGCCATCTGCTAAACGACCATCACCACAACTTGCCCATTTAGGTCCGTCGTTATACCATATTTCAGCAAGTGTATCTGTTTTGAAAAAATTATCGATAATTAATGCGAGTTTATCTTTTCCTTCAC
>Ga0209480_10001432_pt1 | contig 17482 bp, 20 predicted proteins | sample JI61114C2DNA_FD_187501 | JGI IMG/M metagenome (GOLD analysis project Ga0209480, IMG submission 187501) | Wastewater effluent complex algal communities from Wisconsin, to seasonally profile nutrient transformation and Carbon sequestration -... | ecosystem: Engineered > WWTP > Effluent > Algae... | reverse complement strand
TTTTGTCTGGCAAATTTACAAGCAGGAGGACGAGGCGCATTTGGTCAAGCTGACGGCTTTTCTCGATTTATACACAAAAGAGATGCCGCCAGCGCTGGCCGCGGCAGTTAACTCAATGTTTCTTGCGTGGAATACCGGAAATGGGCTGCCGGAAGCTTGGCGGCAGTTTCTCTCCATGCGTAACGAAATCGTCGCCCACACCAGAAACTGGAGCAATTTACTCGGCGAGCGTCCCAATCTTGCGGCAAACCTCGTCAATTTTTGCCTTAACGAGTTATAATTTAAAGCTTTTATTTTTCAGAGTTTTGGGAATCCCGAATGAAGACCGCAATGGAACTCCGCTCCGGCAACGTCATTATGGTTGGTGCCGACCCACTCGTCGTCCAGAAGACCGAGTACAACAAATCCGGCCGCAACTCCGCCGTGGTAAAAATGAAGCTCAAAAACCTGTTGACCGCAGCAGCTTCAGAAGCGGTCTATAAGGCTGATGACAAGTTTGAAGTCGTCCAGCTCGACAAAAAAGAAGTGACCTACTCCTACTTTGCCGACCCGATGTACGTTTTCATGGATGCCGACTATGAACAGTTCGAAGTCGAATCCGAAAATATGGTCGATGCGCTCAAGTACCTGGAAGACGGACTGGCTTGCGAAGTTGTTTTCTACAACGGCAAGGCAATTTCTGTTGAACTACCGAACAGCGTCGTGCGCGAGGTGGTTTACACCGAGCCGGCCGTCAAGGGCGACACCTCCGGTAAGGTCATGAAACCGGCCAAGCTGGCTACCGGTTTCGAGATTCCGGTTCCCGCTTTCGTCAGCATTGGCGACAAGATCGAAATCGACACCCGTACCGACGAATACAAGAATCGCGTCAAGTAAACTGCGATTTTTGCAAGTCATTGATCGGGCAGCTCAGGCTGCCCGATTGCATTTCAGGGCATCAAACTGGCGATGGTCTTCAAAGCGTGCTGATACCTTGGCATAAGCTGCAGCTCATCCCAGGTCGGCGTGGTATCGGCGCCGGGAATCAGCGCTTCGATACGCTGACTGCGCAGTTCAAAATCAACCGGTTGCCAGTTGTCAAGAACCTGAGCCACTGCATCGGGCGAGTTGCAAACGAGCATCATGTCGCAACCGGCGCGATAAGCAGCTTCCACGCGATTAAGCATATCGCCGACCACACCAGCGCCCTCCATCGACAAATCGTCGGTAAAAACGACACCATTAAAGTTAATGTTATTTCTCAAATAATCTATCCATTTATTTGAAAATACAGCCGTATTGCAATCAATGCAGTCATAAATAACGTGGGCCGCCATGACGCCATCCAGAGGAATCTGACGATACGGTTCGATATCCTCCTGCATCGCTTCCAGGGGGCGATTGTCGATGGGCAACTCAACATGCGAGTCAGGAATCACAAAGCCGTGACCGGGATAGTGCTTCCCACACGAACCCATCCCGCCTTCGCGCAAGCCATCGCCCAAGGCTTTGGCCAACGCAATGATGGCGCTCGGTTGACGATGGAAGGCACGATCACCAATAACCCGCGACGGACCATAGTCGAGATCAAGCACCGGCGTAAAAGAATAATCGACGCCACGCGAACGCAGTTCAGCGGCCAGTACAAAACCAACTTCAGTCGCTGCTGCCAGTGCGGCATCCGCATTCTGATCATATAGGCGTCCCAGGGTGGCCATGGCGGGCAATCGCGTAAAACCCTCGCGAAAACGCTGGACCCGGCCTCCTTCGTGATCAACCGCAATCAGCAATGGCGGCTGACGCAGGGCATGTATGGATTTGGTCAGGGCTGCGAGTTGCTGCGGATCACTGTAATTCCGGCTGAACAGGATCATGCCGCCAACGAGGGGATGACAGAGGCGCTCGCGGTCGAGATCGCTGAGGTCGGTTCCCGCGATGTCGATCATCAACGGCCCGAGTGCCATTTGCTTCATACCGTCTCCAGAATGACGTAGGCGATGGCGAAATCCGCTTCATCGCTGATTGAGAGGTGGGCCTTCAGCCCTAAATTTTTGAGCATTTCTGCGAGTTGACCGTGGAAGATCAGGGACGGCTTGCCAAGTTCGTCGTGACCAACGCCAATCGCTGAAAGCACTGCAGGAGATCGAACGCCGGTACCCAAGGCCTTGGTAAAAGCCTCCTTGGCGGCAAAACGCTTGGCCAGAAAGCGGCCCTTGTCACTGGCGCGGGCAAAGTCATCGAATTCATTCGGCGCCAACACCCTTTCCAGAGCCTTGTCGCCATGTCTTTCCCAAAAGCTGCGCAGACGTGCGACGGCCGCAATGTCTGTACCGATCCCGTAAATCATTATTCGCCTGCTTTGGCTGCTTCCCGCATTAACGACTTCATTTCACGTACCGCTTCACGTAAACCAACGAAGATTGAACGGCTGACTATGGCGTGCCCAATGTGCAACTCACGAATACCCGCCAGACGTGCCACCGGCTCGACGTTGTAGTAATTAAGGGCATGACCGGCATTGAAACGCATGCCCAGAGCGCGCGCAGCAACACCCGCCTGACGAATTTTACTTAACTCGGCGAGCACGGCCGGTGCCTCGGCATCGCGCCCACGTGCATGAAAGGCGTGGGCGTAAGGCCCGGTATGAATTTCGCAAACGCTGGCTCCAATACGCGCAGCGGCTTCAATTTGCGGCAACTCGGCATCGATGAAGACACTGGTAACAATGCCGGCAGCAGCCAGCCGACTGATCACATCCTTGAGACGCGCCTCCTGTGAGACGATATCAAGGCCCCCCTCGGTGGTGACTTCATGCCGCCCTTCCGGCACCAGCATGGCCATCTCCGGCTTAAGCAAACAGGCAAAATCGACCATCTCATTGGTCGCGGCCATTTCAAAATTTAGCTTGATTTGCGTCAGTTCACGCAGGCGACGCACGTCGGCGTCTTGTATGTGACGGCGATCCTCGCGCAAATGCACGGTAATCCCATCGGCGCCACCCAGATGGGCTTCAACAGCCGCCCAGACCGGATCCGGCTCGTAAGTCATGCGCGCCTGGCGCAGCGTGGCCACGTGATCGATATTGACGCCAAGCTCAATCATAAATCCTGTAACTCCTTGAATATTTTACGTGTTGTAAGCTCTGTTCCCGATAGATAATAAGCCATCAAGGAACGCATCAGTTGCTTGGCCTCCGCGCGCGAACGGGAGTCGGCAAAGTCATCACCGGCCAGATCAAGCAAGGTCTTGCCACGCACGACTTGAGGCGCCGCTTCGGCGTGCTCCACGCGAACCGGCCCCTCTTCCATGCGATAGGTGTAATAGGCCTCGGCATGCAGCGCCCTGCCCTCACTGTCTCTATCCAGTGTCAAGCCATAACCCAACTCCTGAAGCAAAGCTTTCTCGAAGCGGCGCAAATCGGCTTCGCGGACCTTACCCGATGGATCTTCAGCCAGGGAACGTAACATATCACCATAGCTGGCAAACAGATGCTCATGCGCATCCTCGCGCGGCAGCAAGTGCATGAGCAATTCATTGAGGTAATAGCCACAGAACAGTGCTTCGCCGGCGAGAAGTGGCTGACCACCCTGCCATTCTGCTTTCATCAGGGTCAGCACATCACCCTTGCCAGCCCAGCCCAATTCCAGTGGCTGGAAGGCCATCAACAGGCCACGGATAGCTGAACGCGGACGCCGCGCACCGCGTGCCAGCAGGGCCATGCGCCCGAAATCCCTGGAAAACACTTCAACAATAAGGCTGGTTTCCCGAAACGGGTAGGTGTGCAAGACGTAGGCTGGCTGGCCGTCGACTTTGCCACGCTGGGTCATTCGTAACCGAGGCTCTTCAGCAGGCGCTCGTCATCGTTCCAGCCGGATTTCACCTTGACCCAGATTTCCAGATAGACCTTGCCGTCAAATAGGCGCTCCATGTCCTGGCGCGCCTCTGAAGCGATACGCTTGAGCGACTCCCCACCCTTGCCGATGACAATCGCCTTGTGTCCTTCGCGGTCAACGACAATGGCGGCAAAAATTCTCCGCATATCGCCTTCAACCTCGAATTTCTCGATTTCTACCGTGGTCGAGTACGGCAACTCATCGCCGAGGAGGCGGAAAACCTTTTCGCGAATATATTCAGCAGCCAGGAAGCGTTCGCTCTTGTCAGTCAACTCATCTTCGGGGAACATCAGACCTTCATTCGGCAGATGCTTGCGCGCAGCGGCCAGCAGGTCATCCGTCTGACGCCCCTTGGCGGCGCTGACGGGGACGACAGCGGCAAAGTCATACTCAGCCGACACCATGGCCACGAAGGGAAACAGCTCGGTCCGATCCTTGATCTGATCAGTTTTGTTGACCACCAGAACGACCGGGCGATCCTTGGGTAAAAGCCGGATCACCGCCCTGTCCTTGTCATCGAAGCGACCGGCCTCAACCACAAAGAAAACCACATCGACATCAGCCAGCGTTTGGGTCACACCACGATTCATCGCCCGATTGAGTGCATTGGCAAATTTGGTCTGAAATCCGGGGGTATCCACGAAAACGTACTGTGCATTGTCGTTGGTCAGTATCCCGGTGACGCGGTGACGCGTCGTCTGCGCTTTGCGCGAAACAATGCTGATCTTTTCACCGATCAATTTGTTGAGCAATGTGGACTTGCCAACATTGGGACGACCTACGATAGCGATATAACCTGAGCAAAACTTGTTCATGCCTTGAGAGCCTTTAGTGCGTTGTCAGCAGCGGCCTGTTCGGCAGCGCGGCGGCTTGTTCCCGTGCCAGTGGTACGCAACGGGGGATTATCGATCTCGCAAACCACCGAGAAACGCTGGTCATGTGCAGCACCGGTTGCCTCCAGCAACTGGTAGCGAGGTAATGGCTTTTTGCGGCCCTGTAGCCATTCCTGCAAGCGTGTTTTTGGGTCTTTGATGACCCCGCCCGGCTTGAGTTGGGTAAACAGAGGCGCGTAGAGACGGTTGATCGCGGCATCGGCGGCGTCAAATCCGGCATCAAGAAAAATGGCCCCAATTACCGCCTCAAGGGCATCGGCGAGGATGGATGGCCGTTGGTGACCACCACTTTTCAGTTCGCCTTCACCGAGGCGCAGGAGGTCGCCGATTTTCAAGGTGAGAGCCAGTTGGTGCAGGGTCTCCTGACATACCAGATTGGCCCGCAAACGCGAGAGATCACCCTCAGGAAGATCCTGATGGCGAGCAAAAAGACTTTTGGCAATCACGCAATTCAATACGCTGTCGCCAAGGAACTCCAGCCGTTCGTTATGGAGAGCACTGTGGCTACGATGCGTCAGTGCCGTCTGGAGCAGTTCCTGTGTTGCAAATGGATGGCCGAGGGCAGCCGCAAATTGAGAAAGGGTCATCCTTAAGGGTTGGCAGTCGAGCCCTTGTAATCAATCAGGATGCTGACATTATAGAAAAGCGGAATACGCTTTTCGTATTCAAAAGAGATGACTATCTTTCCATTCTCTTTTGAAACATCCAGTTGATCTGCCGTGAATGCCAGATGATCAACTTCAGCGTATTTGTTGAATGCCGCCTTCACCTCAGCCACAGTCGCCGTCTCGGCAACCTGGGCAACCACCGCCTTGCTGTCTTTCAATATCTTGAAATACTCAATGGCAGTTGGGGCGATCTTCAAGCCAAGGACAGCAACCATGGCAATGACAAAACCCCAAAAAAGCAGCCCGGAGAGCGCAACGCCGCGTTGAAATTTCATTTTCATTCCCTTACTTGAAGGATCCGATACGGCCGAGATCACTGAAATTCAGCCAGATAAAGAATGCCTTGCCGACAATATTCTGCTCTGGCACAAAACCCCAAGCACGGCTGTCGCGACTATTGTCTCGATTGTCGCCCATCATGAAATAGTGGCCAGCCGGAACTTTGCAGATCACACCTGCCGCATTGTAAGTGCAATTTTCGCGGTAGGGAAAGCGTGAGGCGTCAGGGACAAATGCCGGTGCATCAGTGTCATTGAGCAATCTGTGCTCGACGTCACCCATTTTGGAAACGTACTGTTCCGAGTAATACATGCGCTCTGGATGGCGGTAATCGTCAATTTTCTTCATTTCAATCGCTTGACCATTGATGGTCAGACGTTTGTTCTGATAGGCAATGGTGTCGCCGGGCAAACCAACAACGCGCTTGATATAGTCGAGCGAAGGATCTTCCGGGTAACGAAAAACCATCACGTCGCCACGCTGCGGCAAATTGATGTCGATGATCTTCTTGTTGATCACCGGCAAACGAATGCCATATGTGAATTTATTGACCAGAATAAAGTCACCGACCAGTAGTGTCGGAATCATTGAGCCGGAAGGAATCTTGAACGGCTCGAAGAGAAAGGAGCGCAGCACGAAGACGATGACGATTACCGGGAAAAAACTGGCTCCCCACTCGACCCAGAGCGGCTCCTTGGCACCACTGGGACGCATTTTTCGGCACTTCAGGACGTCGACCGCATAAAGCGCGCCGGTGATGAGCAGCAGTACAAACAGGATCAGTGCAAAGTTCATGTATTCAGTTCTTTAGTTATCGACGCGCAGAACAGCAAGGAAGGCTTCTTGTGGAATCTCCACACTACCGACCTGTTTCATACGTTTCTTACCGGCCTTCTGCTTCTCCAGCAGCTTCTTTTTACGACTGATGTCGCCACCGTAGCATTTCGCCAGAACATCCTTGCGCATGGCCTTGACGTTCTCGCGCGAAATGATGTGCGAACCGATTGCCGCCTGAATCGCCACGTCGTACATCTGACGTGGAATGAGTTCGCGCATTTTGCTCGCCAGTTCGCGGCCACGATATTGGGCATTTGCACGGTGCACGATCAATGACAAGGCGTCGACCTTTTCGCTGTTGATCAGGATATCGAGCTTAACCACATCGGCCGCACGATATTCCTTGAAATCATAATCAAGCGAGGCGTAGCCCTTGGAGCAGGACTTCAGCTTGTCGAAGAAATCCATCACCACTTCAGCCATTGGCATTTCATAGACCAGTTTCACCTGGCGGCCGTGATAGTGCATATCGACCTGATTTCCGCGCTTCTGATTACAGAGCGTAATGACGTTGCCCAGATAATCCTGCGGCACAAATATGGTGGCAGTAATGATGGGCTCTCGTACTTCTTCGGTCTTGCTGGGGTCCGGGAGCTTGGCAGGGTTTTCGACTTCGACGATTGTGCCATCGCGCATTACGACCTCATACACCACGGTCGGTGCCGTAGTAATCAAATCCTGGTCGAACTCACGCTCCAGTCGCTCCTGAACAATCTCCATGTGCAGGAGGCCGAGAAAGCCACAGCGGAAGCCAAAGCCCAGCGCTTGCGAAACCTCTGGCTCGTATTGCAGCGACGCATCGTTGAGTTTGAGTTTTTCCAGCGACTCGCGCAGCGAATCGTACTGGTTGGATTCAATCGGATACAAACCGGCAAAAACCTGCGGCTTGATTTCCTTGAAGCCGGGCAAAGCGTCAGTTGCCTTGCGGTCCATCGTGGTAATTGTGTCACCAACCTTGGCTGCTTTGAGTTCCTTGATGCCGGAAATGACGAATCCGACTTCGCCGGCGCGTAACGCTTCACGCGACTCGGATTTTGGAGCAAATACGCCAACCTGCTCGCACAACTGCTGCGCGCCAGTGGCCATGAACAACAACTTGTCCTTGGGTTTCAAGACCCCATCAACAACACGCACCAGCATCACGACACCAACGTAGTTGTCAAACCAAGAGTCAATAATCAAGGCTTTGAGCGGGGCGTCCGGATCGCCTTTGGGTGGCGGAATGCGGACAATGACTGCCTCAAGAATATCTTCAACGCCAAGGCCGGTTTTGGCCGATGCAAGTACCGCCTCGGTGGCATCAATCCCAATAACGTCTTCAATTTCCTGACGTGCGTTTTCTGGATCCGCAGAAGGCAGATCAATCTTGTTCAATACGGGAACGACTTCAACATCAAGCTCAAGCGCCGTATAGCAATTAGCTACAGTCTGTGCCTCGACGCCTTGCGAGGCGTCAACGACCAGTAAGGCACCCTCGCAAGCGGAAAGCGAGCGAGAAACCTCATAGGAGAAGTCAACGTGACCCGGTGTATCGATCAGATTCAGGTTATAGACTTGCCCGTCGCGCGCTTTGTATTGCAGCGCAGCGGTCTGGGCCTTGATCGTAATACCGCGCTCGCGCTCGATATCCATTGAGTCGAGCACCTGCGCCTCCATCTCGCGGTCCGACAAGCCACCGCACAGGTGAATGATCCGGTCGGCCAGTGTAGATTTGCCGTGGTCGATGTGGGCGATAATGGAGAAATTTCTTATGTGGTTCAAAGCTATTAAAAAAGGGCGCTTTCACGGCGCCCTTCCCTGTTCAGAAGACCTTGTATTTTAGCGGATTCCAGCCAAATATTCACGGGTTTTAGGCTCATTCAGGAAGTAATGACAGAGTTCTGTGTCACCGTGCAGCAAAACCGGGACCAGTTCGTCGTACTTCGCTTCAAGAGCTGCGTCAGCATCGACATCAAGGACCGTGACGGTGGCCCCGAACTCCTCCGCAAGAGGGGTCAGCGCCACCTCCATGTCATGACACAGATGGCAGTAGCTTCGACTGAGTAGTGTTAGATCAATTGCCACCGTTCAAACCCTTGATGGTCACAAAAGTCTGCAAGTCACCACGGCGAATCAGCAATGTCACGCTACTGCTCTTTTCAAATTGAGCCAACAATTTGTTGAACTGATCGACTGTTTTGACTTCAGTTGTAGCACCTTTGCTGATCACGGCAATAATGATGTCACCAGGCCGCAAATCAGCGCGCCCGCCTGTGCCACGAACATCTTCAATCAGCAGGCCAGAATTCATTTTAAGTTCGCGGCGTTGTTCGGTAGTCAATTCGCTAACCACCAAGCCTAGGCGATTTGCCGCCTGTTCCGGTTGTTTGTTACCCCGTGGCGGTCGGGCGCTGGCTTGACGTTCATCGAGCATTTCACCAATGCTTACTGGCACGTCACGCGTTGCACCCTTGCGCCAGACCTGTATGACAGAGCGCGTGCCAGGACGAGTTACGCCAACCATGCGTGGTAGATCAGCCGACGTATTGATGCTTTTTCCATCAAATTTCAGGATTACATCACCGGGTTCAAGGCCTGCCTTCTCCGCAGGTCCGCCCTTTTCAACTGCATTGACGACAGCCCCCATCGGCTTGGACAAGCCAAGCGAATCGGCCAACTCCTTGCTAACCTCCTGAATCACGACACCAAGGCGGCCGCGACTGACCTTGCCCGATAAGCGCAGTTGATTCTGGATTTCCATCGCCACATCGATAGGAATGGCAAAAGAAACCCCCATATAACCGCCGCTACGGCTATAAATCTGGGAATTAATGCCAATCACCTCGCCACGCATGTTGAACAGCGGCCCGCCGGAGTTTCCCGGGTTAATCGCAACGTCAGTCTGAATGAACGGAACGTAGTTTTCCTGCGGCAATGAACGCCCTTTGGCGGAAACGATCCCGGCCGTAACCGAATTATCGAAACCGAATGGTGAACCAATGGCAACCACCCACTCACCCACCTTAAGTTGCGAAATGTCGGCCATTTTCACCACCGGCAGCCCAGTAGCTTCTATCTTGATCAGGGCGACGTCGGTGCGCTTGTCGGCACCAATAGTCTTGGCCTTGAATTCACGCTTATCGGTCAGGCGAACCGTCACTTCGTCAGCGCTTTCCACCACATGGGCATTGGTCAAGATATAGCCATCATTGCTGATGATAAAACCTGAACCCAGAGACTTATTTTCAAACTCGCGCGGTGCATTCCCTCCAGGTTGGCGTGGTATGAAACGCTTGAAAAATTCGAAGGCCGGATCGCTTTCATCGAAAGGAAATGGCATAGCCTGATTGCCACCACGGGCGGTTTGAGTGGTACTGATATTGACCACCGCCGGCCCCTGCTTTTCGGCAAGCTCAGTAAAATCAGGTAAGCCGCGGCCTTGAGCAGCAGCACAGGAAGAAAACAAAACCAACGAAATTACTGCCAATAGGCGTTTCATGGGTAGCAAACCTCCGGGATGGCTAGGAACGGGAAATAATGTATGGGCGGTTGGCCAGATTTCCACCCGTCAAATTCGCCCGATGGCGAATATAAAAAATGGAACAACTGATGCCGAGCAAAGCACCAAGAATTGCGCCCAAATCATCGGCGATTTGCGTACCAATTGCAGCACCAAGAATTGTTGCGGTCAACGGCACACCATAGGCCAAATTTGCCGTCCGGCGTACCGTACCCGGCGTAATGGCTACGGTCACCTGATCGCCAACGCGCGCACCATGCGGGTTGGCCACGCGATAGTTCTTGGGGCCTGAACAGAGCATCTGGGTCAGTTGCTGGCCTCCGCAGCCACCCTTTTCGTGACAGCGACCACAACCACCCAGTTCAACCTCAACCAGCGCTTCATCACCGTCAAGCGAACGAACCGTAGCCCGTATAGTTGTTTCTTCAGTCATTTTTACCAGCGCTTGTCAGGCGCGATGTCGAGCAAGGGGCGCAGGCGTGTTGCCACCGCTTCACGTGCGCGAAAAATCCGTGAACGCACGGTACCTATCGGGCAATCCATGATGCCAGCGATTTCTTCATAGGACATACCTTCAATTTCACGCAGCACAATGGCCGTACGCAACTCTTCAGGCAAGGCATCCATCGCCGCATTGACGGTTTCGCCAATCTGCTTGGAGAGCAGCAGACTCTCAGGTGTATTGATATCGCGCAACTGCCCGGCATCCTCGAAACCTTCAGACTCTTCGGCATCAAAACTGGTCGAAGTCGGGGCGCGACGGCCCTGCGATACTAAATAGTTTTTAGCTGTGTTGATGCCGATCCGGTAGAGCCAGGTATAAAAAGCACTGTCACCGCGAAACGAGGGCAAGGCGCGGTAGGCCTTGATAAAAGCCTCTTGCGCTACATCCTCGACTTCGGCCGAGTCGCGAATGAAACGGGAAAGCAAACGTCCCAGCTTGCGCTGATACTTGCCTACCAGCAGGTCGAAGGCGTGCTTATCTCCACCTTGCGCCCTTTCGACCAGTGCCTGATCGATTTCACGCTCACTCATCGTTATTTCGTTCCCTGATGGTCATTGATACTTATTCTTGGCGGCGAGTATAGCGCAGTCAACTTTTGGGAATAGATAGGTTTTATCCATATTTGTGACATTCTGTAACGGCATAGCCTGCTTCTTGCGTGCTATATTTCACGCAAAATATACCCAATAGAGAACAGCCGTGCAGAATTTTGATGTCCTTATCATTGGCAGTGGTTTGGCCGGCCAATCAGCTGCCCTTCGACTGGCAGAGCATTGTCAGGTCGTTTTGGTCAGCAAGCGCACCCTTGAAGACTCTGCATCCGGTTGGGCGCAGGGTGGTATCGCGGCGGTTCTCGACAGCCGCGACTCGATTGAAGCCCATATTCACGACACACTGGTTGCCGGAGCTTGGCTGAATGATGCTGCAGCGACCCGTCACGTGGTCGAAAATGGGCGCCACTCTATTGAATGGCTGATTGAACAAGGCGTCCCCTTTACCAAAGACGAGGCCGGCTACCACCTGACTCGCGAGGGGGGGCATAGCGCTCGTCGGGTCATTCACGTTGCCGATGCCACTGGTTTTGCGGTGCAGGACACCCTGACCCGCAAAGTTCGCAAGAATCCGAACATTACAGTGCTGGAAAGCCATATCGCCATTGACTTGATCACCGGCGAGAAGCTTGGCACAGGCGAAAATCGCTGTTTTGGTGCCTATGTACTGGATAGCCGTAATGGCGAAGTCCTCACGATTGGTGCACCAAATACCCTGATTGCCACCGGTGGTGCTGGCAAGGTATATCTCTACACCACCAATCCCGACACCTCGACGGGCGATGGTATCGCGATGGCTTATCGCGCCGGTTGCCGGGTGTCGAACATGGAATTCATTCAGTTCCATCCCACCTGCCTGTATCACCCGCAGGCCAAATCTTTTTTGATTTCCGAAGCCGTTCGTGGCGAGGGAGGCCTGCTTCGCTTGCCTGACGGGACGCGCTTCATGCTGGACCATGACGAACGTGCAGAACTGGCGCCGCGCGACATTGTCGCCCGTGCCATCGACTTCGAGATGAAAAAACGTGGCTTGGACTGCGTATTTCTCGATATCTCGCACAAGGGTGAAGCCTTCATCCTTACGCATTTCCCGAACATTCACGCGCGCTGTCTTGAGCTCGGTATCGACATCGCCAACGAACCCATACCAGTGGTGCCCGCCGCACATTACACATGTGGTGGCATCGTCAGCGACCTGCATGGACGGACCGACGTCAGTGGCTTGTATGTTGCCGGTGAGGCCTCCTGTACTGGTCTGCACGGTGCTAATCGCCTGGCCTCAAACTCCCTGCTCGAATGCATGGTTTTCGCCGAAGCTGCCGTCAAGGATATTTTGCGCAGCAAGCCCCAAGCCCTCCCCGAGCTGCCCATCTGGGATGAAAGCCGTGTCACTGACGCCGATGAAGAAGTGGTCATTTCCCATAACTGGGATGAACTGCGCCGTTTCATGTGGGACTACGTGGGGATTGTCCGAACCACCAAGCGCCTGAAACGTGCCAGGCATCGCATCGCTCTTCTGATGCGAGAAATTGACGAGTTCTATGCCAATTTCCGCGTCAGCCATGACTTGATTGAACTGCGTAACTTGGTAATGACCGCCGACCTGATTGTTCGCTGTGCCATGCAACGCAAAGAAAGCCGTGGCCTTCACTATTCACGCGACTATCCGGATATGCTGAAAAAACCGAAAAATACGGTGCTCAGGCGTCGTCGTCAGACACGCTAAACTCAGCTCTCCAGCGCAGAAAAACACGTAGGCGACGAAAATCGGAAGCTTTCAGGCTGTCGACCGTAACAATCACCGCATAGACAAGGCCATCGCAGGTTTTCAAGCGAAATGCCGTTAACCATGGATGCACAGTCGCACTGTGCAGTATCTTGGTAGCTTCGAAGACATTGCTCCCGGCACCCGAAATGGCAATTTCGCCACTTCGATCTAGTCTTAGTTGGAATATCCGGTTCGACAATTGTTGCCAGGCCAAGATGGTGACCAAAAAAACAACAACCAAAAGCACCATCTGAATCGGCGCTGCCGTAGGAAACGCCAAAATTCCTGCACTCGCAATCAGGGCAAGCAGGAGAATTGCTGCATCGAGAATGCGCGAACGGTGCAGTCCGATGATGATCGGAAACTGCACCGCTTTATCTCAAGTGCCGAATCAGATGCGCTTGAAAACCAGTGAACCGTTGGTTCCGCCGAAGCCAAAGTTGTTCTTCAGGGCGTACTCAATATTCATTGGCCGCGCTGCATTGGCGCAGTAATCAAGATCACATTCCGGATCCTGATTGAAGATATTGATCGTTGGCGGTGAAACCTGATGATGCACAGCAAGCACAGTGAACAATGATTCGATTCCGCCGGCACCACCTAGCAAATGGCCAGTCATCGACTTGGTTGAATTCACCACTATTTTGTAGGCAGCATCACCAAATGCCAGCTTGATCGCCTCGGTTTCATTCTTGTCGCCGAGAGGAGTCGAGGTTCCGTGGGCATTGACGTACTGAATATCTGCTGGCTCAAGGCCCGCATTTTTCAGCGCATTCAACATGCTGCGGCGTGGACCGTCCGAATTTGGGGCAGTAATGTGATGGGCGTCAGCACTCATGCCATAGCCGACCAGTTCGGCGTAAATCTTTGCGCCACGTGCCTTGGCGTGCTCGTACTCTTCAAGCACCATAACGCCGGCGCCTTCACCCAGCACAAACCCATCTCTATCCTTGTCCCATGGACGGCTAGCCGTAGTTGGGTCGTCGTTGCGGGTCGACAAGGCACGGGCAGCGCAGAAGCCCCCCATACCTAACGGAGAAACCGTAGACTCGGCACCACCGGCGATCATTACGTCGGCATCACCGTACTCGATGATGCGTGAGGCTTCGCCAATTGAATGCGTGCCCGTTGTACAGGCCGAAACATGGGCGATGTTGGGGCCTTTGAAGTTGTACATGATCGACAGGTTGCCGGAAATCATGTTGATGATGGAACCGGGCACGAAGAATGGCGATACCTTGCGAATGCCAGAGGCAATAAATTCAGCCTTGGTTTCCTCGATCAATGGCAGGCCGCCGATCCCGGAGCCGATGGCGACGCCGATCCGTTCCGGATCAACGGTATGTTCTTTATCGAGACCAGCATCACGGACAGCCTGAATGCCGGCAGCCATGCCAAAATGGATAAAGGTATCCATGCGACGGGCATCTTTGGCTGAAATATAATCGGTAATGTCAAAGTTCTTGACCTCGCCGGCAATCTGGGCCGGGAAGGTGGATGCATCGAACTTGGTGACATGGGCGATGCCAGAGCGACCGGCCAGAATATTCTGCCATGCCTCTTCTACGGTGTTTCCGACCGGACTAACGATGCCCAGACCAGTAATTACGACTCTGCGACGTGCCAAGGTTCACTCCGATAGCAAATGTAGCAAGGCCGGCCATTGAGGCCGGCCTTGCCTGAGTCAACGAGAATTGGATTACTTCTTGTTGGCGAGGATGAAATCGACAGCCTGCTGGACCGTGGTGATCTTTTCAGCCTGGTCGTCAGGGATTTCGCACTCAAACTCTTCTTCAAGTGCCATGACCAGCTCTACGGTGTCCAGGGAATCCGCGCCCAGATCGTCCACAAAGGAGGACTCATTCTTGATGTCCGCTTCATTCACGCCCAGTTGTTCGGCGACGATCTTTTTGACGCGCTCTACGATGTTATCCATTAGAAAAACTCCTTCCCCTCAGGGGTACGAAAAAAAACATGATAAGTTTACCAAAAGCCGAGGCTTGAGGAAATCAATCCATGAACATACCACCATTTACATGCACAGTAGTACCTGTGATGTAGGCGGCAGTCGGGGATACGAGGAAACTGACAGCACCGGCGATATCCTCAGGTGTGCCGGCACGGCCGAGCGGAATCGAAGCCAGCATAGCTTCTTTTTGCTTTTCGTCCAGTGCATGCGTCATGTCAGTAGCAATAAATCCAGGTGCAACACAGTTGACCGTAATATTTCGGCTACCCAATTCGCGAGCCAGCGAACGGGTCATTCCGGCTACGCCGGCTTTTGCTGCACAGTAGTTGGCTTGGCCGGCATTGCCCGAATAGCCAACTACGGAAGTAATGTTAACAATACGCCCAAAACGCGCCTTCATCATACCGCGCATGACGCCACGGGAAAGCCGGAAAACCGCTTTAAGGTTGGTATCGATCACCGCATCCCAGTCATCATCACCCATACGCATGGCGAGATTGTCACGGGTGATGCCGGCGTTATTGATCAGTATGGTAATGGCGCCAAACTCCTTGACGATGCTAGCCAGAGCACTCTCAACCTGCTCTGCACTGCACACATCGAGAACAATACCCTTCCCTTTGACGTCAGCTTCGGCAAGATAAGCAGAAATTTTCCCGGCGCCATCTTCACTGGTTGCTGTACCAATAACTGTTGCGCCCTGCTTGCCCAACTCCAGCGCGATGGCACGACCAATGCCACGAGTGGCGCCAGTTACCAGTGCGATCTTGTCATTCAGCATTATTTACTCCAGGCCAAGATTGGCTTCGATGGCAGCCACATCGGCCAACGCCACACCAACGATGCCATCCGCACAGCGCTTGGTAAGACCAGCCAGCACTTTGCCCGGACCGCATTCGGCAACCGTGGTAATGCCCAAAGCGGCCATTGCCTGTATGGTTTCCACCCAGCGCACCGGATTGTAAGCCTGACGAATCAGTGCATCTTTAATCTGTACTGTATCGTTTTCAATGGTCACGTCAACGTTATTGATCAATGGAATTACCGGAGCCTTGAAGGTCAATTGCGCCAGGCGCACAGCAAGCTTGTCTGCAGCCGGACGAATCAATGAGGAGTGAAATGGTGCAGATACTGGTAGTGCTTTGGCCATCTTTGCACCACGAGCCTTACAGGCCTCCATCGCGCGCTCGACAGCCGCCTTGTGGCCGGCAATTACGGTCTGGCCGTTGGCATTAAAATTGACGGGTTCGACCACTTCGCCATTGGCGACTTCCGCGCAAGCTGCGACGATACTAGGGGTGTCAAGACCAAGAATTGCGGCCATGGCACCCGTGCCGACCGGCACGGCTTCCTGCATCGCAGCGGCACGCAGGCGAACCAGCGGTACGGCATCTTGCAGATCGATAACACCGGCTGCAACCAGCGCTGAGTATTCGCCAAGACTATGACCGGCAACAATGGCCGGTAACTTACCACCCTTTTCGAGCCACAAGCGCCATGCTGCAATACCCGCAGTGAGCATCACCGGTTGGGTATTGACGGTCTGGGTAAGGACTTCAGCCGGCCCATCGGCAACCATGGACCACAGGTCATCACCAAGCGCTGCAGAAGCTTCATCAAAGGTGGCACGAACGATGGCTGCATCGCCATAAGCTGCCATCATGCCAACACTCTGTGAGCCTTGGCCGGGAAATACGAAAGCAAAAGACATCTTTGTCGTCTCCTGGTTCAAAATTCGAGCAGGGCTGCGCCCCACGTAAAGCCACCACCAACGCCTTCCAGCAGCACTTTCTGGCCACGCTGGATACGTCCATCACGAACTGCCTCGTCAAGTGCCAGTGGTACTGATGCGGCAGAGGTGTTGCCATGACGATCAACCGTGACAATAACCTTGTTGCGGTCCACGCCAAGCTTTCTGCCGGTCGCTTCAATGATGCGGATGTTCGCCTGATGTGGAATCAACCAATCAATATCCTGGGTCTGAAGTCCTGCTGCCACGCAAACCTCTTCGGCGACATCAGCCAGAACACGTACGGCAAACTTGAATACGGCCTGACCATCCATGCGCAGGAAGGGATCGCCGGTCACCTGGCCACCACAAATCTGGCCCGGGACGTTAAGAATGCCATTCTGGCTGCCATCAGCATGCATTGCTGTTGCCAGAATGCCGGGGGTTTCCGAGGCTTCGAGGATAACGGCACCGGCGCCATCGCCAAACAAGACACAGGTCCCGCGATCACTCCAGTCAAGAATGCGCGAAAAGACCTCGGCACCAATTACCAGTGCCTTTTTATGGCTGCCGGAACGGATGAATTTTTCAGCAATTCCCAGAGCGTAGGTAAATCCTGCGCAAACTGCCTGAACATCAAATGTCGCAGCACCCTTATTGCCCAACTTCCCCTGAATGAGGCAGGCCGTGCTTGGAAAAATGAAATCTGGCGTCGACGTGGCAACGATGATCAGATCCAGTTCACTGGCTGAAACACCAGCCATTTCCAAGGCACGTTGTGCGGCGACCAATCCCAATTCACTAGACGTAGTACCGGGCTCGGCCAGGTAACGGCTACGAATCCCGGTGCGCGTAACGATCCATTCGTCATTGGTGTCGATGCCGCGGGCGGCGAGATCACTGTTGCTGACA
>Ga0209480_10001431_pt1 | contig 17486 bp, 16 predicted proteins | sample JI61114C2DNA_FD_187501 | JGI IMG/M metagenome (GOLD analysis project Ga0209480, IMG submission 187501) | Wastewater effluent complex algal communities from Wisconsin, to seasonally profile nutrient transformation and Carbon sequestration -... | ecosystem: Engineered > WWTP > Effluent > Algae... | reverse complement strand
TAACGCCATTAGGAGTTCACAGTAAGCCCGTCCACCGCCAGTTCCTTTGGAGCGCGGTTCACGAATTATGCAGACAGTAGCCACGAAATGATCGCTATCCGCTTATCTTGGCGTGATCGAACGAGAAACCATGGCACCACACGTTACCGGAATAGGCGGATTCTTCTTCCGCGCAGACGACCACAAGGCACTCGCCACCTGGTACAACAAACACTTCGGCATCAACGACGAAGCGAACGGCTGGATCTGGCAACAGGATGCCGGACCCACGGTGTTCTCGCCCTTCAAGCGGGATACCGACTATTTCGGAAACGACAAGCAGCAGTTCATGCTGAACCTACGCGTGCAGGACATGGATGGCCTCCTCAAGAAACTCGAGGCCGACGGCGTGCGCATCGACCCCAAGCGCATGGACGAGGACTACGGCCGCTTCGCGTGGGTGTATGATCCGGAAGGGAACAAGGTGGAGTTGTGGGAGCCGAAGGGTTAGGTAGTGGGAAGTTGGCGGTCGGCAGTCGGCAGTAGCTCTATGTCGTGCTACTTCCTCAAGATCGACTCCATCTTCTTTCCCCTGGCCAGCTCATCCACCAACTTGTCCAGGTAGCGTATTTGCTGCATCAGCGGGTCTTCGATGTCTTCCACGCGATAGCCGCAGATCAAGCCGGTGATCTTGGAGACGTTCAGATTCATCTTGGGAGCCTTGGCAAAGAAGGTCTCGAAGTCGAGCTTTTTATCGATCACTTGCTGGAGGCCCTTCTCCGTGTAGCCCGTGAGCCAGTGGATGACGGTGTGCAGCTCGGCTTTCGTGTGGCCCTTCTTTTCCACCTTGGTGACGTAGTGCGGGTAGATGCTGGCGAAGGGCATTTTGAAAATCTTGGTGTTCTGCATGGCGGTCCTCCTTACCCACACTTCCGCTCAGGCATCGTGGCCCTTGCCCGCGCGAACCATGGCCCTCGCTTCTTCCCACGTGTAGGAGTTTTCATCTCCTCGCTTGTACGCTTCTTCGCGCTCCTGCACGATGTTGTACTGCTCGTCGGTGAGGCCGTCCTCTTCCAAATCCGCTTCCTTCTTGAACAGCGATGCGATCTTTTTCAAGAGACCTTCATCCTGCGCGCGAAGCAAGCGCTCGATCAATTGGAGCTTGAGGGATTCGGTGGACATGGCGTGAAATGTTCAGCGAAGTTAGGGTTGAGTGGTGGAAAGGGCACGAGCGCGGACGCTCGCGCCAGAGTGGTGATAGACGCTGGCGAAGGGCGACTTAAAGATCTTGGTGTTCTGCATTACAATTCCCGTTGCTCAACAAAGTAGAGCACTTTCGTTCAGCCGAACGTCATAGTCGCCCGCGTTGGGGTAATATTGGAACTGCCTACTAATAATTGCGCCGCTGCCCATGCACACCATCAGCGTCCAAATTGTCCGGTTTACGGACTCACATCAGCCCGGATGGGTCGAGTGCGTGTTGCGCGATGCCGCAAGTCGTGAGTGGACGTTCATTGAGAAAGTGCCAATTGTCACGAATGCACTTTTGGACGCGGCCAGTGTTTATCCGCAACGTGGTGTTGTCGCTTGTGAAATTGTCGAACACTGGACAGATGAGCATGGACGCATTCGTTGCATCATTGATACCGAACGGCCTTGGGGTATCGAGGCCAAAAATGGAGAGACACAGTTCGAGGTATTCATTGACCAGATCACAACAACAGCAAACCAACGCACACGGACACACCCATGAAAATCCTCAAGATTATCGAACACATCTCGCTGGACGTCGTAATCCAGTCCTCCGACGAAGACAATTACAGGGCGCCCCATCCCCACAGACACAAGACTTCCGAGCCATTACCCATCACCTTAGGTGGATTCACAAACCGGCGTTGGTTGGCAAGCCTTTCGTGCTATCGAATTTGTCACGAAACATGTCGCTAAATTTCGCGCTTCGAAGGGCCCCTACATTTTGAATCGACTTAGTTCCATTTGTGTTGCTCTGGATTGGCCAGAGCCAAAGGCGATACTCGACCCGGAGGGTCCGGGTGCAGCAGTGCAGGTGCGTCTTGCAAAGGAACGCATCGAAGCAGAGTTGCGGCGAAAGGCGGGTGTAAGTGGCGTTAGCGTTGGCCTTCTCCTCCAGGACCCCAGCGCTAAAGAGACCACCTCCCCTTTCGCCATCGTCTGCGAATTCGCACGTCCGATGGACGATGATCTAGTAGCAGAAGCCCATCGCCTTGCTTGGAATTTCTGCAGGGCACCTCTACTCATTACCATCGACCCCTCGACCATCCGTGTGTGGAGTTGCATGCGCCAGCCGAAATGGGATTCGGTCGCAGGCAAAGTAGTCGTGGAGGATGCTGAACTAAAAGACCTACGTAGCATTGGCGCTGGAATTATTTCTTTGGCCGCACAACGCGCGTTGACGTGGATTGAACTGGTCTCGGGTCAGTTCTTTCGCGAAAATGAACAGTACTTCCCGAGCAGGGGTCGCGCTGATCAGCAGTTGCTGACTGCAATGAAGGCTGTGCGTAAGTTGTTGAAGAATGCGCAACTCGACGATGACATCGCGCACGACCTCATTGCGCGGCTAGTCTTTGTCCAATTCCTCTGGGACCGTAAAGACTCGGATGGACAAGCGGCTTTGACACAAGCGAAGCTGAAGGAATTGCACTTGGCGGGGCACATCGGTAATACGTACGCGAGCATTGCGGATGTTCTGCGCAACTATGATGACACATACCGCCTCTTCCGATACCTGAACAGTCGGTTCAACGGCGATCTCTTTCCTGGGAAGGCGGAGACCGAGGAAGAGCGTGAGCGTGAGTGGGCTGCCGAACAGCAGCACGTAAAGTCAATTCATCTCGATATCCTCGCAGGTTTCGTTTCAGGCGAGGCTGACCTTACCAGTGGCCAATACAGCGCATGGAGGCTCTATGCGTTCGACACAATCCCGCTGGAGTTCATCAGCAGTGTATATGAGGAGTTCGTCCACAAAAATGGCGAAGCCACGGGTGCTCACTACACCCCCCTACACTTGGTCGACTTCATCCTGGATGGCATACTCCCTTGGAACGATGTTGATTGGAATATTCGCATTCTGGATCCAGCATGTGGCTCCGGCATTTTCTTGGTAAAATCCTTCCAACGACTAGTACACCGTTGGAGGCTTGCACATCCCGGCCAAGAGCCCGCTCCTGCTATACTCGTCGGACTTCTGGAGAACAATCTTGTTGGGGTTGACAAAGATCCACATGCTACTCGTGTGGCCTCGTTTAGTGTGTACCTAGCCTTGTGCGATGCCTTGGATCCGCGTTCATACTGGTCGCGAATTAGGTTGCCCATTATGCGTCGGCGTCGGATAATCAATGCTGACTTCTTCGAGGAGGATAAGAGCCTATTCAGTTCGGTAGGGGACGCAGGCACCTTTGATCTCATTGTGGGGAACGCACCTTGGGGCAAGAATTCAATCACCGCGACAGCCGGAAAATGGGCTAAAACACAGGTTCCCAAAGTCCCAGTCAGCAACGGAGATATTGGCCCTATATTCCTCATGAAGGGGCTGAAGCTGCTGAAAGAGGGGGGGATTGTCTCTATGGTGCAACCCGCTTCCACCTTGTTGTTCGCACGCTGGAGCAAGGCCATGGCATTTCGCAAAATGCTCTTTGGTAGTGTGCATGTTGTAGAGGTCGCGAACTTCAGTTCGCATCGTTTTAAGCTATTTCCGAATGCCACGTCAGCCGCATGCAGTATCACCTTGCGCTCAGGACCGCCAAGTGACTCGCCAATCAGATACATCTGCCCCAAACTTCTGCACACTTCTGAGGATGAGTATAGGATAAGGATTGATGCAATGGATGTGAGCACCGTGCAAGTAGTCGAAGCGATGCATGACCCATTCGTATGGACCACATTAATGATGGGCGGGAATCGCGAACTGGGCTTGATGAAACGACTTGTTCAAACGTTTCCGAGTGTTGCTAAACTGAAGGTGAATAACGCGAGTAAACTGAAGGATGGACTGTTTCGGATTCTTGCTCAAGAGGGTGTACAACTGTACGACAAGGAAGATCCGGATGCTGTCTTTTTTGATAGACGGGTGTTGCTGACCGATACCTTACCAACAGGTACTGAATTGACACTGGATGCGAAGAACCTTCCACTGGTCCATCGCTTACCAGTGCGGTGGAATACGACGCCAGAGATCTTTGCCCCCCCACAGCTCCTGTTCAAACAAACATTCACCCAGGACCGCGGTCGATTCCACGCCGTTATGATAAAAAGCGACGAAGGCAAAGGCGTGGTTTGCACTCAGAGCTATGTCAGTCTTCGAACTGCCCAAGGCGACTCAGACGTCCTGGACGCGCTTTGTATAGCCAGCAATAGTCAAGTCGGCACTTTCTTCTTAGCCGCTACGAGCAGTCGTATGGGTTACATCCCCGAAGTTCTGGCGAGCGAGTTCTACGCGATGCCATTTCCACTTGTACATGAGTCTGTTTCGGATGACGTTGATACGATTGACCAACTGGACGAACTCGCATTTCAGCGTTATGGCTTAACAGCAGTTGAGCGCATTCTTGTGCAGGATGCTGTCACTTATGGATTGCCCGAAGTGTTGCGGAAAAGCGATGCTCTGGGTCGTCAGTCAACCCCACGTGATGGTGCAATGCAAGAGAGCTTCGCGCAGACGGCCGTGAACGTGTTCAACGCGGCTTTCGGCTCAAAACTCCCCATATCCGCTACCGTGTTTAATGAACAAGGCGGCCATCGTGCATGGTCCATGCGCATCATCGCTTTGCACTTGAACTGCCCGGTGCAAGAGCACATGAAGGTTCACACTGAGTTCCTGCCGCTTTCGGAACTAGGTCAGCGCGTGCGCAGCACCAGTCGGAGCGGGCAGTCCGCCATTATTTATGACCGTCATGTCATTGATGGTCAAGAGTACCCGACAGTCTACATTCTAAAGCCCGACCAACAACGCTTTTGGTGTCGCAGTGTTGCTCTTCGTGACGCGGACAGCCTGATTGCCGCCGGACTGGTCTCTCCCGGCACGGCGCCACGGACGAATAAACTGCCGATTCCGCTCCATGGCTGAACGTGGGCTTACTCCAGGAGAACAACGGTGGCCTAGTGACAATCTCTGGGCCTCTGCTGCTTCCGCAGCGAACGACGCTGCTATTGAAATCTTATTGAGTACCGTGTGGACTGCATATGATGCGTTCCGCGCGGACGGATGGTCGAGTGTCGACCTGACTTTGACCCCCAACGAGGTCGAACGGAGCTTAACGCAGGCTTTTTGGCCATACATCCGACTGTCGGACTACTCGCCCTTCCGCGTGGTACCAAGCTTTGTAGAATTTGAATCGAGGCAAGCGCCCCCAGCCCGATCACCTGAATATGACATAGCCTTTCAGCTTATTGCACAGCCGCGCATTGCATGGCCCATGGAAGCCAAAGTCCTCCAAACCGATGGCACCTTGGCTGAATATGTAAAGGCCATCAACCAGCGATTCTTGACCGGAAAGTATGCGCCCTTCACATCAAGCGCAGCCATGCTCGGCTATCTCATTACAGGAACAACGGATAAATGCTTTGGTCATCTATCCACCAAACTTGGTGTTACCCTCAATGCGGAGAACACCTTTATTCATCGAGCGCATCGTACCTCGAGTCATGAGCGCGTGTGGCCCTTAGGAGATGCACGTCCTGTGGGATTCACATGCCATCACTTGTTGATGGATCTAAGCCTTCGTAACTAGCGTGAGGGATAGGAGCAAGTAGCCCGCAGCGAAGCGAGGACTACTGCGGATAGCCCGACGGCGCGCATTTGGCGCCGGCACGCCCAAACTCAATTCAAATTCAAATACGCACCCAATCCATGCACACCACCTTCCCGTCCATACCCGCTTTCCTTATACCCACCAAACGGTGAAGTCGGATCGAACTTGTTGAAGGTGTTGGCCCAGATGACGCCGGCGCGGAGCTTGGTGGTCATGTTGAAGATCTTGCTGCCTTTGTCCGTCCACACGCCGGCGCTGAGGCCGTAGGGGGTGTTGTTGGCTTTTTGCAGCACTTCGTCCATGGTGCGGAAGGTTTGCACGGCGAGGACGGGGCCGAAGATCTCTTCTTGTGCGATGCGCGCGCTTTGGGCTACGTTGGTGAAGAGCGTGGGGCGGCACCAGAAGCCTTTGCCGGGCAGGTCGCAGGTGGGCTGGTACATGTCGCTGCCTTCTTCTTGGCCGATCTTGATGTACTTGTTGATGGTGCCGAGCTGCTCTTTGCTGTTGATGGCGCCGATGTCGGTGTTCTTGTCCAGCGGGTCGCCCACGACGAGGCTCTTCATGCGGTGCTTGAGCTTGCGCACCACTTCGTCGTACACGGCTTCTTCCACGTAGAGGCGGCTGCCGGCGCAGCACACGTGGCCTTGGTTGAAGTAGATGCCGTTGACGATGCCTTCCACGGCCTGGTCGATGGTGGCGTCGGCGAAGATGATGTTGGCCGCTTTTCCGCCGAGCTCGAGGGTGAGCTTTTTGCCGCTGCCGGCCGTGCTGCGCTGGATGAGTTTGCCCACGTTGGTGCTGCCGGTGAAGGCGACCTTGTTGACATCGGGATGGTTGACCACCGCGGCGCCCGTGGCCCCCGCGCCGGTTACGATGTTGACGACGCCTTCGGGGAGATCGGCTTCCTGGATGATCTCGGCGAGCGTGAGCGCGGTGAGCGGTGTGGTCTCGGCGGGCTTCAGCACTACGGTGTTGCCGCAGGCCAACGCTGGCGCGAGTTTCCACGAGGCCATGAGGAGCGGGAAGTTCCACGGGATCACTTGGCCGGCCACACCGAGCGGACTGGTCTGTTTTCCGGGGAAGGCGTAAGGAATTTTGTCGGCCCAGCCGGCGTAGTAGAAGAAGTGCGCGGCGGCGAGCGGGATATCGATGTCGCGGCTTTCGCGGATGGCCTTGCCGCCGTCCATGGTCTCGATGACGGCGAGCTCGCGGGCCTTTTCCTGCATCAGCCGCGCGATGCGGAAGATGTATTTGGCGCGTTCGCTGGCGGGCATTTTGCCCCACGGCCCTTCGAAGGCTTTGCGGGCGGCCTTCACGGCGGCGTCCACATCGGCGGCGTTGGCCTCGGCGATGCGCGCGAGTTTCTGCTCGTTGGCCGGGTTGATGGTGTCGAAGTATTTACCGCTCTTGGGCTTCACCCACTTGCCGCCGATGAAGAGTTCGTACTGCTCCTTCAGTTTGAAGTGGTCCTTGCTTTCGGGAGCCGGGGCTAATTGCCAATCGGTGGTTTTTTGCTTTGCCATGGGTTGTAAAGATAGATGCCCATGGTTCAGTCCTGCCAACTGCCATGGCACCTTGTAGCCAAGATCGACCAAAGCCGTAACTTTGAAGAACCATGACACGGCTCATCATCCATATCAACGACCCACGGAGTGAGAAGAAGGTAGAAGCTCTTCTCGAAAGCGTGGAAGGCATCGAAGTGGAGCGCGACCCGAAGAAGGTCGTGCGCAAAGCCGCTGCCAAGCGCAACCCCAAACCGAAGCCCAAAGCGCCGTTAACGGCTGCTGAAAAACGCTTCATGAAGGATCTAACGGAAGCTTTCAAATCCGTTGAGGACCACTTTTCCGGGAAGAAAAAACTGCCGACCTTGAGGGAAGTTTTGGATGACCTATAAGGTCATTCCTTCACCGGTTTTCGTTCGGGAACTGAAGCGGCTTTCGAAGAAGTACCGGTCCTTGAAGGATGATGTGGATCAGCTCGGCGAACAACTTGCAAGTGACGCACCGATCGGTACTCCTATCGGTAAGGGATGTTACAAAGTACGCTTGGCGATCACCTCAAAAGGTAAAGGCAAGTCGGGCGGAGCAAGGGTGATCACGTATGTGCGCATTGTGAAGAAGGTTGTTGTGCTGTTGACCATGTATGACAAATCCGAAAAAGAAAACATCAGCGAAAGCGAGCGAGACCATTTGATCGCACTTGCGGAGATGCTGTGATCTTTGCCACATGCCGATCCGCCCCAACGCATACGCCCAAGTCACTTGGCTCACCACCGCAGGTGCTTCTAAAACGGTGGCTGGTGACGACGACTTCATGGCAAAAACCGAGGACGGCTACATGCTACGCGTGGAGCAAATGGAACGCAATTCATGGTGGTGGCAAGTGTATGGACCGGATTGTGAAGCCTTGGTGGAAGAGAGCCACTTCATGTTCAAGAAACGGGATGCTTTTGCTGCTGCGGAAATCGTGTACATGGTCCATAGCCAAGCACGCATGGTGAAGGCTTGATCGGGCTACGATGGATTTCCATCCGCCAATCTCCGAACGGAGCACGCAGGAGTTACTGAAGATGACTTCGGATGCCGCGTCTTGGCAGCCCGAAGCGCGTGCCTTGGCCCGGATGGAATTGGTAAAGCGAGGCGTGGAGCCGGAAGCGATAAAGGTGCAGGAAAAGTCCTTCTCGAAGGCATCTTTCGCTCTTGAGGAACTGCGTGAACGGCATGCAAAAGAGAGCTATCCGTTCTGGAAACTGCTGCTCGTCTTTTTGGGTGCTCCGTTCATGATCGCGATTAAATACATCAGTGGAATCCGGAACGAATTGAACTACAAACTCGGACTTTCTCATCTTGACCGAAGGAACTACAAGAAAAAGTACCGGCAACGTTTGGCCGCTTTGATACTGGGAACATTGTTCTGGATCATTCTGTTCAGTTGGCTCAGGGGGTTGTAACTGGCAATTGCAGCTCCGGGAAACGGATCCTACAACGCCCCCGCATCGATCTTGAACAACTCCGCAGCGTTCTTCCACAAGATCATCTCCTTGCGGTCTTCGGGCAGATCCAGTTGCTTGATGAAGTTAAGGTAAGAACCCATGTTGGAGATGGGCCAGTCCGTGCCCTGAAAATCTTGGCGTAGGCCGCCGTCATACTTCATCATCCGTCGAATTCGGAAAGTCGTTCTCCGAAGCTGGTCGCATGCCCGTGGCGCTTGAAAACCATGTCTTTCACCCGTTTCAGGCACCCGGAAATGCCCATGCCGATTGGATCCCACTTCCTTCCGAACTTTCGGGGCATGTTCCGCCCGTACTTGCTCTTCATCCTGCTGATCGCCTACGTGCCGAAGCCCTGCAACGCGCAGCCCGCCTTCCGGTCGGCACAGCTCGATGCCCTTACGCAGCAATTGCAGGTGAACGGGTCTCCGGGGAATCTGCAGTTGATCGATGCCGCCCTGCGAAAAACAGGGCCGGAAAGCGATCCACGCGTGATCTACTTCATGCGGCGATACCGTAGCGAACAACTTTATTATCAAGGTCTGCTGGATGAAAGCATGGTGGAAGCTGAAACCGCGCGCCGAATTGCCATCGACCTGAACGACAGCGCGCTCATCTCCAGTTCGCTGAACCAAGTGGCCGTCCTTTTGGAAGAGCACCACGACAATGTTCAAGGGGTCGGTTTATTGCAAGAAGCATTGCGATGGCACCCTGCACGCACTGGTCATGTGTATCCGTTGGCCACGCCGTACCGCATTTACGGCAATCTGGGGTTATGCTGGGCCAACCTCGGCGAGATCGACAGCGCGCTTTTCTGCCAGGAGCGTTCGCTCGCATTGGCCCAAAGCGCCGGTGTTCCACGGGGGGAAGCATTGGCGCTATTGCAACTCGGTCGCTTGGAAAAGATCCGTACGAACCTGGACAGTGCATTGGTCCTTTTCGATCGAAGCATCGCCGTTGCCACGTCTCATGGTGCCCGAGATGTATTGCTGGATGCGTTGGCGGCCAAGGCCGAAGCCCATGCCGATGCCGGGAGGACGGAAGACATGCAGGGAAGCTTGAACGCGGGCCATGCCGTTATGAATGCGCATGACGACATCGCAGCGCGGAGCGTATTGGCTTTTTTGGGGTCGGAAGTACGGTCGCTGGCAAAAACCGGTCGCTACAAAGCCGCACTTGCTACCGCACGGTCTTGGGGAGAGCTTGATCGCACTATGCAGGTCGCAAGGGCGAATACCGCCGAAAATATTCTGCGGGAAATGCACATCACGGACGCAGGCTTGGCGGAAGAACGCGATCGCGCGCTGATCACAGTGGCGGAAGTAAAGGCCGAGGAACGGACCCGTTTGGTCTTATTGACCGGTGCCGGTTTCTTGCTGATCCTGCTCGCTACGTTGGTGCTCTTCTTCATAGCCCGAAGCAGGCAGAAAGGAGGCCTCGCACGGCTCGCGGTGATCCAAGCCGAACAGGAACGCCAGATCGCCGATCTGCAGATCAGGCAGCAAGTGGCCGAGGACCTGCACGATGATCTGGGGGCCGGCCTTTCCGCCCTCAAGCTGAACAGCGAGCTGGCAGCGGACCTCTGCAGCGACCATGCCGAACAAATGCGCACGCGGAACTTGGCAGCCATCGCAGGCAACCTCATGGCCAGTATGCGGCACATCCTCTGGTCGTTGGGCCCGTACGATCGATCGATCGAGGAGCTGGTTACCTACGTTACCGATCGCGCCCGCATCTTTTGTGCGCAGCACGACCGTTCCATCACCATTAAAAATGCAGGAGGCTGGCCTAAGCTTTCCGCGGATGCCGAGTTACGCCACCTGGCTTGGCCCGTGGTGCGGGATGCGTTGAACGCTCTTAACAAAAGTGATGAGGATGATGGCTTGAAACTGGAATTGCGATGGGACCAAGGACTCCTGCTTTCCATCAGCTGCAACACGGAGGTGATCGCCGTAAAACGATCCCTCCTCGTCGAACACATCGCGGACCACCACTTGCAGGTATCACGTATCGGAGGCTGGCTCCGAACACCCACTGAAGGACCACCGCGTTTGGAAGTATTCCTGCCTTGTGCAGGTCCGGAACAGCCTGCGAAACCGGACCCTGAACGGTCGCGCCGCATCGTGACCGGGTCATTGGTGATCGCCTGTTTCTGCTTCGCTACAGCGGTGACCGGTCAAGGGAAAATCCCATATCGGAACCCGGTCCTCGACCAGCTTTTCTCAAAAGTACCATTGGGTGATCCACCGACGAAGCGGATCAACACCATCAACGCGGCCATTGCGATCGCCGAACCACACCACGACGACCACCTCATGTACCACCTCCTGATGGCCCGGGCCAAGGAGATGTATTACCAAGGTCTTTACGATATGGGCATCGCCGATGTGAACCGATCACTCGAATTGGCGAAGGTGATGAATGACAGTCTCCTCATAGCAACGACATTCAACATGATCGGATTGTTGAACGAGAACCTGAATAACGATGCGATCACTTTGCCGTGGTTCCGGACAGCTGCACAATGGCTGCCGCCCAACTCCGAAAGCGCCTACCCCGTGGTGAAGGACTACCACATCGATGCGAACATTGCCCAGTGCTTGTTGAACCTGGGCAAGATCGACAGCGCACAGTTCCATTTCACGCGGTCGCTTGAAAGAGCGATACGGGATGGCGATGAGCGGGCCATGGCATTGGCGAACCTTGGCCTGGCTCGCGCTGCCTTGGTCAAGGGACCCGCACCCTTCATATTGCCAATGCTCGACTCCGCCCGGGCGCAATCCCTCCGCAGCGGTTCATCCGATGTTTACCTTGATGCCCAACCGGTCAGAGCGCTGTACATGATGCGTACAGAAGGAGGTGAAGCCGCAATACACGCCTTGGATGAAGGCCTTACGTTCCTGCGTTCGGACAGCACCCTCAACCGGTCGAGCATGCGCAAGTTCTTTGAGCAGGCCAGTTTTCTTCGAGAAACACTTGGTCAATATGAAATGGCCTACGGTTCCTGGCAGCAATGGCAACACTTGGACAGTGCAATGCGGACCATTGATGACCGTGCAGCACTGGCGACGCTCCGGGTGATGTTGGACAATGGCCAGCACTTGCAAACGCAGCGCACGATCCGTGAACGTAGCGAATCACAATTGGCGATCGACCGATCACTGCGCAGAACGATCCTCTCGACCACGGGAATTGCGGCGCTGCTGTTGATCGGCATATTTGCCTTGCTCGTGAACAGGCAAAAAAACAAGCGGAACTTGGAGGCCTTGGAGTTGGAACGAATAAAAGGTCGAAGGGAATTGGCGCAATTGCGCACACGCCAACGTTTGAGCGAGGACATGCTCGCCGAACTTGGGACCGGCCTCGAAGCGTTGCGCATCCGCAGCCAACTTTCTGCCGCAACGCATCAAGTTCCGGAAGATCGTGAGCGCATGGCGCTGATCGCGTCGCAAGCTACCGAGCTGGCCGCTGGGCTTAAGCAGATCGTGTGGGCATTGGATACCGGCCGAAGCACGTTGACCGATACGGTGCGGTTCACTTCGCACTACGCCAACACCTACTGCGCCCAGCAAAATTTGCAACTTCGGCTGAGCGTTCAGTCCGAAATACCAGCTCAACAACTTACCTCGGACCAGCGGCGGAATATTTTCCTGGTCGTGAAGGAAGCCTTGCACAATGTAGTGAAGCACGCGCATGCCAACGAAGTTGAATTAAGCATGACTTTCGCTGATGAACTGGTGGTCCGTATATCCGATAACGGCCGTGGCCCTTCGGCATCGGTCGGTCGCACCGAAGGCAACGGAATGCGGAACATGCAAAAGCGTATCGAAGCCCTTGGCGGAGAGTTCCACACCTCAACTGAAAAGGGAATGACGGTCCATTTCATTGTGCCGCTTTCGGATAACAATGGTTCCAAAAAGAGCGCCCGGACTTAAACCCGGGGTAAGTTGCGGCATGCTGCGGACCGGTACATCACTGCAAAGCTTCTTCTTGCTGGCGATCTTTTTGACCGGTTGGCTGCCCTCGAGCGCCCAACTGAAGGAAGGCAATAGGGACTCGCTCCGCCAACTGCTCGCGAATACGACGGATGCCCGTGAGCGACTCGCTCCATTGGGGGAAATGGCATGGTCCTACCTCTTTTCGGAGGAGGCATTGCCCTACCTGCACGAATTGGATTCGTTGACACGCGTTCTGCAAATTGACCCGGACCTCGCCGTTCGGACAAGTGTATTGAGCACGCGATCACGGATGTTCCATCAACGCGGATATCAGGCCAAGTTCCGGAGGCGCATCGCAATGGCACAACAGGATTTTCGTGAAGCGATGCGGTATGCCGATCTCGCGAAGGACACCCTCGCACTGGCCAATGCCATGAACGCGATGGGCGTGAGCTATGCCGCACTTCGCATGCCTTCACAAGCGTTGTACTGGTACGAAAAGGAACTTGAGCTGGTCCTTTCCACAGCCGAAAAGCCGGCCATGTACACAACGCACATTCGCCAACACATGGCCGATGCACTCATGCAACTCGGTCGCTTCCAATTCGCTGAAGCAGCGTTGGCTGCGTGCGATACGATGGAAGCCGGCAGGCATGCGCTCACTTTGATGGGGCGCGGACAATTGGCCGCGTACCGCGGGGATACCGCGGATGCCCTCGCGCTTATGTCGCGTGCCGAGCAGGTCGTGGAACGCTCTCCAGAATCCTGGAACAGCATCACCGTATGGGAGCCGTACGCCCGTTTCCTGCTCCAAGCCGGGGCTGCAGAACTAGCACTCCACACAGCGAACAAGGCCATCGATCTTGCGGATCGTATCGGTGATCACGCCGCCAAAGCCGGTTGTCTGGTGATCGCTGGACAAGCGGAAATGCAAATCCGTGATCTTCGTAGTGCCGAGCGGATGTTCAAGGAGGCGCTCAACATCGCGAACGTGCACGGCTACATCGGGCTTTCCCGCGAGACCGGTGATGACGGCAGCATGGTGCGCGCCGCCGAACTGCTCCGTAACCTGTACAAAGCACAAAGGCGCACGCAGGACGCACTGGCGATCACGGATCTTTGGGTAGCATGGAAAGACACGCTGCATAGCATTGAAGGTCGCGAGGAATTGTTGCGCTTTGACCTAGAACAGGCAGCGCTCACGGACAGTATCGTGGATGCCCAGCGACTGGACGATGCCACGGCTCCGTTACGGACGCAGGTCGCAGAAGAAAGGCAACGCCGCCAACGGATACTGATCTGGGGCGGGGTAATAATCGCATCCACGCTATTCCTGCTCGTATTCTTCATGGGTCGGCGCAAACGCGAAAAATTGGTGTTGGATCATACCCTGCAACGCTCCAAGGACGAGCACCTGATACATGGCCTGAAGATGCGCGAACGCATGAGCGAGGACCTGCACGAAGAACTCGGAGCTGGGTTGAGCGCCCTCAAGTTGTGGACCGAGATGGACCTCGCAGAAGAATCCGACCCGCGCAAGAAAAAACTCCTTCAAGACCGGGCCGCACTTGCCGATGAACTGGTCGCAAGCCTGCGCCAGATCATTTGGGCCATGAACAGCCCGGCAAGCTCGTTGAAAAACCTGGTTGATTACCTCAATGACACGGCCCATCTTTTTTGCGCGCAGCATGGGATCCGTTTGCATGTGGAAGTGGATGGCCAGTGGCCGCCGACGATCCTTAGCGCGGATCAACGTCGCGATCCTTATCTGTTGCTGAAGGAAGCCTTGACGAACGTGGTAAAGCATAGTGGTGCGAACTCCGTGGAGCTTCGGTTGCAGTGGCGCAACGGCCTGTACGTGGAGTTGCATGACAATGGAAAAGGGGTGCACGGTGACCTTGAAAGCCTTCCCGGTAATGGCCTGCGCACCATGCAACGGCGCATTACCGCGCTCGGTGGCCGTGTCGATCTCGATGGTTCCCACGGGATGCGTATTACGGTGTTTATCCCCCTTCAAGGAACCTCCTAACTTTCGTTATCCTGCAATTCTTCTCAAGAGTGTTGAACTTTGCCGTATGGATCAGGCCCAAAAACCACGGATCGGGATCGTAGAGGACGATGCACGCGTTCGTGAAGCCCTGCGCAATATCCTCGAGACGGCGAAGGACATGGCTTTTGAAAAGGACTGGTCCAACGCAGAGGATGCCCTTGCGGGTTGGAAGGAAAGTTGCCCTGATGTGGTGATCATGGACATCAATTTACCAGGTGTCGACGGCATTGAATGTGTCCGACAACTTGCCTTGCGTTTCCCGGCCTCCCAGTTCCTAATGTACACCATGCACGATGATGATCAACGCGTTTTCGACGCGTTGAAGGCCGGTGCGAACGGCTATCTGTTGAAGAGCGCAAAGCCCTTGGAGATACTCACCGCCCTCCGTGATCTAATGAATGGCGGAAGCCCGATGAGCGCGACCATCGCACGTCGTGTGGTGGCTCAATTGCGCCCCTCAAAACCAACGGAAGGATTGGCCGAGGCTAAGCTCACCGATCGCGAACAGGAGATCCTGCAATTGCTTGCTGAAGGATTGCTCTACAAGGAGATCAGCATGCGCATCGGCATTAGCGAAGCCGCGATCAAACAGCACATACACCGCATGTATGGCAAGCTGCATGTGCAGAACCGCACCGAGGCGGTGAACAAGTTCTTCGGGCGCTGAGCGGATTTGGAACTTTTGTTCCACCCTTCTGAAACGCTTGGTGCACGTGGCTGGAACGAAGGTTACGTTGCACATGCACCATGGTTGGATGATTTTTGCCACTTCAAACGAACCATGTCATGAAAGCATTCTCCACTGGTCTTCTACTCTGCGTAGCAACGCTTTTGCAAGCCCAATCCGTTTCACTCGCGCCCACCTTCGGGAATAACGGTGTGCGCACCATCAGTTTTCCGCAGGGCGGTGATGCTTATGCGCATGCATTACGACCCGATGGCAAGTTGCTTTTGGCGGGCTACGGATACAACATCAACCTGAACAATTATACGGTCTGCCTCGCTGTGATCGATACCGTGTGCGGGGCGGCGGACATGACCTTCGGAGTTGATGGCGTAGCGAATGCCATACACGAGCAGCGCACGCTCTGCCACAACATTGCGCTGCAACCCGATGGCAAGATCGTGGGCTGCGGTATGGTCGCGCCGGACAATTCGGGCAGCCAACAATGGCCAGGGATTTTCCGGTTCAACGCGGATGGCTCCGTGGACAGCACATTCAATATCCTGGGTTACGCCCGCTTCCCCTTCAATGGCACTGGCAGTTCCAATGGAAGCGCGGGGAATCTTACCGCTGTTTTCGTTAATGCTGACAGCACGATCCTTTGCACCGGTGCCGCTTTCGATGGACTGATCGGAGCATTTCGTTTCAACTACGATGGCTCACCTGACACGAGCTACGGAACAGCTGGAGCCGCCCGTATGCAGCTACCAAATTTCACCTACAGCGAACGCGGCACGGGTTACTTGCAGGCGGACAGTACAGCACTGGTGGTAACGCCCATGTTCAACGGATCCGCCATAGTGATCGCCATGGCCAAGTTCGATGCGTTCGGTGAACCGGACACCACCTTCGGCAACATGGGGCTTGCCGTGAGCAATGTCACCGCGCAGGGCAACCTGCTGGGCATATCTGTACAGACAGATGGTCGCATCCTTGTGAGCAGCGCCGGCCAAGACAATGTGGGCTTTATCATGGCCCGCTTCATGCCCAATGGCGACATCGACACGAGCTATGGCTCCAACGGGGTAAGCACGAACGCAGATCCTATTGGCGGTGCGAACCCCCAAGGACGCAAGATGGCCCTTCTCCCCGATGGTACTACACTTCAATTCGGCTGGGTCGATAGCCAATATGGCACCTGCCTGAAACGCGATGTAGACGGCAATGTGGTAACCGGTTTCGGCGCGAACGGATACGCCCACGCCAACACGGGTGCAGGTAACGAACGATTCTGGGGAGGACTTCAATTGCCCAGCGGGGACTTCTTCGGTTATGGCGGCAAGTTCCCGAATGATCCATTCCTGGTGGTCAAATTCACTATTGACCCTGCGTTGAACGCGCTGCCCGTCATCAGCATTGCCGGTACTGATCTGGTCTGCACCGGCACAGGTGATCTGCAATGGTTCCTCGATGGCGTTCTGATAAACGGTGCAACGACCAACACATTCACACCAACACAGAATGGCGATTACACCGTTACGATGACGGTAAGTGCTGATTGCGAATTCACTTCGGATGCGTACACCTTGCTCAATGTTGGCGTAAGCGAATTGGCTTTATCTGCGATCCACATCGCGAACAATCCTGTAACGGACTTGCTCGTGGTGTTGAACAACGGTGGTGTTGTGCGCTATGAACTTCTCAGCATTGAAGGCCAACGTATTTCAACCGGCCAACTACACGGAGGTCGCAATGAGATCGATATGAACAGTACATCCAGCGGCGTGTATTTCTTACGCACCGAAACAAAAGGTAGCATCGCCACGCAGCGGATCATTAAGCAGTGATCGCAGGTGTGTCCAAAGCCGCGGATCGGGAATGATTCGCGGCTTTGTCGTTCCTGGAACTTTTGTTCCAGCCTTCTGAAACCCTGCGTGGGCTTGCATGGAACGAAGGTTACGTTGCAACAACGATCAGAGCAGCGGAAGTTTGTTCCATCAAAACAAAACACATCATGAAAGCACTTTCCACAGCGCTTCTACTCCTTATCCCTGCTTTCGCGCACACGCAGGACCTTACA
>Ga0209480_10001430_pt1 | contig 17498 bp, 12 predicted proteins | sample JI61114C2DNA_FD_187501 | JGI IMG/M metagenome (GOLD analysis project Ga0209480, IMG submission 187501) | Wastewater effluent complex algal communities from Wisconsin, to seasonally profile nutrient transformation and Carbon sequestration -... | ecosystem: Engineered > WWTP > Effluent > Algae... | reverse complement strand
CGTCCCGCCGCATGTGGTTACAGCACTCAAGAAGAAGCAGGGGAGGTAAGGCCGTCCACTTGGTGTTCAGGAGCGTTTTATCAAGAATTGCCTGACCCGGGGCAGGATGGCGATTTGGCTCGGCAACCTTCGCTTTGATACGAAGCCATCACGCCGCACCCACGCCGATGGTGATGCGCTTCGCGGGGATGGGGGACTCGATGATGCCCTCTTCGGTCTCCTGTTTCAGCCGTAGCTGACCGCAGGCGGCGGCGATGTCGTGACCTTTCTCCAAACGCAGTGTGGCAGTGACGCCACCGGCAGCCAGCGTATCGCGGAAGGCGATGCACTGCGCCTCACTCGGGCGCACCCAGGGCAGGCCCTCGACAGTGTTGTAGGGGATGAGATTCACTCGGGCGTCGATGGAGCGCGCGCGCTTCGCCAGCAGGCGGGCCTGCTCCAGCATGTCGTTCACGCCTTCGATCAAAATGTACTCCAGGGTGATGCGCTGCTTGTGCTTCGTGCGCCAGTATTGCAGGGCCTCGAAGAGCTCGGCGAGGTTGTGCTTCTTGTTCACCGGCATGATCTGGCTGCGCACTTCGTCACTTGCGCCATGCAGGGAGATGGCCAGACGGATTTGGGTGGGGATGTCGGCGAGCTTCTTGATCTGCGGGGCGAGACCGCTCGTGCTCACCGTCATATGCCGAGCACCGATGCCGATGCCCCACTCGGCGTTCAGGATCTCGATGGCTTTGATGAGGTTGGAGAAATTCGCCAGCGGCTCGCCCATGCCCATGAAGACGAGATTGTCCACGCGATCAGCCGCATGTGCCTCGGCCTGGACGATCTGCTCCACAATCTCTCCAGTGGTGAGATTGCGCGTGAAACCAGCGAGCCCACTGGCGCAGAATTTGCAGTCGTAAGCGCAGCCGACCTGGCTGGAAACGCAGAGCGTGAGGCGGTCCGAGCGGTCTCCATACAGCGCGGGATTCGCGGGGATAAGGACGGTCTCCACATAGCGTCCGTCCTGCAGTTTGAGTAAAATTTTCCGCGTCGTGTCCTCGGAGCCTGCCACACTGGAGATGACCATGCTGCGGGTGACGAAGCGCTCAGCCAGCGACTGCCGCAGCGGTTTCGAGAGGCTGGACATCGCCTCGATGCTGGGCGCGCGCTTCGCGTAGGTCCACTCGACGATCTGCTTCGCGCGGAAGGCAGGCTCGCCGAGGCTGGCCACCAGTTCAGCCACTTCCTCAGGCCTGCAGCCGAGCAGGGATGGCAGTGCTGCGCGTGGTGGAGTGAGAGTGGGTGTCATTGCTCTAGCGGGATCAATCAGCATGGAAGCCACGCACGGTTTCCTTCACATGCGGGACCTGGTTCTTGTCGCGATCAAAGATGATTTTCCGCTCGTGATAATATTTCGTGCTGCCCTGTGGCAGGGAGTAGATCCACTCAGCGTCATTGTTCAGCCGCTCGAAAGGTACGCCGACGAGTTGAAAGACCTGATCACCTCTCATGCCCGGCTGGATGCGTGCGAAGTTCGTATCCGAGTACTTCATGGCATAGCGTGTCTTGGATTGCAGGAAGTGGCTCGTGGCTTCGATGGCCTCATTCACAGGATAGCCAAAGCCAAGGATGTAATAGGCAAGGATGAGGGCGGGAAGGCCGACGAAAGCGAGAGGCGTGAAGAGATACCAGTTCTTTTTGAGCATTGGGAAGGGGAGATTGGGCGGGAGAGTCCCGCAGGGGCAGCCAGCCCGCAAGGATCAAATATGGTCGAGTCGTTGCATGGGTTCTTTTCTCCCGGTAGAGTTCCGGAATGTTTTCCCCCAAGGCCATTCTTTCACTGCTGATCGTCGTGCTGTGCACACTGTCGGCACGGGCGGACTTTGTCACGGTGTGGTCGCTCGGCACTTGGGATGGAAACCCGCAGGAGTTCGGCGGAGCGAGTGGTCCGACGACCGCGCCTGGTAGTGCGACGGCGAAGGACAATGACTACTACTTTGCGGGGACGTATCCGGCACCGATTGGAGTGGTGGCAGCAGCGGAGCCTTGGACGAACTTTGAGAACGGGATAGACGGATGGACGACGACACGACGCATTCATTTTAACCTGACCTCAGGACAGGCTACGAGCACAGCACGGATGCGGCTGAATCTACACCAATGCTGGGGCGGTTGGTGGCACCCGACGACGGGCGCTTACTTGGAGGGCTACGGCACGCACACTTTTGAGGTTCGGTGGAATGGAGTGCTCATCAGCACGAAGTCGGTGATGAATCAGGGCACCGCGATCGTGGAGGCGAATGCAGGTGCTTTTACTCCTGTGGCAGGCGAGAACGTGCTGGAAATCAGCCGCTCCATTCCGTTGTCATCTCCGAACGGCTCAGTGAGTCCAGACGCACTTAGCTTGGAGCTGGACCCAACGGCGCTGGTGGATGCGGACGGTGATGGTTTGCCACGCTGGTGGGAGCAGGATCATGGCTTGAATGACTCACTGCTGGCCGATGCAGTGCTGGACTTAGATCAGGATGGCCTGACCAACGTGCAGGAATACGCCCGCCAAACCAACCCGCGTGATGCTGACAGCGATGATGATGGGCTCAAAGATGGCGTGGAGACGGGAACAGGCGTGTTTGTCAGCTCGACAAACACAGGCACAAATCCTCTGAATCCTGATACAGATGGAGACACTCTGAATGATGGCGATGAAGTCGCTGCGACACCGATGCCAAATCCCAATCTGGCTGACACAGATGGTGATGGGGCCGACGATGCCTGGGAGGTACGCACCGCTTACAATCCCGCATCAGCCGCCAGCACACCTCCTGCCTTTAGCTCGGCTATTGGGATCAAGTTTGTATCAGACGTGAATCCATGGAACACGTTGCAAGCACAGGCTGTGACGGGTCTTTTCCCTCAGCGAAACTGGAACTGCACCTGGGCTCTGACGAGTTGGCGCAGTGGAGCGGGAAACACGGCGGATATTGCGATTCCGGTAGCGGATACTATCGTGAACAGCGCTGGCGTGGCGCTGCCAACGACGCTTGCGTGGTCATCTAATGGTGGCGCGTGGGCGAGTGGCAATGGCATCACTTCCACTGGGCGACTGCTGGATGGTTATCTAAATGCCACGACCTCGACTCCCGTGAGCGTGACCCTCACCGGCATCCCTTACCCGAGCTACGATGTCGTGGTCTATGCGGGCTCGGTCTATGATGGTGCTCATGGACGCATTCGATTGAATGACATTGCTGGCACGGACCGGCATTTCGTCAGTGCGAGCACTCGTCCTCAGCAAAGTTTGATCGATCCAGCAATTTCAGATGCAGCGAAGCCCTGGCGTGGCAATGCCATTCACTTTCGCGGTGTGACAGGTAACACGCTGAACGTGAAGATGCTCACCGACAGTTGGAACGAGGGCGGCATTCATGCCATCCAGATCGTCAACATGGCAGTCGATGGTGATGGTGATGGCATGCCTGACGCATGGGAGTTTGCTTATCAATTCAGACCCGACGTGAATGATGCCTCGCTGGACGCGGATAGCGATAATTTGAACAATGGAGCTGAATACACGCGCCGCACCAATCCACGTCTCGCCGACACGGATGGTGATGGCCTGAATGACAATGTGGAAACCGGCACGAGTGTCTATTCGAGTGCGTCCAATACAGGCACGAATCCGCTCGTGGCAGACACGGATGGCGATGGTTTGACTGATGGAGCCGAGATGGCGGTGAAACCTTTGTTTACCTTTCCAACTATAACGGACAGTGATGGCGACGGACGGACAGATAATGAAGAGGTGGCTCGTGGCACGAATCCAAGAGGCGTGGATGCCGTGAATGCTCGGATGCCGGTGATTCAAGCGATTGGCTCTCACAGCTTCGACTGGAACATCAGTGACATACAAGTCGTCTGGGACCACAAACGAGGTCAGCTCGAAGAGGGCACTTGGCGTGCGAATGATCTCTTCACCATCTCGCTGCAAAACTCGGCGGACACCTCCGGCTCGGATGCCATGTATCTCGCCCTGACTCAGCGGGGCGGGCGGCTGACGTGGTATTTTCACTCCAACCCGAGCGGTGCTTTCAGCAATCCGGATAACGATAACAATGGTATCTGGGATAGTGATTGGAACAGCCCGCCATCGCTCGATCTGTCACCGCTGCTAGGCTTCAGCGGGCATGGCGCGGTGGACATCTCCGATCGCTTTCGTCTGCGTGTTCTGGGAGCCTGCCCCACGGGAGTTCAGGCGGAGTGGAACGTGACTTTCAGCATCACGAATCAGGATACGAGCCAGACCGTCTTCACCCGCACCTTCACGGGCTGCAGAGCGCATGATTTGATTCAGGACGGCAACGCTCTCTGGCATGACCGCAGTGACCCGCCTGTGGAGGATCGCTTCCATCTCTGGCAGCATGATGGCGTTCAGGTTTTTTTCCAATCCACAGTTATCGAAACCACGGCGGCTTACATCGCCTGGCAAGATCATGATGAAGACGGAATGCCAAGCGCGTGGGAGACAACGTATGGCCTGAACATCAACTCCGCCGCCGACGCTGCTCTGGATAATGACAGCGATGGCCTCTCCAACCTTCGCGAGTATCTCTCGGGCACGAATCCCAATGATGCGGACAGTGATGACGACCTCGCTAAAGACGGCGTGGAAGTGCAGGCGGGCAGTGATCCCATGCTCGCCAGCAGCAAGCCGCCCCTGCATCACGGCACGCCTGCCGGAGTCATTGGGGAAGATTTGAATGGCAACGGCATGGCCGATGCTTGGGAACAGTGGGCAGGTAGTTTTAATCTCAGCGTGCTCTTGGATGCCGATGGTGATGGCATGAGCAATGGCGATGAATCTGAGGCGGGTACGGACCCTTTCGATCCGACATCACGCCTCTGGGTGGACACGCAGCGCACGGGCAGTGATCTCACCATTCGCTGGCCGTTGCTTCGCTATAAACAGCATCGCGTCTGGCAGAGCACGAATCTCAGTTCATGGACAACGACGTCTGGAAACCCTGTTGCTGTGGGCGAGGAGTATCAGCAGACACTCGCGGGTGTGTTCGGAGGTGTGCCGATCTTTTATCAGGCTCGCGTCTTGAATCAGGACACGGACAATGACGGTGTCAGTGATTGGACCGAGGCGAATGTTCTCGGCTCCAGCACGACCAGCGGCAGCAGCACGCGCGGTGATGTGCCCGTGGATGCGAATCAAGATGGCAACACTGAAAGTGCCATGAGCGGTGACTACGCTACGCTCGTGGAGCAGTTTCAGGGGGCTTCGAGCACGAGTGGTTTCCCCGGCGGCGGTGCGGCCATTGGCGTGTCCCGAGTGCAGGCATCCCGCTTCCTCATGCAGGCGGCCTTTGGTCCGACGTTGGAGGACATCCAGCGTGTGCAGCAGCTCGGTTATGAGGCATGGATCACGGAGCAGATCGCCAAACCTAGCACGCTGCACTCGACCTACATCAAGGGGATCTATGAGGACATCTTCAGCCAGCGCCAGAAGCGGGACTACAGCTTCGGTGGGACGGACGAAGACCCCTTCCTCTTTGGCAACAACATGATGACCGCCTTTGCCCGTGCGGCCATCCAGGGGGAGGATCAGCTTCGTCAGCGTGTCGCATTTGCGCTCAGCCAGATCCTCGTGACCTCACGCCGTGATTCGAACATCGAGAACCGCTGCCTCGGCATGGCGGACTACTATGACATCTTTGTGCGCCGGGCCTTTGGCAACTATCACGACATCCTGATGGAGGTCACCATGCATCCGGTCATGGGCCGCTACCTCAGTCATGTGGGCAACCAAAAAGCTGATCCAAGCATCAACCGCTACCCGGATGAAAACTACGCCCGTGAAATCATGCAGCTCTTCACCATCGGGCTGTGGAAGCTGAACCCCGATGGCTCCCGCCAGCTTGATGGCCTGGGTCAGCCGATCCCGACTTACACGAATCCTGACATTACCCAGCTCGCGCGAGTGATGACCGGCTTCTGGTTCGGTGGGCAAAACTGGGGCGGTGGCGGCTGGACGGAGCAGGATTTTGCCACTCCCATGTTCGTCCACGCGGACAGGCATGACTTTGGCTCGAAAACTCTGCCCGGTGGATATGTCATCCCGGCGCGTCCGGCCACAGCGGAGAATGCGCGGCGGGACATCGAGGATGCGGTGGCTTACCTCTTCAACCATCCGAACACAGGTGTCTTCATTGGCAGGCAGTTGATTCAGTTCCTCGTCACCGACAATCCCAGCCCTGCCTATATCCAGCGAATCGGTGCGGTCTTTTCAGACAACGGCAACGGTGTCCGAGGCGATCTCGGTGCTGTTGTGCGGGCGATCCTTCTCGATGAAGAAGCCCGTGATCCACGCTTCACCGAAACTACAGCGCATGGTCGTCTGAAAGAGCCCGTCATCCGTGCCATGGCCCTTGGTCGTGCCTTTGGCATGAAGCAGGTGCCGAACTTGCTGTGGTGGGACTGGAACGACTTTTTCAACGCCAGCCGCCAGGAGCCGACCTATGCGCCCAGCGTCTTCAATTACTACCGCCCCGACTACAAAGCCCCCGGCCTGCTGACGCAAAACAACCTCTCCGCGCCTGTCTTCCAGATCACAGACAGCTACAGCGCCATCTCTTATCCAAACCGACTCTGGGACATGATCGAGAATGGTTTCCATCTCTGGGACACCTACCGTTATCCCATTGATCTCGCCCGCGAGAAGGATCTCGCTTCGAATCCCGAACGTCTGGTCGATCATTTGAACCTGCTTTTCTGCGCGGGCAAAATGCTCCCCAGCACGCGCACGCTGATTTTGGAGACACTCGCCCAGATTCCTGCGGATCAAACCGCCGCCCACGCCCGTGTCGCCGCTTACCTCTCCCTCGTCGCTCCGGAGGGGGCGGTGATGAAATGAACCATACTGCCATGAACTCCACCACCCGCCGTCGTTTCCTCGGCCAGAGCGCCTGCTCGGCTGTGAGCAGCATCCCGGTGATGAACATGCTGCTCAATCTGCAAATGGCAGGCAAGGCTGCGGCTCAAGGTGTGCCGACAGATCGGAAATCCCTTGTCTGCATCTTCCTGCATGGTGGTATGGATTCCTTCAACTGGCTCGTGCCGCGCGACTCCACTCGCCACGCCACCTACTCGACCACGCGCGGGAATTTGGCACTGCCCATCATTCATCCCACGGAGTCCGCTTTGAACCTCCGCGAGCTCATCCAGAGCGGTGGCGACGGGCAACTCTACGGCATCCATCCGAGTTGCTCGGGCCTTCAGGAAATGTTCAACGGCCTCGGTGGCGACACCGCGAAACGGCGCGCGGCCATTTTATCCAATGTCGGCACGCTCATCCAGCCGGTGACCAAGGCGCAGTATCTCGCTGAGACAGTCCCGCTGCCAAAGTCGCTCTACTCGCACAGCGATCAGGTGGACCAGTGGCAGACCTCCGTGCCGCAGGGCATGACACAGCTCAGCGGTTGGGGCGGTCGTGCAGCGGATGTGCTGCACACCACGGTGAATGACGTCACCAGCGTCGCCATGAACATCTCTCTCGCGGGAAACAATCTCCTCCAGGTGGGGAACAGCACCACGCAGTTCGTCGTCACGGACAGCGGTGCGCTTCGGCTCACGGGCGAAGATCAATCCAGCGCGCTGCATCCGCTGCGACTGAAGAATGCCGCCCATAAAAGCATCATCGAGCAGAGCTACGCGAACCTGATGCAGCAGTCCTATTCGCAGCTCACGAAGAGCAGCATCGAGCTCCAGGAATTTTTCCTTCAGCAGTTCAACAACTACGATGCCAGCGCCATCAGCGGCTTCTTCCCCTCCGACAACTGGGTCGCCAGCAACTTCCTCGCCGCCGCGAAGATGATCGCCCTGCGCGGGCAGCTCGGGCTTCGCCGCCAGACCATCTTCATCAGCCATCCAGGCTGGGATCACCATGGCGAGCTGCTCGACTCACAGACGGAAATGCTCGACCTCCTCGATCCCGCTCTCTTTGCCTTCCAGCGTGCTTTGGAGCAGCTCGGTGTGCAGGACAGCGTCATCACCTTCAGCGCCTCCGACTTCGGTCGCACACTGCGCAGCAATGGCAACGGCACCGACCACGCCTGGGGCGGCAACGCGCTCATCATGGGTGGTCCCGTGCAGGGCGGGCGCATTTATGGCAGCTTCCCAGATCTCGCTTTGGAAAGCAATGATGACACCGGCTACGGCGGCCGACTGATCCCGACCACGAGCGTCGATCAATTCCTCGCGGAAATGCTGCGTTGGTTTGGTGTGCCTGCGGCAGACATGAGCTACGTCCTCCCGAACATCGCCAACTTCTACAACGTTAACTCCTCCAGCCTGCCCATCGGTTTCCTCAAACCCGGCACCTGGACCTGATTTTCATCATGCTTGTCATCCCCATCGTACTCTTCCTGATTTGTCTTGGCATCTGTCGTTGGGCTGCGGGGAGGTTTGAGGAAATGTGGGCACAGGGCGTGAAGGAACGCGCGCCCACCGCCCACACGGGCGCGGAGATGGCGCAGTTGTTCTTCAATTTCGAAGGCGTGAGCGATGTCGAGATATTGGAGCACAACGGCGTGGTCACGAACTACTTCGACCCCGCCCGCCGCCGCCTCTTCCTCAGCCGCGAAGTGGGGCAGGGGACCACCATGGCCGCCTGGACCGTCGCCCTGCACGAGGCCGGCCATGCCGTGCAGGAAGGCGATGCCCTCAACGACTACAAATGGCGGCAGTCCGTGATCAAACTCAACCGCTACGCCCCAACACTCGCCGCCGTGCTCGCCGCAGGTGGCATGATCCTGCTGAAATTTCCGCCGCGCTTTGCCATGATCGCCCTGCTGGCACTCTGCCTCAGCATCCTGCTGCTGAATCTCGGCACCTTGTCCGTCGAGTTCCGCGCCAATGCCAGCCTGCGCCGCTTCCTGGAAAAGCACCTCGCCAAATGGCCCACCGCCCAGGACCGGATCAGCGGCTACCTTCATCGCGCTGCCACTCGCGAAGTTGGGGACATGCTCCGCTCTCCCCGCTACTTCCTTTTCAGCGCCATGCCCGGCTCGGGATCGACGAGGCCAGTGAAGACGGTGGATGAGACAAAGGATGATCAATCGTGATCATCCCACGCCATTGACGCCCATGATGCGCTGCCGTAAGCGTATCCATAGCGTGTGTCAGACGTAACTTCTTTATCAGGCACATGCGGCCTGAAACCCACCCCCCAATCCATGAAGTGCGACGTTTGCGAAAGTGAAGCCACCGTGTTCCTGACCCAGATCATCAATGGGCAGATGACCACGGTGAACCTGTGCGATGCGTGCTCGAAAGCCAAGGGCGTGACGGATGAAGCCGGCTTCGGCCTCGCTGAGGCGTTTTTGAGTGGTAATCAGACCGAGGCTCACACGGTCGAGGCGGTTTGCGACTCCTGCGGATTCACGGCTGCACAGCTTAAAAAGATCGGACGCATGGGCTGTCCAGAGTGCTACACTGCCTTCCGTGACGGCTTGGACAATCTCCTGCGTGCCATGCACAAAGGCACCCGCCATGTCGGTAAGGTGCCGGGCAGGGTCCCGCCTGTTGTCGCACCTGCGGACAACGTCCGCGTTGCGCCTAAGCCACGGGCATCCAAGAAGGCTGCACCCACCGTCTCGATCACCAAACTTCGCGAGCAGCTTGATGCTGCTGTCCGTGATGAACGTTATGAAGATGCCGCTGCTCTAAAGAAGGAGATCGAGCGACTTCAGTCCTCCCAAGCGTAACCTTCTAGCCGCCTCGCCATGCAATTTAAAACGCTCATCAATCACCCTGCCGACTGGATGCAGGGCAGCGGACCGCATTCCGAGGTCGTGATGACTTCGCGCGTGCGCCTCGCCAGGAATCTGCGCGGCTTTCCTTTCCCCGGATACAGCCAGGAGCATCAGCGTCTGGACATGCTCAAGCTGGCTCTTCCAGTCGTCGAATCTCTCCCTGAGATGAAGGACCGTTACAGCGAGGACTACACCGCAGTCAGCAAGATCAAAAAGCAGGTGCTCGTCGAGCGCCATCTCATCAGCCGTGAGCACGCCGCTCGTGCCGTGGGTTGCGCTGTCGTTGTCGATCGGAATCAGAACCTCTCCATCATGATCAATGAGGAGGATCATTTCCGTATTCAGGGCATCCGCCCGGGGCTGAATTTGCACAGCGCCTGGCAGCTTGTTGATCAGGTGGACAGCGAGCTCGAAGCGCAGTTGCCCTACGCCTTTGATTCTCAGTTCGGCTACCTCACCGCATGCCCCACGAATGTCGGTACAGGCATGAGAGCCTCTGTCATGTTGCATCTGCCAGCACTGGCCCTCACGGAGCAGATTAATCCAGTCATCAAAGCCGTCGGCAAGATCGGTCTTGCCGTTCGTGGGCTGTATGGCGAGGGCACGGAGGCGTTGGGGAATCTTTTCCAAATCTCCAACCAGCACACCCTCGGTGAAAAAGAGGGCGAGATCATTGCCGCCATCGAGAAAGTCATCGAGCGCGTGGTGAACTCGGAGCTTAATGCCCGTCAGAAGCTCCTGGAGGACAATTCCACCATGCTGCGTGACCAAGTTGGTCGTGCCTTTGCCATCCTCCGCTACGCACACATTCTCACTTCGAAGGAGGCATTGAACCTGCTTTCCATGCTCCGACTCGGTGCCGATCTCGACATCATTCCAAACTGCGACCGCGGCCTTCTCGATCTTCTTTTGCTCGAAATCCAGCCTGCACATCTTCAACTCCGGGCTGGTGCCGAACTCACTCCCGAGGAGCGCGACATGCGCCGCGCGGAAATTACCCGCACACGGTTGCAATCCCTCGACGGACCTTCTAACGTTTCCACAAATCAACCCACTCCGGAGGTTCCTCCTTCGGATTCCCATGATGAATAACTTCACCCCACGCGCTCAACAGGTTCTGGCACTCGCACGCAAGGAGGCAGACCGCTTCAATCACAACTACGTCGGCACGGAGCACATCCTGCTCGGGCTAATCAAGCTCGGTCAGGGCGTTGCTGTGAACGTACTCGGCAAGCTCGGGCTCGATCTCGAAACTGTTCGTCTTCAAGTCGAGCAGCAGGTCGGCTCCGGCCCCGAAACCAAGATGGTGGGCAACATTCCCTACACGCCTCGTGTGAAGAAGGTGCTCGCTCTCGCCAGCAAGGAGGCCAAGGCCCTGAATCACAGCTATGTCGGCACGGAGCACATCCTGCTCGGTCTGCTGCGCGAAGGTGAAGGCGTCGCCGCACAGGTGCTCCGTAACTTGGATGTAAATCTCGACAAAGCCCGCAACGAGATCCTCAAGGAACTCGACCCTAACTTCAGCTCGAACGAAGAGGAAGACGAGGACGACGCCGAGCCCGTGACGCCTGATGGCAAGAACGAGGAAGATCCGAAGAAGAAAAAGAAGAACGAGAAGACACCTGCTCTAAAAGCATTCGGACGTGACCTGACTGAGCTTGCCCAGAAAGGCGAGATGGACCCCGTCATCGGCCGAACAGAAGAGATTGCCCGTGTCATTCAGATTCTTTGCCGCCGCACCAAGAACAATCCCGTCCTCATCGGTGAAGCTGGTGTGGGCAAGACCGCTATCGTCGAAGGCCTTGCTCAAGAGATCATCAATGGCAACGTGCCTGAGATCCTGCGTGAGAAGCGCGTGATCACTCTCGACCTCGCCCTCATGGTCGCAGGCACGAAGTATCGCGGTCAGTTCGAAGAGCGCATCAAGGCCGTCATGGACGAGATCCGCCGCACGAAGAATGTCATCCTCTTCATCGACGAACTCCACACCATGGTCGGAGCCGGCTCCGCCGAAGGCACCATGGATGCCAGCAACATCATCAAGCCCGCACTGAGCCGTGGTGAAATGCAGGTCATCGGTGCCACCACGCTGAACGAGTTCCGCAAATACATCGAGAAGGACAGCGCCCTCGAGCGCCGCTTCCAGCAGATCAAAGTGGAGGAACCTTCCGTCGAAGACGCCATCAAGATTCTCATCGGTCTCAAAGGCAAATACGAGATGCACCACAAGGCGCATTACAGCGATGAAGCCATCCGTCTGGCCGTGACCCTCAGCGCCCGTTACCTCACCGCGCGCTTCCTTCCCGACAAAGCCATCGACATCATGGATGAAGCGGGCTCTCGCTGCCGCATCGCCGCGATGACTCGTCCGCCTGAACTGAAGGACATCGACGCCGAGATCGAAGCCATCCGCGTGGAGAAAGAAGGGTCCATCAAGGATCAGGACTTTGAGAAAGCCGCGCGTCTGCGTGACCGTGAAAAGAATGCCAAGAAGCGCTACGACGACGTGCTCAGCACTTGGAGACAAAACAACCAGGAGCGCATCGTCGAAGTCAGTGATGACGACATTATGTCCGTCGTCGCCAAATGGACCGGTGTTCCCCTCCAGCGCATGGAGCAGGCTGAGGCCTCCAAGCTCCTCAAGATGGAAGCCGAGCTCAAAGGCAAGGTCATCGGCCAGGACGAAGCCGTTGTCGCCATCTCCAAAGCACTCCGCCGCAGCCGTGCCGACCTCAAAGATCCGCGCCGTCCCATCGGCAGCTTCCTCTTCCTCGGCCCCACTGGCGTCGGCAAGACTTTCCTCGCCAAGAATCTAGCAGAGTTCATGTTCGGCAGTGCCGAGGCGCTCATCCAGCTCGACATGTCCGAATACATGGAGAAGCACACTGCTTCCCGTCTCATCGGCGCACCTCCTGGGTATGTCGGCTATGAAGAAGGCGGACAGCTTTCCGAAGCGGTGCGTCGTCGTCCCTACAGCGTCGTGCTCTTTGATGAGATCGAAAAAGCTCATCCCGATGTCATGCACCTCCTCCTTCAGATCCTCGAAGAAGGTCAGGTCACCGACAACTTCGGTCGCAAGATCGACTTCCGTAACACCATCGTCATCCTCACCTCGAATGTCGGTGCTGAGCAGATCAAGCGCCAGACCACGCTCGGCTTTGCCGCCATGCAGCAGGACCACGCGGACAACGACGCCATCAAGACAAAGATCAACGAAACCGCGAAGAAGTTCTTCAAGCCTGAGTTCCTCAACCGTCTCGACGACCTCATCGTCTTCAAGATGCTCGAGAAGGAACAACTCAGCACCATTGTAGAACTCGAAGTCAGCAAAGTCGTCGCTCGTCTCAAGAAGAAGAACATCAACATCGCGCTCGATGCAGGTGCGGTGGAGTTCCTCATGAAGGAAGGCTACGATCCGCAATACGGAGCCCGCCCGATGCGTCGCGCCGTCGAGAAAAACATCGAAGACCCGCTCTCCGAGCACCTCCTCCGCGGAGACATCCGCGAAGGCGACGTGGTGAAAGTCAGCTTCGATGCCGAAGCCAAACGCCTCAAATTCTCCGCCGACGCCCGCCCTGATGCTCCCAAGGAAGAGACTCAGGAAGTGAACGCCTGATCTCTGTCGAAACGCTCACAAGGCTGTCATCAACTGCCACGGCAGGCTGATGACCCTTGAAGTGCATTTATCCCGGATTCCGAAGTTAGGCAGCGTTTTTGAGGCTGTATTCGAATGGAGGAGCCGTGGAAGGTTCCTCCTTCGGTGAAGTTCGCTTTCGCCACTTCAAGACTTTGTTCATCAAAGGCTTGTGCTTCTCGCTGCACCGTCGTCGGGCGCTTGTTTGTTCGCACTCCCAAGTAACCACGCTCTCTTTGTGTCAGTTTCATTTACCCTCTTCAGAGACGCAGCAAGGCGGACGGAAAGAAGTAACCCAGCATTCATCGTCCGCATCAATGATGCCGAAGGCAAAGCATAAAATCTCACGTTCGCTGGTGTGAGAAAATGTCTTGGTTTTGGGCAGCTCAGCCAGCCTTCTCGATCAGCTTGGCAAACTCAGCGAAGAAGTACTTCGCGTCATTCGGGCCGGGGGCGGCTTCGGGATGATACTGCACGCTGAGCACGGGGGCTTCACGATGCCTCATGCCTTCGACAGTGCCGTCGTTGAGGTTGATGTGCGTGACTTCGACGTTCGAGGGCAGGCTGGCGGGGTCGATGGCGAAGCCGTGGTTTTGCGCGGTGATGCTCACCTTGCCACTGCGCAGGTCTTTGACCGGCTGATTGCCTCCGCGATGACCGAACTTGAGCTTGAAGGTCTTGCCACCATAAGCGTGGCCGAGGAGCTGATGACCGAGGCAGATGGCGAAGATGGGCTTCTTGCCGATGAGCTGCTTGATCTCGCTGTGGATGTAGCCGAGCGCGGCGGGATCTCCGGGGCCGTTGGAGAGGAAGACGCCGTCGGGATTCTTCGCCAGCACTTCCTTGGCCGTGGCCGTGGCAGGGACGACTTCCACGTTGAAGCCAGCCTGCCGGAGGCTGCGGAGGATGTTGCGCTTGATGCCGAAATCATAGGCCACGATGTGGTGCTTTGCGGGCGGCAGATCATGCGAGGCACCGGTGGGGCCGCCTTCGCGGTTTTGGCTCGGGCTCGGGATGTCCCAGAGGCGGCTTTCCTGGTCCTCGGGGTCCCAGCGGTAGGACTTCTTCGTGGTCACTTCCTTCACATAATCACTGCCGCTCATCGGCGGGCTCTTCTTCGCCGCCTCGATGGCCTGCTCCACGGTCAGCTCGGTGGTGATGACGGACTGCATGGCACCGAGTGTGCGCAGATGTTTGGTTAGCGCACGAGTGTCGATGCCCTGGATGCCGGGGATGTTGTAGCGCTTCAGATAGGCGTCGAGGGTCTCCACGCTGCGCCAGTTGCTCGGCACCTCGCAGAGCTCTTCGATCACAAAGCCGCGCACATGCGGCTCGTGGCTTTCGTCATCCAGCGGATTGATGCCGTAGTTCCCGATCATCGGGTAGGTCATCGTCACGATCTGCCCGCGGTAGGAGGGGTCTGTGAGCACTTCCTGATAGCCCGTCATGGACGTGTTGAAGCAGACTTCACCATTCGTCGTGCCTGCGGCACCAAAGGAGATGCCTTCAAAATACCGTCCGTCTTCGAGTGCCAGGATTGCTTTCATCAAGAGTGTGTCAAAAGGGGTGCTGTGAGTGCTTTTTGTCGGGGGAAACCGCGGCACCTAGCGCGGCTGTCCGGGGATTGCAAATGCGGGTTCTTCTTTGAAAAAAAGCCCCCAGGCTCACGGAGGAACCTAGAGGCTTGGGGGAGTCATTGGATGGATTGAAGGGGAATCACTTGGCCTTCGCGAAGAGATCCGCCACGGCGGTCCAGTTCACCACATTCCACCAGGCGGCGATGTAGTCGGGACGCTTGTTTTGATACTTCAGGTAGTAGGCGTGCTCCCAGACATCGCAGCCGAGGATCGGGGTGCCGCTGCCGTCCATGAGCGGGTTGTCCTGGTTCGGAGTGGAGGTCACGGCGACTTTGCCGTCCTTCACGACGAGCCATGCCCAGCCGGAGCCAAAGCGGGTCGCGCCAGCTTTGGCGAAGGCTTCTTTAAAAGCGTCAAAGGAACCAAAGGCAGCGTTGATGGCGTCGCCGAGTTCACCCGTCGGAGCGCCACCAGCGTTCGGGCCCATGATGTTCCAGAACAGGCTGTGGTTGAAGTGACCACCGCCGTTGTTGCGCACGGCCGGGCGGATCGCCTCAGGCACATTGTTGATGCCTTTGCAGAGGTCCTCGATGGACAGCGCTTCCAGCTCGGCATTGCCGGCGATCGCATTGTTCAGGTTGGTGATGTAGGCGTTGTGGTGGCGGCCATGATGGATCTCCATCGTGGTGGCGTCGATGTGCGGCTCGAGAGCTGCCTTGTCGTAAGGGAGGGCGGGGAGGGTGTGGGCCATAGTAGTTGGGGTTAAATTCGGCAGTCAGGTTAGTAGCGGAGATACGCCCTCCGGCAAGGGCGAGCTGCTGACACTTTTTCCACACCAGCCCGGACTTGAAGCGACGCCCGCCATGCCGCACAGACGCCCCATGCGCATCGCCATCTACTGTGGGTCCAGTCGCGGACTCGATCCCCTTTTCCAAACCGCCGCCGCTGACCTCGCCCGGCATCTGGCAGGGCAGGGCATCGGCATCGTCTATGGCGGCGGCAATGTCGGCCTCATGGGTGTCATCGCCGATGCCGCGCTGGCGGCAGGTGGGGAGGTCATCGGCGTCATCCCCGAGTCTCTGCTCGCGAAGGAACTCGGCCACCAAGGCTGCACGGAGCTGCACGTCACCCGCTCCATGCATGAGCGGAAGCAGATGATGGTGGACCTCAGCGATGCCTTCATCGCCCTGCCCGGTGGTTTCGGCACCCTGGATGAACTCTTCGAGACCCTCACCTGGCTCCAGCTCGGCTTCCACGGCAAACCCGTCGGCTTGCTCAATGTGGCGGGCTTCTTTGATCACCTGCTCACCTTCCTCGATCACATGACCGGCACCGGCTTCCTCAAAGCCGAGCACCGCGCCAGTCTGCTGATGGATGCCGATCCCGCCGTGCTCCTCACCGCCATGCGCGCCTTCCAACCGCATACTTGCGGGAAGTGGATCAAGGAGCTGACCTGAGGCAATGAATGACGTGTCAGCATGGAAACCTTTTCACCTTATAGATGACTGCACCGCGCAGTGCCAAAATTCCCTGATGTCCATGACTGATCCCGGAACATCGCTCAAAAGACTCAAAAGACCTGGGAGCCCATTCCGTCCCCCTCTTTAGCCAGGAGGGCTAGTCCATGAATAGCCGTGGGTTCAGGAACGAAACCCACGCTTTCTCCAAGCCGTAGGCCGGAGATGTTCGGCGCATAAGATGCCGCCAACACAAAGACTCATTGGGGATACTCATCACCCAGTCTGCCGCTTCACGGAGCTGGCTCTTTCCAGCTTTCCTTTGCCGCTTTGCAATGCTGGCACACCCAGGTCCTGTAGGTATCAGGTTTCGACGAGACGATACACCCACCTTCGGCACAGCCATAATAGCGGAACTGGGTTCTGAAGGCTTTGTTGTAGGCCTCGCTTCCTCCCGGCATGCCATAGGTCACCAGTACTTCGGTTCGCTTCATGGCTGCTTTATGGATATAGCAAATGGAAGCGTCGTAGATCACTGAATCTCCATGAGTGATCCGGTGCAGCACGGGATACCAATATTCAGTCTTGCTGTCGATTGCAGAGTAGGCCCGGACTTCGATCAACTCGAACCGATACTTGCGTCCATCCTGCAAAGTTTTGTATTTCGGTGCTTCCCTCGGCCAAAGGAGGGTCCGCCCTTCCAGATGCAACTCCGCAAAGGTATATTCTGGATTGGCCTCTTTCTCAACAAACTCGGGAACAGCCTCGAACGACACGGCCCGCTCCTTGATCGGCTCAGCGGCTATTAAAGCGAAAGTCAGACTCAAGCAGCTCAGGGCAAGGGCGAAAGGAAAGAGGTGCATGGGTATCAAAGGTTAGCTGGAAGCAGTTCATCAGGTCTTGGCAGGGAAGTAAATTCTGATCTTGACCTTTGACCGATTTTTGAATTAAATCTTCGTTATGGCTGCGAACTTCGTCTGCCTGACCACCCGAACGGCTCGCGCGGCGAGCTTGGAACGTCTCGGGCTGGGGT
>Ga0209480_10001428_pt1 | contig 17507 bp, 16 predicted proteins | sample JI61114C2DNA_FD_187501 | JGI IMG/M metagenome (GOLD analysis project Ga0209480, IMG submission 187501) | Wastewater effluent complex algal communities from Wisconsin, to seasonally profile nutrient transformation and Carbon sequestration -... | ecosystem: Engineered > WWTP > Effluent > Algae... | reverse complement strand
AAAAGAAAAAAGCAGATTGGTTTTCGTATCAATTCAACTATTCCACTTCATTGGATAAATGGATGAAGAAAACCACGTTCTATTTTCACAGTCGTTGGTTAGACGGAGTAGAAATGTATAAAGCGGGATTGAACAAACGATTCACTGATAATTTTTCGATGGACTTTCATTTCAAAATTTTCAGTATGCCGCGTCAAGTATCCGCAAACTATTTAGTGCATCAAAACGAATGGAGTACCTTTATTGAAAACAACAAAAGTTTCAATTCTTCTGTAAATGTTGGGCTCAAATATGTAGTAAACAAAACCAAATTTGATGGTGTATTGAATGTAAATTTACGTTCTGCCACATTGCTCAATACCAACAGTTATCATTATATCGAAGCATCCTACAAACAAACAACACATCTTTGGAAATTGGATTTGCGTACCCGATTATTCGGCAGAGCAGGAACGGGCAATAATGTACCTTCAGAATCGGCATTGTTTTTTGCAGGTGCAAATCCTGAAGAGATGCTAGACAATAAATACATGCGTGCGGCCGGCTTCTTCCCTGAATCGTGGAGTGGGTATCAAACCAATGTGAGTCATTTACAATACGGTGGCGGATTGAATTTGAGAGGCTATAACGGTTATTTGATGAGCGAATTGGATAAGTATGGCAATCAAGTATTAGTATACAAGGGAAATTCAGGGTTGGCACTTAATGCAGAATTAGACTTCAATCGCATCGTGCATTTCAAAAAGAATAAACTCCGCGAATGGTTTGATTTAAACACATACCTCTTCGGTGATATGGGAAGTATTGTGTATCGCAATTCGAAAAACGAAAATCAATTTTCGAAATTGAGAATAGATGCCGGAGTAGGTGCGGCACTTACGATAAAAAAATGGTGGTTCTTACAAGATGTAAAACCGCTGACTATTCGTTTTGATATACCTTTCTTCCTTTCCGGTGCACCTGCAGGAACAAAGAATGTAGAATGGCGATGGTTGATTGGCATCAGTAGAGCGTTTTAATCAGCAACATGCAGAACAAAGAAAAATTGATTCAGCTCTTGCTTAGTCTGGTTGAAGAAAAAATAAACACTGCAAAAGCGGAAATTGAATCAGCGCGAGAGGCGCAACAAAACGAAACCAAAAGTAGTGCAGGCGATAAGTATGAAACTTCGCGTGAAATGATGACGCAAGAAATTGAAAAGCATTCTAAATCGCTTGCCGATGCAGAACAGCAGAAAAGCATATTGATTCACCTAAGTTCATTAAAACCTGCTAAATGCGTTGAATTAGGCAGTTGGGTGGAAACAAATCATGGGCATTATTTTTTAGCAACAGGAATGGGAAGTATTAAAACTGATGACTTTACCATACAAACCATTTCATTGCAATCGCCTATTGGGAAAGCATTGCTCAATAAAAAGCGTGGAGATCGTTTTGAATTCAATGGAAAGCAATACAGCATATTAAATGTAGATTAGCGAATATCAATCTTTGTTGGCTTTGTTCGCACGTATCATTTCCGGATAGCCCCATTGATGCATAAAGGCATTAATAGCCATGGTGATGCGTTTAGCTTTGGTTACATCCGTTTTAGCACTCTCTATCCAATTCGTAAAATAACGTTGGTGCGAAAGTGTGAGCGAAAGAAAAAAATCTTTTGCCTCGGGTAAATCCTCTATGCATTCCATCAATTCAGCCGAAGGAGAAAATGGCGTATCATCTACTTCTATTTTAATCTTCACTTTCATTCCTGCCTTACGCCTAGAAGCTCTTCGCAATTCGGCATTCACCGGAAAAATAAAATGGCCATCACCCATCGGCATCACAGCCACTTGTTGAAATGGTGTATTATCTAAAAAACCTTTCACACGAAACGATTGACGGTTATTCGGCTTCAATTGCTCAGCCATTGTTGTATCAATAGCAAAGTAGGTCCAGCCGGTTTTTTCCCCCTGCTTATCGAATTGCAATAATGTTGTTTCAAACGAAAGCATAATCTGATTTTTCACAAAAATAAAAATGGCTACTCAAAAACTGAGTAGCCATTTCGTTAAAGTTGAAATTAATTACCAACCTTTTTTGGCAACACCATCTTTTACAGCTTCCAATGCACGAGCTTCGCCCAACATTGTAGTCATTTTGTTACCTTTTCCATCGTTGCCTTGAGCCATATAACCTCCTCTAGCAGTTTTAGTAATTACCGCATCTTTCATCGGCACATCTTTTTCTTTTGTTTTCATGCAGTATGCAGTTAGCATTTTTGACATAGTTTTGAATTTTATGGGTTATTAAAAAATTGCAGCGAACACGTATGTACAACTACAAAGGCTAAAGTATAAAAATAGAAGTACTGAACAAGTTCTACCCTGTTGACAACTTGTTTCTTTTAAGATATTTAAGAAAATAAATATCAGTGAAGCACTTTACCGTTTAAACTATGAAGTAAAGCAGCACGCTTTAAAATAATTTCATCATATTCTTGCTCAGGAACAGAATCGTATGTAATTGCTCCTCCGGTGCGAACAACTATTTTTCGTTTAGCTGAATCGTACAAAACACTACGTATTACTACGTTTGAATCAAAATCTCCATCCGCATCAAAGTATCCCACAGTACCCGAAAACAAACCCCGATTAAAGCACTCATGGTGTGCAATATACTTACGCACTTCAAGTTTTGGCGCACCGGTCATACTCCCCATGGGGAATGCATTTTGTATAGCTTTAACAACATTTGCATCATCGGAAAGTGATGCTGAAATTGTGGAAATCATTTGATGTACGGTCTTAAAAGTATACACGCCAAATAACTCATCCACACAAATAGAACCGGTTTCAGCATAAAATGTCAAATCGTTTCGCACTAAATCTACAATCATTACATTCTCTGCTCGCTCTTTTTCAGAATGCAATAATTCACTTTTCAAGTTTTCATCTTCTTCAACATTTCTTCCTCTGCGGATAGTTCCTTTTATCGGCTGACTGATCATTTTATGTCCGCGCTTACACAAAAAACGCTCCGGACTTGCACACAATAAATAACTTTCATGGAATTTTACAAAACAACTGAAAGGTGCTTCAGCATTAACGTTCAACTGTTCAAATACTGCAATGGGAGAAATGGTGGATTGCTCTGCCACTACTTCTGTACAATAATTCAATTCATAAAAATCGCCTTCTTCAATATGCTGTTTGATTTGATTGACTTGTTGAATATAATCGTGCTTTGACGTTCGCTCGGTGAAAACAATTTCGCCTTTTTCTGTTTTCAATTCTATTGTAACAGACTGAATGCGTTCAATAATTTCAAAAGTTTCCGGATAGTTTCTATTCACCGTTAATGTATTTCCCTTTAGCTCGAAAACATAACGAGGTTGGAAATAGTACAGTGCCGGAAATCCAAGCTCATCAATAGCCTCAACCTCATGTTGAATGGCTGCGTCCAAAACATCATAACGCCAAAAACCACAGATAAATTCGTTTGTATGCTGCTGCTTAAAATCTTCTAATGCTGAAAAATAATTGCTTGTAGGTTGAACAAAGTCCATTGCATCAACAGCCAATGTCCATTCCATTTTACTGTATTGATCTAACGAATAATGATTCGAATCAAATAAGATAACATGATTAAACTGCGAAGACCAACGCAATGCCTTTTGTTTAAACTCATTAACATTGGCTAATGTAATTGTGGTTTTTTGTGCTGTATTCACAACATTATTTTGGTGCACTTTCGATCCACTGAAAATCGTTTGGCTTTGGGGCATTGTCGCACATATCTATGATGTATTGTGGAGGTGTAATCAGCTTGCGTTGTACAGTATCCATCCATGCGCCATCAACAGTAAGAATGGCACATAATGTTCCATCTTCTTTTGTGACTTCATGCAAGAAAGTGAATCGAGAATAGTCTTTTCGAAGTTTAGCAACTTTCACCGACATAAAAATCACATCGCCATATTTTACTTCTTTACGGAATGTACATTCCTCTCGAAATAGAATTGGGCCAAAATGATCTTTCTGAAAACTTGCCATTGGAATGCCTTGGCTTAGAATATAATCCATTCTCAACTTTGCGCCAAAATCATAGTATACAGAATGGCGTAAATGAAAATTTGGATCTAAATCAGACCAACGTAAATCTACTTGCCGTTTGAAATCAAGCATATTATTTCACAATCAATTTTTCGCGCTGTGGACCGGTAGATAACATGCTCACCGGAGCGCCTAAGTGTTTCTCAATTAAACCCAAATAATTGGTTACTGTAGCCGGCAATGATGAAAAATCTTTGTAAGGCGACAAGTCTTGATTCCAACCCGGAACTGTTTCATACACGGGCTCAATATTTACTCTATCAATATCAAAAGGAATAGATGTTGTTTGCTCGCCATTAACTTTGTAGGAAGTACAGAAATCAATGGTTTCAAACTCATTCAAAATATCGGCTTTAGTAATTACGATTTGTGTAACGCCATTCAACATCGTTGCGTACTTCAATGCGACTAAGTCAATCCATCCTGTTCTGCGCGGACGACCGGTTGTTGCACCAAACTCGCCACCAATCTGACGAATACGCTCTCCCATCTCATTATCCAATTCCGTTGGAAATGGTCCACTTCCAACTCTTGTGCAATAGGCCTTTGCAATACCAATTACTTCACGAATTTTAGTAGGTGCAACTCCTAAACCAATACATGCACCAGATGAAATAGTGTTAGAAGAGGTCACATACGGATAGGTTCCAAAGTCAATATCCAACATGGTTCCCTGCGCACCTTCTGCTAAAATTTTCTTACCGTTGCTCAACGCTTCATTCAAATAATATTCAGAATCTACTAACTTAAATCCGCGAATAATTTCAATACTCTCCATCCATTCTTTCTCTGCCGCATCCACATTAAACTCGAAGTCGTACTGCTTCAATAAATGCAAATGTTTTTCCTTCACTTTAGTGTATTGCTCTTGGAAATCGGCATTTAAAATATCGCCCACACGCAAACCATTGCGGCCTGTTTTGTCCATATACGTTGGTGAAATCCCTCTCAAGGTTGAACCAATTTTCGATTTACCTTTTGCGGCTTCAGAAGCTGCATCTAATACTTTATGCGTAGGTAAAATGAAATGCGCTTTCTTAGAAATCAGCAAATTCCCTTTTACATCAATCCCTTTAGCCGTAAGGGTTGTAATCTCTTTCACTAAAGTTACCGGATCAATCACAACACCATTGCCAATTACGTTTACCACACCTTTCTGCATAATACCACTAGGAATGGTATGCAACACTGTTTTCTCGCCATCAATTACCAAGGTATGTCCTGCATTCGGACCGCCCTGAAAGCGGGCAATAATGTCATATTTCGGAGCTAAGTAATCAACAATCTTTCCCTTGCCTTCATCTCCCCATTGCAATCCAAGTAAAATATCTACGTACATAATTTATCTGTCAGTTTTCAAAAAAAATAGAATCTGTCTTTTCGCTTATTTCAACAATTTTAAACGCTCCAAAGCATCAGCTTCCGAATCAGAAATAAAGAACACTGCGTCTAATTTCATCATCGTAAGAAGTGCTAAAACCTTCTCAGGCACTTCCGCTAAAATCAATTCACCGCCTACATTACGCAAACGGGCCATAGCACTCATGAACATTCCAAAACCGGTACTGTTAATGAACTTCAAATCTTTCAAGTTAAAAACAACACGTTTGTTTCCGGCTTCAATCGAATGCTTAACCTCTTCTAGAATGGGTCCGTTGACATGCTCTCCCAATAAGTTTCCGGTGAAATAAATCACCAAAACTCCATCTTTAATTTCCTTAAGTGTATCCATATGTTTAGCTGTTTTTATGTTGACAATTCCCGCAAATACCATAGCAATTTAAAGAATGATGCGTGATTTTAAAATTCAATAAATCGCCTACCATGGTCTTGATTTGCTGAATACGCGGATCGCAAAATTCTACTACCTTTTTACATTCAATACAAATGACATGGTCGTGCTGCTTGTACCCGTACGACTTTTCGTACTGCGCCTGATTTCTACCAAACTGATGCTTTTTCACCAAGTCGCATGAAATCAACAAATCAAGTGTATTGTATACCGTAGCTCTACTTACATTTATCTTCTTGTCTTTCAGGTCCAAATATAATTGCTCGGCCTCAAAATGATCGGTGCGCGAATAAATTTCCTCAAGTATGGCGAAGCGTTCTGCTGTTTTGCGGAGTTCCCTCTGCTCTAAGTGAGCAGAAAATATCTTTTTGACAAAGTCTAAGGTTTCAGTAGTAACCACACGTAAATATAAGGCTTTAACAATTACCTTTCGAATATATATTCACTTTGTGTGGACAAAAGCTATTTATAGTTTTCCTTATAGAAATTCAGGTAGTTACCTAAACGTTTAGTGGAAATCAGTGTAGTATAATTTAGCGTGGAAATGGCAAAAACATACACCTCCTCGCTTGGCATTCCAATTGCCTCAGCTATCCCTGTTTGCAACGTTTTGGCAGCACTCAACGCATCTGTTTTGTTGCTAAACGACTTGATTAAAATCAGTTTGTTTTTGCTGTCCAATATCACCGAACGGTTAGTTAACACAATTCCGGCAAGTTTGGACTGCTCGAATGTTTCCAATTTTGCGACCATAGCAGACGAGAATTGATCTCCATTTTTGAAATAAATCACTATCTGGTGAGGTGCAGCGTCACTCAAACCATAAATTGGCTCCTTGTCGTTACTATCCACTACCACATTATTAGCTGTAACAATAGGTTGAAGCGCTTTTACGGTATCCGGCTTAGGCGAAACAACAGTTGGCTTTTGTGTAGATTTTTGTTTAGCAGTATCCGCTTTTGTTGCAATAGCCTTTGGTTTGACCGTATCGGTTTTAGCGGCAGGCTTCACAGCAGGTTTCGCCACTGCTTTTGATTTGACAGAATCTGTTTTTACAGATGTTGTCTTCTTCAATGTATCCTTAACAGCCGGATTCGATTTGGCTATTACCGTATCTTTAACCACAGGTTTTGGTTGTGGTTTTACCGAATTTTTATTTTTCGTGGAATCCGTTTTTGTCGCAGTTGCTTTCTTAACAGTATCTTTTGCTACCACCGTTTGTTTAGCCACGGTATCTACTTTTGGAGTAGGAGTAGAAGACTGAGATGTAGACGGTTTAGCAGGAGCTTTTTTAGCCGCTTTCATAATACTATCCAGTCGTTCTGATTTGGACAAGGGCTTGTACGCAGATTTTACGGTATCCTGTTTTGTTACCGGGGCTGGAGTTTCAGCTTTGGGCGCTGTAGTTGAAGGCTTTGGATTCTTTTGCGCCTTCATTATACTGTCTAACCTTTCCGATTTACTCAATGGTTTATATTCCGGCTTTGCTTCCTTTTTCGTTTTCTCGATAGAATCATTTACAAACTTGGCTAAAGCCTCCCCAAACTTAGACTTGTTTGTCTCCAGTGTAGTTTTCATTGCAGAAATGTCAGCTGTAGAAGACAAGACAGGTTCCGAAGTTTTTGCAGCGATAGTATCTATTTGAGTAGTATCTACAATCTGCTTACTCAGATCCAACATAGGCAATTTCGACTTATTCAAATCAGCTAATAATTTCTTAGCCATTTCTTGTTCCGGTGTTCCGTTATGTTTTGTAATAATTTTATTCAACGACTGAACATAATCATCTAATCGATTTTGTTTCGCTTCAATCATTGCATTCAACAAGTCGAATTTAGGTTTAAAGGTGTTCGGCTTGAACTTCACATCAGCCAACTTGCATTTCTCAATCGCTTCAACATACAGCCCTTTGGAATAATCTTCGTAAGTAGATTGATAATAATTTGCAACTGCATTTTCCGACTCTTTCAACTTGTTCAAATACTCCGGATCCTGAATATACTTGGCAATTTTGCTATCCGGATATTCTGTAATGATTTTGGATTTATACTCATCGGCACGAGCCTGATTTTTCGTTTTCAACGCAATCAAATAAATCTGATAATAAGTCTCTAAATTCAGTTTGCTCTTCGGAAATTTCCGCACCAATTCATCAAACATTTGATTGGCCTTACGATTACTATTTAAATCGTCTTTGTAAATTGTTCCGGCATTATAATATGCATCTACTAACTTATCGTTCGACTGGGCAAGCTTTTCTTCCGTCATTGGCAAACCGGCTAAGTATTTGCTCTCATCGGTAGATACTGCATCCTTATCCTCTTGCTGCAGTTTTAAGCTGTCTAATTCGGCTATGTTATCGGATGAAGATGAAGATGTTTTATCTTTTCGTCTCCAATTGTCTTCAAATTTTCGTTTGCCCCATTTCCGTACAAACTCGTTATATCCATTACCACGTAGCAAAGGATTATAAAAATACCAGGCCGCTTCTACATCATCTGAACCAGCAGAATTAGATGATACGTTAGGTGTAGCTATATTATTGTTGTTTTGAATAGGCTGACTTTTCTCGCGCTCCTTCTTTTCTAACTCCTTTTCCTTTTGAGCAATTAACTTCTTGATAAATTTAGAACGCTCTGCATCCGACATTTTCGCAACGCGTTGTAAACTGTCTTGTTCCGCTATTGCATCTAAATTTTCAACTAAGCGACCTAGCACTTTCCCTCGCTTAACAGTGGTTTCATAAAGTGTATCCTTAGCCGACATTCCGATAATGGCACTGTCGTAATTATACTTCGAGGCTCGATAAATTTCCTCTTCAAAATCCATTTGTGCCAAGCGCAAAAAAGATTGTGATTTTTGTACAGTATTGGTGGTAGAGTTATTGATCGATTTATGATACCACTCACGAGCCACGGAACGATTGTTCTCGCCCAATGTAATCTCTCCTAACTCGTAATAAATCTGATCGAGGTATTCTTTGTACTTGCCATCATGCGACATCTTTACCAAAATCTTTTTTACTTCCTCTAAGTTCACCTTTCCTTTTCTACTCAAACGCGTTTGTTGCATTTTTGCATAGAACTCCATATCGTAGCCAGGATTGCTCTTCAATGCCATTTTGTAAAAACCTGCAGATTGCGCGTGATTGCCTAGTTTTTCGTGGATTTGAGCTAATGCCAATAAAGGACGAAGACGTTGCTTCTTCTTTTTTGTCATAGTCAAGAACTTTTCTAACGGAGCTATGGCTTGTGCATATTCCTTTTTCTGAATATATACATTTGCTTCCGTCAGCAATAACTCTTTATCTAGATTCTTATAAAATTTATCATCGTTTCTGGCATACTGAATAACACTTAACGCTTCGGAGTATTTTTCTTGCGCTGTGTATGTTTTGGCCAACCATAATAAGGCTTCAGCACGAGCCGGTTCGTGCTCAAACAAACTGTACTTAGGGCGTTCATCCACTTTATTCAACACTAAATTTCCTTTAGCATCCAATACCTTTTCAAACTTCGCTTTTTTAGCGGGCTTCTTCTTTTTCGAAGGTTTCACCGTTTTGCCTTTCAAGCGTTTCATTTCTTTTACATAATCAACTCCTTCTTTATATTCGGTAGTAACGAACTTGAAATTAGTCAATGCCTTCTCGTAATCCCCTTTATAGTAATTGGCTTTCCCAATCAATAAAAAATGATCGTCAACATAATTGGCAACAGTATGAATTTGTAATGAACGCGTACAACGTTTTTCTATATCTTCTAAATCGCTTGAACTAGAGGCAAACTCCTTGGGATTCGTGTAATAGAAAACGGAAATAACTTCGTCATAATTATCTTTGTGTGTTTTCTCAACGGTCTGTAAAACAGCTTTTTCCTTTTCCTTTGCATTAAAATAAGCATTGAAACGCGAGGTCAAATCCTGATACTGTTGTTTAGGGAATGGGGCTTGATTGGTAGTAGCGCAACCACTAACTAGAAGAACAAGAAGCAGTGAAAAAAAATGATATTGTTTAAATTGTTGCAACGGTTTCTTTTTTTTGAATTATTATTAAACTCATTATCGACAAATTTATTGTTTTGTACCGTAAATAAAACCAACTAACCATAAATCTTACACATGCCTGATAGGGTAAAAACGAATTTAAATAAAACAATCAAGAGCAAATTCAGATTTGTGGTGCTGAACGATGCTACTTTCGAGGAAAAATTCTCGTTAGTACTCTCAAGAACAAACGTTTGGGTTTTCTTGAGTACGGTTGCTTTTGTTCTTATCGTGCTTACTGCCAGTGCCATCATCTATACACCTCTCAAGTATTATATTCCGGGTTTTGGCGACTATAATTACAGAAGCCAAATTATATCGCTTTCGCTTCGTACCGATTCGCTAGAAACTCTGTTACAAGCCAAAAACCTAAAAATTGGCAGTGTAGAAAATATTTTAAACGGGAATATTGATTCCATGAGCAATATCGATAAAGCCACAAAACCTATTACAACCGACAAAAACACACCCCCAGAAGGAGCTACAGAACAAGAGTTACAGCTACGGAAAGAAGTGGAAGATATTGAGCGTTTTTCGATTAATTACCGAAAAGACAGCAAAAATGACGTTCGAACTATTTTGAACGAGTATCATTTCTTATCGCCAGTGGCGGGTATACCTACCGATGAGTTTAATTCTAATACTGAACATTTTGGTATTGATATTGCCGCCAAATCGGATGAACCTGTAAAGGCAACTTTAGACGGAGTGGTAATTGCCACTACCTTTGATGTTGAAACCGGTTACAGTATTTTCGTACAACACAAAGACAATCTGATTTCGGTATACAAACACAACAGCAAACTGTTCAAAACTAACGGCAATTTTGTAAAATGTGGAGATGTAATTGCGGCTGTTGGTAATTCAGGTACACTCTCTTCCGGACCCCACTTGCATTTTGAGATATGGCATCAGGGCAAACCATTGAATCCAAAGGATTTTATTGTATTTTAGCAGACTAAATATTCCGCTATGAGTATGTTCACTAAAAAAGAAGAAACCACTGCCACCCCGAAAACCATGAACCAATTGGGTTCAGGCACTTCCATTACCGGTGATATCCGTTCGGAGTCTGATATCCGTATTGATGGAAAGGTGCAGGGTAACGTGTCTACTAAATCAAAATTGGTGTTGGGTAGTTCAGGTGTAATTGACGGAGATGTAGTTTGCCAAAATGCATTTATAGAAGGTCGAATCAACGGTAAAATTGATGCTGCCGAGTTATTGATTTTAAGCAAATCAGCTTTTGTATCAGGGGATATTTCCATCAAACGATTAGTGGTAGAAGAAGGAGCAAAATTCAATGGAAAATGCACGATGGGCATTCAACCGGTACGCAGTAAAGATGTAGAAGAAAGTACATCCGTTAATGCCGCTAAGTAATTTTAGATTCCTTCACGCACAGTTCTCATGAACAACAAATTTTTACAATACAGTTCCATGGCCTTTGAATTGGCCGCCTATATTGGCATTGGTGTTTTAGCGGGGAATTTCTTAGATAAAAAATTAGGTTTCAGCAATGCTTATTGTACAGCAGGACTAGCACTGTTGGGTGTTTGTGCAGGTATGTATAAGTTTATTCGCGCTACTTGGAAAGATTAATTGTTTTTCAACAACATACGCACCGCCACAATAATGAGTAGCACGGCAAAAACTTTTTCCATCACTTCCTTCTTTATCGCATAATTGGTTTTCGCCCCCAAATAAGCGCCAAGTATGAATCCTGTGGCAATCATGGCAGCCACTTTTATATTTAGATTCCCATTTTGATAAAATGTATAGGCGGCTAAAAAGCCCACCGGAGGCATAATAGCAGCTAACGAAGTGCCTTGTGCATCTCGCAAAGAGAACCCGAAAATCATCATCAAGGCCGGAACAATAATGATTCCACCACCTACGCCCATCATACCACTCAGCCAACCCGCTGCTACTCCTAACAAAAGAAAAGTATATATCGAATTCATATGCTTATTGTATGGCTGATAAATAACGTTGCTCCACCTCGGCCCAATTTACTACATTCCAAAACGCTGAAATGTAATCAACACGCTTGTTTTGGTAGTTCAAATAGTAGGCATGCTCCCACACATCTAAGGCTAACACCGGGTATCCGGCTTCTTTTACTATTTTAGTCATGAGCGGATTTTCCTGATTTTGCGTGGAAGAAATAAACAATTCCTTTTTGCTGTTCACACTTAACCAAGCCCATCCGGAACCAAAGCGTGTTTTAGCTTCTGCAGAAAACAACTCTTTGAATTTATCAAAAGAACCAAACTTTGTTTCAATGGCTTTCAAGAGATTGCCACTCGGTGCTTTTGAAGATTTTGGAGTTAATATTTTCCAAAACAACATGTGATTGTAATGCCCACCTCCATTGTTTTTCAGGGTATTGTCTTTAGCGGAAATTGAAGTTAATATGGTTTCAATCGTTTTCCCTTCTAATGCCGAACCTTTCAATGCCTCGTTCAAATTTTTGATATAAGCTGCATGGTGTTTCGTGTGATGAATTTCCATGGTTCGCTTGTCGATGTGCGGCTCTAAAGCATCGTAGGTAAATCCTAATTCAGGTAATTTAAAACCACCAAACCCATTATCTAACGATTGTTTTCCGGTGAACACAGGTGTTTGTCCGGCAAAAGAAAATTTAGATGCCGATGCAAACCCAATCAATGAAAGGGTTTTAAGGAAATCTCGTTTATTCATAGTGCTTATTTGAAAATGGAAATTAGCAAAAAGCATTATCTAATCCGATTAAAAAAAGCTAAACACATAAAAAAAGCCTCATTGCATTAGCAATGAGGCTTTACTATTTTCATTAAAGTAATTATTCGAATTTCAAATCTAACGCCAAACCTCTCAACTCATGCATCAATACGTTGAATGACTCAGGAATTCCAGGTTCAGGAAGATTATCTCCTTTCACAATCGCTTCGTACGTTTTAGCACGGCCATTGATATCATCCGACTTCACAGTTAACAACTCTTGCAAGATGTTTGCTGCTCCGTAAGCCTCCAATGCCCATACCTCCATCTCTCCGAAACGCTGACCTCCGAACTGTGCTTTACCTCCTAACGGCTGTTGTGTAATCAACGAGTAAGGTCCGATAGAACGTGCGTGCATCTTATCATCCACCATGTGGCTCAATTTGATCATATAGATAACACCTACAGTGGTTGGTTGATCGAAACGCTCACCAGTTTCTCCGTCAAATAAGTAAGTAGATCCTAATTCAGGTAAACCTGCTTTCTCAACGTACTCACCAATTTCAGTTAATGTAGCTCCATCGAAAATTGGAGTAGCGAATTTCACACCCAATTTCTTTCCGGCCCATCCTAAAACGGTTTCGTAGATCTGTCCCAAGTTCATACGCGAAGGTACACCTAGTGGGTTCAATACGATATCCACCGGAGTTCCGTCTGCCATGAACGGCATATCTTCTGCACGAACGATTTTGGCAACAATACCTTTGTTACCGTGACGTCCCGCCATCTTATCACCTACTTTCAACTTACGTTTCTTAGCCAAGTATACTTTAGCCAATTTCAATACGCCAGATGGTAATTCATCACCAATTGCAATGTTGAATTTCTCACGTTTGTAACGACCTAATTCTTCGTTTACTTTCAAGTTGTAGTTGTGAAGAATAGATTTAATCTGACGATTTGCATCTTCTTCTTTCGTCCAATCTTTAGGATCAACTTCAGCGTAGTTCAGATCTGATAATACTTTCACAGAGAACTTAGTGCCTTTAGAAATCCACTCCTCTTTGTATAGAGAAGAAACTCCGTTAGATACTTTTCCGTTCAAGATACCCATCAATTTCTCTAACAATACTTCTTTGATTTCAGCTAAACGCTTGTTGTGAATTTTTTCCAAATTCTCAATAGCTGTTTTTTCTTTCACTTTAGAAGCCTTGTCTTTCTTCGCACGAGCAAACAATTTTTTATTGATTACTGTTCCCTCGATGGAAGGTGGAACTTTCAATGATGCATCTTTCACATCACCTGCTTTATCTCCGAAGATTGCTCTTAACAATTTCTCTTCCGGTGTAGGATCAGTCTCTCCTTTTGGAGTGATTTTTCCAATCAAAATATCACCTTCTTTTACAGATGCTCCAATTCGAATGATACCGTTTTCATCTAGGTCTTTAGTAGCCTCTTCAGAAACGTTAGGGATATCCGGAGTTAACTCCTCTTCACCTAATTTTGTATCACGTACTTCCAATTCGAATTCTTCAATTTGAATAGACGTAAATACATCGTCACGAACAATACGCTCGTTAATTACAATCGCATCCTCAAAGTTGTATCCTTTCCATGGCATGAACGCTACTGTAAGGTTTGAACCTAATGCTAACTCTCCTAATTCAGTAGAGAAACCATCGCAAAGAATATCGCCTTTCTCCACTTTCTGACCTTTCTTAACGATTGGTTTCAAGTTGATACAAGTACTCTGGTTGGTTTTCAAATATTTCGACAATTTGTAAACCACTTTGTCGTCTTTGAACGATACCAAACGCTCCTCGTCTGTTCTTTCGTAACGTACGTGAATTTCGTTTGCATCTACATATTCTACAACACCTGTTCCTTCTGCATTTACCAAGTTTCTTGAATCACGTGCTACACGTGCTTCCAAACCTGTTCCTACAATTGGAGACTGCGGACGTAATAACGGCACAGCCTGACGTTGCATGTTCGATCCCATCAAGGCACGGTTCGCATCATCGTGCTCCAAGAACGGAATCAATGAAGCGGAAACACCCACAATTTGATTTGGCGCAACGTCCATGAAATTCACTTCAGCCGGTGTCAAAATTGGGAAGTCGCCTTGGTAACGCGATTTAATTTTATCAGTAGTAAAGGCTCCTGTTTTAGGATCCATTTCTACTTTCGCCTGAGCGATATTGTACAAGTCTTCTTCTTCAGCCGACAAAAATTGTGGAGCTGCTTTTAGATTTACTTTTCCGTTTTCAACTTTACGGTATGGTGTTTCAATGAATCCCATATCGTTAACTTTCGCGTGTACACACAAGGTAGAAATCAAACCGATGTTTGGTCCCTCCGGTGTTTCAATCGTACACAAACGACCGTAGTGCGAATAGTGAACGTCACGAACCTCAAAACCTGCACGCTCTCTTGATAAACCGCCTGGTCCTAAAGCTGATACCCTTCTCTTGTTGGTGATCTCAGCCAACGGGTTGGTTTGATCCAAGAATTGAGATAATTGTGAAGTTCCGAAGAATGAGTTGATAACAGAAGATAATGTTCTCGCGTTAATCAAATCGATTGGCGTGAACACTTCGTTATCACGAACGTTCATACGCTCGCGGATAGTTCTAGCCATACGTGCCAAACCTACTCCGAACTGTGCGTACAATTGCTCGCCCACTGTTCTTACACGTCTGTTGCTCAAGTGATCGATATCATCCACCTCTGCTTTTTGGTTACTTAAGTTCACCAAATATTTCACGATAAGAATGATATCATCTTTAGTCAATACCTTTGTGTTTGTAGACAAAGGCAAGCCTAATTTTTTATTCACTTTATAACGACCTACTTCTCCTAAATCGTAACGTTTGTCAGAGAAGAATAATTTTTCGATGATTCCACGCGCTGTTTCTTCGTCAGGTGGATCTGATCCACGCAATTGACGATAGATGTGGTTCAATGCCTCGATCTCCGAGTTCGAAGTATCTTTTTGTAAGGTATTGAAGATGATAGAGTAATCAGCCGTTACTTCGTCTTTGTGAACGAAAATCGACTTAGTACCAGAATCTACGATAGCATCGATATTATCTTCAGTGATAGTGGTATCACGCTCTAATAATACTTCGTTACGCTCGATAGACACTACCTCACCGGTATCTTCATCTACGAAATCTTCCATCCAAGTACGTAAAACACGCGCAGCCAAACGTTTTCCAACGGCTTTCTGCAATTCTTTTTTCGAAGAAAGCGTGATTTCGTCAGCCAAATCGAATAATTTCAAGATATCTTTATCCGAATCGTAACCCACGGCACGTAGCAACATGGTAACCGGGAATTTCTTCTTACGGTCGATGTAGGCATACATTACGTTGTTGATATCGGTAGCAAACTCCATCCATGCGCCTTTGAAAGGAATCACACGAGCAGAGTAAATTTTAGTTCCATTTGGGTGGAAAGACTGTCCGAAGAATACACCCGGACTTCTATGCAATTGAGAAACAACTACACGCTCTGCACCATTTATGATAAAAGTACCTTTTGCGGTCATGTATGGGATATTACCCAAAAACACTTCCTGTACAATTGTTTTAAAGTCGATGTGTTCAGGATCGTTACATGAAAGCTTTAATTTGGCTTTCAATGGAACGCAATAGGTTAACCCTCTTTCGATACACTCATCGATGGTGTAGCGCGGTGGATCAACGAAAAAGTCCAAAAACTCTAATAAGAAGATGTTTCTGGAATCCGAAATAGGGAAGTTTTCTTGGAAAACTTTGTAAAGGCCTTCGTTGGAACGGTTATCCGCTGTAGTCTCCAACTGAATGAACTCTTTATAGGACGCTAACTGAATATCAAGTAAATCAGGGGTAGCGTCTGGTAAACGGTTTTTACCGAAATTGATACGTTGAGATGCTTGCTTAAGGATTTCGGCCATATCAGGATTTATTTTTTTATTGAATAGAACTCTGAAGTTTGAACTTTCACCTCGGTTTACTTCAGAAAACTGTTTACAAAACCTGTTCGTTTTATAAACAGTTTAAGGCACGCATGCTCTTTCGAGCATTTCCGTGCCTTAAACCGATTATTATGGAGTAAATTACTTTACTTCTACTTCAGCACCAGCCTCAGTCAATTGTTTAGCTAAGTCTTCAGCTGTAGCTTTATCAACACCTTCTTTAATAGGTTTTGGAGCGCCATCAACTAAGTCTTTAGCTTCTTTCAAACCTAGACCAGTTAAGTCTTTAACGATTTTAACTACGTTCAATTTTTGAGCTCCAGCGCTTTTCAAGATTACATCGAAAGATGTTTTCTCAGCAGCAGCAGCAGCACCTGCAGGAGCAGCAGCAACAGCTACAGCAGCAGCAGCAGGTTCGATTCCGTACTCAGATTTCAAGATATCTGCTAATTCTTTTACTTCCTTAACCGTAAGGTTTACAAGGGTTTCAGCTAGTGATTTTACGTCAGCCATGATGAATTTAATTTAATTTTATGGTATAATAAATAATCCGTATTTGGAAGCCCTTTCGGAAAACGGAATGCAAACTTAGAAATAATTCTCAACAAAAAAAGTGTGGAAACAAAAAAAATCTGTCCAATTTGCCCTTTTGGGAGGAATTTTGTATTGCTGTTTGTTCAAATTTGTTAAATGAGGTTTTCTTTGTTGGAAGTGGCTTTGCGGGGGGGGAAGTTACGCAAAAGACGCAATGGAATCGCAAAGTTTCGCAAAGTTGATGTTGAACAACCTATCCCCATTAGGGTTTTGACCCCTGACGAAGGTATTCATTTCTTGTGCCTGCCTCTAAACCCTAAAAGCTAATGGCTAGCAGCTTCCGCTTTGCGAGAGCGATGGAAGCGGAAATCCTTTGGCCATTC
>Ga0209480_10001427_pt1 | contig 17508 bp, 12 predicted proteins | sample JI61114C2DNA_FD_187501 | JGI IMG/M metagenome (GOLD analysis project Ga0209480, IMG submission 187501) | Wastewater effluent complex algal communities from Wisconsin, to seasonally profile nutrient transformation and Carbon sequestration -... | ecosystem: Engineered > WWTP > Effluent > Algae... | reverse complement strand
ATGCATCGACAATCCAAAATTGTACTCAAAACCTATAAAAACACAAACGGCAGCAGGGATATCCCTGCTGCCGTTTAATACATTACTTTTATCCTTTAAAACCGTATCACTTTTTTAGGACGTCACATATTTATAAAATTGAAAATACAACAACCAACCAATATAAAACAAGAAGGCACTCCCTAGGAAGTGCCTTCTTAACATCTTGTTTAGGTATGGGCTTATTTTTTGCCTCCACCGCCACGTCCGCCACCACCTGGGCCGCGTTGCATAGACATAGATTCAATTACTTTTTTAGCCAAATCAGCAGGCAAAGCTTTTTCCAAACGCTTGTTGCGTTCGTCAGTCATAGCTTTCATTAAAGTAGGTCTGTCAGCTTCACTAGCTTCTCTGAGCGCCATCATTTTTGGACGCATGTCATTGTTAATAGCAATTACAGAATCAACTTGAACATCATTAAGACCCATGCCTTTGTACCTTTCTTTCATCATAGCGGCACGTTGTTCAGGAGTCATTTGTTGACCACCACCTGGAGGCTGGGCCATCAGGGTGTTGAATGAGCAAACCAGCACAAGAGCTAGCAATGCAATAAATTTTTTCATACTTGGAGTTTTTAGTTTGATAACTGTTTCAAGTTAGGAAATCATTTTCTTCCTAAAGGAATTATCGGTGGAACCCTATTTTTTCCCGACCAGTAATTGTTAAAAAAAAGCCCTGAACCAGAAGGAACAGGGCTTTATCACTCAAGTCAAAAACAATTATCTCAACAATAACATCTCACGATATTTAGGCAATGTCCAGATTTCATCGTCAACCAATGCTTCTAATTTGTCAACATGGTAACGGATCAAATCAAAGAATGCAGCCTTTACTTTGCTTTCATAAGCAATGGCTTTTTCACGTGTATTGGAAATATTGTTGGCTACTTTTCTAGCTTCAACCATTGCAAGTACATTCTCGTGAACTACTTGAATATGCTCACTTACTTGTTTCAGCAAACTCAACTGAGATGCATAAGCTGCTTCTGGTAAACCTGCTTCTTTAAGACCATTTACGTTCTTCAACAGATCGTTTTGGTATTTGATAGCAGCAGGAATTATATGATTCAAAGCAAGGTCACCAATGATACGACCTTCAATTTGAACTTTCTTCAAGTAGTTTTCCAGTTCAATTTCATGACGCGCTTCCAATTCAATATGGTTATAGATATTGTTGGATTCAAATAGGTGTTTGGCTTTGTCTGTAGTCAAAGCATCAAATGCCAAAGGAGTTGTTTTCACATTAGGAAGACCTCTTCTTTCTGCTTCTTTAGCCCACTCTGCACTGTAACCATCGCCTTCAAACAAAACGGTTTTGCTTTCAACAATGTATTTCTGAATCACGTGCATGATGGCAATTTCTTTCTTGTCACCTTTTTCAATCAAACTGTCTACGTCTTTCTTGAATTGCTTCAAGGTAGCAGCCATGATGGTATTCAAAGTAATCATTGGATTAGCACAGTTTGCAGTAGATCCAACCGCACGGAATTCAAATTTATTACCAGTGAAGGCAAAAGGAGAAGTACGGTTACGGTCTGTATTATCCAATAACAATTCTGGAATGCTACGGTGTAAATCTAATTTCAAGATAGCTTCATCTTGTTCGTCAAATTTATCGCCAACCCTAGACTCAATATCTTCCAATACCTTGGCCAAGTACTGACCAACGAATACAGAGATAATGGCTGGAGGAGCTTCATTGGCACCCAAACGGTGGTCATTACCTGCAGATGCAATAGAAGCGCGTAGAATATCTGAATAGTCATGAACCGCTTTGATGGTATTGACAAAGAAAGTCAAGAACATCAAGTTGGTTTTTGGAGTCTTTCCTGGAGCCAATAAATTCACACCAGTATCAGTAGCCAAACTCCAGTTATTGTGCTTACCACTACCGTTAATGCCAGCAAATGGTTTTTCATGCAACAATACACGCAAGTGGTGTCTTTTAGCAACACGGCTCATGATGTCCATCAACAAAATGTTGTGGTCAACAGCAATATTTACTTCTTCAAAAATAGGGGCACACTCAAACTGAGCAGGTGCAACCTCATTGTGACGAGTACGTAAAGGAATACCTAATTTGTATGCTTCAGTTTCGTAGTCACGCATAAATGCATAGACTCTTTCTGGAATAGAACCAAAGTAATGGTCTTCTAATTGTTGTCCTTTAGCAGGAGCTGCACCAAATACGGTACGACCAGCTTGAACCAAGTCAGGACGGGCATTTGCCAAACCTTCATCAATTACAAAATATTCTTGTTCCCAACCTAGGGTTGCAGTAATCTTAGTAACATTCTTGTCAAAATAGTTAGCTACTTCAACAGCAGATTTGTTCAAAGCTTCTAATGCTTTTAACAAAGGAGCTTTATAGTCCAATGATTCGCCAGTGTATGAAACAAAGATGGTAGGAATACAAAGTGTTTTACCATGTCCAATTTCAATGATAAATGCTGGAGATGATGGGTCCCAAGCAGTATAACCACGGGCTTCAAATGTAGCACGGATACCGCCGTTAGGGAAAGAAGAAGCATCTGGTTCTTGCTGAATCAATGCAGCGCCGTCAAATTCTTCAATTGCTGTTCCGTCACTTTTTAGGGTAAAAAAGCTATCGTGCTTTTCAGCAGTGGTACCAGTCAATGGTTGAAACCAGTGTGTAAAGTGAGTTACTCCTTTTGATTCAGCCCAAGCACGCATGCCATTAGCAATACTACCAGCTACACTACGATCAATTTTTTTGCCACCCTTGATACTTGTTACAAGGCTTTTGTAAGCTTCATCGCTCAAAAACTCTCTTGCGGTCTTGATAGTGAATACGTTTTCACCAAAAATTCCGGTGACTTTGGTACTACCGGCAGCATTAACTGCACCGGAATCAGCCGTCAGGCTCTCAATTGCTTGAAATCTAAGTGACATATTTTATTGATTTTGTGACACGAAAATACGTGAATCAATTAAAAAAATTGTCAGTTGATTTAAAAAAACACAAAAAAAGAAGCAATTTCTTGGAAAATCAATAGATATAAAAATTAGTAAATATAATCAATTGATACCCCTAAATTTTAGCAATTACTCTTATTATCTAATTGATTATTAGTATTTAAAACATATTAAAAGATATAATTAGAAATCATATCTTTTGAACCATAGTAATTATTTTAAATATAAATAAATTTAAATTTAAAAATTTTGAACGGCAGAAAATCTAAAATATTGTGGTTGTAACATTTTTTTGGTTGAATCGTATCAGATGAAACCATTAAAAGAAATCAAAATGACTAAAATCTTATTTGCCGCCTGTTTATTAATTGGAATCCAAGCAAATGCCCAGTGGGGATGGGAAAAAGTTGAAGGAAATGGCCAGTTAAAGAAAGAAACTAGAACTGCTGGAGCATTTACTAAAGTTGCTTCATCTGGATCATGGGACGTGATGATAGCCTATGGAGCAGAAAATAGTATTCAAGTGGAAGGAGATGAAAACCTACTTTCTTATATAGAAACCAAGGTAGAAGACGGAAAATTGAATATTCGCAATAAGAAAAACAGCAATATCCGTTCAAAAAACAAGATTGTGGTCTATGTGATTCTTCCAACCCTTACAGGCGTGTATCTATCTGGAAGTGGTGATATGATTGGGAAGGGCAATTTTAGTAATGATGGGAAATTGAGTTTGGCAGTTTCTGGTTCTGGTAATATTAAACTAGAGATGAACAATGCCAAATCGGTGGATTGCAGTATTGCAGGTAGTGGTAAAATTGAGGTTTCAGGCAAGGCCGAAACGCTTTTAACAAGCATTAGTGGCAGTGGCTCTGTAGATGCCTATAGCTTATATACCAATGAAGTAACTGCTAGAATAAGCGGAAGCGGTAATGCAAAGGTTTTTGCTAATAAAACCATTGATGCCAGTATTAGTGGCAGTGGCGATGTTCGTTATAAAGGAGCCCCTGAAAGCATCCAAAAAAAGACAGCTGGAAGTGGTAGGGTAGTAAAATCAGAATAAGTCTTGCCCCATTGCGGTACTTTCTTACCTTCGCGCAGTATGGAAATCACAGCTAAAACCGCCCAACAGCTTCGCATTACCGAAGCAGAATTTGAGTTGATAAAGGAAAAACTGGGTCGTACACCCAATTTCACTGAGCTCTGCGCTTTCAGTGGTATGTGGAGTGAACACTGCAGTTATAAGAATAGTATCAAATGGTTGAAAACCCTGCCACGTGATGGAGGAAGGATGCTAGTAGCAGCCGGTGAGGAGAATGCAGGGTTAATGGATATGGGAAATGGCTTTGGTGTTGTTTTCAAAATTGAAAGCCATAACCACCCCAGTGCTATTGAGCCTTTTCAAGGTGCTGCAACCGGCGTGGGTGGTATTCAGCGCGATATATTTACCATGGGTGCTAGGCCTATTGCCTCTTTAAATAGTTTGCGTTTTGGTAATATTGATGATCCAAAGACCAAACGTTTATTGGCAGGGGTAGTGCACGGAATTGGGCACTATGGTAACTGCTTTGGTGTACCAACCGTTGGTGGGGAAGTTTATTTTGAAGACTGTTATCATACCAATCCTTTGGTGAATGCCATGAGCGTAGGTATTATGCAGTCAAATAAAATGATTAGCGCAACAGCTGCCGGTATTGGTAACCCCGTTTATTTTGTGGGTTCTGCAACTGGTAAAGATGGTATTGGAGGTGCTAGTTTTGCATCTGCAGAAATTACCGCAGAGAGCACAGAAGAATTACCAGCAGTACAAGTGGGTGATCCTTTCCAAGAGAAAAAATTATTAGAAGCTTGTCTAGAAGTAATTGACACCAATGCAGTAATTGGTATGCAAGACATGGGTGCAGCTGGAATTATTTGTTCTACTGCAGAAATGAGTGCAAAAGGTGGTGTGGGTATGCGCATTGATTTGGACAAGGTTCCAACCCGTCAGCAAAATATGAAGGCTTGGGAATTGCTCTTAAGCGAGAGCCAGGAGCGTATGTTGATTGTGGTAGAGAAAGGTAAAGAAGAAGCTGTATTGGCTGTGTTTGATAAATGGGATCTGAGCTGCTCTAAAATTGGAGAAGTAACCGATGATGGTTTGTTGAAATTCTACATGCACGGAGTATTAGAAGCAGAGATTCCAGCTTATGAATTAGTCTTGGGTGGTGGCGCTCCTCAGTATACCAGAGAATACACAGAGCCCAAGTATTTTGAAAAAATCAAAGCATTTAAACAAGATAGCATTGCCGATGTTGATGACTTAAAAGCCATCGCGGAGCAATTAATACAAATTCCAAACATAGCTTCTAAACGTTGGGTATATACCCAATATGATAGCATGGTGGGTGCGGGTAATACTTCTACCAATGCTCCAAGTGATGCTTCCGTTGTTCTTGCAAAAGGTACAGGAAAAGCATTGGCCATTACGGTGGATTGTAATAGCAAATATGTATTTGCTGATCCTTATGTTGGAGGTATGATTGCTGTGGCAGAAGCTGCTAGGAATATTGTTTGTAGCGGAGGAGAGCCCATTGGTGTTACCAACTGTTTGAATTTTGGTAATCCTTATGACCCAGAAGTGTACTATCAGTTTGTAAAAGCTGTAACTGGTATGGGTGATGCTTGTAAAAAATTCAATACGCCGGTAACAGGTGGTAATGTAAGTTTCTACAATCAAAATCCAGATGGCCCAGTATATCCAACCCCAACCATTGGTATGGTGGGTATCTTAGATGATTTTAGTACAAGGATGACGCTGAATTTTAAAGAAGCTGGGGATCATATTTTCTTGGTTGGTCAACAACAAAATGACATTGCATCTTCTGAATACTTACACAAACTAAAAGCAGTAGAATTTTCACCAGCGCCACATTTTAATTTGGATGAAGAATATGCGGTGCAATCATTGGTTACAAACTTGATCAAAAATAAGTTGATTCAAAGTGCCCACGATATTAGTGAAGGAGGATTGGCTATTACCTTATTAGAAAGTGGTTTCTATTCCAACCTGGGATTTGAAGTAAATGCGGTAGAAGGCATGAGAAAAGACGCATTCTGGTTTGGTGAAGCACAGAGCAGGGTAGTGGTTTCAGTTAATGCTGCTAACCTAGCTGCTTTTAAACAAGCCGCCGAAGCTGCAGCTATTTCTATCACTGATTTGGGTCTGGTTAGTGCGGGGCAAATTAGCGTGAACGGAACTAACTGGGGTAGCATCACAGATTGGAAAAACAAATACGATACTGCTATTGAAAAACGCCTAAACTAATATGGAAGCATCAGCCAGCATTGTAGTAACAGGCGCTGCCGGATTTATTGGTAGTTGCATGGTGTCTTGGCTGAATGGTCAAGGGTTTAGAAACTTGATTTTGGTAGATGATTTTGGAGTAGAGGCAAAAAGACCCAATTGGGAAAAAACAGCCTATGCTCATTTGGTAGAAAGACAATCCTTTTTTGATTGGGTTGAAATGCATCAACCCAAAATTGACCTTGTCATACATTTAGGTGCCAGAACGGATACCACAGAATTTAAATATGCCATTCACGAGGAACTAAATCTTGTTTACTCTCAAGAGATTTGGCATTTATGCGTAAAGGATAACATACCATTGGTCTATGCTTCTTCTGCAGCCACTTATGGTGATGGCGCACTGGGTTATAAAGATGATCACAATATTGTAGACCAGTTGAAGCCACTAAATCCTTATGGGATTAGTAAGAATGAATTTGACAAATGGGCATTGTTACAAACAAGCGCTCCACCTTCTTGGGCTGGATTAAAATTCTTTAATGTTTATGGTCCTAATGAATACCATAAAGGAAGAATGGCCAGTGTGATTTGGCATTCTGTAAAACAGATTCGTGAGAACGGCCAGGTGAAATTGTTCAAAAGTCATCGTCCAGATTTTCAAGATGGGCAACAGCTGCGCGATTTTGTTTATGTAAAGGACTTGCTTGAAGTGATTGGTTGGATGTCTCATTTAATGGTGCACCAGCAATGGGGTGTTGCCAAGAGTGGTTTATACAATCTTGGAACCGGGATTGCCAGAAGTTTTGAAGACCTGGCCATTGCCAGCTTCAGGGGATTAGACTTGGAGCCCAATATTTTTTTTATTGACATGCCCCTTGACATCAGAGACAAATACCAGTATTTTACTGAGGCAGATATGCAGAAGCTGCGCGATGCTGGATATGAGAAACCATTTTATAGTTTAGAAGCTGGAGTGGATGATTATGTCAGAAATTATTTGAAAGAACTGAATTATTACTAAGTATAGATTATTACACATGAAACAACAAATTGCCATAATTGGAGGAGGGAACTTGGGTTCTGCTATTGCAGAGGGATTGATCAATAGTGGTTTTGTTTTGCCGCAACAATTAACGGTTACTAAACGCAATCTGGAAACCATTCAACACTTAGCAGAAAAGGGTGTGACAATTTCCAATGATAACTTGAGCGCCGTATCCAATGCCCAATGGATTATCCTAGCCATCAAACCTTTTCAGATTAAAGAAGTATTGCAACAAATACAACCGGTGCTGAACAAAGATCAGCATGCCATTGTAAGTGTGGTAACAGGGGTTTGGATTAAAGATATTCAAGAGATGATTGGTAATGCATTTCCTTTGTTTAGGGCCATGCCCAATACCGCTATTGCCATACAAGAAAGCATGACTTGTATTTGTGCAACCAATGCTAGCGAAGCGCAAAATGCATTTGTTAGTGAAGCATTTAACCAATTGGGTAAATCTGTGTTTATTGAAGAAAAACTCATGGATGCCGCAACAGTACTTGGTGCTTGTGGAACCGCCTATGCCATGCGTTATATTCGAGCAAATATTCAAGGTGGAATTGAGATTGGATTTAGCGCCAAAGTGGCTTCTTTAATTGCAGCACAAACCGTGAAAGGTGCAGCAGAATTGCTACTGCAAAAAAATACACATCCTGAACAAGAGATAGATAAAGTAACTACGCCTAAGGGCTGCACCATTGCCGGTTTAAATGAAATGGAACACCAAGGGTTTAGCTCATCGCTGATCAAGGGAATAGTAACTAGTTATAAGAAGATCTTGAGTGATATGTAAATTTTAGTGAAGAGGAAGAAAGTGAAGAGTGAAGAATGTTTAGGAAGAAACAAGAAGAAAATAAAAAGCCGGGCCGATATAATCGGTCCGGCTTTTCTATAAAATGCTTAATGAGATTAGTGCGCTTTCAAAAATGCGATCGCTTTAGCATGGGCGTCTTCTGTTGCTTCTTTATTGAAAGAAGGGTTAGAAGGATTGGCAAAACCATGACCTGCTTCGTATTTATTGGCAGTTAATTTTTTACCCAAACTAGCCATGTCTTGCTCAAATTTGTTAACTATTTCAGGTGATGGGCTACGGTCTTTGTTGCCAAAGAAGCCAATTACATCGCAGTTAAGACCTTTGAGTTTTTCTAGGTTATTTTCTGGTCTGCCATAATACATAACACAGCCAGCTGCTTGTTGGCCTGCTAGCAAAGCAGTTTGTAAACTCCACATACCTCCAAAGCACCAACCAATGGTATAGATTTTGGCTTTAGAACCAGCATATCCCAATGCTCCTTTGATAATGTTTTCTAATCTATCTGTTTTGGCAGCTTGTACCAGTTTCATAGCAGAATCTGGGGTGGCGGCTACTTTACCATCGTACATATCAAGGGCCAACACATTCACATCACCAAGTTCTTTATATAAGTTGTCAGATTCTCTTTTAATATAATCATTCAAACCCCACCATTCTTGAATTACAAATACCCATTTATCTGATTTTTTCTTTGCTTTTATTTCATAACCCATGGCGGTTGAACCATCGGCAGCTTTGAATGTGACTGATTTACCAATGGCGTCTTCCAATTGAAAGGGAAGGGGCTTGGGGTGCATATTGGCAAATGCCATGGTATTGGCTTCTTCTCTGTATTGGTCCCTGATATCAGCATTATAACAGCTGACATAACATTCAGGACTTAAGATCTGAGGTTCAGGCGCTTTGTGACGATAACCCAGAAAGGCAGCGGTAGACAATGCAGCCAAGGTTAAAAAAAGGATTTTTTTCATAATGTGATTTTTTACGGGAAAGATTTGCACTTCAAATTAACACTTCTGCTCAGGGGATGGTTGTTTTGCCTCAGGTATTTTTTTTCAACGGTTTTTTTGGCTTAGTTTTGTATGACCGCTGAGAATTTTAGTCAACATTATTTCCCTAGGTCAATTTACTGAACAATTCATTTGGCAACTGCAGGAGGCCCTGTAAGTACTATTTTGTTTTTTCAAAATGGGCTCGGTAGAGTCAAGAAAGTGAGGCGGGCCATTAGATATGGCATTCATCAAAAAATAGAACCGGTGCCTAGGCACTATAAAGCATAATAACCGTCATATGGCTAAGTACATTTTTGTTACTGGTGGCGTAACCAGTAGTTTGGGTAAAGGAATTATAGCAGCTTCGCTAGCAAAATTGCTACAAGCGCGTGGTTTAAAAGTAACCATCCAGAAATTTGACCCCTATATCAACGTAGATCCTGGAACCCTAAACCCCTATGAACATGGGGAATGTTATGTAACAGAAGACGGTGCTGAAACTGACTTGGATCTTGGCCACTATGAGCGCTTTCTGAGTACTTATACGTCTCAAGCCAATAACGTGACTACTGGTAGAATCTACCAAACCGTGATCAATAAAGAACGCGCTGGAGATTTTCTTGGAAAAACCGTACAGGTTGTACCGCATATTACCGATGAAATCAAACGCAGAATGTTGTTATTGGGTGAGGGAGATACTTATGATATAGTGATCACAGAAATAGGTGGAACCGTGGGCGATATTGAAAGTCTACCCTTTATTGAAGCCGTTAGACAATTGCAATGGGAATTGCCAGATGAAGACTTGATGGTAGTGCATTTAACCTTGATTCCTTATTTAAAAGCAGCCAAGGAACTCAAAACCAAACCTACACAGCATAGTGTAAAAATGCTTAGTGAAACTGGGGTGCATCCTGATATCTTGGTTTGCCGCACCGAGCATCCTTTGAACAATGACCTAAAACGCAAAATTGCCCTATTCTGTAATGTAAAAACAGAAGCGGTAATTGAAGCCATGGACGCACCCACTATTTATGAAGTGCCCTTGCTCATGTTGCGCCAAAAGTTAGACCTGATCTGTTTGAAAAAATTGAATATTACCAAATTTGAAGAACCCAATTTGGATAAATGGAAGGGCTTCTTGGATAAATTAAAATATCCCAAAAGCAAAGTGACAGTAGGTTTGATTGGAAAATACATTGAATTACAAGATGCCTATAAATCAATTCTGGAAAGCTTTGTACACGCGGGTGCCATTAATGATGTACAGGTAGAAGTAGTGAATGTACACAGCGAATATATTACCCAACAAAATGTTACTGAAAAACTAGCAGGTTTGGATGGATTATTGGTTGCTCCTGGGTTTGGATTAAGGGGTATTGAGGGTAAGATTGTTGCAGTGCAGTACGCGCGCGAAAAAGGTCTTCCATTTTTTGGTATCTGTTTGGGTATGCAAATGGCGGTAATTGAATACGCTAGAAATATACTAGGATTAAAAGACGCGCATAGCACTGAGATGGATGCCAATAGCACCCACCAAGTGATCAATATGATGGAAGAGCAGAAAAAGATTACCATGATGGGTGGTACCATGCGTTTGGGTTCTTATCCATGTCATATTACTGAAGGCAGTTTGGCACATCAAGTATATGGCACAACGGAGATTACAGAAAGGCATAGACACCGTTATGAATTTAACAGTGAATACTTGCAACAATTCACAGACGCTGGTATGGTTGCTAGCGGAACCAATCCTCAAACCGGATTGGTAGAAATTGTAGAGATTCCTACGCACCCATTCTTTATTGGGGTACAATACCATCCAGAATTAAAGAGCTCTGTAGAAAATCCTGCTCCTTTATTTGTGGGCTTTATTGGAGCAGCCAAGAAGTACAATGAATTAAGCAATAACGGTGATAAGAAAAAATCCGCTGTAGCTTAAAGAGTACTAAAATATTTTTATTATAAGCATCCCGGTTTTGCCGGGATGTTTTCGTTTAAAGCTGTTTTTTAGGTTAACTTAACTAATAATTAAGTTTGTATTTTTATTGTCCAAATTCCAGTTCCATGAAATATGCTAAGCAAATAACGGTTATCCTATTCTTGTCATTCATTTTCCTGCATTTGACGGCTCAGCCACCACAGGGTATTAAATGGACACCCAAGGGTAGCGGTTATTATGCCATAGATGCGGGTGAAATTTTTTATACTGATTTAAGTAGTAGTAAGAAAACAAAAGTCATCACCAAAAAACAGTTAACACCCCAAGGGGCGGAAAAACCCATTAGTCCAAGAAACTTTTTCTTTTCAGCGGATGAAAACAAATTGTTGATCTATACCAATAGCAAAAAAGTTTGGCGCTATGATACTAGAGGTGATTATTGGGTATTGGATCTAAATACCAATCAGATCAAACAATTGGGCAAGGGAAAGCCTGCTTCTTCCTTAATGTTTGCCAAGTTCTCACCAGATAGTCGCAAAGTAGCTTATGTAAGTGAATACAATATTTATGCAGAAGATCTCGCTACTGGAAAAATAGAAACATTGACCAAGGGTGGTAATCGCAAAAGAATCAATGGAACTTTTGACTGGGCCTATGAAGAAGAGTTTTTCTGTAGAGATGGATTTAGGTGGAGCCCCGATAGCAAACAAATTGCTTATTGGCAAATGGATGCCAAGATTACCAGAGATTATTTAATGGTGAACAATACGGATTCCATTTATCCTTTCCCCATTCCAGTTGAATATCCTGTTGCAGGAACAGCTCCATCTCCTTTTAAAATTGGCGTAGTGAGTTTGGGTAATCCTAATACCAAGTGGATGAGTATCCCAACAGATACTGTGTTACAATCTTATGTTCCTAGAATGGAATGGGCCGCCAATAGCAGTCAATTGATTGTACAGCATTTGAATAGGAAACAAAATGAAACTGCTATTTTGCTTTGCGATGTTAAAACAGGAAAATCAACTTCTATTTATCAAGAAGAAGACGAAGCTTGGATAGATATCTTGCCTCTATGGGATGAGAAATATAGTTATGGTGGTTGGGACTGGTTAGACAATGGAAATGAGTTTATTTGGGCCAGTGAAAAAGACGGTTGGAGACATTTGTATCGCATTAGCCGAAATGGTAAATCAGTAACGCGCATCACCAATGGCAAGTATGACGTAATGCAGATTTCTTGTATTGATGAAAGAGGCGGTTATCTCTATTTTGAAGCATCTCCTGAAAATGCAACACAACGTTATTTGTATAGAACCAAATTAGATGGCTCAGGATCTGCACAAAGAATTACACCTGACAATCAACCCGGAACCCATAATTATGAAATTGCCCCTGGAGCAATTTATGCCAGACACCAATTCTCTAATTATTACACACCCAATACCACAGAATGGGTTAAGCTACCTGGGCATGTTGGAACTGATGGAGATAAAGTAAATGAAGCCATTAGTCAACAAGATAAAACCAAATCAAGTTTGGAGTTCTTTACTGTTACTACGGCTGATAGCGTGACCATGGATGCATGGATTGTAAAGCCCACCAATTTTGATCCCAAGAAAAAATACCCTGTGTTATTTTATGTGTACACGGAGCCCTGGGGTCAAAATGTAAAAGACGAATACGGTGTTGGTTATAATTATCTCTATCGTGGAGACCTATCTGCAGATGGTTATATTTATATCTCTATTGACAATCGCGGAACGCCTGTTCCAAAAGGAAGGGCATGGCGCAAATCTATCTATCAAAAAATTGGACAAGTAAATATTCGAGACCAAGCCATGGCTGCCAAGGAAATCATGAAATGGTCTTTTGTAGATTCCACAAGAATTGCGGTTTGGGGTTGGAGTGGGGGCGGTACAGCTACCCAAAACTTATTATTCCAATATCCAGATATTTATAAAACAGGCATCGCGGTAGCTGGAGTTGCCAACCAGTTTTCTTATGACAATTTATATCAGGAACGCTATATGGGATTGCCCCAGGAAGACAAGAGCGGATTTATCAAAGGAAGCCCTATTACACACGCTAAGAATTTAAAAGGAAACTTATTATTGATTCACGGTACAGGTGATGACAATGTGCATTATTCCAATATGGAAATGCTGGTGAATGAGCTTATTCGTAACGGAAAGCAATTTCAAATGATGAGTTATCCCAACAGATCACATAGTATCTCTGAAGGTCCTGGAACATTTAATCACCTCTCTCAATTATATACAGATTTTCTAAAAAGAAACTGCCTAGGAGGAGCCAAATAATATGAAACAAAATAAATTATTGGTCTACAGTTATGCTGTAACAACGCTAACTTCTTTTGTTGGTGCCTATATCAAAATCATGCATTTGCCAGGCGCTGAATTACTTTTAGCAATTGCATTTTTCTTTTTAGTCATTTTTATTATTACTGGATTCAAAGAAATTTGGTATTCAAATAGGATTCCAGAATCAGAAAAAACCATGTGGTTAATTGGGTTCTTTTTTATGTCTTGGATAACTGGCTTAATCTATTTCTGGATTGGTAGAAAAAGAGTTATTGTATAGTAAGCAGACCTAATCTATTTCTTGGTTGATGGTTTCATTTTCTTTGTCTGTTGCCAATTGATACCTTTTTTGCAAGGCATTAATTTCAAAAGCTTCTTGCAACTTAGCGTGTTCTTCATAAGTACCAGAGGGTAAAAGCGTTTTAGCAATCACTGGCATTAATTCTATGAGTATGAGAATGGCTACCAATAAATAGTATCTAAAAGCTACAGCAGTATTGTTGTTGATTAAATGATTGAGCGCCTCTATGCGTGTGATAAATCCATCATTGAGTAATGTTTCAAATGCGGCTTGCTCTTTTAAAATGTTTTGGTCTATCTGTTTGAGACTGCTATCCGTTTCATTGAGTTTTGGTCTAAGACCTGATTCCAATTGTGTATAATCCGCTTGCAATCTCAAATAAGCTTGTTGCTTTGCTTGCGCGATATCTTTTAAGCCAATTTTTTTGCTACCACCTGTTCCATCTGTTTCTGCAATAAAACTTTCTCTTGCTCTTGATACTTCTTTGTCTTTATCAAGTAGTTGTTGTTGTAGCCGATTTCTTTGTTCTAAAAGAGGCGCTTTCAAAGAAAGATAAACACTGTCTTGTGATTGGAGTTTGCTTCTTTTTTTCTGTTCATTGTCCAAAGAAATTTGAACATGAATTTCTTTGTCAAACAAATAGAGTAGGGCTGGTTGGGCCATAAATAGACCAATGGTCAGGGCTAGTAAAACTCTAAATCCAATAGGAACAAGTTTGAGTTTATTGGTTCTTGTAATTCCCTTGATCAAGGCCCTATCTATACCCAAAATAATTCCACCCATAAAAATGCCTAAACCAATCGAGGCCCAAATATTATTTACTACGGTAGAAAAGAAATAAGTCCAAGCCAATGTGGCAAATAACCAGGTTCCTAGAACCGTCATTCCCGTGATGGCATAGCGGTTCCTATCAACAACCGCATTTTCTAATAACTCTCCCTCTGCGGTAGATAGCCACCAAAGGAATCGGGTACTTGTACCAATAGTTGGGGTTTGTTCCATAGGAAGCCCACTTGCATTTGCTTGCATAGTCAAAATTGAATATATGAAAGTGGAAGTTGGGAATGCCCTTGTAAAGATGCTTGGTTGAAGCGGTGAGGGTAAAGAAACGATGAATTTCCCATACAAAGGCTGCAAATGCCTGTTTTAAAGCTATTTTAACGCTTGGATAATTTTAAAATTCCCAATTCCCAATCTAAACTGCAAATACTACCTTTGCCGCTCAATAAAATTTGATATGAAGACGGACAAGAATTCGGTAATTGGGTTTGTGCTGCTGGGTATTTTGTTTTTCCTTTATTTCTGGTACACCAATAAGCAGCAAACTGCCTTGGTAGAAATGAAGAAAAAGCAGGAAGATTCATTGGCCATTGTGGCTGCCAGTAGGGTAAAAATACAAGATACAGTTACAGCCAAAATAGACAGTATTAAAAGGGATTCCGCCTACCGTGTAACGGCAGCTGGAAACTTTACTACTGCCGCAACAGGATCAGAAACGTTAACCAGTATTGAAAACAATCTGATGAAGGTAACTTTCACCAACAAAGGTGGAAGGGTACAGTCTGTATTGCTCAAAAAATATCTATCACACGATAGTTTGCCCGTAGTGCTTTCTGGTACCAAGGATCAATTGAGCTATGCCGTAAACACGGGTGCTAATAAAGCTTCTCAAACAGGTGATTTGTTTTTCAATACAGGAGCTATTACCAAACAAGCCGATGGTAGCCAACAGATTAGCTTTACCATGCAATCCCAAACAGGTGAAAGTATTGTGCACAGCTATACCATTAAGCCGGATGCTTATATGATTGATTGGAACCTTGGATTAACAGGGGCTGATAAATTATTGAGTCAGGGGCAATTGAATATGCAATGGCATTCGGTTACCGAACAACTTGAGCGTACTGCTGCTTATGAGCGTCAGATGTCTAATATCTGTTTCTCTGAAGGCAATGACTTTGATTATATCTCAAGTAAAACCGAACATCAGTTTGAAAAGCCAGTACAATGGTTGAGTGTGGTACAGCAATTCTTTAATACCACTATCATTGCAAAGAATGGTTTTAGTGGTGGATCTGTTAACTGGGCAAGGAAAACCGACTCTTCTACAGAGTTGGCTACCATTGATGCTAGCTTACAAATGAAATTGCCTGTTGCTGCTACTGTAGCTGTTCCCTTGCAACTCTATTATGGTCCAAGCGATTTCAATATCCTGAAAAAGCAAGCGCCAGACATGGACAAGATTGTGAACTTAGGAAGAGACATGTATTCCTTTGTTAGACCTATCAACAAATACATTATCATGAATGTATTTGACTTCTTTGCTGGATTTGTAATGAATTATGGATGGGTTGTATTGTTATTAACCTTGTTCATTCGTTTGGTAACTGCCCCTTTAACTTATAGTAGTTATTTGAGTGGTGCCAAAATGAAAGTATTAAAACCAGAATTGGATACCCTGAAAAAGAAATTTGGGGATGACCAACAAGGTTTTGCCATGGAACAAATGAAACTCTTCCGTGAAGCAGGTGTAAATCCACTAGGTGGTTGTATTCCAGCCCTATTGCAGATTCCTATCTTCTTTGCCTTGTATAGTTTCTTTAATAGTAATATCGCGCTACGTGGACAAGCATTTCTTTGGAGTAAGGATCTGTCTTCTTATGACGTAATTGCTCGTTTGCCTTTTGAAATACCTTTAGGATTTGGAGACCATATTAGCTTGTTCACTATTACAGCAGTGATCACCAGCTTTTTGATTTCTATTTATAATATGAGCATGACCCCAACTCAGGATAATCCTGCATTGAAGTATATGCCATATATCTTCCCTTTCATGCTCTTGTTTATCTTTAACAAATTGCCATCGGCCCTAACTTGGTACTATACCGTATCCAACTTAATTACATTGGCCTTGCAATTTGTGATTCAGAATTATATCATTGATCATGACAAGATTCTGGCAAAGATTGAGATTAAGCGTAAAGCTCCTAAGACCAAAAGTAAATGGCAGGAGAAATACGAACAAATGATGGAGAGTCAGAAAAAAGTGCAGGATTTAAAAGAAAGAACACAAAAGAAAAAATAAAGAAAAGGACCTCGATGTTTAATCGGGGTCTTTTTTTATGTGTGAATAGCTAGTGTAAGCTTTAACGTTTGGATGTCTAGTTATTTTGTAACATTGAACTGATTTAAAGGCTCAATCATGAAAACAATTTTTGCCATATTGGTTCTGGGTTTAGTAACACCAGCATTGGCACAACAAAGAGTGGTGGCGGAATGTACCGTTATGTTTAAAATTACTTTAGACGATGGTATAGTTGATAAAGACGTTTCCAATAGTATTAGTAAAAGTGCTAAAACAGTATATATAAAAGGAAATGATAGTAGGGTAGACTTGGTTAGTCCTGCCATACAACAATCAGTCATCTATGATAAAACACAGAATACTGCAGTAGTATTAAGAGAGTTTGGTACTAATAAATTTATGAATCGTTTGAACAAAGAGCAATGGGTTACTGCTAATAAGCAATACCAAGGAATGGCAATTAGTTTGGTCAATGAAACAAAGACCATACTTGGGTATGAGTGTAAGAAAGCAATGATTACATTGAAAGATGGAACTGTGTTTAGTTTGTATTATGCAACTGCTATTATTCCTTCTGTAAAAGAATTTGAATACCAATTTAAAGACGTGCCAGGTTTTGTATTAGAATACCAGATCAAAGAATCCGGTGACAATACGCTCGTTAATTATCGGGCAGAAAAAATTAGTTTGAGCCCGGTATTGGCTTCCAAGTTTGACATTCCAACCAGCGGATATAGAATAATG
>Ga0209480_10001420_pt1 | contig 17585 bp, 13 predicted proteins | sample JI61114C2DNA_FD_187501 | JGI IMG/M metagenome (GOLD analysis project Ga0209480, IMG submission 187501) | Wastewater effluent complex algal communities from Wisconsin, to seasonally profile nutrient transformation and Carbon sequestration -... | ecosystem: Engineered > WWTP > Effluent > Algae... | reverse complement strand
TCTTTTGTCAAGAGAATATCACCTTTTTTAACATCACATCTTTTGTAAATGCTGGTGTGATCCTCGTATGATATATATTGAGCATTCGACAATTCCATATATCCATCTTTAACATTCTTTGAGGTGATATATAGGAATTCACCATGATCAAATGATTTTGGTGAAAAGTGTGTGCCATCCGTGATCTTTTCCGCTACTTCTCCCAATTTCTTCTTTTCCCATTCCCCTTCAAATTCCGGAAAACGCAATTCTGGTACATTCTTTTGGTTCTCCATTACTTTAAGTGGTTGAGTAGTTTTATTGAAGTGGCTTCTATATTGGTAGAATTTGCAATGTGCAAAATTTGCACATTGCTTTTCTCATCCAGTTCATTCTCTTCAAATACATTGCCGATGTGTTTGGTAATAACGGTTCTATCTTTCCCAAACAGTTCCGCCATCTGAGCCTGAGTAAGCCAAACTGTTTCATTTTCTAAACGAGTTTCTATTTTTGTTTTCCCGTCTTCGGTTTGGTAAATGATTATGTTGCTTTCTTCCATTTGAATTATTTTTTCTTCAAATCATTTAGTTGATTTAATGAAGATGATGGTTCCTAATTTTTAAAAAGGTGTTGAAATATTTAATTCCTTACAAAATTGTTCAATGGTCGCATCCGTACTTTTTATGTCATTTTCCAACGATTTTAATTCGTTTGCAATGGCATCAATGTCTATACTTTCCTCCGCTTCAAATGTATCTACATACCTTGGTATATTTAGGTTGTAGTCGTTTTTGGCGATTTCTTCCAGCGATGCTTTTTTGCTGAATTTTGCTGTTTCTGTCCTCGATCGATAGGTCTCAATGATAAGGTCAATGTCTTTGGTTCTGAGTACATTTTGAGTTTTCACCTTCTCATAATGATCACTGCCACTGGCATCAATAAATAAAATGTCTTCGGGATTTTCCCTGCATTTTTTAAAAACCAGGATACAGGTCGGAATACTCGTCCCATAAAATATATTGGCAGGCAATCCGATGACGGCATCCAAAAAGTTCTTGTTTTCTATCAAATACCTGCGGATGTGTTGCTCAGCACCACCCCTGAACAATGCACCATGCGGCAATACAAGCGCCATCGTGCCATTGTCAGCCAGGTGGTAGATCATGTGTTGCACAAAGGCAAAGTCAGCCTTACTTCCCGGTGCCAGCCTTCCGTACTGACTAAACCGGTCATCACTGGTAAAAACAAAGGATTGGCACTCCACTGCGCCGAAAATGGCGGATTAGCCACAATGGCTTCAAATTGTTGGTCTATATGCTGTGGATGTTCGAGGGTATCGTCCTGTTTTATATCAAAACTGCGGTAATGCACGCCATGCAATATCATATTCATGCGCGCAAGGTTGTACGTCGTGCGGTTCATCTCCTGTCCGTAGAAGTTACCCACATCCTGCACCTCCCTGGCTACACGCAGCAACAAGGAACCTGAGCCACACGTAGGGTCATAAACAGATTTCAGTTTTTTCTTTCCTGTGGTTACGATCTTAGCCAATATCTTGGACACTTCCTGTGGCGTATAAAACTCGCCCGCCTTTTTACCGGCCCCACTGGCAAACTGTCCGATCAGATATTCGTATGCATCGCCCAATATGTCGTTTTCCTGTTGAGACGTATGGTCATTCTCTTCCAGTTTGAAATCAATTTTGTCAAGGTGAGTCAGCACTTTTGAGATGATGACATTCCGTGCTTCGGGTGTTTTCCCGAGTTTGGAACTGTTCAGGTCCATGTCTTCAAAGAGATTGTCAAAATCTTCCTCGCTATCGGTGCCCATCGTGCTCAACTGAATATTGATGAGGATCTTCTGCAAGTCCTCCAATATGAAATTAGTCTTGCTTGCGTCAAATTTGTCCACATCATCCTCATTGTCTCCCTGCCCACGTTTCGCCACTTCCGCAAACAATTCTTCCGGCTTCAAGAAGTAACCCAGTTTGTCCAATGCCTCCTCCTTTATCGCTTCTATAAACTCCGCTCCATCTTTCGTCTTCGGCGTTATATCCCTAAACCTAATATTGTCCTGTTTCAATATCTCATTGGCGAAGAGGTCCATCTTCTCACTCAGATATTTATAAAATATAAATCCCAGGATATAATCCCGGAATTCGTCTGCATTCATCTTACCACGCAGCGTATTGGCGATGTTCCAGAGTTGTTGTTCCAATACTTTTTTAAAGTCTTCAGACATAAGGAGGTTGTTGGTTTAGGGGGGTGAAGGTACGGAATGGGAATTGGATGGTGGGAAAATTTGGGGGTCTAAGCAAAAAAGGTTAATGGTGCAGGGTTATGTATTAATGCTTGGGTATTATTATCAGATATCTGCCCTACTTGTGAGTAGCTCATTAAGCAACCATGCATCCTAAGTTCTACATAATAATGAATGTAAAATAAAATGTACTTGGCTTGAATCTTCTTAGTGAGAACGCAAATCCAACATGTATAATCTAATTGCTTTTTTGTTTTTATCAACTATAGTATGTGTGCAATAAATTTCGCTGGTTGGAGGCTTTTGAGAATCGAAACAGAGGCAAGTATCAAATAAACCTAAGGCCAAGCGCCTAAGCTCATCGGATACTTCAGCAGCATAAACCTGTGTAGGATTCGGACCAGTTGGATCATAGCGATTGCCCGGTAGCCCGAAATCATGATTAACCCAAAATTACCCGAATATGTGGCCTGAACTCGATTAGATCTTTGTTTTTTGCTGATTTTTTGTACTTTTTTAGTGACTTGCCCACTTTTTTGGAGTCAACTTATTTTAGGTCTAAGAACACTTTCACGAGGGCGGAAAAGATGAGTAAGAGGAATGGTTAGATTGTTCCGATTGTTTACAATCCAGAGGTTTCGAAATCCTTCAAGGTTATGGGTTAAGCTAAATGGAGAAGAACTGCACCCGGCTAATTGCTCCATTCTTTTCCATATCCACCTGCGAATAACCCGGGTTAATGGTTAGACCTCCTCCTTGTTTTTCACTGTCCGTAACCTTCCGGGCAAAAAAACCTCCCCTTGGACCTGCACTTGTTGTATTTATATATAATGGATATTTATAAGGAAATGTTTTCAGTCCGATACTACGGCCTTGGTTAGCTGGAGACTGGATTGGTGGAAGCAGGCTTTTTACAAGCATCTTTCCAACAAGAGTAGGCGCAATTTTCTCCTTGTCTGTAGTTATATGCACAACATACAGCCCATCACGATGGATATGACCGGAAAAAATAGCACGAACACCGGATTTTGAGTCTGTCATTTTTTTAATAAACCAATCTCTGTCCTTACTAAATGAGTTATAGTCCGCTACAGCACCATATCCATATTCATTTGGAAGAACTGCAAATATGGGATGGCCATTCCACTTCTCTATTTTACCATCTGGCATGCGTGTAGCATAATGTTTTGTGCCACGTGCTTTTTCATTTGGACCATAAATCTTTTTCCCTTTCATAAGATCTAAGTCAGACCAGTCTGGATAAGGTGATATAGCTGGTGCATGGATTCCGATGAACTTAGAATTTCCTTTTTTCGCTAAAAAACCCTCTATCAAATTCTTCTGAATTGATGTTAGACAATTTCTTGCTTTTGGCCCCGGCATAGTAGCTTTTTCTGCTTCCCATGGCATGAAAGGCCACTCTTTGCCATTTTCCATTAATGGAAAAAATAAGTCCTCGTCTTCAGCCCAATCAAGCATCAACACGTTTTGACCGCCAGGTAATGGAAATGAATAATCCAGAAATGGGTTGATTGTCATGAGATACCAACCAACAGATTCAACCGTTGTTTCGACAGGAAGATGTGGTTCATCAAGGGTCTTTCTTTGTGCAATGAGTTTTCCTACCGTTTTTAAAAGAGAACCGTCATCCCAAAATTTCTTTATGAAATCATTGTCAGATGCTAAATGGTAAGTGAATTTTCGATCATAACCATAACCATGAGCAGCTTTCAAAAGACGTTTAGTTTCCTTTTCTTTACCTTTCGGTGTATCTTTATCTAACTCAACATGATTATGAAAAAAAGCCGTGGGTGATGGTGAACCTGCAATAGCAAATGGAGGATAGGGATTAAGACGCCAATCGTGATTTCCAAGAATTGTATAAGTAGGCTTTTGATATGAATCTCCGGAGGCCAGCAGATAATAAAAAAGAAACCAATTACGGTCGCCATGGTAAAGCCCGTCTTCTCCCAATCTGTTACTTGCAGTTAAACCCCAATGCCCCCTTCCATAATCGATTAAATCTCCTGTCAACAGCAATATATCAGAGTCTTTCTTTGCATTACCATAAGCCTTGATAAAGCTTTTATTCCAATTGTTGAATTGCGTTTTCTTATTTTCCTTTTTAAGGTTTTCTTCATAAACATTAGCCCTCACGCTAACATGGGTATCCGTAATGTGCCCGATTTTAAAGCCACTATTATTCGAATGTTTCACAAAAAGCGGGTGCAGTACTTCAGTACGGTTCCGTCGCATCTGTAACTCAGTCCGGTATGGTTTGTGAAGGCTGCCATATTCGTATTCATATTCGCCCATCAGAAATTTAGATTGTGTATCCTAAAGCTCTGTATTTTGACGTTTTGGTAAAGCATACTGATCGAGCAGTAGTTTTATTTCTGCTGAAGGTGCATTCTCTTTCAAGTTTTCACTATTCCAAAAAAGATTATACTGTCCTTCCTTAAGCTGAGCCGATACCTTTTCAAAAACCCTAATCTCGTGCAAGTACTGCAACCCATTTTTACTGTAGAAATTTTTTACATAGTTCGCTAACTTTACAGCAATTCCATTTTCACCCTCACGGTCGCCACCAAACGAAATACCGGTGCCATGTAAATCTTTCCAACCAGGAATTGTAAGCTTTGGTCCCGGCAACTCATTTCGCACTTGAATATCAGACGCTGCAAAGGAACCTGTTTGCCCTGCCGGAATATGCCTGCGGCTGCGTTCTTCCCACGGCACATAACGTAGATACTTAGCAGCATCTTCTTTTGACAAATATTTTTGGTTAGATAACAGGAGTACACAAATACATTTACAGGCATCGCCATCTAGCATGGGACTTGATGAAGAACTTGAGTTGGGGCTTATTACTGATGGGAATCCTAAGGCTGGCCATAATATTCTTGCTTGGATTTTCAGATTACTTATTTCCGATTCTTCCCCAATCTCAAGGGACACTGGAATAGTTGTTTTGTTATCTCCTTTGGAATTGAGATGCTCGATTTCATGGTATAGATTATCTCTCTGCATAATTTACCGCTTTACACAAATGAATTATTTTCCTGATTGTTTCCAAACTCCTTGTTTCTTTCACTTACTTTTCCCCTTTTTGCTATTTGTATGTTCGTAAACCCCGGATTAAGTGTAGAAACATTCGCGGCGTTTGGAGGGCTCCCTTGAATGTCTTTTTTGAGCAGGTTTATCCTGCCTATAATCACTGTAGATACAATGTTGCTTTTAACTTTAATAGGTAACATATAGTCTTTTAAACCCCAAAACGCGCCCAATATTTTTCTTCCAAAATGTGTAAAATATCTTGTCCTGAATTCACCTGAATTAAATATTTCATCCTGATAACCTAAATTCATAATTGCTTTCTCATCTTTCAAAAGCGGAGAGCCTTTTCCTACATGGGCAGGACTGAATTTCATTTCAATCCATTTCGTATCATATTCATCCATCAGGCCCCACACATGTCCTAATTCATGTACCAAAACATTTCTTGACGAGCCTATGAAAACATTCAGATTCCTCATAACAATTTCCCGGTCTTTGCCATTAAACCAAGAAGACCACGTGCCATTGGGATGCACATCTGTTTTTTTATTGGCATATTTAGTATTCTTTACTAGGCGGAGTTTGAATCTAATTTTAATTTTAGTATTGTAATTACCATTAACATCCTTTAATTGAAGCTCTGCTGCATTGTCCCACACATCTATCGCTTGTAATAAATTATTTTCAAAAAGTCTTTTTTCTGCATTACTAAAGTTTTTTCGATATGAAAAATATGTACTAAAGGTTACCGTCGCCTCGTTCAATCCACCATCATAGGAGAAATCGAAATTACCACCATAGTAAGGAGCATTTAAATCAGTGTTATAAACATTGATGTTTGATGGTTGTATTTCATAAGAAACTATTCCATTTTCCTTTTTTGAAAAAAGATTTTCAATCTCTTTGTTCAGAATATCTCTTTGCACATTTTACCGATTTATAAAATAAATTAATTAAATATATTATTAATCAAACTTTGAGGAGGTTAAATTCTCTGCCTAAAAAATTTCTTTCCTTTAGACTGATTTTTTAATCAATCTTTAATAGAACCCACCGCTTTCTTATACCCTTCCACCCATGGCTCTATATTATTAATCCATAAATTTAGCGGATCATCAATAATACTACTTGGATTAAATAATGAAGTGTCCACCAATTCAAAATCTGTTAATAGGCGGTAACCGTATGAAGCACAATTATCATATATTATAAACCGATTGTTGTCTGTATTTACGGCAGGCTTACCCATTACAAGTATATCATACGCTGCTGGGATAAAATCTTGAGGTTTGTCAAATTGTGGAGAGATGCCTATTTCGCCTTTTAGCAAACGTATTAAGCATATAGTTGCATATACTGTTGCAATGCCTAGGAAAGTGTTTATGGTATTTCGTCCGTAATAAAAAGGTTGAAATTGACTCTTAAGATTTTCAAGAGAATCTTTAATTGTGGTTAAAGTAGCCACGGAAGACCTTGTTGGGTGAGGGTTGGATGCTAAATTTATCGCATTATCTAATCTCCTGTAAGCATAATGCTCCAAAGCCTGTTTTAAAATCCCATCAAAAGTTTTCATGAAACTTTCATTTCGTGTGGTAGCCATGCCATAATTATTATCAATAGATAGCCCCAGCGACTTTTCATAAAGCGTAACCCTGTCCCTTAAATTAGAGGAAATTCCCATTCGATACATGGTAGATACATGCTCTAATAGGACTGCATAGTCTTTTTTTATTTTAATAGTATATTTTCCTTTGTAGTTGTAATCATCTAGTAATGCACCCAAAATTTTAAATATGCCCATTTTTTCATAATAGTATAACCAGATGACTGAACCCATGCCTAGTTGGTTTGTAAGCTGCAGTTTAGTACTAATTATTTTGTTATCAAATGGTCTTATTCGGTTATAATTTAATTGTGGGTAACATGGGCTATTATTTAAATTATTTTCTTCCTTCAATTCTTGACAATAAGTGTTATTATTCATCTCTTTATCATCATTTGAATATCCATTAAATGCCAAACATAAATTAGGGTTGTAAAATTTAAAATTTGAATCCTTAAATTGATCTTTATCTTTTGAGTGAACAATACCCAACATATAATTGTAATAATCTATAAGGAAAAAGGGCATATCAGACCATTTGAATTGAGAAGTCTCATGGATTTTAAATAATGAATCAGTTGGCATATATCTTAATTTTTAATTGTGATTATAATTATTTTGTGTACTTAGGTTAATTAGCCATGAATTTAAAATTGCATTTAGTTTAGCAATCGGCATATTATTTTTGTCTCTTATAAGTCTAAATGCAGACAGTTGAACTCCAATTGATTGATTTAAAAGATGATCTTTGTTTTTGCATTTTAATAAATTACCTGGGCTAATACTTTCCATATCAAAAAAGGTGGCAATAGTTTTATTGCTTAATTTTTTAAACCGGGTAGTTATAGTTGCCCTTGCAATATTTGGTAATATTTTTTTTGCTTGTAGAATAATTTCTTTAGTTGCTTTATCTAAATATTCAACAGGATAAAAAGTCTCCCATTCTTCAGCCCACTCGTCCCAATCACCTCGACCCCATAAGAAACGACACCATTCTACAGAAATTAGAAATCTCAAATAAGGAGGAGGGTGTTGTTGATAAGGTGAAATACTCAATGCCATTGCTTGGGGAACTAATAATACATCTCTGATAGAGGATGTTTGCCCCATACCGGTATGCCCAAAAGCCCAAAAATCCGGAATGATTTCTTTTGACCAGTTAGCAAGCATGTTTTGAAGTAATTGATTTGCTCCAGCATTTTTTGCAGACAATGAAAAGACTTGCCGAAACGGTTCAACGAGATCGAGTTTATATAATGCCTGGTGACCCACCTCATGATAAATTGAAATTAAATTGTATTTTTCTGCCAGCCTGGAATATGGAATAGCGATAAAGGCGACAGGATTTACAGTTTTTGCAAGTGTTACACCTTCACGTAAAATACTTGCTCCAAAACCTCTATCACAATAAACAATTGGATTTTTTGTAACAGATGTAAGATATTCATGTTTTAATCCATCTGCTGCAATTTCATCGCAACCTCTAAGCAAAGGACCTAAAACAGGACTTAATCTTTGTGTAAGAATATCCATGTAGGTATCATAGAAGTTATATGCCTGTGATAGTTGTAATTCAATTTCACCCAGTACATTTATTAACTTACTTTTTTGCCTTTCATCGTCTGCATAAATCAAATAACTATCTGTACAGGTGTCTAATTGACGAGAAATTTTATTTGCAACAGTATTTAATTGATTATTAATAGGAAACCATTGGGCAGGCTTTATATTTAAATAAACTTTTGTAGATACAACTTTATTCAACCCTGTTAACAACTCAGTCCTAGCTTTCAAAGATTCTATCTTAGAAAGTAAAAAAGAGTTAGGCTTATATAAAGCAGCATCAAGCATTACTTTTTATTTTAATTCCCAAATGATAATCCTGTTATTTTTGACAACTACGATAGAAGAAGGCTTTATAGGGATCACTTTTTGTCTTCTATTGATAGAAATTTTTAATGGGAAAATTGCAACTCTGGAATTAGGTTGAAGATTAATTATTCTTTTTGTCCTATTTGAGTATTGTGTACTTTTTCTATTGTCAATTACTGTGCGATTTCTACTTCTATTTAGGCGCTGATTATTAAGAGCACTCCTTAAGGCAATATTAGATGCCTTTTTTACCTCCAATTCATTTTGAGCTTCAGGAATTGTACTTGCTAAATTCTGATATGCATCTTTACCAACCTGAACTACATCTTCAATTCTTTGTTTAGCGGCATCAGCCTTATTCAGGACATCACCGGCTATTCCCATTGCTTTGCTTACTATTGGTCCTGCGCCAGGAATAAATCCGGCAGCTGTCTGAAGTAACTTATTTTTTAATAAGTTTCTTATATTAATTCTACCTAAGGACGATACGGCCTTTAATGCACCATAACCAGGAATAGCAAATTTGCCATACTTTTTTGCTTTTCTTTTAAGCCACCTTTTAGCAGATCCAAAAAAATAGTCCTGCTCCATCTCATGCAGGATGTTATCTATCTCTAATTCTGTTTGGAGTTCATTATCTGCATTCGATCTGATTGCTCTATATAAACGATTTTCGAACTCCCTATCCCTGTCATAATTACCATCACGACTCATGGAAGCATAATCAGTTTCAAATTCATCATCAGTTTCAAATTCATCATCACTTTCCAACTCATCATCATTTTCGAATTCATCATCATTTTCCAACTCATCATCGCTTTCGAGTTCACCATCATTTTCAAATTCATCGTCATTTTCGAATTCATCATCATTTTCAAATTCATCATCAACTTCATAACTATATTCATTATTTAATCTAGATGAATCATTTGCTTCATCATCCATTTCAAACTCCTGTTCAAATTCTGATAAATATTTATTAGACATAATGTTGAATTTTTAGTTGTTAATTAGACATATTGTATAATTCAATGCAAATGGTTTTAGAAAACACAAGCAAGATAATAATATTTAACAATATTTTTTTTATTAATTTTTTGATTGGGCTTAACGATCTGTATTTATAAGGGCGACTTCAAAGGTTAGTGGTGATGAACACGATTTTCATTTTCAGAAATACAGTAATTGCAAATCACTTGAAGTCGCAGCTTCTATCTCAATGCTTGAATACTATAAACAAATTCGGTTGAGTTAAAGATGGCCCTGCACGTAGTCCGTACGCAGGGTGGTGTGAGCCGCGCAGACATCGCAGTAATCTGGTGAGGTCGTCTAATCGATTGGGTGCTGTGCTTTTAATTCAAGCCCTTTAACGTTTCAATATATTTTTCCATAGAATGTTCTTTAAAAAAATTGCTAATTGGTAATTTTAACGAATACAATAGTCTAAATAACCAACTCTCATTTTCGATTACTTGTGTTTTATTGTACCAAATTGACTCACCTATATGTCTAAAGAAAAACGGAGGTGTAAAAGGTACAATGTCAGAACCGTTGATAACTCTTAATGTCCTCGAATTTAAGTCGCCATAATAACGCTTAAATTCATCAAATCCAACAGCGGGAGAGCCAAATAAAATAATGTGTTCAATACTTTTATCAGTTATATTCTTATATTTAAAACGGAGTTTAACTGCAAATAAAGTTGCAATTGCCGCTCCTAACGAATGTCCTGTAATAATAATTTTTCTATCTCCATTTAATAAATCATTACTTTCAAGATGATTGTAAATAGCATCAATACTTTTCAGTCCAGTTGTTTTGTCTGTATAATAAAGAGCTTTTTGAAAACCAAAATGTACTTTTATTGATTGTGGTTCTGTACCACAATTCTTAAGTCGCGTTGGAAATAGTTTGAGATTAGAAATTTGCCAGTCCAAATTCTCACGAGTACCCCGAAATGCAATTATGACATATTCTTCATTCCAAAATAATCTACAAAAACCTCTATGTAATGAACCATGAATTATTCTTTGATGGTTTAGCTTTTTATCTTTAATTGTTAGTATTTTATGGTTTATAGGACTTCCATAAACTGACTTACAAATTTTTGCTAATTCAATTAATAGTTTATTTGAAGGATATATTACTGATTTATCTTTCATAGCAATAGTTTGGCATTTTTAACATAGCACCCAACTGGTTTATATCCCTCACTTCATAACACATATATCGCCAATATAGATAAATGCGCAATTACCACAAGTTAAATTCCTCTAAAGATATTCATTTTTCACAAGTATTTATTCCATATTCTTCCTCCAGAATTATTTGCCATAACGCTCATATGCATGCACTGTGAATGGAATCTGACCTCCGATCATTTTCATCGCTTGCTTAGGTTTCTTTTCTATGCAGAAAAGCAACGCTGCTTAGATCGTTGGCTTTTCTATTTTTACAAATGGAAGGATGTCGACCAAAAGCCATAAAGTCTTCATTTAAACAATGAACAGCAATTTCTTATGGGTGCTGTGTGTGCCACGAATTGCAAACTCCACTGTATAAGTAGCTAAAAGCAGAGAGAGAAAGGATGTTTAAGAGACATTTATTAACATGGAATAGTAAGTATCCTTTTTGTGGGTAATGAACCGCCCTATATGTGATTCGCACGCACGATGGTGTGAGAGGCGCAACACATCAGAGTAATCTGGTGAGGCCGTCTACTCGAATGAGTAGTGCTTTTATTATTTCATATTTCAGGTAAGAACTGTTTTAGTGCAGCAATAAGCTCCGCCTGTCTGCTCCCTTTTAATAAACGAACTAATAGTTTTCCATACTCTCCTTTTGCTAAGCCGAAAGTTCCAGAAAGTCTATTTGGAAGGGATTTTCTATTATATATCAGGAGTAATTTCTCTAAATTCCTTTCATCAATGGCATTTTGAAAAGCAACTCTTGATTCCTCGTATGTTGCTGAAACATCAATTCTTTCCAATGTAGTTTTAAGACCATCTGTTAAGCCTTGTTCTGAATTAGATTCCTTTGAAAATGCTCCGAGCTGATATTCAATTATTTTTTCAGCTTTTGACGAAATTTGAACACTAAATTCAGCAACCAAAGAAGCAATTAAAAAGTCTATCACTTCATTTACTTTGTCATTAGCATCCATTTCTAAATGTTCAGAAATTATTCGCAATACAGGCTCTATGCAAAATAAATTTTCAATTTCAGCAACAGATATAGTATGAATATTATGACCTAATAATGCTGCTATTTCTGCTGGTTCTTTATAGTCACTATCAATAATCCCATGAGCAGTAAGATGATGTAGAGCAGTATTAGCTCTGAATGCTTTTGTAGCTTCAACAACTTTGTCGCCTCCCCCTCTTGGTATTATATGGTGATTAGGATATATTAATTGATATATTGCAGAATCTAGTTTTCCGCTTTCACCTTCACAAAAAATCACATCTTTTCTATTTCCAATTATTTCAAGCATTAAACCTTCAGGTAAATTCTCGTCAACAGGTGTATCTTCCCAAAACCATTGATTATTGCCATTATATTCTTGAATCCATATTTTCTTGGCATCAGTTCTTGATGAAGCAAAATCTAAATCATGAGTGATATATATCAAAAGTTTGTTTTGAATATGCGATTCAATCTGATTCCATAGTTTATCAACTAACGATTTGTGTATATGAATTTCAGGTTCATCTATAATAATTATAGAATTTTCAGGGATGCATAAACATTGACCGATTAAATACAAAATAACCCTTTCTCCATCACTCATTTCTTGACCATGATACTCATCTTGCCCTGTCTTATGAGCCATGACCTTTCCATCGGCAAATGAGACTCCTCTATGTGGCATTATTGTGTTCCATAGAGAAATAATTTTGTCTATAGGTGCATCTGGTACTTCTGAATAACTTTCTCTTTCTTTCGCAGCAAGCGTATAATCCCTGTCTCTTTCAGCTGATTTAGCAAAAAGCAATGAAAGAAGCCTTGAATAGTCATCTAGCAAGAAGGTAGCAGGTTTTCTGCCCCATCTTGTATTCATTTTATTATCAATATTAGCATGCTCGTCAGACCTTCCAAATAGAAGTTCGTTTTCTGCTTGTTCAATGTTTTTAATTTCAGCATAGTCAGGAATATTTAAGGCCTTTTGGGCACTTATTCGATGAACTGTGATAGAATTTTGGGTCAATTCCTCAATTCTAACACCTAATCGTGTTTTACCTGAACCATTTGCTCCAATGAGCACAATATTATTTTCAGTTGTAATTGTTTCATTCCCAGTAATTCCATTTCTATCTGGAAAAATTATATCGTAACTCATAGTTTATTCTTAAACCTACCCAACTTATTTATATCCCTCACAGAGTTTCGCATATCCACCCAATTTGGGTAACTCTACATAAATGTGATTCCAATTTCTCCAAAGATATTGATTTAAAGCAGAACATCTTCCTTATTTTCTAAAATCCAGATCAATCAATTCCCAATAACCGGATCATCCTATCTTTAAAGATAAATCCACAGTACACACATAAAACACGAAAGCTGAAGTTCGCACCTCAGCCCTGTTCTTCCAATACCTTGTTGGCGAATGCCACACTTGTTTTACACTTTTTTACTTCCAAATATTTATTGTCAATTCATTGGTTTGTATTTTATCAATTGCCTGATGCTCGCCAACATAGCCAATAACACCAGGGGTACCAGAAAAGTGGGCAATAACATAAAAGGAAAAAATCCGAGAGCTATATTCGGTTGCTCAAAACCAAATAACTCAAACCGCTCCGGTAAGGATAACAGCGCATTTGAAACGACGTTTATCAATAATATCAGGCAAATTAAATTCCAAATAATTATGAATTTATTTCCTAATTTCTTTTTGACAAAAGAAAAATAATAAATGAAAGGCGCCGTAATTCCGGAAAGTATATCAAAATTTCTGCCCTCAAAGGTCATCGCCTGAGGAATGGAGTGATGCAGAAACAACCAGAATAATACCATTTCTACTGGAATTCTGATTGTGTGAATCAGTGTAAGCGTTGGCAAATTCAAGTCATCAATAATTTGCCTTCCCTTCTTAAAGAAGAACAGCGACAATATATAAAGCAGCGCCGGCAGAAATAACAAGGTAAATCTTGTCGTCATGGTGGCAGTATCATTGTAAAACCCCGAAATGGCTAGCGCTGACTGAAGTCCTATCCAAGAAAGCGAACCAATAATAAATGGCTTCGAATAATTGGTGGCTCTGAAGAAAAGCAAGATAGCAGCGAGTACAGTAACACCAAATGTGATGTAAACGTAGATTGGTAAATTTTGCATTTTTAATTAGTTTTAAGTACTCAAGTTTCGGCAGTTAACAAACAAAGGTAGATGGTCCCGCAGCTGCGCGATTAGATGTTGGTTCCACTGTAATGCTTTGCTTCCAAAATTAAAAAGGTAAAAATAAGAGTGAAGAGTAAGCGGTGAAAACATATCCCCCTTGTTTGAGGGGGCCAAGGGGGAGCTATTACTAATTATTTTAATTACTTAATTTACAGCACATTAAATTTAGTTATATAGGGGAAGATTCCTCGCGTAGCTCGGAATGACGATCAGTGTCTGGGGTTTAAGGGGGAAGTTAGGCGGTGGCTGTGCCACCGCTTAACTTCCCAAAAAATAGATTATGATGTCATTCCGAGTGAAACGAGGAATCTAATACAAATCGAGGATGACAATAGAAAGTGGAATGAGGAAACTAGATTTATGGAGTTCGTATTAAGGCTGCTCCAAGGTGCAGCGCACCGAGATATTTTGAATGAACATATGGCCTTAACTTAATGATATTGGGGTGGTGTGAACCGCACATACATCGTAGTAATCTGGTGAGGCCGTCTACTCGATAAGTGTCTGGTTATTTATTCAATATTTATTTTTCCGGTATGCAAATCATCAATAAATTTTTCTGGATTTTCAATAAATTTAAAAGAATTTGACATTTTTATAAAAGTTTTTAATTCATCAAAATTTGGGTTTATTAAGTTTCCTTTTCTGTCCATAAGCATCATTTTATAATTTTTAGCCAATTCCAACATTCCATATAAAAATTTTAAATTAGGTTCTCTTAAATCAGCTCTGAATGAAAGTTCAATTATCTTTTCAGTTTCAGGTTTTATTAACATCGAAGCATCATTATCTATTTCGTCTTTATAAGTTTTCCAATTAAAACTGTCATTTTTATTTCCCCAATTTGCTTTTTCAACAATTTTGTCAATTTCCAATTTAATCTCGTGAAAAGTTACTTGAGCTAATTCCCAATATTCATCTGTATTTGCTTCAAAATATTCAGTTTCTTTACTTATTTCAATCTGATTTGGAATTACTTCGTGTTTTTTAAGTATTCCAATTTTAGGAATAAATGCTAAATAATATTGATAAATTGCCATTAAAATATTGATAAAATTTTGTTGTTAAATTCTGTCTTTTCTCGATTCTACGTTTTACTTACCACTAACTAGTTTATATGTCTAATTTTATGAACCAATCCACCCAAATCCGCTCGCTATGTCTCACTTTTGTCGCTTCTATTTTGGCTAAGTTATTCATTATTCATGTAGTGAATTTTATTTAATTTTTTAAATGCGAAGTAACTGCACTTATCAATTATCACTCATTACCTATTACCTATTACCTATTACCTATTACCCATTACCCATTACCCATTACCTATTACCCATTACCCATTACCCATTACTCATTACCCATTACTCACCATTTATAATTTATCATTCACCATTTATAATTTTTTCACAGTATTCCCTTCGGCAGCACTTTCCTCGTCCAGGTTTTCAACCTTTTCTTTCTCGAAACTTTTGAATCAGGGTTGAAATCCTTAGTTATCTCCCAACTATTGCCGGGTTTGTATTCCTCTTCCATTCCTTTTAATACTCCTTGAGCAATTAGATCTGAGTGTACAATAGCCACACATTCTGTGTTGAGATTGGCACTACGCGGGTCAAGATTGAAAGTGCCTATGACAGCGATTTTGCCATCTACGACCATAGATTTGGCATGATGACCAAATATAGGTTTGTAATCGATTGTCTTTTGTAATTCACCGGTCATGATGGACATACGTTCTTCAGCATCCGGACGGAATTCAAAGATTCTGACACCGGTCGCCAACAACTCCTTGCGGTCCGATTGATAGGCGCTAAAGGCTTCGACATTGTCAGTGGAAGATAGACTATTTGTAAGTATTCTAATCTTTACACCACGATTTACAGCATCTCTGAAAAGCCCGCGGCTGAGCTCAGTTGTTATTAAATATGGCGTCTGTAGATCTAAACTTGTATTTGCATTTTTAATCAGTTTGATCAGTGCATCGGTGCAAACTCCGCCACCTCCAAGGCCTTTGCTGCCGTCGTTTTTGCCGGGTATATCTGAGACAAATTCGACATTATCTAACCAAATGAAATGATTTGACTTTTTGATTTCTTCAATGATGTCTCTAAAATTTTCGATTTCGTTTCTGACTTGTGGCCAGAAATTATCCGGATTGCAGGCATATTCATGAAGTTTGTCGAAACGTTTCGCTTCAGTTGGCACAATCTTGTCCTTTCCTATAAGATCGACGGCAGGAATGCTCAGATCGCTGTTCCAAAATTCTTCAAAGGATTTATTTACCTCTCCGGAAACCTTTCCCATCAGTAGGACATCTCTGTCCCGGAAATTGTATTCATGATCGTAATCAAAATATTCATCTGCTATATTTCTGCCTCCGGTGATGACGACTTGCTTATCGACGATAAAGGTCTTGTTGTGCATACGTTGATTGGCAGAGCGAAAATCGGTGGCAAATTTGTGGAGTTTATTGAAAATATTCTTCCCAAGATTGACACCGGGATTGTATATTTTGACCTCTATATTTGGATGGCTGTCAAAGATGAGAATATCCTCCAATGCTGCATCCACCATAATATCATCTACAAGGATTCTGACTTTTACACCACGATCTGCCGCTCTCACCAAATAATCACATGCAATGAGGCCGACGTTGTCTGTTGAAAATATAAAGTATTGAATATCTATGGTCTTTTCTGCATACTCAGAAAGCCATGCCCGGGTTATCAACGACCTGCCGCCATCTTCCAAAACATATACGCCTGTTTGGGTCTTCATTTTTTCCTGGTAATCGGATAATTCCTGAGTCAAACTAATTGAATCATTTCTGTGGATTTTGGAACAGAAATCAGTTGCTTCAGTCATCGGAGGAGGTGTTTTGGTACAGGAAAATAATACCAGAGTCAGTAAAAATAAATAAGTCGGAAGTAGGAGGATGCGCATGTACAAATATAAGGAGTTGTTAGATTGTTGAGTGTATATTTATTGTAGTCGAAAAGTGTATTTCAAAAATCTTCCATTTATTCAAGATAACCGATAATAAACGCTTACAAACGACTATAAACGTTTGTAAATTGAAACTTCTTTGTTTTTCGAATTATCTTTGTTAGGTCAATTTGAGTGTATAAATTACTTGAATTTATTTAGTTAATAAAAGATTGTAGATGGTTGATACAAAATAATTGCTTTATTAATTAAATGAAGATGGATGGCTGGCTGGTTGGGATTGGGCGTTAAAATTTTTACTTCCCCTGTTGTAGAGGTAGGGTTTATACATAAGTATTTTTTCAATAAAGGCTCTTCTATGAATAGCAAGATAATTTATTGATTTTAAGTTTATTATAAGCAAAATGAATTTTGCAGACACACGAACTTAGGTTAACCTAAGCTCAACGTTCCACAGCGAATGATGTACATT
>Ga0209480_10001419_pt1 | contig 17586 bp, 14 predicted proteins | sample JI61114C2DNA_FD_187501 | JGI IMG/M metagenome (GOLD analysis project Ga0209480, IMG submission 187501) | Wastewater effluent complex algal communities from Wisconsin, to seasonally profile nutrient transformation and Carbon sequestration -... | ecosystem: Engineered > WWTP > Effluent > Algae... | reverse complement strand
AAGGCGAGCAGGGCGGCGAGGACCAGCGCGACGGCGACGCTGCGGCCGAGGGCGGCGCGCGGGCGGGTGAGCTGGCGGCGGAAGCTGCGGGCGCAGAGGATCGCCACGACGGCGTTGAGCAGGCCGAACAGCAGGCTGGTGCGCACGAGGCCGAGGTGGGGGAGCAATGCGAGGGGGAACAGGATGCTGGCGACGAGCGAGCCGATGTAGTCGAAGGCGAGCACGCGGGCGACCAGGTCCTTGAGGTCCTGGCCGTCCTTGAGGATCCGCATCAGGAGGGGGATCTCGAGGCCGACCATGGTGCCGACGAGCACGAGGATCGAGAACAGCAGCGGGCGGATGGTGCTGAGGTAGGCGTAGCCGAGGAACAGGCTGGCGGCCGAGAGGCCGCCGACGACGGCGATGATCAGCTGGACGGTGATGAAGCGGTCGTAGAGGTCGCGCTCGATCGACTTGCTGAGCCAGGAGCCGAGGCCCATCGCGCTGAGGTAGACGCCGATCACCAGGCTGAACTGGGTGACCGAGTCGCCCAGGAGGTAGCTGGCCATGGTCGCGGCGATCAGCTCGTAGATGAGGCCGCAGGTGGCGACCACCAGCACGGAGGCGAGCAGCAGGTGCGAGCCGGGGCGCGGGGCGCCAGGTTCGGCGCCTGGCGCGTCCTCGGGGGGATCCTGCGATCTTCGGAGCGGGAGGGCCAAGGCTTCAACCTGTCATGCGCCGGGCCTGCGATCGCGTCAAGGCGTCAGGCGTCGGGCGTCAGGTGTAATGGCGTCAGCCGGAGACGGCGGCGGCGATGATGATGGCGATGCCGATCAGCAGCGCGCCGAGGATGATGCCGAGGGCGGTGTTCTGGTCCTCCTCGATCTCCTTGCGGATGCTGAACGGGGAGACCTTGACGACGATGAACCAGGCGAGGCCGAACAGCGCCATGCCGAGCAGGGCGAAGGACGCGGCCGGGAGCAGCTGATACAGGAAGTGGAGGTTGAAGCCGGGGTCGGCCGCGGTGGATGCAGTGGACGCGGTGGCTGCGGCGGTGACGACGGGGTCGATGGTGTTCATGGTCACTTTCCTCCCTGATAGCCGCCGCCGAACCAGATGAAGGCGCCGGAGCTGCGGATGGTGCCGGTGGTCGGATCGCGCCCGACCTTGCCGCGCTCCGGGGCGGAGACCAACAGGTCACCGGCGGCGCCGTCGAGGAGCAGGAGCAGGAGGGCCAGGCCGGCGCAGATCCAGTAGAAGGTACGAAACATCGGGGGCTCCTGTCAGTGCGAGTAGTCGCTGTTTCGCCAGCGGCGGCGCTCGAAGATCCAGCCCATCACGCCGCCGAAGATCGGCACGCCGAGGATGACGAGCAGGGCGAGCACGCTGTAGCGGGTGAGATAGACGTCCTCGACGAGCTCGATGCCGTAGCTCATCGGCGTCCCGCCGCTGAGTAACAGCGTGTCGCCGTCGCCGATGTACGTAAAGTCGCGCTGGGGCTGGACCTGCAGCAGGTACTTGCCGCCCTCGACGCCGCCGATCGTGACGGACGGGCGCTGGTTGCCCTCGCGCCAGGACTCCCCGTCCTCGACGCCGTGGTAGAGGCTGGCCTCGAGGCCGAAGCCGATGGCCTCCTCGGTGGCGAGGTTGACGAGCATGACCTCGGCGTAGGCCCAGGAGTTGTCGAGCGGCGTGGCCCAGAAGGTGAAGTCGATCGCGGTGCGCTCGCCCTCCTCGCCGATGCTGAGCTCGCGGGCGAAGGGCGCGTCGGTGTCGAAGTCGAGCGCGCCCTCGTGGAGGACGGTGCGGGTGTCGAGGGAGCCGGCGAGGCGCGCGGTGAGCAGCCACCACAGGCCGATGAAGGCGAGGCAGGACAGCCAGATGTCGCGTCGGCGGCGGCGCCAGGGGTTCGGCTGGAGGGCGCCGACGCCCCGGGTCCGCGGGGGCTTGCCGGGCTGCGCGAAGGCCTTCCAGACTTCCTTCGCGTCGATGTGCTGCTGTACGGTGAAGGTGAGCTCGGCGCCGTCGGGCCCGCTGGACCGCTCGATCGAGAGGCCGTGGGGTGGGGCGATGAAGTCGTTGGCGTCGGCCCGGTCGCCGACGTGGACCTCCCAGGTGAACTCGCCCTCGACGTAGGTGACGACGGCGTCGGAGCCCTGGAAGTGCTTGTAGCGGCGGTCCTTGAAGCGCACGCTGTGGTGCCGGGTCGTGAGGAGCTCCGGGGCGCCGTCGAGGTTGGCGCCGAGCGACCAGTGGCCGTCGGTGTTGCTGTAGATCAGCCAGCGAAAGCCGCGGTAGGGGTTGAAGAGCAGGAACTCTTGCCAGGGGTAGGCGATGCCCTCGACGACGCAGCGGCGCCAGCAGATGCCGACGATCTCCCACTCGACGCCGTCGAGGGTGCCGCGCGCGTGGAGGGGGAGCGCGGAGCTCAGGTGCTTGCGGGACGCGGCTTCGAGCAGTGCGAGCGCGCCGCTGTCGTCGGGGGCGAGGGCGCTGCCGCAGTGCGGGCAGATCACGCGCTGCACCGCGCCGAAGCTGTGCAGGGCGATCGGTCCGCCGCAGGCGAGGCACTTGATGCTCTCGGCCCGGGCCTCGTCGCGGAAGAGCTTCTTGGTCGGCTCAGGGGTCATGCGCGCCAGCCCGCGAATCTGCGCAGTGGTTGCAGGCCGAGGCCGGCGAGGTCGACGGCGCGGCCGGTGTAGAGGGTCGGTCGCTGGTGGTCGCCGTCCTCGCCGTAGTCGAGGGTGACGAACTCACCGTGGTACCCGCGAAGGTCGGCGCTGTAGAACTCGACGCCGGGCTCGGCGACGAAGGGCAGCACGCCCTCGGCCCCCTGATAGTCGGCGGCGCGGCGCTCGACGAGCACGTGGGGGACGCCCTGAATGACGATCGGCTTGCCGAGCTCGAGGTGAGCGAAGGCGGGGACCTTGCCGGCGACGATGGTCTTGTCGCGCGGGCGCAGCATGCTGAAGCTGCCCTGGGCGTCGGCGAGCCAGCCGACGGTGCCGTCGGCGAAGTTGACGAACCACTCGTTCCAGGTGCCGCGGCCGTGTCGGAGCTGGAGGCGGCCGACGAGCTCGAAGGGGAGCGCGTCGAAGGTGCCCTTGCTGCCGAGGAGGATCGGGCTGCCGTTGTCGAGCAGCGCGCTGACCTTGCCGATCAGCCGGACATCGACGCCGGTGCGCACGACGGTGCTGCCGCAATACTCGCAGACGAGCGAGATGGCGGCGCCGCGAAAGGGCGCCGGGGCGCCGCACTCGGGGCACTGGACCGGGGAAGGCTGCATCGCCGGCGGCAACGATGCCACAGCCGGGCGGCGACGGGAATGGGGTGCAAGGCGCGGGTCTGCGCGCTCGAAGGTCGCGTGCCGGCTCATGGCGTTGCGGCGCCGGGCTTTCGGGTCAGGGAGTCCAGATCCGCGACAGGTGGATCCGGGTGAAGAGCACGTCGCCGAGGAACTTCACCACCACCACCGTCAATGCCACGTAGCGGGCTTGATCGAGGTGGGGGTAGCTGGGCAGCAGGTGCATGGTGATGGGCATGATCATGACGAGCAGGACCAGCAAGTGCGCCAGCGGCTGTATCATTTCACCCACGGGGCTCGCCGTCCGGAAGCGGCCGTTGAGGAAGAAATGGATGACGAGGCCGAGCGCGTAGCTGGCCAGCAACAGCCGGCTCTGGTCGGAGATGTCGGCGAGCGAGCCGTCGGTGGCAGGCGCCTCGCTCATGCCCTGGATCGAGAAGGTGATCGCCAGCATGATCATCGCGCCGCCCATGACCGTGCCGAACGCGAGCACCCCGAGCTTCGGCACCAGGGTCGCCGCGACGGGCTTGCCGTCGAGCGCGAACAGGACCCGCACCAGCGCCGCACCGACCATGAGGATGGTCTCCCACCAGAACAGGAACACCACCGCCTGCATGCCCCACCCCTGAAAAACGATGCCGTTCAGGGTGATCAGCAGGGACACCAGCGGCTGCCACCACGGACGCTGGGCCTGAAGGAGGGGGTGTTGAGCCGGTGTGATAGCCATGGTCTTACGATGTCGCACGGTCCTGGCGCGGCCCACTGCGTGCGCGAGGATCAGTCGTGGACGTGATAGACCTCGCCGCACTCGCTGACCCTGGGGGCGCGGTTCTCGTGCGGGGTCATGCGGGACTTGAGGGGGCGGAGGTTCGGGGGCAGCTCGAGCTGGCGCCAGACGGCCATCATGGCCTCGACGACCTCGGGGTCGAACTGGGTGCCGCCGAGGCGCGCGACCTTCTCGGCGGCGATGCCGGGCTCCATGCCGGCGCGGTAGATGCGGTCGGAGACCATGGCGTCCCAGCAGTCGGCGACGCTGACGACGCGCACGCTCTGGGGGATGTCGGCGGCGGCGAGGCGGTCGGGGTAGCCGGTGCCGTCCCAGCGCTCGTGGTGGTGGAGGGCGAAGCGGCGGAGCTCGGCGAGCTCGGGGGACTTCTCGAGGATCTGGCCGCCGAGGATGGTGTGCTGGCGGATGATCTCGATCTCGTCGAGGGTCAGGGCGCCGGGCTTGTTCAGGACCTTGTCGGGGATGCCGATCTTGCCGACGTCGTGCAGCAGGGCGCCGAGCTCGATGGTGCGGACCATCGGCCGCGGGACCTTGAGCTGCTCGGCGATGCGCACGGCGAAGAAGCTGACGCGCTCGGAGTGGCCGCCGGTGTAGGTGTCCTTGGCGTCGATGGCGGCGACGAGGGTGCGCACGGTGTCGATGAAGAGGCCGTGGATGCGGCCCTCGAGGGTGTTCTTGTTGGCCTCGAGCTCCTCGTTCATGCGCGTCAGGTAGCCCGCGTAATGTTGGTGGCGCAGGAGGTTGTCGACGCGGGCCTTGAGCTCCTCGGGCAGGAACGGCTTGATCAGATAGTCGCTGGCGCCGCGTCGCAGGCCGCGGACGCGGTCGTGTCCGTCGGCGCGGGCGGTGAGCAGGAGGACGGGCAAGCGCTCGGTGAGGGGGTCGGCGCGCAGCTGCTCGAGCAGCTGGAAGCCGCTCATCCTGGGCATCATGACGTCGGAGATGACGAGGTCGGGGCGCTCGTCGTGGATCTTCTGCAGGCCCTCCTCGCCGTTGGCGGCGGTGATGATGTCGTGGAGCGGGGCGAGCAGGCGGGCGATCAGGCGGACGATCTCCGGGTGGTCGTCGATGACGAGCAGCTTCGAGCGCTGGAGGCGGGCGGCGGGCAGGTGCTCGCCGAGCAGCGGCAGGGCGGTGGGGATCGTGAGCGATGGGTCGGAGGGTGGCTGCGGCTCGCCGAGGACCTCGACGATGGAGCTGCTCGCGGACGCGGCGATGGGCACCGCGGGCATGGGTGGGTCGAGCTGTAGGTCGCCGGAGACGAGGATCTTCTGGGAGGGCGCGGAGAACTGCAGGCCATCGTCGTGGTCGGCGGTGGCGGGCTCCATGCCCATGAGCTCGGTGGGGTCGAGCGGGCTGCGCGGGAGGGTCACGGTCATGGTCGTGCCCTTGCCCTTGCTGCTCTCGACCGAGATGTCGCCGTCGTGGCGATTGACGATCGTCTTGACGAGGGCGAGGCCGATGCCGGTGCCCTCGAAGGCGCGGGTCGAGGTCGCGTCGCCCTGGAAGAACGGGGTGAACAGCTTGGCGAGGACCTCGGGGCTCATGCCGATGCCGGAGTCCTCGACGCGCAGGGCGAGGGCGAGGCCGGCGCCGCCGAGGGTGACGCGGACGCGGCCGCCGAAGGGGGTGAACTTGACGGCGTTGGAGAGCAGGTTGCGGATGACCTTGCCGAGCTCGCGGGCGCTGCCGCGGGCGATCTGGGGCTCGCCGGGGGCCTCCCACTCGAGGGTGAGCATGCGCTGGCGGGCGGTGGGCTTCCAGGCGCGCACGTGCTCTTCGATCAGTGCGCGCAGGTCGACGGGGTCGCGCTGGAGCGGCTGGTCGCGGTTGCCGTACTTCGAGTAGTCGAGGAGGTCGTTGATCAGGTCGTAGAGCTGGCGCGAGGCGCTGTGCATGTCCTCGAAGACGCCGCGCAGCTCGCCGCGGGCGTCGCCGGCGAGCAGGCCCTCGAGCGGGGTGAGGATGCAGGTCAGCGGGGTGCGCAGCTCGTGGGAGATGTTGTCGAGGAACTGCGACTTGCTGCGGTAGGCGTCCTCGATCTCGCGGTTCTTCTCCGAGATCTCGAGGTAGCTCTGGCGGACGCGCTCGTTGACGAGGCGCAGCTCCTCGCTGGCGCGCTCCTGCTCCCAGGCGGCGTCGAAGGCCCGCCGCCGCAGCCGGCCGTTGATGAACGAGCCGATCACGACCACCGCGGCGGTGACGATCAGGAAGATGCTGTTGGTGAGGAAGACGCTCCAATTCCACTCGACCAGCGGCCGCGGGTCGACGAGCAGCAGGAACACGGCGAAGGCGACGTAGATCGCGGCGGCGGCGACCGCCAGCGCCAGCGGGCCGACCGGCACGAGCACGCCGATCGCCACCAGCGTCAGGCTCATGCCGGCGTAGTAGTAGCTCTCGTGGCCCATGTAGAGCGCGCTCATCAGGGCGATGATGATGCCGGTCGCGCAGGCGCCGGTCATGGCGAAGGCCTCGACGTGGGCGGCGAACCGCTTGTGCTCGCTCAGGCGCAGCAGCGCGAACAGGCCGACGCAGAGGGTCGCGCGCAGGACGAAGAAGGTGGCCATCAGGCCGTGCTCGGCGACGGTGGTCACGTCGACGACGGCGAAGCCGAGGATGAGGGCGATGCTGAGGTAGGTGGCGCGCTGATAGCCGGCTCGCAGGTCCCCGCGCAATTGCAGCTCGAAGGCGTCACCTCGCGGGAGCGAGGGGCTGCTCATGCTGCTCATGCCGGAGAGCGGGTCGGATCGGGTCATCGATGTCCGACGGTGATGTGGGCCTGCGGCGGGTCGCCGAAGCCGAGGTGGTTCTCGACGCGGCGAAAGCCGGCGCGCTCGGTCAGGGTGCACAGCTCGTCGCGCGTGAAGAAGGCGAACTGGCCCTCCTCGGCGAGCATCAGCAGGAAGGCGGCGTTGTTGAGGAAGGCGCGCATGTCGGCGGCGAAGCCGGCGCGGTCGGTGCCGGGCGGCAGCGGCAGGTTGGGGTCGGACTCGATGCGTCGCAGCACGCGCTGGTAGATGCGGCTCATGTCGAAGTCGGGGAGCATCGAGGAGACGACGACGCGCCCGCCGGGCTTGAGGACGCGGTGGAACTCGCGCAGCAGCTCGAGGGGGTTGCCGAGGTAGCTGAGGACCAGGCTGCAGTTGATGCGGTCGAGGCTGGCGTCGGCGAAGGGCAGGCGCTCGACGGCGTCACCTGTCTTGAGGGACAGGCGACTGAGGCGCAGGTCGCCGACCTGCGGCTGCTCGCCGCGGTCGCCGCGATCTCGCCGGGCCTTGGCCTCGCGGGTGAGGTCCTCGTCGTCCCAGCGGCCGCGCAGCCAGCGGCTGAGGCGGTTGGTGTCGAGGATGACCTCCTGCTCGTCGGCGGGGAAGTTGGCGCGGATGTGGGCGAGGTCTTGCTTGTCGAGCTCGCGGCCGCGCACGATGTCGTGGACGCGCCAGTCCTCGCAGGCGCGCCAGGTGTCGATGGAGTAGTCGCTGAGGCCGCGGATGATGCCCTTGAGGGCGTCGTAGCCGAACAGCTCGCCGGCGACGAAGCGGCGCAGGGTGCGGACCGGGCTGATGTCGAGGTTGACGGCGTGGCGGCTGACGGCGGGGACCGCGAGCTCGCGCTCGGCGGCGAGGGAGTGGAGCTTGCGCTCGGCCTCGTCGAGGGCCTGGGGGACGAAGTCGACGAGGGCGAGTCGGGCGCAGACGGGCCTGGACTTGTGGCCGCGGCGGCGCAGGAGTCTGGCGGCGAAGTTGCCGGTGCCGCAGCCCATGTCGGCGACGGTGTGTTCGGGCTTGATGTCGAGGAGCTCGGCCTCGCGGTCGAGGAAGCCGAGGTACTCCTCGGAGGCGTTGAGGACGTCGTAGCCGAGCTGGTGTTCGCTGTCGCCGAGGAGGTAGTCGTGCCAGTAGGAGCGGCGGTCGGGGAGGGGGATCTTGGGGACGCGTCGCCACTCGGCGTGACGGACGCGGAGGATCTCGCGGGGGTCGGGGATCGCGGGCTCGAGCTCCTCGCGCAGGACCTGGCGGCCGATGCAGCGGACGATCTGCGAGAACAGGGTGATCGCCTCGAAGGAGGTCAGGGGCAGGTGGCCGATGTCGAGCTCGATCAGCTCGCGCGGGGCGGTGGCCGGCACGGCCATGAACTCGCGGATCGTGGCCGGGTCGATCCAGGCGTCGTGGCGGCCCAGGAACCAGGTGACGGGGATCCCGATCGCGGCGATCTCGCGGCGGGCGTCGGCCATGAAGGCGAGGCCGCTGCGGATCAGGTCGTCGGCGTAGGGGTCGCCGTCGATGTTGATGCCGAGGATCGCGGCGGTGCCGATGTGCTTGCCGCTGGCGCGCTGGGCGATGTAGTCGACGCCGCCGGCGGCGTTGCGGATCATCTCCTGGGCGCTGACGGCCCCGTTGACGCCGATCAGGTAGTTCACGCGGCGGCCGGCGTCCTGGAACGCGGCGCGGCGGCCGGGCACGCCCTGCAGGCTGAAGCAGCACAGCACGACCTCGCTCGGCGAGAACTGCGGGTTGCTGTGCACGTAGTCGATGACGGCGTGGATGTCGTCGACGGCCTGCGTGAGGCTGCTGCGCAGGGCCTCGCGGCCGGGCTCGCGGCAGTCGGGGTCCTTGTAGCTCTCGCCGATGTTGCGCACGCCGTCGAAGCGCAGGACGACGACGTCGCGGCGGGCCCGGGCGAAGCTCTCGACCAGGATCTGGGCGAGCACGCTGGTCGACTCCTTGCGCTTGCCGTGGGCGGGCGGGATGATGATCACCGGCGCGTGCAGCTTGCGACCGGCGTGCGGGGTGGTGTTGAGCAGGGCGACGATGTCCTCGCGCCGCTTGTTGGGGATGCGCACGACCTCGACCCCGGAGGCGGCGGGGCCCGCCTGCAGCTGCGGGGTGCGGCGCGGGACCAGGCGGCCGATCAGCTGGCCCATCTTCTCGACGAAGCTGACGCTGCGCTTCTCGGCCGCGGCGGCGCGCGGGCGGGCGCCCTTGGCGAAGGCCTCGTCGTTGATGCCGAAGTCGATGCCGATGCGCAGGTGGTCGACGGCGCCGGCGGCGTCGCTGAGCGGGGTGATGTGCATGACCTGGGCCGACTTGCGGCGCTCGCCGTCGCCGCCGACGCCCGAGATGGCGAGGTCGCGCAGGGGGGTGCCGGGCAGGAAGTAGGCGGCGTCGGCCCGGACCTTGAAGGCGAGGCCGGTGCTCGAGATGTCGAGGACCTCGCAGCGCAGCTTCTTGCCGGGCGGGAAGGGCAGGGGGATCGAGACGAACATCTCCTCGGGGCTCGGGGCGCGGCGTGGTGCGCGGCGCAGCTCGAAGACGGTGAGGCTGGCGGGGAGGTCGAGCACGACCTGGTCGCCGGAGCGCGATTGCACCTGGGTGTGGGCGTGGGCGTTGAAGGAGCCGCGGGTCAGGGTGAGGTGGATGTGGTCGCCGACCCCCGGACGTCGGGCCGCGGGATCACGCAGGGTGACGAAGGCGCTGCGCGGGTCGATCGCGGTCAGCTGGATGTCGACGAGGTCGCCGACGTCGCGCTGAAACAGCGTCCCGGGGACGGGGCCCTCGGCCTCGAGCATGCCGCGCAGGTAGGCGGCGACGGACTCGATCGGTGCGACGACCTGGACGTTGCGCGGGTCGATCGGGCGCGGGTCGCCCTCCATGATCTCGGCGATCTCGGCGAGCAGGCGGCCGAGCACGAAGCGGTGGATCTGCTCGACGGCGGGGTCGCCGAGGCCGCGAAACTGGAGCGCGAGGCCGATGCCCTGGGGCGCGAGGGTGGTGACGCGCACGACGTCGGCGGGCAGATCGACGGCCGTCTCGCCGAGCTGCAGTCGCAGCTGCAGGTTGCGCGGCGGGTGGATCTGGGTGTCGGGCAGCGCGACGAAGGCCCCGCCGTCGGAGACGTTGAGCACGCGCCCGTCGCCGAGGCCCGGCACGGCGCACGTGAGCGTGCAGGTGACGCGGGGATAGGCGCGGCGATCCCCGGGGCGACCGAGAGCTTGAAGGGTCACGATCCTCTCCTTGGATGAAGTTGGCCGGCCCTGACAGCGAGGTCGGCTCGCTGCCATGGTAACACCCGGGGCCCGCGCCGGGCGCCCGGGCGGGTCCCACGCAATGTCTCAAGGGACAGGTCATGCGCGCATCGGAGCACGCGGCGGCTTCAGGAGGCCAGCGACGGCCAGCGAAGGCCGGCGAAGCGTGGGGATGAAGTGGCGGCGACGAGGGGGCGCAGCGGACGTGATGGCTGTGGCCGCTGTGGCCGCGTATAACGGCAGCAATCGCGGTTTATCGACGCTTGTGGGGCGAGAGGCGAATTTCGTGCCTGGTCCGGGGAGCTGTGGCATAAGATGAGCCCGCATTCGCAAGAGGCCCCCCATGCTCCGAATTTTCGCTGTCCTCGCCCTCTCGTCCACCGCCCTGATCGCCTGCAAGAACTCGAGCTCGAGCGCGCCCGGCGGCTGCGAGACCGGCTACGTGATGACCCAGGGCAACGTCTGCGTGATGCAGAACGTGGTCGACTACAACCAGTGTGTCGAGAGCGCTGCCGCGCGTGAGAGCATCAACGTCGGTCTTACGAAGGAGATCCTCGGTCGCCTGCAGCTGGTGTGGGTCGAGCCGGGCGTCGGCGCGTCGCCCGAGGCGCGCGAGAAGGCCAAGAAGTTCATCGAGCTGAACCCTGGCTCCTGTCGCGAGCTCGAGGTCGTGTGGGGCTGCTATCAGGTCGCCAACAAGGTCCAGGAGGACGCCAGCGCGCCTCCGATCTGCGCCAAGTGAGCCGCGCGATCGCGCCGCCGAGCTGCGAAGCTGCATCGTCCCGGCTCGCCGGACAATGAGAGGACGGCCGGGTATGGCCGTCCTCTCGTCAATTGTGCGGTGTTCGGGCTCAGCTGCGCTGCAGCAGCAGGTCGGCGAGCAGGCCGAGGATGAAGAGCAGGCCGAAGACGCGGTTGAAGCGGAAGGCGAAGGCGACGAGGTAGGTCGGCCAGATGTGGGCGGGGAAGTCCGCGGGGCGGGTCCTGGGGCGCGGGCGCATGAACACGGGGAGGGTGGCGACGAGCGTCGGCAGGCTGAAGAGGACGACGAGCAGGGGCCAGCCGAGCGCGCCGCGGGCGACGAGGCCGAGGGTGAGCAGGAGCTGGGCGATCAGCATGCCGGCGACGCACATGCGCGCGGCGGGCTCGCCGATCAGGACAGGCAGGGTGCGGATGCGCTTGGCGCGGTCGGCCTCGAGCTTGTCGGTGTGCTTGCCGAACAGCACGGCGGTCGGACCGAAGGCGTAGGCGAGCGAGATCCAGGTGACCTGCGGGTCGTAGTGGCCGCCGCTGACGACGTAGTAGGTGCCGCCGATCATCAGCGGGCCCCACACGAGCAGCACGGCGGGCTCACCGAGGCCGATGTACTTGAGCGGCCAGGTGTAGAAGAGGACGAAGAAGATCCCGGCGGCGAGCAGAGAGAGCGTGACGCCACCTGTCGTAAGGACCAGGTAGATGCCGGCCGCGAGGGCGATCGCGCCGGAGACCAGCGCGTAGGTCAGGACCTGGCGGATGGTCATAAGCCCGTGCTCGAGCGGCTGCGGGCCGTACTGGGCGCGGAAGTAGTTGTCCTTGTCGACGCCCTTGAGGTGGTCGGTGAGGTCGTTGAGGAGGTTGTTGGTGGCGTGGGCGAACACGAGCCCGATGAGGCAGGCGAGCAGGCGTGGCCCGGAGAACAGGCCGTCGCGCAGCGCGAGCAGGCCGCCGATGCCGGCGGCGACGGCGGTCATGACGAAGACGGCGGCTCGCGTGGCGATCAGCCAGCGGCTGACGAGGTCGAGCCGGGACCACTCGTCCTTGCTGACCCGCGGGATCACGCGCAGCGCCCGGGACCACATGCGAAAATTGATCATGGCCGCGCCACGCTCGCACGCGGACAGGCCGCAAGCAACCGCGGGGAGCGGGCGGTGGGGCCGGCAGACCCGAGGCCCGGCCGCCAAAGCTTGGGTACAATCCCGCGATGTCCTCCCGACCAGTCCAGTCGTCCGTATTGCTCGTCGCGCTGATGGTGGTCGGGTGCCAGGACGGCGACGAGGGGACCGGGACGGACGGGCAGACCGGGACGGCGACGAGCGACGCGTCCACTGGCGGAACCGGAGGAACCGGCGGGACTGACACCGGCGCGACTGACACCGGCGCGACGACGCCGACCGGCGGGGTCCTGACCTCGACGGACGGCGAGGCGAGCAGCGAGACCGGCGCGCCGACGACGGACACGCCGACGACGGGTGAGCCGGTGGTCTGCGACTCGCCGGAGGGCTGCACGGGGGCGGGTGGCGGCGATCTGGCGAGCTTCACGCTGCCGTTCTTCCGCGGCAAGGTGTGCGTCAGCGATGCGCCGCAGCCGGGCGATCCGGTGGCGATCTCGATGACGACCTGCGTGCATCCGTGCCTGTCGATCAGCGCGTTCAAGTACAAGTACCTGTATCGCTGCACGGGTGGCGGCTGCGAGCTGGCGATCGTGGGCTATCACCCGGACACGGTCGGGACGAATTGTCCGGACGATGTCTTCGGCGAGTTCCCGGCCGCGGCCTGCGAGTTCTCGGGGCCGTATGCGATCACCACCAGCCCGCTGCTGCTCGGGCCGGACCCTTTCGCGGGCGCGGGCTCGCTGCTGGTGCCGTTCATGACCAACGCGGATGTCGAGGCGATCGCGGGCGGCGACAGCGAGAGCGCGTCGATCTGGGCGCGGATCGAGGGCCACGCGCAGGCGGTCGAGCGCTCGTTCGCCATGGACTTCGCGGCGGACAACGCCGCGGCGCCGGTCACCTGCAGCGAGGGCACGCCGGGCTGCACCTGCCGCGACATCGGCCTGTAGCCGGGCTCACCAGGCGTTGGTGGTGGTCACGCCGCCGTCGACGACGAGGATCTGGCCGGTGATGAAGGAGGCGGCGCTCGAGGCCAGGAAGGCGGCGAGTCCGCCGATGTCGTCGGGCTCGCCGATGCGACCGAGGGGGGTGCGGGCCTGGATGCCCTCGCGCAGCTGCTGGTTCTCCCAGAGGGCTCTGGCGAAGTCGGTCTTGATCAGGCCGGGGGCGATGCCGTTGACGCGGATGTTGGCGGGGCCGAGCTCGACGGCCAGGTTGCGCACGAGCTGCATGTCGGCGGCCTTGGACATGTTGTAGGCGCCGATCCAGGCGTCGCCGCGCAGGCCGCCGATGCTCGAGATGACGAGGATGGCGCCGTCACGCCGCTCGCTCATGCCGGGGGCGACGCGGCGGGCCAGCCACAGGTTGGCCAGCACGTTGTTGTGCATGATCTTGGTGAAGAGCTCGTCGGGGAGCCCGACCAGCGGGCCGAAGTAGGGGTTGCTGGCGGCGTTGCAGACGAGGATGTCGACGCGGCCCCATTCGGCGAGGGTCGCGTCGACGAGGCCGTCGATCTGGGGCTTCTCCGAGATGTTGCAGGGGACGGCGATGGCCGCGCCGCCGCGGTCGCGGATGCCGGCCGCGACGGCCTCGCAGGGCTCGCGCTTGCGGCTCGAGATGACGACGCGGGCGCCGGCGCGGGCCATGGACTCGGCGATCGAGCGGCCGATGCCGCGGCTCGATCCGGTGATGATGGCGACCTTGTCGCCGAGGTCGATGATGGGGGGATTGGGTGGGTTGGACATCGTGTCGCGGGTCCCCGCTCGGCGGCTCGGCGGCTCAGCGTATCAGTGGCCGCGGGGGCGGCAGCGGCGGTTGCCGGGCTCGCACTCGAAGCGGACGTGCATGTGATTGTGGTGGCCCTTCCAGTGCTGGATGACGGCGTGCGGGCTCTGCTCGGTGCGCGGGTACTCGAAGAGCGCGGCGAGCTCGGTCTCCGGGAGGGTCTTGGCGGCCTCGCGGTGGAGGAGCTTCTGCAGCTTCTTGCTGACGTAGATCGTCTGGACCTTGCCGGAGTTGAGGATCTCCTGGATGAGGTACCAGTTCTTCTCGGCGTCGAAGTTGCGCTCGTTCATGTAGCGCCAGCGGTCCTCGCCGTTGTCGTCGCCGTTAAAGACGTAGCCGATGTCGACGTCGCGGCCGGAGCGGTGGGAGGCGTGTGGGGAGACGCGGCCGCCGGTGCGCTTGGCGAGCTCGCCGACGCGGATCTTCGGGCCGTCCGGGAACTGCTGGCCGTAGGCCTCGAAGGCCTGGACCAGCGATTGCACGGTGATGTGCGTGCCGTAGGCCCGACGGCGGACCGGGCGCAGGCGCCAGGCCTCGCCCTCGGGCAGGGGCATGCCGTTCTTGAGCTTGCCGCGGTTGGGCGAGCCGATCGACTGCGGGGGGGCCTCGGGGTCGAGCTGGTAGACCCGGAGCCGGGTGCCCGCGGCCAGGCGCTCGTTGGAGGCGAGCTCCGGGTTCAGGCGGGTGAGGGCGTCGAGCTTGAGGCCCCAGTCGAGGGCGAGCTGCTGGACGGTCTTGGGCTCGGTGGCGGTCCAGAACACCTCGGCGCCGGCGGGGCTGGCGGTGGTGGCCTCGGCGGTCCGGGTCGGCGCGGCGTCGGGGACGACGCGGAGGGACTGGAACGGGAGCGGGGCAGCGAGCTCGGCGGGCGTCTCGAGCAGCCGGAGGCGGCCGGGGGCGTCGCTGGAGCCGCAGGCGGCGAGTCCAAGGAGCGCGCCGAGTGCGAGGCGTGCAAGGCGCTTCGCAGGTCGGGCGGGCTGAATATTCTTCCGGGGGGGTCGGGCTGCTGCGTCAAGCATGCGAGTCTGGCTCCTGGGAGGGTGCAGCGCGATTTTCACATCACGCTGGAGGATCTCACCGTAGGCGGAGCCAGGGGGGCGGTGCAACCCCCAAGGGCCAAAACAATGCAAATTTTGGGCGAAATGGCGGTCTGGCGTGTGCTGTGGGACAGCGGATCACAGGCTCCGGAGCCGCCGCGCTGAGGCCCCCAGGGCGGCGCAGTTGACCCAGGGGGGCGCGGGCCCCAGCGGGTAGGGGGTCGGAGACCTGGGTTTCCCGGACGAGAAAGGGAGATCTTCCGGGGGGCCAGGGCCCGATGGCGGCTATGCCGCGAGGCGACGGGTCGCGGAGGGGTGGTCGGAGTCGGGGCGGTGACGCTCGAGGCCCGTGATGGTGAAGCTGCGACCGGCGTGGGCGAACTCGGCGGCGGTCTCGTGCATGTATTGCATCGTGCTGTGGTCGACCAGGTGCGCCGTGGAGAAGTCGATCACGATGTTGCGGGTCGGGTCGACGGTGTCGATGACGCGCTTGAGGCCGATGTAATTGCTGAACAGGGCGGCGCGCTGGACCGTGAGGCGGACGGTGCGCGGGTCGATGTCCTCGACGACGATGGAGGGCTTGAACAGGGTGGCGAGCGGCGCGCCGCGCATGATGTGGAGGAGCAGCTTGGCGGCGATGCCGGCGATGATGCCCCACAGGAGGTCCTCGACGACGGTGACGACGATGGTGACGAGGAAGACGACCAGCTGCTCCTTGCCGATGTGGAGCATGTGGAGGAACTCTCTGGGGGCGGCGAGGCGCGCGCCGGTGACCACGAGCATGGCGCCGAGTGCGGCTCTGGGGATGTAGTGGAGGAGGTTGGGGACGAGGGCGAGGACGGCGAGGATGAGGAGGCCGTGCCAGAAGTTGGCCCAGCGGGTCTTGCCGCCGTTGTTGACGTTGGCGCTGCTGCGGACGATCTCGGAGATCATGGGCAGGCCGCCGATGAGGCCGGCGGCGGTGTTGCCGATGCCGATGGCGAGCAGGTCCTTGTTGAAGTCGGACTTGCGGCGGTAGGGGTCGAGGGTGTCGATCGCCTTGGCGCTGGCGAGCGACTCGATGCTGCCGATCAGCGCGAAGAGGATGATGTACTGGATCGAGGCGGCGCCGAGCAGGTGGCTGAAGTCGGGGAAGGTGATGGTGTCGACGATGTGGGCGGGGAGCTCGTCGATCAGGTACTCGGGGCCGAGGTGATACTCGGCGCCGAAGAGCTTGTAGTAGTGCGGCGCCTCGAGCTCGAAGTACATGCCGAGCGGGATCGCCACGGCCAGCACGATCAGCGGGGCGGGGATCTTGCGGGCGAGCGGGCTGCGGATCCTGGGCATGCCGATCAGGATCAGCAGGCTGATGGCGCCGATCAGGGCGACGTCGGGGTTCATGGCGACGAAGCTGTGTGGGATCTCGAGGATGCGGCCGACGGGGGTCGTGGCGGCCGGCAAGACGCCGAGCGAGGTGTGGATCTCCTTCGAGACGATCAGGATGCCGATCGCGGCCAACATGCCGTGCACTGGCGCGGTCGGGAAGAAGTTGGAGAGGGCGCCGGCGCGCAGCAGGCCGAGCAGGATCTGCAGGACCCCGGCGACGACGACGACCGCGAGCGCGCACTGGAAGGCGGTGCCAGCGGTCGCGGGGTCGGCCCGGAAGGCCTCGATGCAGCCGTAGGCGATCGGCACCAGGCCGGCGGCCGGGCCCTTGATCGTCATGGGCGAGCCGGCGAAGAAGCTGACGACGACGCCGCCGACGATGGCGGTGAGCAGGCCGGCGACGGGCCCGAAGCCGCTGGCCATCGAGATGCCGATGCACAGCGGGAGGGCGATGAGGAACACCATGAAGCCGGACAGCAGGTCGGCGCGGAGGTTCTCCGTGAAGCCGGCCAGGCCGTCCCTGGGGACGTTACGATCGTTCATTGGGGGTTCTCGTGGCGCCCCGGGCGGGGCGAGGTGCAGGGCGAGTGGTCACAACTGTCCTTTCGGACAGGTTCAAGGGACCGCTAGACCTGCACCGGGGGGCCACGAGAGCTGCGAGGGCGCCAGGTCACCTCGCGTGCGGGCGCCGGGGGGCCGCGCGACATCTGGACCCGGCGGGCGTCGGGGCCGAGCACGACGAGGTGTGCGCCGGGGCCGTGGGCGAGCTCGTCGTCCTCGGAGGGGCCGCGGGGCTCCTCGTCGCGCTCACCGGCGACGACGGGGTCCGGGTCGGGGAGGCCGACGCCGTGGGCGTGGGCCTCGGGCGAGTGGACCTCGTTCACCGTGATGACCTGGGCGATCGGCTCGGCGCCCATCAGCGACAGACCGAGGGCCACGAGCAGCGCTCGCACCAGCGCCAGCCAGCGGCGAGGGGTCCGGTCCATCGCCGGCGATTGTAGAAACAGCGGAATATCTGTTCAAGTGTGCCGCTGCGTGAATCTGGCTTCGCGTGATCGCTCGGCCGCTGGCGGCGGCGGGCGGCCGGGCTTGATGCCATGATCGGCCGTTGGCCGTCGGCCGTTGGCCGTCGGCCAACGGCTACTCGGTCGCGAGGACGCGGGTGCGCAAGGTGCCGGCGTGGAGGCGGATCGCGAGCTCGGCGCCGACCTCGACCTGGGCCGCGGCGCGGATGACCTGGCCGTTCGCGGTGACCACGGCATAGCCGCGCTCGAGCACCGCGAGCGGGCTCAGGGCGTGGAGCGCGCCAGCTGCGCGGGCGAGGCGGAGGCGGGCCGGCTGGCTCAGCTCGGCGGCGTGCTGCTGGAGGGCGAGCGCGGCGGCGGCGAGGCGGCGGCGGGCGAGGGCGAGGCGGTGGCGGGGGTGCTGGTGCTGGA
>Ga0209480_10001418_pt1 | contig 17591 bp, 13 predicted proteins | sample JI61114C2DNA_FD_187501 | JGI IMG/M metagenome (GOLD analysis project Ga0209480, IMG submission 187501) | Wastewater effluent complex algal communities from Wisconsin, to seasonally profile nutrient transformation and Carbon sequestration -... | ecosystem: Engineered > WWTP > Effluent > Algae... | reverse complement strand
GAATGAATACGAATTAGGTGATTTTGGAATGGACGGTATGTTGATGGAATACAACGGTTTCAATATGAAATCTAAAGATATGGTGGAAATGATTTTTGAAGATCGTGACATCAAATGGATTTTAGGAGCAGGAGTTACTAAAGTGGAAGATGGATTAGTACATTATGAAAATTTAGAAGGAGAATATAAAACAGAAACCTTCGATTTTGGTATGCTAATTCCCGCTTTTTCAGGACATGGTTTTCAAGCGTATGACAAAGACGGGCAAAATATTACCGAAAAATTATTCAGAGGTTTTATGATAGTGGATGCCGATTATACACCAAGACCTTATGAAGAATGGACGGTTCAAGATTGGCCAGAAACCTATCAAAATCCGAGTTATAAAAATATTTTCGCTCCTGGAATTGCTTTCGCACCGCCTCATACCATTTCAAAACCACGAAAAAGTAAAAACGGAACCGAAATTTTTCCATCGCCACCAAGAACTGGAATGCCTTCTGGAATTACAGCAAAATTAGTAGCAGATAATATTATTGATTCCATTAAATCAGGAAAAGAATCCTTGCATCACAAAGGTTCTATGGGAAATATGGGTGCAGCTTGTATCGCATCAGCAGGTTATGGAATGACACAAGGAAGTGGTGTAAGTATTACAACCTATCCAATTGTTCCAGATTATATAAAATATCCAAATACAGGTGGTAGAGATATCAAAAAAACTTTTGGAGATATTGGTTTAGCGGGTCACTGGGTGAAATTAGCATTACACTACGCTTTTCTTTATAAAGCAAAAATGAAACCTTTTTGGTGGTTAATTCCTGAATAAATTTTAAAATTATGACACAAAGAATATCAAACGCACAGCGTTCCAAAATGCAAAATCCATTGATTCAATTATTCAAATTCTTTTATTTAAACATTAGAATTTTAAAAATTGTTGCGGGTGGACACGGAGGAACAAGAAAGTAATAATCATTTTTGAAGATGATGATTGTTTTTAGTTTTATTGATTAGTAAAAGAGCATCTGTAAAGGTGCTCTTTTCATTTGTAACAAATATTGCAAACCTATGTAACTCTTGTTACCGACTACCTTTTTTTCCGAATGTACATTTGTGATATAAAATAAGAATAAAACTATACTATGAAAAAAGTCAATTTATTAATCGTATTAGGAATGGTAACTGGTGCTGCTTTTGCACAAGATACTTTGACGATTTCAAAAAATGATTTGTTACAAAAAGTCACTGAAAATAACCTACAAATCAAAGTGGCAGAAAAATCATTTCAGTCTGCAAAAGCGGATTATCGTCAATCGAATGCACTCTTTTTGCCCAACATTAATGTGTCGCACACAGGAATTTCTACAACTAATCCTTTAATGGCTTTTGGTTCGAAATTAAATCAGGAAATTTTAAAAACTTCCGATTTTAATCCAGCGTTGTTGAATGACCCAAATGTAACTCAAAACTTCGCAACTAAAATCGAAGTACAACAACCTCTTTTTAATTTAGATGGTTTATATGGAAGACAAGCCGCTAAAGCAAAAATGAATGCTTTTCAATTACAAACTGAACGAACTAAGGAATATTTAGAATTAGAAGTTTCAAAAGCATACATGCAATTGCAATTAGCTTACAAAGCAGTAACCGTTTTAGAAAAAGCAAATTCAACCGCGCAAGGAAACTTAAAACTAGTAGAAAACTATTTCAAAAACGGAATGTTGCAAAAAACTGATTTGTTAAACGTACAAGTTCGTGTGAATGAAATTACAAATCAATTACAATATGCTAAATCAAATGTGCAAAACGCATCCGATTATTTAGCATTTTTATTGAATGAAGATATGGCTAGAAAAACCTACAAGCCAGCAGAAGCTTTAGATAATTCTATTGCTATTGAAACTATGAATACAACAATTTCTGATTCCAGAAAAGATATTCAAGCGATGCAAAAATCGTCTGAAGCATACAAAAAAATGTTTCAATCATCCAAATTTGGATTCTTACCTCGATTAAACGCTTTTGGAAGTTATGAATTATACGATCAAAATATTTTCGGAACTTCAGCTAAAGGTTATTTAGTGGGGGCACAATTATCATGGAATATTTTTGACGGATTTAAAACCATTGGAAAAACTCAAAAAGCAAAAGCTGATTTTGAAAAAGCCGAAATTGAAACCGAACAATACAAAAAACAAAGTCAGTTAGATTTGAGCAAAACCAATCGTCAATTAGTAGATGCAGAAAACAAAGTGAATTTATCAAAATTAGCTTTCGAACAATCACAAGAAGCTTTTAGAATTCGTCAAAACAGATTCACACAAGGATTAGAAAAAACAACCGATTTATTAATGGCGGAAACGCAAATGGCACAAAAAGAATTAGAGCATTTGCAAGCCGTTTTCGAATATAACTTTACCAAACAATACTTACAATTTTTAACGAAATAAATGTCAATCTCGAAATTTCGGGACAAGTTCAATTACAAGTTCAGACTCAAAACTAAATAATATGAAAAAGATAATAACTATAATCACTTTGTCTTCACTAATCTTAACATCTTGTGGAAGTGATAAAAAAGAAAATGTAGCTGATTTACCTGCGATTCCAGTAAAAGTGGCTGGAAATTCTGGAAACTCTAATAATCCATACATAACGGCAAGTGGAAAAATTGAATCGGAAAATAGTGCGAATCTAAGCACTAGAATGATGGGATATGTAACCAAAGTGAATGTGAAAGTGGGGCAAAATGTTTCGGCTGGACAACTTTTGGTAAGCATCAATAATACCGATTTACAAGCCAAAAGAGCACAAGTTGATGCTTCCATTACACAAGCAACTGCGGGTTATAACAATGCTAAGAAAGATTATGACCGTTTTGTGAATTTGTTTGCACAACAATCGGCTTCGCAAAAAGAATTGGACGATATGACAGCACGCTATGAAATGTCAAAAGCAAGTTTAGAAGCAGCCAAACAAATGCGTAATGAAGTTATGGCTCAGTTTTCTTATTCGAATATTACAGCGCCATTTTCAGGAACAGTAACTAATACTTTCGTAAAAGAAGGTGATATGGCCAATCCAGGAATGCCTTTAGTAAGTATCGAAGGCGCTTCAAGATTACAAGTAACGGCAATGGTTTCAGAAAGTGATATTTCCAATGTAAAAAACGGAATGCCAGTTAAAATCAACGTGAAATCAATAAATAAAGAAGTTGCTGGAAAAGTTTCTGAAGTGAGTTTATCCGCAAAAAATACGGGTGGACAATATTTAGTAAAAGTAACTTTAGACAAAATGGATAAAGAAATTTTATCAGGGATGTTTGTCAACGTCCAATTTTCAACGGCTAAAAAAGAAACAACTACTGCAAAATCTGATGTAGTAATGGTTCCAGAAAGCGCTTTAGTAAAACAAGGTCAGTTGACTGGAATTTACACCGTAGGAAGTGGCAATGTAGCTATTTTAAGATGGTTACGAATCGGAAAAACATTCGGGAATCAAGTAGAAGTTTTATCAGGATTATCAGCAGACGAACAATATATCGTTTCAGCTGAAGGAAAATTATTTAACGGAGCAAAGGTTAGTGTTCAGTAATCAGTAATTAGTGTTCAGTAAAGGTTTTTAGTAGATAACTTGAAACCTGAAACTTTAAACTTTTAAACAAAAAATAACATGCAAGAAGGTATATCAGGTAAAATAGCCAATTTTTTCATCAACTCAAAACTAACCATTTTATTAATGGTAGCGTTGATGATTATTGGTACATACAGTTCGTTCTTAATTCCTAGGGAAGAAGAACCGCAAATTAACGTTCCTATGGCCGACGTAATGGTGGGTTATCCAGGAGCAAGTCCAAGCGAAGTAGAAAGCAGAGTAATTAAACCGCTTGAGAAAGTAATTTCAAACATCAAAGGAGTTGAGCACATTCACAGTATGGCAATGAACGGTCAGGCCATGATGGTCGTGCAATTTTATGTGGGTGAAAACAGCGAAGATTCGTATGTAAAATTATACGACGAATTGATGAAACACCAAAATATGTTTCCACAAGGTGTATATCAACCAATGGTAAAAACGCGTTCTATTGACGATGTTCCGATGTTAGGATTAACACTTTGGAGCGAAAAATACGATGATTTTCAATTACGTCAAATAGCAGAAGAAGTTACTTCGGAAGTTGAAAAAGTAAAAGACGTTGCTATTACGAAAGAAATTGGTGGAAGAACGCGCGAGCTAAAAGTAGTCTTAGACAAAGATAAAATGGGCGAAAATGGTGTAGATGCGTTAAGCATTATGCAAATGATTCAAGCCAATAATGGAAGTTCTCAATCAGGAAGTTTTGTGCAAAATGATACAGAGTATTTAGTTACTACAGGGAAATTTTTAGCGACTTCGGAAGATGTAGAAAACTTGGTTGTTGGCGTAAATAACAATATGCCTGTTTATTTAAAACAAGTCGCAGCTATTCAAGATGGACCACAAACACCTAAAAATTATGTTTCTTTTGGTTATGGTAAAGCGAATGAAAAATATGCTAAAAACAATTCGGAATATCCTGCCGTAACCATTTCGATTGCAAAAGTTAAAGGTGCGGATGCGATGAAAATTTCAGAGAAAATTCTGGAACGAGTGGAAGCTTTAAAGAAAAATGTAATTCCAACTGATGTACATGTTGAAGTTTCTAGAAACTATGGAGAAACAGCATCGCACAAAGTAGGAGAGTTGTTATTGCACTTAGGTGTTGCCATTATTGCAGTAACTGTTTTAGTAATGTTAGCCATGGGCTGGCGAGGCGGATTAGTAGTGTTTTTCTCCGTTCCATTGACCTTTGCTTTGACTTTGTTTAGTTATTATTTATTGGGATATACGTTAAATCGAATTACGCTTTTTGCCTTAGTTTTTGTGGTAGGAATTGTTGTAGATGATAGTATTATTATTGCCGAAAACATGCACCGCCATTTCAAAATGAAGCGACTTCCGTTCAAACAAGCGGCTATTTATGCGATTAACGAAGTAGGAAACCCAACGATTTTAGCGACTTTTACCGTAATTGCAGCTATCCTGCCAATGGCTTTCGTGTCAGGAATGATGGGGCCTTACATGAGTCCGATGCCCATTGGTGCTTCTATCGCAATGATATTATCGTTGTTTGTAGCTTTGACCGTTACACCTTATTTGGGATACCATTTATTACACGAAAAAGACGAGCAAGAACACAAAGAAGAACAAGGTTTAGAAACCTCATGGATTTATAGAATTTATAAAAAAGTAGAAGAACCGCTTTTAGACAATTCTAAAAAACGTAATTTAATGTTTTTGGTAACAGGCGTTTTATTAATCGGTTCGATTTTGATGTTTTTTACGAAATCAGTTGCGGTTAAAATGTTGCCTTTTGATAATAAAAACGAATTCCAAGTCGTAATCGATATGCCAGAAGGAACTACGTTAGAACGAACAGCAGCGGTTACGAAAGCTATTGCGCAATATCTTTCAACTGTTCCAGAAGTGGTGGATTATCAAAATTATGTAGGTGCTTCGGCTCCAATTACATTTAACGGTTTGGTGCGTCATTATGATATGCGTGGAGGAAGCAATATGGCAGATATTCAGGTGAATTTACTACACAAAGAAGATAGAGATTTACAAAGTCATGATATCGCAAAAGTTGTTCGTCCAGAAGTACAAAAAATTGCAAAAAAATATAGTGCGAATGTTAAAATCGTTGAAGTACCACCAGGGCCACCTGTTTTATCTACGTTAGTTGCTGAGGTGTATGGACCAAATTATGAAGACCAAATCAAAGTTGCAAACCAAGTTAAAACCATTTTGGAAACTACTTCTGATGTAGTAGATACCGATTGGATGGTAGAAGCTCCTCAAGTAGAATACAAATTAGAAGTCGACAGAGAAAAAGCCATGTTAAATGGAATTGCTCCACAACAAATAGTTGGAAACTTAACGTATTTATTGAGAGAAATGCCTATTTCTAACTTATACGATGAACGTTCGAATAATCCAGTTGGCATTACACTTTCATTAGAAGACAAAGACAAAACTTCGATTCAAGATATTCAAAATTTGAAAATAAAAGGCAGTCGTGGTAATGTGGTTCCGGTAAGTGATTTAGTAAAAGTTACTACAGATACGTTGCAAAATACGATTTTTAGAAAAGACCAAAAACGTGTGGTTTATGTTTTGGCTGATATGGCTGGAGCATTAGAAAGTCCGGTTTATGCTATTTTGGGAATGAATGAAAAGTTAGAAAAAATGCAATTGCCCAAAGGCTACAAAGTAAACGAATTGTACATGGATACACCTTCAGATGAAAGTGACTTCACTGTAAAATGGGATGGTGAATGGCAAATTACTTTAGAAGTATTCCGTGATTTAGGAGCTGCTTTCTTAGTAGTAATAATTGTGATTTACATGTTGATTGTAGGTTGGTTCCAAAACTTTAAAACACCTTTAGTAATGATGGTTGCGATTCCACTTTCATTAGTTGGAATTGTATTAGGTCATTGGGTTTTAGGTGCTTTCTTTACAGCAACTTCATTCATTGGAATGATTGCTTTAGCCGGAGTTATGGTACGAAATTCGGTATTATTGATTGATTTTATCGAAATTCGATTGAATGAAGGGATACCTATAAAACAAGCGATAATTGAGGCAGGAGCGGTGAGAACTACACCTATTTTATTAACCACAGGAGCGGTTGTAATAGGTGCGTCAATCATCTTGTTTGATCCAATTTTCCAAGGATTGGCGATTTCGTTAGTGGCGGGTGCCATTGTTTCAACTTTATTAACATTAATTGTTGTTCCGTTGATCTATTTCATCACGGAACGCAAAAAATGGGAGAAAAATAATTGATAATTAACCTAACAAACCTAACAATTTTTCAAAATCTGTTAGGTTTATTATAAAAATAAAAAACATTATGATCAACAGATTAATTAGAGCTATAGCTGGAACATTTATTATAATCAGTGTTCTTTTAGGAATGTATGTAAACGAAAACTGGTTTTGGTTCACCGTTTTTGTTGGAGCCAATTTATTACAATCCTCTATTACAAAATGGTGTTTAATGGAAGATATTTTAAGAAAAGTATTTAAGATTCAAGATTAAGTTAAAAGTCAGGTGAAAGCCTGACTTCTTGTTTAAAAAAACCGTCACAAATATGACGGTTAAAAATTTTACAAAGTTGATTTGTGAACGATTATTGACTTGAAACCCTATTTTTGCTAATGGTAAATAAGAAGTAATTTAGTGTTTTATTACACAAATTATGCTGTTTTGATTATTTCTTATAATTATTCCATAATAAATTAATTGCATAATTGGTATAACTTTTATTTCCATAAAAAATGCCCCAAATAGTGTATAACTTTTTGGGGCATGTTCATTTAAAAAGTGGTTTAATATTTTATTTTTAATTTCTTAGAAATTGATAGAATAAGTAAGTGTTACATTGTTATTAGTAGTTCTTATTCTTGCTGTATCATTCATTCCTGAAGAAATAAAAGCTAAATTATAATTTCTGTGGTCGTTTGCGTATGCTAAATCTAATTTGCTTTCACCAAAATTATAACCAATTCCAGCAGAATACCCAGTTAAATCACCCATTGCATAATCTACTTTGTATGGACTTTCTTCAAAACGATAACCGCCACGAACACTCCATTGTTTAATTTTGTATTCGCCACCAATTCTTAATTCATACGTATTATCAAATTGATTACTCATTTGCGTATTCAAGTCTCTGTAAAAGCTATCGCTTGTAGGTTTAAATTTTGTATTGCTATAATCTTTCATTGCATAATCAATACTAATTAATCCTTTTTTATTAAAAATATAAGCACCACTCAAAGTAATTTTGCTAGGCGTTTGAATTTTATAGGCTTGATAAATGTTTATTACATTTGGAGCAATTACAGCTAACGGAAAACTTTCTTCTAAAGAATTAGTTCTATCCGTTATTAATCGCTGTGTTAATTCATCTTTTAATCTGTACCATGTTGGGGATTCGTAAGCAACTCCTGCTCTTAAGTTTTCGGTAAATTTATAAATTGCACCTACATTCAAAGAAAATCCACTTCCATAAGTATAAAGTTCGTTGTCAAACTGTATAGAGTTTATTGTAAATCCAGTATCAAAAACAGGGTTTACATTAGATTCATACACAGAAGTTGTTTTTACATAATCTGTAAAATGTGCATTTAAGTTTAAACCAAAAAAAAGTTTGTCTTTATAGCCGGTTGCTATGTTAGCTGATAATTTTCCGTTGAAACCACTACTTGTAACATAATTATCTTGATAATAATTCCCTCCAGTTTGAACATTCGTATAATAATCAACGTTGTTTGGATCAGAATCGTCAAAAGCTTCAAATAAAAATGCTTGATAGCCTAACATTGCTTGCTGTGCTGGAAATCCTAAACCAGAAGTTTCTCCTAAATAAGCATATAAATCTGTAATAGTTTCACCTACATCGGTTCGTAATGTCATATATTCTAAAGGTAAGCCTTGCGCTTTATCTATGAAATAATTTCCAATAGAATTCGTTGGGTTTACACCAGCAGAATACAAACTATTATCAAAATCACTTGTATTTTCATAATTTAAAGCCACAGCAATTTTATTCCAATCTGTTTTCCCTGATTTATCATTAAAAACCAATACAGCTCCTAATTGATTCAAATCTAAAGTGCTATAATTTTTTTTGTTTTTGGTTCCAAAATAACTAGCATTATTACTACTGTTAAAACTTGAAAAAGAAGCACTAGCAAAATTATTGTTGAAAAATAAGGAACCCGCAGGATTTACATTTATAGATGACAAATCGCCACCCACAGCTCCAAAGGCACCACTCATTCCTCTAAAACGTGCTGTTCCAGTCATGTTGCTTATGGAATACCTCAAGGCGTCGTTTATGGTTGTTTCTTGTGCTATTGAAACAATAGAGCTTCCTATAAGTAGGGATAAAAATATTTTTTTCATTTCAATTTTATATTTTAAGAAAACTATTTTTTAGTACAACATTAACCGCGACCACCTCTTCCGCCACCGCCACCAGATGAACGTCCACCGCCACTTGAACTTCCGCCAAAACTACCGCTTGATGAACTTCTAGGTGTAGAGTAATTATTGCTTCTAGGTGCAGAAGTATTGTTGTTACTTCTTGGTGTTGAATAATTATTATTACTTCTTGGTGTTACAGTTGAATTCTCTCTTGGAGCATTTATACTTCTAGGATTATTTGTTCTTGGGTTACTTGTTGTTCTAGGATTACTCGTGTTTTCAGATGATCTTGGATTTTGAAAAGTATTTCTTGGGTTTGTACTTCTTGGGTTTGCATTAAAATTTGAGTTTGTTCTTCTATCTCTATTGTAATTAGCTCCATTTCTTCCAGAACCTGAATTGTGATATCCGTTTCCACCTCTTGGCCCACTATTGTAGGTAACGTTTCTACCTCTGTAGCCATTCCAGCCCCAACCATTGTTGTAGTAACCTCCCCAACCAGGACCATAATAGCCATTCCATCCCCAATTATTCCCATAGTAACCATTCCAACCCCAAGGAGAGTACCAGTTGTTCCATCCCCAGCCAATGTTAGAATAACCCCAATAAGGAGAATACCAATTGTTCCAACCTAGATTATTCCAACCCCAGTTGTTGTCGTAATAATTAATTGTAACATTTGAAGCATTATTACCCCATCCAGCATAATTTTGATTGTTATATTCGTTTTGATAGACAATTATAGCTGTATCTTGCGACTCTTGAGATTGATAATTGTCAACATCAGTAAAATAGGTATAATCTTCTTGCATAGCTCTAAATTGTTGAGCATATTCATTAGATTTTTCAATGTTTTGTTCTCTATATTTATTTACAACTTGCTCTCTTGGAAGTTCAGAAGAACTGTAAACACCATCATTATCATAATACGATGAGTTTTGATATGAACCACATGAAGTAGCGAAAATTGCAATCAATCCCAACAAGGAGAAGGCAATCTTTTTCGGATTAATTTGGTAATAAGTTTTCATAACTCTTTTTTTTATTGTTGGACATTCCAAATTTAACTATTTTTGCGGAATAAATAACTTAAGAATAAGTTAAACAATTTTTATGCCAATATATTCGAAATGAGCAAAAATTTAACTACAAGAGAAGAAGATTATTCCAAATGGTATAACGAATTAGTCGTAAAGGCTGATTTAGCTGAGAATTCAGGAGTAAGAGGATGTATGGTTATCAAACCATATGGTTATGCAATTTGGGAAAAAATGCAAGCCCAATTAGATAAAATGTTTAAAGAAACAGGTCATAGTAATGCTTATTTTCCGCTTTTTGTACCCAAAAGTATGTTTGAAGCAGAAGAGAAAAACGCAGAAGGTTTTGCAAAAGAATGTGCTATCGTAACACATTATCGTTTGAAAAATGACGAATCTCGTCCTGGAAAATTAATGGTTGATCCAAATGCTAAATTGGAAGAAGAACTAATTGTTCGTCCTACCAGTGAAGCAATTATTTGGTCGACATATAAAAGTTGGGTACAATCATATAGAGACTTACCTTTGCTTATCAATCAATGGGCAAATGTTGTCCGTTGGGAAATGAGAACACGCTTGTTTTTAAGAACAGCTGAATTTTTATGGCAAGAAGGACATACTGCGCATGCAACTCGTGAAGAAGCTATTGAAGAATCGGAAAAAATGATGAATGTATACGCAGATTTTGTACAAAACTTTATGGCGATTCCAGTTATAAAAGGATTAAAAACAGAAACAGAACGTTTTGCTGGAGCAGATGAAACCTATTGTATTGAAGCCTTAATGCAAGATGGGAAAGCATTACAAGCAGGAACTTCTCATTTTTTAGGTCAAAATTTCGCTAAAGCTTTTGATGTTAAATTTGCCAATAAAGAAGGAAAGCAAGAACACGTTTGGGGAACTTCTTGGGGAGTTTCAACCCGTTTAATGGGGGCTTTAGTAATGACGCATTCTGATGACAAAGGTTTGGTTTTACCTCCAAATTTAGCCCCAATTCAAGTAGTTATTGTTCCTATATATAAGACCGATGAACAATTTGATGCAATTTCAGAACAAGTAAACGCCTTAACTGCTGAACTTCTAAAATTAGGTATTTCAGTGAAATATGATAACAGAGATACACAAAAACCAGGATTTAAGTTTGCTGAATGGGAATTAAAAGGTGTTCCTGTTCGAATTGCTCTTGGGCCAAATGATTTAGAAAACGGAACTTACGAAATTGCTCGTAGAGATAATTTATCAAAAGAAGTAGTTCCTAAAGATGAGGTAGCTTTGTTTATTCAAAATTTATTGAAAACCATTCAAAACGATATGTTTTCTAAAGCATTGGCTTACAGAGACTCGCATATTACAGAAGTGGATTCTTTTGAAGAATTTAAAGAGGTTTTAGAAACTAAAGGAGGCTTTTTGGCTGCACACTGGGACGGCACCACTGAAACAGAAGCAAAGATAAAAGAACTAACAAAAGCAACCATTAGATGTATTGCTTTAGATAGAGCACAAGAAGCAGGAAACTGTATTTTTACTGGTTCTCCGTCTAGAGGAAGAGTGCTTTTTGCTAAGGCATATTAAAAAAAGAAAAAAAAATACTTAAGGTATTGCAGAAATCAAAATTAGTTGTATTTTTGCACTCGAATTACAAATTTAATTCAATGGCCCGTTCGTCTATCGGTTAGGACGCCAGGTTTTCATCCTGGTAAGAGGGGTTCGATTCCCCTACGGGCTACTGAAGGTATTGAGATTAAATTAAAAGAATTGGTTATGGCCCGTTCGTCTATCGGTTAGGACGCCAGGTTTTCATCCTGGTAAGAGGGGTTCGATTCCCCTACGGGCTACAAAATTAGTTGTAAATGAGTTTTATAAAATAATAATTGGTGTCTCGGTTATTATTTTATTAGTTAAAACCAAAGTAATTACAAATGTAATTGTGGGAGGTTTTTCTTTTTTAACTAGTAGTTTATAACAATTATTACAATTAAAAAAAGAACAAAATGGCAAATCATAAATCTGCTTTAAAAAGAATTAGAAGTAACGAGAAAAAAAGAGTATTAAACAGATACCAGCACAAAACAACTCGTAATGCAATCAAAGCTATTCGTTTAGCTACTGATAAAGCTGATGCTTCTGCAAAATTATCATCTGTAATTTCAATGATTGATAAGTTAGCTAAGAAAAATATCATTCATGATAATAAAGCTTCTAACTTAAAATCTAAGTTAACTAAACACGTGGCTTCTTTATAGTCAACGATTAGTTAAATATACTAAAGCTCTCATTATGAGGGCTTTTTTTATATGTTATTTTACTATTATTTTCAACTAAACTGTTGATTACTATAGTGTTTTTATCAAAATAAAGATTACCTTTGCACTTTCAAAAATAAAATAAATGACTTCTATTAGAAACATCGCAATTATTGCACACGTTGACCACGGTAAAACTACTTTGGTTGATAAAATTATGTACCACTGTCAATTGTTTCGTGAAAACGAAAACACGGGAGACTTAATCCTAGATAATAATGATTTAGAGCGTGAAAGAGGTATTACTATTACTTCTAAAAACGTTTCTGTAACTTATAAAGGAACAAAAATCAACATTATCGATACTCCTGGTCACGCCGATTTTGGTGGTGAAGTTGAGCGTGTACTTAATATGGCTGATGGTGTTTGTCTTTTAGTAGATGCATTTGAAGGGCCAATGCCTCAAACGCGTTTCGTATTACAAAAAGCAATTGACTTAGGATTAAAACCATGCGTGGTTATTAATAAAGTAGATAAAGAAAACTGTACTCCAGAAGAAGTTCATGAAAAAGTTTTCGACTTAATGTTTGAATTAGGTGCTACTGAAGCTCAGTTAGATTTCCCAACAGTTTATGGTTCGGCTAAAAATAACTGGATGTCTGATGATTTTAGAAATCAAACAGAAAACATCGAGCCTTTATTAGATATGGTTTTGGAACACGTTCCAGCTCCTAAAGTATCTGAAGGAACTCCTCAAATGTTAATTACCTCTTTAGATTTCTCTTCATTCACTGGTCGTATTGCGATTGGTCGTTTAGAAAGAGGAGTTTTTAAAGAAGGAATGCCAATATCTTTAGTAAAAAGAGATGGTAAAGTAATCAAATCAAGAATTAAAGAATTACATACTTTTGAAGGTCTTGGACGTAAAAAAGTTGAAGAAGTAGTTGCTGGAGATATTTGTGCAATTATCGGAATTGAAGGATTTGAAATTGGTGATACTATCGCTGATTTTGAAAATCCAGAAGCGTTACAAACTATCGCTATTGATGAGCCTACGATGAGTATGTTGTTCACTATTAACGATTCGCCTTTCTTTGGTAAAGAAGGTAAATTTGTAACATCGCGTCATATTAGAGATCGTCTAACTAAAGAATTAGAGAAAAACTTAGCAATGAAGTTAGGTGAAACTGATTCTGCTGATAAATTCATGGTTTTTGGTCGTGGAGTTCTTCACTTATCGGTTCTTATTGAAACGATGAGAAGAGAAGGTTATGAATTACAAATTGGTCAACCACAGGTAATCATCAAAGAAATTGATGGTCAAAAATGTGAGCCAATTGAAGAATTAACAATCGATTTACCAGAAAATCTTTCAGGTAGAGCAGTTGAATTTGTAACAATCCGTAAAGGAGAAATGTTATCAATGGAAGCTAAAGGTGATCGTATGATTATTAAATTTAATATTCCATCTCGTGGAATCATTGGTTTAAGAAATCAATTGTTAACTGCAACTGCAGGTGAAGCAATTATGTCGCACCGTTACATTGGATACGAACCTTTCAAAGGAGCAATTCCAGGACGTAACAATGGTTCGTTAATTTCTATGGAAAACGGAAAAGCTATTCCTTATTCTATTGATAAATTACAAGATCGTGGTAAATTTTTCGTGGAGCCAAATGCTGAGATTTATGAAGGTCAGGTAATTGGTGAAAACTCTCGTGGTGATGATATGTGTATCAACGTAACTAAGGCTAAAAAACAGTCAAACGTACGTTCATCTGGAAATGATGAAAAAGCAAGAATTATTCCACCGATTATTTTCTCATTAGAAGAAGCGTTAGAATACATTCAAAAAGATGAATATGTTGAGGTTACTCCAAAATCTATTCGTTTAAGAAAAATTTATTTAACAGAAAACGACAGAAAACGTTTTAAAGTATAATTAATATGAATCCCGATGAAAATCGGGATTTTTTAGCATAAACAAGAATGGAAATTAAATTGAAATACGGAATTGACAATTTGCTTTTTGGAATGAAAGAGCAAGATGTTACTAAAATTTTGGGTAAACCCGATACACAATATAAAGACGAAGAAGAAAACGTTGTTTTTATGTATAACGCCAGAAAACTTCGTTTGATTTTTTACAAAGAAGAAGCATTTAGATTAGGGTATATGACGACATCTAATCCGATAGTGAAGTTATTCAATACGACTTTAATCGGAAAAAATTGGAGCGATGTTTTTCCTGTTTTAGAGAAGAACAAAGTAAAATCATTTGAAACCGATACAGTAGAAGGTATGATGAGTTACTTTAACGAAGAAAATTGGTTATTTATTCATGTTGATTATAACGAAATTGTAAAAATTGAAGTCGGTGCCGTTTTTAGTGATAAAGATGAATTTGACTGGAGATTCTAATTTAAATAAGTATAAAAAAAAGCCGCTAATTTAATTAGCGGCTTTTTTTATTATTGATTTATCTTGATTAATTCAACTTCGAAAATTAAATCGGTATTTGGAGGAATAACACCACCAGCACCTCTTTCACCATAAGCTAAATTAGATGGAATATAAAATTTATATTTTGCTCCTTCTTTCATTAATTGAACACCCTCTGTCCAACCTTTGATTACTTGGTTCAAACCAAAATCGATAGTTTCACCTCTTTGTACACTGCTGTCAAATACTTTTCCGTCTAAGAACATTCCAGTGTAATGTACTTTAACATTACTTGTTGCAACTGGTTTGTTTCCAGTTCCTTCTTGTAATACAATGTATTTTAGACCACTTGGAGTAGTTGCTGCAGTTGCAAATTCTTTTAAAGCTTTTTCTTTAGCTTCCTTTTGCTTTTCAGCAGCCAATTTTTCAGCAGCTTCTTTATTTATGAAATAGTCTGCAAATACTTTTTCAGCATTGAATTTTTTTGCTTCTTTTCCAGCTCTAATAATTTTTACAGATGTAATTATATCATCTTGTACGATTTTGTCAACAATTTCTAATCCACTTACTACATGTCCAAAAACGGTGTGTTTTCCATCTAACCAAGGAGTTGCTTTATGAGTGATAAAAAATTGACTTCCGTTAGTAGCGGGTCCTGCATTTGCCATTGACAAAATTCCTTTTCCTGAGTGTTTTAAATCGGCAACAATTTCATCATCAAATTTATAACCTGGTCCGCTAGCTCCAGTTCCATCTGGGCAACCACCTTGAATCATGAAATCAGCAATTACGCGGTGAAATTTTAATCCGTTATAGTATGGTTTTCCTTTAAATTTTGCATCTGCTTTAGTGTTTTTTCCTTCTGCTAAGGAAATGAAATTAGCTACAGTTACTGGAGTTTTCTTGTATTCTAATTCAACTACAATTTTGCCTTTTGTAGTATTTATTTCAGCAAAAATGCCGTCTTTTTTTTTGTCTTGTGCAAATCCTAAAGTAATAAAACTTAGTACAATTGCTACTGATTTAAGTATGTTTTTCATTGTGATTATTTTGTTGGATTTTCTAATAGTTCAATTTCAAAATAGATGTCTGCATTAGGCGGAATAATTCCTCCAGCACCTTGTGGTCCATATGCTAAATTTGAAGGAATATATAGTTTAGCTTTTCCTCCAAAGTTTAATAAATTGATACCTTCAACAAAACCAGGAATAAATTGTAAATTCCCCATAGCTGCTGGATAAGGTGCATAACCATTTTGAGCGGCTTTGTTTGGATTATAAGTTCCAAATTGTTTTGCACTTTCTTCAATGGTAGTATCAAATTGTAAGCCGTTTTCTAAAAACCCTGTGTAATTAATATAAATTTTGCTTCCTGCAGTAGGTTTTTTACCATCACCATTTGTAATAATTTCATAGATTAAACCTGATTTTGATTTGGTACCGTTTACTTTTACATCATTGATTTCTTTTATTTTGCTTTCTGCTAGCACTTTTGCTTTTTCTTCTGCTTCCTTTTGTTCTTTGGCTACTTTTGAATAATAGCTTTTAAAAATTTTAACAGCATCGAATTTTTTTGCGTCGCTTCCAATTCTAACAATTGTAATTTTTTCAATTACATCATCAGATTCAATTGCATTGATGATTTCCAAGCCTTCAATTACTTCTCCAAAAACACTATGGATGTTGTCTAACCAAGGAGTTTCTTTATGTGTTATAAAAAATTGACTTCCGTTTGTTCCAGGACCAGCATTTGCCATTGAAAGAATTCCAGCTTTTGTATGTTTTAAATCAGGATGAAACTCATCTTTAAATTTATATCCTGGACCTCCAGAACCATCTCCATTTGGATCACCGCCTTGAATCATAAAATCAGCAATTACTCTATGAAATTTTAAACCATCATAAAATGGTTTATTTTTGAATTCATCACTTACAAAAGGGTTTTTTCCTTCAGTAAGTGTTATAAAGTTTGCAACGGTGTTGGGTACTTTTTGATATTCAAGTTTTACAATCATGTTTCCTTTTGAAGTTTCTATATCGGCATAAATTCCTTCTTTTAATTGGTCATATGACTTTGAGCATGAAGCAAAAAGGGTTATTAAACTTAAAAATAAAATTGAAATCGGTTTCATTTTTTTCATTATTAATTTTTTGGTTTTGGGTCTAATTTTATGTCATTTAAAGTTACGGTACAAATTAAAGGCTCATTTGTTCCAATTTTTTTGTCATCACCATGATAGCCGTATGCCATGTGTGAAGGGAATAAAAACGTAATCGTTTCGCCTTTTTTCATTAATTTAATACCATCGCGCAACCCCATCATTATGTTTTCTTTGTCAACGTAGTAAGTTTGAGGTTTTGTTTCTAATTTGGTATAAATTATACGACTTTTTAAATCTTTAATTTCGTAATCAAAAAAAGCAATGTCACCTCTTTTAGGAAATGCAGTTGGCTCTTCTATTTTAGTTTCATATTTGTACCAATATCCTTTACTTGAAGCTATATATTGTTTTAAAGTATCATTTTTAATCAAAGAATCAATTGTTTTCTCTTCGCTTGCAACTAATATTTTATTACGTTCTATGGATTCTTTAATAAAAGTTCCAGAGGTATGTGATATTGGTTTGCGAGCTTGTTCTTGTTGTTGAGAACAGCTTGTAAGTGTGAGTATTATAAAGACAATTAGTATGTAGGTAAGTTTTTTCATTGGAAGTTATTTTTTTCAATTGCTAAAATAGCAATAAATTGTTGTACCGTTTCATCAAGTGATAAAAAAGATTTTCCGCCAGCAGCATTAATGTGTCCGCCACCATTAAAATGATTTCTGGCAAATTGATTCACATCAAAA
>Ga0209480_10001417_pt1 | contig 17594 bp, 15 predicted proteins | sample JI61114C2DNA_FD_187501 | JGI IMG/M metagenome (GOLD analysis project Ga0209480, IMG submission 187501) | Wastewater effluent complex algal communities from Wisconsin, to seasonally profile nutrient transformation and Carbon sequestration -... | ecosystem: Engineered > WWTP > Effluent > Algae... | reverse complement strand
TTGGCGCGCGTCCTGGCGGAGGTTGGTTGCGGGCTCCATCAGGCTGCCCATGGCGTACAGGCCGTCGAGCGCTGGCTTGGCGCTCGGCGAGGTCCAGCGCATGCCGGGGCCGACCGCCTCGAGGCGCGAGCTGTACACCCACGGGAAAGTCCCGAGGTGCAGCAGGAGCGGGGTGGTCCAGCCGCAGGCGCTCTCGGCTCGCGGCGGCGGGCCCGGCCAGCCCTCGCCGAAGTAGCCGGGGGCCGTGTCGGGGTAGAAGGCGCGCAGCGAGCCGCCGCGCTCGGCGTAGCAGGCCCCGGTGGACAGCGTCGTCGGGTCGGCGGTGACCCGCCACAGCTCGCCACGTTCGTGCCCGGCGGTGGTCAGCTGCTGCAGCACCGTCGACTGCGCGCGCGCCTGGAGGTCGGTCACGCCGGCGCGGGCCTCGTGCAGCGAGCGCTCGAAGGCGGCGAGGCCGGTCAGGGTCATCGCGGCGGCGCGGTCGGCCGTCGTCGGGATCGCCATCGGCGCTCCCGCGAGCTGCTGGGCGAAGCCGAGGGGCTCCGCGATATGTTGCCACTCGCCGCGATACCATCCGTGAATGTCCATCGGCGAGCGCAGGTCGACGTCGGGGACCAGGGCGGCGAGGGCCTGGATGTCGTCGCCGTAGCAGCGAAGGTCGGGGGTCATGTGAGATCCTTGGGCAATGCGCCGACGAGGCTGGCGAACACGGCGGGGACGCCGGGCCACGCGGACGCGTCGAGCTTCGGCGGGATGGTGATGGTGTCGGTCAGGTCGATGCCCAGGGTCTTGGCGTCCGCGAGGAAGCGTGCGCGCACGTCCTGGTAGTCTTTTCCGCCGCGCGCGCTCGTCAACAGCGTCGGGCTGGCCCAGCCGGCCTTGATGTCGGCGTGGTCGTCGATGCGATATGCCTTGAGCAGGCGCTGCAGATACACGGTGGCCGCGAACGCGGCGGCCCGCGGCTGGAACATCAGCTCGGGCGGCGCGGAGAGCAGCGGCGCCTTGGCCCCGACCTCGGGTACGCCGGTCCACAGGAAGTAGGGCGCGAGTGCGCCGAACAGGCCGCCGCTGCCGAAGGCCGCCGCCTGGGCCCCATATCGCAGCGGCGGATTGCGATCCTTGTTGTTGGCATAGGCGCGGGCCGATGCGTCGCGCTCCCCCTGCTCGCCCGCCGCGTCGCCGTTTTGCGCGTTCACGACGAAGTGGGATTCCCGCGACGCGATCACCGAGAAGATCCGGCCCGATCCGGGGATGCGTGAGGTCTCCTCCATGAGCGTGAACAGCGGCCGGAGATCGAAGGGAGTCTCGCCCCAGTTGCGCGAGAGGTCGCCGCTGACGTCACCTGCGCGCGGCAGCGGGGCCAGCTCGATCACGGGCGGCGGGGTGTCGTTCCCCGCCGGTGCGCCGGCGGGACTCGCCGCGTTCGCACGCCGGCTGAGCAGCAAGGCGCCGCCCACCCCCACCGTCGCACCGAGCGTCATCCAGATGCCGCGTGTCATGGCTTCTCCTGGGCCGGCACTGGCCGGCGGCGTCGACTGAACAGGATCACGCCGATGGTGCTGGCCATCGAGGCCCCGGCCGCGATCACGGCCGGGTGCTTCCACGAGAACGCGGCCGGGGGCGGGCTCGCCGGGTCCGGCGTGCCATTGGGTGTGGGGCCGGTGCCGGGCCTGGAGCCCGTGGGGCCGGTGCCCGCGGGGACTTGCCCGGAAGTGGCGCCGGCTCGACTGACCCACCCCATCGGTCCGATCCACGCAGTGATCGTCGCCGTGTCCCAGGCATCGAGCGCCCGATGCAGCGGCTCCCACGGGATGCCCTCGGGGGACTCGCGGGCGGGCAAACGATTGCCCGGATCAGCGTCCATCGCGTCGGCCTGGCCGCGCAGCAGGATGAGCAGCGCCGGGCTGATCGGCGCCCCGGGCGGGGGGGCGATCGTCACGCCGACGATCCGGCCCACGCCGGTCGCGGCCCGCGGTGCCAGGGCCTGCACCGCCGACCACGGCCAGGTGCTCGTCGGCATCGGCTTGACGCGCGCCATGAAGGCCGCCCGCGCCGCCTCCGTGGCGTCGTCGTACGCCGCCTTGATGAGGAGGGCCACGTCCTCCTCGCGCAGCGACCGCTCGGGGTCCCGAACGGTGCGCTCGAGCGTCGACAGCTCGATGAGCCGCGCCATGCGATGCCGGTCGAGCAGCATGGCCTACAGGCTCCCCGTGTAGCGGCCGCAGAGGCGATCGCCCTGGACGGGCATCACCTCGATGTCGCAGACCATAAGCTGACCCGCGACGGCCGGTGTGGCCTCGAGCGCGATGCCGTCGTCGTGGCTGACGAACTGCACCTTCGTCCACTTGACGTCGGGCATCGCGGCCTCGGCGATCCACGCGCGCCGGGTCGGGTTGTCGACGATGTGGAGCTTCCCGTTGTTGTTGTGGCCGGCGTAGCGGATCGCCACGTAGCAGCCCGGCGACAGCGCATCGAAGGCCAGCGCGCTGGTCGGGATCATGCCGGTGGCGTTGTCGTGGGCGGTCAGCAGCCCCGTCGCCGGGTCGCGCACGAAGTTTGGCAGCCAGAGCGAGGCGAGGTTGGGCGCGAAGGCCGTGCCCGTGTCACGAATGATGCGAAAGCGCGTCGGCGAGGGTTTGGGCTCGTGGCCGAGGCCCCACGTGACCGCGTCCTGCTCATTCATCTCGTTGACGCTGAGCACGATCGGGGCGCGCCCGTCGTCCCGGGTGACGAACGCGAGCTGATCGCCCGGGTGCACCACGACGTATTGGAGCGCCGGCGTGAGCCCGAACTCCTGCCGGATGGTGCCCGTCGCGGTGATGACGCGGCCCCGCGAGGCCGGATTGCGGGCGCCGTATCCGATGCCGACGAGCTTCGCGCTCGTCGGTGAGAACAGCCCGCCGAGGTCCGGGGCCAGCACCCCGTGCGGCCCGGTGATGCTGAACCGGTAGTGGCGCTGGCCGGTGACGATCGCCTGGTCGCGGTCCAGGCCGGTGAGGGACGTGCCGTCCCAGTTCGTCTCGGTGTTGAGCTCGAAGATGATGGATTCCTTGGCCATGACGATCTCCCTCGCGGTCAGCCGCAGCCGCCGCTGCAGCGGGCCTTGCACAGCTCGTAGAAGCGGGTGTTGTCGTAGAAGATGTTGACGTGGGCCGAGTCGAGGTTGTTGGCGGCGCCGTTGTTGCTGATCACCACCGCCAGCGTCTCGAGGCTGCCGACATCGAGCGGCATGTTGCGGTACTCGGGGAAGGGCACCACGAGTTGCGAGCCGTCCTTGTTGAGGAACAGGTTGCCGTCGTAGGCGTCGCTCGCCTCGAGGCCGGTCGTCGTGCTGACGCCGCCGGGCACGAGGTAGAACAAGATCAAGAAATCCGAATAATTGTTGCCGCCACCAGCCAGGTTGAGGTCGATGCGGATCTCCTTCGGCGTGTAGCCCGGACGCGACCGGTGCGTCAGGCGGATCTTCTTGCCCGGCGGGACCGGGAAGTTGTTGACGAAGGGGTCGCCGAGCCCGGTCACGGGCTCGGTCAGCTTGACCGTGCTGCGGCCGCTGACCTCGTCGAGCGTGCGCTGCGAGAAGTTGACGTTGCCGGGGCACAGGAAGTTGCGGCACATCATCTCGATCGTCTCGCAGCGCGAGACGGTGTTGCGGCAGCGCTCCTCGAAGGAACTGCACTGGCGCTCGATGTCCGGCATCCGCTGGATGCAGCGCTGCATCTCGGTGAGCAGCCCGGGGTTGTTGGCCAGGCGCTGCAGGATCTCCATCAGCGCCTCCTGGCTGGTCTGGCCCTGCACGGGCATTTGTTCGAACTTCACCAATTTTCCAGAGTCCATCGCTTCATCTCCTTTGTGATTCATCAAAAACAGACAGGTCGGCTCACCCCGCACGAACCCGTGCAGGTCGAATGCGCAGACCGGGGATCGATCAGCGCGGGCCGGACGTGAGGCCGAGGCGCGTGGCGAGTTGCTGGCCGCTCGAGGTCGCCGTGGGCTCGGGCTCCGGTGCGGTCGTCGTCTGGCGACCGCGGGCCATCAGCGCCATGAAATCCTCGTCGACGTTGCGGCTGGTCGTGTCGGGTGCCGTTGTGGCGGCAGACGCCGCAGTGGCCTCGGGGGCCGGCGCCGCGGGCAGGTCATGCAGCGACCACTGCAGGACGAGCAAGCGGCCTTCGGCGCCCTGCGCTTCATTCTTCGGTACCTCGAAGCGAAGCGCGTGGCCCTCGGCATCGGCCCCATCGATCCGGGCCACCGTCGATGCGCCGGCGAGCACCTGCGTGACCCGGTAGACGCGGGTGATCATGGCGTACCCTCGCCCTGCGGATTGATCAGCGCATAGGCGGTGGCGCCGACCATGAACATGGTGCCGCCGACCGCGAAGGTCGCCCGGGTCACCACGCTCTCGTCGAGCAGCGCGCCCGCGAGGATGCCGGGCACGCCCGCGACCGCGGTGACCGGCGCGCCGCCCAGCCGCAGGTCGGCGTGCTTCTGCGTCTGGTAGCCGGCGGTGAAGCCGGTCGCCGCGCTGGTGACGATGGCGGCGACGTCGTACCATCGACCACGGCGGTAGTCGGCCATCTGTCGGGTCATCTCCGCGGTGGCCTTTTGCGCGCAGATGCGTTCGGCGTCGGCCTGGTCCCGGGCCTCGCGGACCTTCTTGCGCGCCGTCTCCAGCCGCGCGGAGAAGTCCTGGCGCACGCCCGCCTCGATATCGTTGATAAAGTTGCCCGGGGTGTTGCCGGGCCTCACCTGTTCATCTGCCATGATTCCACTCCTCCCCATCAGTTGCTGTCTTTTGGGTCCCGCGGGCCCATCGTGCCGCACATCATGCCGAGCGCGACCGCGGCGCCGTCGATGATGTCGTCGAGCACGTCGGTGCGGGACCGCGGCGGGATCGCGGCGGCGACCTCGGCCTTGGCCTTCTCGATCAGGTGCCGCGACAGGCTCGCCGCCGAGGCCTCGGCCTCCATCATCTTCTGCTCGCGCAGCATGTAGTCCAGCTCGGCCATCGCCGTCTGGTGCCGCTTCTGCAGCTCGCTCGCCTGGTCGGCGAGGCGCTTGTTGTTCTCCAGCAGCTCCAGCGTGAAGGCGCTGGCCTGCTCGAGCATCCACGACTGCACCCGGGCGGCGCGGTCGTAGGTGTCCCACAGCATCGCGTGGGCGAGCTCGATGGTGTCGGTCGTGGCGAGCTTGCGCTCGGCCACGACCTGCACCGGCGTCGGACGCGAAGTGCGGGCGAGCACCTGCTCGTCCACCGCCGCGCCATCGACGAGGATCCGCGCCGTCGCGCCGAAGCGTGACCGCACCTCGTCGAGGCGCTGCGCGAGTTCGCTGGCGGGCACTTTCGCGTACTCGTCCAGGATCAGGTGCCGGGGCTCGTCAATGACCAGCACCGTATGGATGCTCGCTTCGGGTCGTCTGACATTCATCGGGGTTCACCATAGGCCATTCCGAATTTCCTCGCAACGGGGGCTCTGCAGCCCCCAGCGGACGATCTGCGCGATGTGCCACTGTCCGATGCGTGGCCGATGCCGTGTCCGATGATATGGCCAAGCACCGAGGATCGGCCAGGGTGCGCCACGGCGAGGCCTGTGGCTCATTCGACGTACTTTGGGCGGCGGCCCCGGGTGCGCGCCGAATCGACCGATGCGGCGCAGCCCGGGGGCATACGCGGTTCTGGCGGCGGTTGTCCGATGCGTCCCGCCCCATCCAGTGGTCCTCGTGGACCACGAGCTTTGCGCAGGGCGTCCGCCAGGCGGCGCGGTGGGGCGATTCAAACGGAGCCAGCCCGCGGTGCGTGCCTCTGGATGAACGGGCGTGAGACCCTTCGGGCAATGCGTATATGGCCGATTGTCCGATCCGCGGCTTCGCCGTGTCCGATCGGCCGGGGCGCAGATCGGCGAAACATCGTCCATCGCTGGCTGCGCGACGTTACGCCGGGGATTGTCCGATCGCCGCGAGGACCCGTGTCCGATCACGGTTCGGCCTCGCGCTTCGGACACGACGATGGTGAGGTCCTGGGTGACGAAACGTCGTCATTCGGGACACAGACGATGTTCGCCAGACCATTCTCCGATCCGACCCTCGCTGGCAACGAGGAATGTGTCCGATCGGCGTTCGATCCTCGGCCCCTGAGCCGTGCCAGGAGGCCGGCAATGTGCCGGTCCGCAGGCCCGGTCCGGCCGTCGACGATGGGCACTGTCGGATCGGGGCGACGGTGTGTAGCGTCGGATGGGGCATGGTGGAGGTGGCGGCAAAGGTCGCGGAGATCGAGGAGCTGGAGCAGTTGGGGCGAACCCTGCTCCGCGGGCTCGACGATCGGTTGGCCGCACACGCGGAGGTCCACCGGCGAGGGCGAAGAGGACCGCTGTGGACCTGCAGCGCGCAGCACGAGGAGACCTTCTTCGCCGAGGTCCGCGGCGGCCAACTTTGCAAGGCCAGCGCCGGTACGGCGTGGAGCCTCGTCGTGTACTGGCATGACGGAGACAGCATGCGGGTGGTGGCCCGCGGCAAGCGCCGCGATGTCGATCGCTACGCGGAGGAGGTCCTCCACTACGGCCCGCCCGGAGGCCCCGAGTACACCGGCGGCGACCTGGCGTGGTCCTCGTGGGACGAGGAGCCGACGTTGCAGGCGGCGACGATCGGCGGGCAGCTCCGGCTGGCCCCGATGACCGACGGCCCGCACCTCCTGATGGTCGCGCGCAACGATCACCGCGTCGACGTCCTGGCGCTCGGCGACCGCGAGGAGTTGCAGGCCACCGCCGAGGAGCAGCTCCACGAGCGGCGCGGCGACTCGCTGCACCTGTGGGTCGGCGACGAGCGCGTGTACCTGCAGGCGCTCGGCTTCGCGTCGATCGTCGGCTACGTCGAGCTCCAGCGGGGCGCGCGGCTGGTGCTCGGCCACCTCGAGGCCGACTGCTTCGGCCTCTTCCACGAGGCTGGCAAGGCGGTCACGTGTCGGGGCATCTACACGCTGGCCGATCTGCGTCGCGGCGACCTCGGTCGCATGCTCGTGTGGAGCACGAGCCCGGACTGCGGGGCGTTCGCGTCGCCTTCGCAGGTCGAGGTCACAGCGCCGCTGGCATCAGCGCCGTCCGAGGACACCAGGCTCTCATCATCTTCATCGCCGCCATCGCCATCGTCGCCATCGTCGCCGTCGTCAGCGCCGCCGGAGGGCGCTAAGCCCTCGTCGTCTTCATCATCGTCATCGCCGCCACCGCCATCGTCGCCGGAGGGCGCCAAGCCTTCGTCGGCGCCACCCAACAGGCCGAGGCGGACCGTCACTCGGCGCATGGTGAGCCTGAGCTCCGAGGACGTCGAGATGGTCCAGGCGCACCTGCGCTGCAAAGTCGAGCCGAGTGGTGAGGGCTGCACGGTCAAGCCGGATGTCTTCAAGGGGCTGCGTGGCCTCGTCGCGCTCGGCGTCGGCGACCTGCTCCTGTACGCCGGGGACTATAAGAAGCTGTTCGCGGAGCGAGTCGAAGTCTTCATCCACTGCGACGCCAAGACCATCACGCGCGCGTTCAGATCCATCGCGCGGGACACGGACCTGGTGGTGCGGGTGGGCCGGCGATGGTTGTTTCGCGGGGGAGATCTCCAGCTGGAGGACTCCGAGCTGCTGCGCGCGATTCGGGAGGCGACCGCGATCACGCGGGATGCCGCACAGACGTCCGTGGCGAAGGATTCCGCACCGGCCGCCAGCCGCCTCGGTGATGCCCCGAGTGTAACCACGGTGGACAGCGCGCTCGCGGGCGAGGGATCGACCAGCCACGTCGGACACGGCAGCGCACCGCGCAGCACGGCGTCGCACGTTCACGGCGCGGACGATCGTGCGCCACATGAGGCGGATCCGGGGGAGGTGGACCCGCGCGCTGCAGCGCCGCCCGAAGATGGACGATTTGATTCGACGCCGCCTGAAGCAGAAATAGAAGATGAGTCCGAACCGGACCTGCAGCCGCAGGACCCAGTATCCCGGCGCTCGCGCATCCAGTTCCGAATCTATAAGCCGCTTCCCGCCGATCAGGCGGCCAGCCGTTACGATGGCAGGAAGAAGGGACGTGGACGTGATCCACCGAAGCCCTGAGGAAGTCAGGCGCCCTCGCTGATGGTCGGCCGGTGCTCGCCGACCCACGCGAGCTCGACCAGGCCGTTGCTGGCGATGTCCCGCGGTAGTGCGCGACGACAGGCGCGAGTCCGAGCAGACTCAGCATCGGGCTTGGCAGGCCGCGCAGGCTCCGTTCGCAAATTTTTTGGGCCGACCGATCGATCGCCCGGGGGTCGGTACCTCAACGGGCGCCATGACCGACACACGCCTCACCGATCCCCGGCGCACACCCCCAGGCGGGGCATGTTCCATCCTCCGTCGTCAGGCCGCGCTGCTGGTCTCGTTCGCGCTGCTCGGCTGTCAGGCGCAGCTGCGCCCGGCCTCGAGCGTGCCCACGACCGGCGAGGTGACCCACGGTGGCTCCTGGCTGCCCTCCATCGCCGCCGCCGGGCCCAAGACCCCCGCGATCGCCCTGACCGCGAGCGACGGCACCGGCCTGCGGCTCATCGAGCTGCGCGCGCGCGCCTGGGTTCAGGCACCGCTGGCGCTGACCGAGCTGCACCTTGTGTTCGAGAACCCCGAGGCGCGCACGCTCGAGGGCAACTTCGAGATCCAGCTCCCGCCGCGCTCGGCGATCTCGCGCTTCGGAATGAAGATCGACGGATTATGGCAGGAGGGCGAGGTCGTCGAGCGCCAGGCGGCCCGCCGCGTATTCGAGGACTTTCTCCATCGCCGCCAGGATCCCGCGTTGCTCGAGCACGACGCCGGCGAACGCTTTCGTGCGCGTGTGTTCCCGATCCCCGCCCATGCTCGCAAGGAGCTGATCGTCACCTATTCGCAGGATCTGGCCGGCACATACGCGGATTATCGCCTGCCGCTGGCCGGCCTGCCGCGGCTCGATATCCTCGATGTGCGCGTGCTCGGCCCGCATCCTTGCGATCCAGACCAGACGATCGAGCTCTATCAGACCCGCGAATCGATGGTCGAGCGCCCGGCCGAGGTGCTGCTGCATGAGGTCGGTGGTCCGCCAGCGCTCGGCCTGCGCAGCGGCAACCTCGCGGTCGCGCGGCTCACCATTCCCGGCGATCAGGCGCCAGACGCTCCGCCGCGGGCCGTGACCGTGCTGCTCGACACCAGCGCCTCGCAGGCCGCCGATTTCGCCGCCAAGGTCGCGCAGCTCGCCGCGCTGGTCCGCCGGCTCGGCGAGGTCCACGGCACCGCGCTGCCGGTGCGCGTGTGGTGCTTCGACCAGGAGGCCGTCGAGGTGTTTCGCGGGCCTGCCCGCGAGTTCTCGCGCGTGCACACCGACGCCATCCTCCGCCGCCGCGCGCTCGGGGCCTCGGATCCGGCACGCGCGCTGGCCTCGATCCGCAAGGGCGCGCAGGCCGGCGAGCGAGTGGTGCTCGTCGGCGACGGCGTGGCCACGGCCGGCTACACCTCGGGCGCCGCGATCACCGGGGCCGCGCGCCGTCTGCGAACAGCCGGCGTCACCCGTATCGACGCCGTGCTCGCCGGGGGCAACCGCGACCTCGCCGCGCTGACGCAGCTCGTCACCGCGGACGCCGGGGCAAACGCGGGCGTGGTCGTCGACGGCTCGCTCGCCACGCCGGCGATCGTAGAGAAGCTGCGCCGTCGGACCTTCTCGGACATCCACATCGCCGTCCCCGGCAGCCGCTGGACCTGGCCCGAGCACCTCGATGGCGTGCAACCGGGCGACAGCGTGCTGGTCTACGCCGACCTGCCCGAGGGCCATGCCCTGCAGGTCGAGCTCGGCGGCGGCCTGACCAGCCCGCAGGTGGCGAGCCAGAGCATCGAGCGCCCATTGCTCGAGCGCGCCTGGGTCGGCGCCCGCATCACCCGCCTGCTCGCCATGCGCGAGGCGCTGCCCGAAGGCGACGAGGACATGCGTCGCGCGATGCGGGACCAGGTGGTCGAGCTGTCGCGCAAGCATCGCGTGCTCAGCCCCTTCACCGGCCTGCTGGTGCTCGAGAGCGAGCGCTGATTATCAGCGCTACGGCATCCGCCGGGACGCGCTCACGGATATCCTCGCGGTCGGTGACGCGGGCCCCGTGCTGCTGCATCGCAATGGAGAGGCGCTGCGCGTGACCAGCACCCGGCGCGGCGAGACCCTCGAGACCGACCCCAGCGCCAGACCCGAGGACGCTGTCATCCACGACACCGACGGCGACGCGATCGCCGATAGCGACGACCGCTGCCCGACTGAGCCCGAGAACCGCAACGGCTACGAGGACGAGGACGGCTGCCCGGACTCGATACCGTCGCGAATCGCCGCCTTCACCGGCTCGATCAGGGGCATTTACTTCGCCAACAACAGCGCGAACATCAAGGCGAACGCGCGGCCAGTGCTCGACCGGGCGATCAGCATCCTCCGCGAGTTCACCACCATCGATCTCGAGATCTCAGGCCACCGTGCCCCGGGTGAAACCGCGGCGCTCGGCCAGCGCCGCGCGGAGGCCGTCCGCGATTACTTCGTGGCCCACGGCATCGCCCCTGGCCGGCTCACGACGCGCGACAGCGGCGAGGACGAGCCGATCGACACCAACAAGACCGGCGTCGGGCGGGCCAAGAATCGCCGCATCGATTTCACGATCCGCATCCAAAACTCGCCCTGGACGAACGCCGTGGAGCCGAAGGCGGCCGAGGCACCGGCCCTCTCGGGCACCTTCGCCGCGGTCATGGCGCGGCTCCCCGGCGATCCCCCGGCAGCCCTGGCGCTCGCCAGCGCCTGGTGGGACCGGGCTCCGGGCGACGTATTGGCGTTGCTCGCCCTGGGCGAGGCCCTCGCGGCGATCGGGGACAGGCGCGGGGCCGCGCGCGCGTACGGCTCGCTGATCGACCTGTTCCCCGCGCGCGCCGACATGCGCCGGCACGCCGCGCAGCGCCTCGCCACCCTCGGCGCGGCCGGCCTCGACCTTGCGATCGACAGCTACGCGAAGGCCGTCGAGCAGCGTCCCGATCACCTGACCGGTCATCGCCTTTACGCCCACGCGCTGGCCCGCGCGGGTCGCCACGGCGAGGCATTCGCGGCGATCCTCGAGGGCCTTCGGATCGGCTCCTCGCGGCGCCGCGCCGGCGTCGAGGCGGTCCTGCGCGCCGACGCGGGCCTGCTCGCGGCCGCCCTCCTGGCGCACGCGCCCGAACGCCGCGCCGAGGTCGTGGCGACGCTGCAGTCGCGGGGCATCAGCCTGCCGGAGACGCCCTCGACGAGCTTCGTCCTCAGCTGGGAGAGCGACGCCAACGACGTCGATCTGCACGTGATCGACGGCACTGGCGCGCGCGCCTCCTACTCGCGCCCAACCCTGCCCTCCGGCGGCGAACTCGTGGCCGACGTGACCAACGGCTATGGCCCCGAACTGTTCACCATCGCCGGCAAGCCGCAGGCCTACCCCTATACGCTCGAGGCCCATTACTTCGGTCAGGGCCCGATGGGCTACGGCATGGGCACCCTGCAGGTCATCGAGCACGACGGCAAGGGGCAGCTCCGCGTCGACGAGCGCCCCTTCGTGATCATGAACGCCGGCGCCCGCGTGCCGCTCGGACAGCTGCGACCGCGGCCATGAGCCACGCGCGTAGACCGGCCGCGATGGGCGGCCTGTGAGGGGTCGAGGACCATCTCGGTGAGAGGACGGTGGCCGCCACGTCGTGATATGGTTCCAACATGCAGGAACAGAAATTCTGGCAAGTCTCGGCGGGCAAAGGCGGACGCGACTACTCCGACATCTTTCTCGAACATGACGTCATGTTCATTGGTCCGGGTGACCGCGGAACATATACAGCCGAGCATTATAAGGGGGAGCCCTCGCTGCGCCGGTTCCACGATAAGGTGAACCCAGGCGATGTCGTATTGATGCGGCGTGGCGAGCGAGTCGTCGCGGTCGGTCGCGTGTTCGCGCAGGATTATCAACACCTTGCCGCCTTCGATGACATCTACGGATGGGACCTCCAGCACACCCGGCGCGTCGTCTGGGAGCCGCTCAAGAGCCCGCTGTCCCTGTTCGCCAACCCACGGATGAATCGATTCGGCCGGGTCAAGAGCCTCTCTCCCCAGCTCCATCATCTCGTGGCGCAATTTGAACCGCGCGATCTCAAGACCCTCCCCGACGTCCCTTCCGAGCCGTTGAGCCCCCAGGACCTCCGGCAACCGCTGGCAGCACGGGGACTGGCCGATGCGGCCGAGGTGTGCAAGGTGCTGGAGGACCAGCGTGCGTTGCTGCGCTGGTACGGCGAGCACCAGGCGACCCGACCGAACGAGCACGAAGTCATCGCATATCTCGTCCTCCCTCTTCTCCGGGCAGTGGGCTGGTCCGAGAAGCAACTCGCCATCGAGTGGTCGATCGGCAAAGACAAGGCACCGCGCGAGAAGCATCCCACCAGGACCGGTCGCGCTGACCTCGCGGCTTTTGATGCACCGTCGCGCGCACGCGAGCACTGCGTCATGCTCTGCGAGGCCAAGGCCCTGTCCTTCGGGCTCGGAGATACGTTGCCGCAACCAAGACGCTACGCGAACAAGCTCCCCAACTGCCGTTGTATCGTCACCACGCAGGGGAGTCGCTACGGCATCTACTTCCGCGACGCGGACGGCACCTGGCCCGCTCGTCCGAGCCACTACCTCAACGTCGAACGGCTGCGCACCCAGCACGCCTTCCCGAGAGGCACCAGCGCCGTCGATGCCATTCTGGCGCTCCGACCGCAGGCAATCTGCGCGCCATCCGGGGTCCATTCCACCCTGACGTGATGGGGTGGGTCGGGCGCACGGGCGTCAGCACGCCGCAAGTGGCTTCATGGTAGGTGGCCGGCTCCGGGAGATCACCTCCGCCTCGCCAAGGGCCTTTCTTCTCGGACCCTGTATCGCCCGCGATCCCCTTCCTTACAGGCGATCGATCGAGGACCGACGCGAGCCGACAGCGCTGCCTTGCCGTCCCTGTTCGTTGCATGCACGATGACCCTGTAGCAGCGACGCGGCGTGGGGCTGCGCGTGCGAGGAGGCGTGTCATGTCGGATCCAATGGTGCCGGGCTTCAATTCCGTCGGCGACGAGGACCTGTTCCTTGTCGCCCATGATGGTGAGACCTTCGAGGGTGCTCGCAACGGCGGCGCTCGTGCCACGCGCGGGGAAGGGGAGGCGACCGCATGATTGCCCACCGCATCATCCCGGCGTCGCAGCTCCGGGTTGGCCCCGCGACCATCATCGTCGCCCTTGGCGATCGGACGATCCGCAGCCGCGCGGTCATCGTGGTCGCCGAGCCCCACGGCATCGTCCGGGTCGCGTTCGACTCGGGCGACATTCTCTCGCTGAGCTCGCGGTCCGCACTCGGCGTGATCGACCCGCCGCGTCGATGCCCTGCACGTGTGCGCCGGGCCCGTGATGCCTGATTGGTCGGGACCGCCGCTTCGGCAACGGCGTTCGGTCCCCAAGGTCGAATCCCCCGCTTGTATTTTCGTTGCACTTCGTCCTTAAGGTTGGTCTGCCATGACGCACACGCCGCGCTCTCCGACCCCCGTCCCGTCGACCCGTGCGCCCTCGGACGAGGTCACCCGTGTGGGTGCCACAGACGAGGCTGAGGCGAATCCTGCCGCAACCCGGGCCGGGCGCGAGCCCGTGCTCGACAACCGCTTCGTCCTGCTGGAGCCGCTCGGCGAGGGCGGCCACGCGATCGTGTGGAGGGCGCGCGACCGGCTGATGCGCACTATGGTGGCGGTCAAGATCTTGCGCGCGCTGGACCCCGACTGGCAGCGGCGCTTCGCGCTCGAGGCGGAGGTCATGGCGAACCTCCATCACGCGAACGTCGTGCGGGCGATCGCCCGCGGCCGCACCCCGGAGGGTCAGCCCTACGTGGTGCTCGAGCTGGTCGAGGGGCAGAGCCTGCGCGCGCGACTCGACGGCGGTGGCCCGCTCCCGTGGCGCGAGGTCATCGAGATCGGGATCCAGGCCGCGGCGGCCCTGACCGCCCTGCACAGCCGGGGCGTGATCCACCGCGACGTGAAGCCCGGGAACCTCATGCGCACGATCGACGACGGCGGCGGGCTCGTCATCAAGCTGATCGACTTCGGCGTCGCGCGCCTGAATTCAGATTGGGACGAGCTGCCCGGTGCGACGCCCGCGACGCCGCGTCGGCAGACCGACGCTGGCATGGCGATCGGCACACCCGCGTATATGCCGATGGAGGCGGGCCTGGTGCCGCCGAACGAGCGCTTCGACGTGCACAGCCTCGGGGTCACCCTCTACGAGCTGTGCACCGGCGCGCAGCCTGGCATCGAGCCGGTGCGGCCGCTCGGCGAGGTCAATCCCGTCTGCGACGCACCGGCCGACCTGGCCGTCGTTCTCGCCGCCGCGCTGGCGCTCGAGCCCGGCGATCGCACGCAGACCGCGGCCGAGCTCGGCCGAGCGCTGGCGGCGGTTCGCGCTGCGCACCCCGAGCATCGGCCGTCGTCGCTGTTCGACGGTCGCTACGAGCGGCTCGCCTTGATGGGCACTGGCGCTCGGGGTGAAGTGTTCCATGCCGTACATCGCGGCAGCGGCCACGAGGTCGCGCTCAAGCTCCTCCGCTCGGCGCACCCCGATGACGCCCACCGCTTTCGGCGCGAGGCGCAGCTGCTCGCCATGCTCGATCACCCGTGCATTCCGCGCTTCTACGACTATGTGCAGGTCGCCGAGACCCCCTACATTGCGATGGCCCGCGCCTCGGGCGTGCCGGCCGTAAAATTCTGCCGGCTCACCGATGCGAACCGGTTGAGCTTCGCCGAGGTCGCGCACGTCGGCCTGCAACTCGCCGGGGTCCTCGCGCACGTGCATGCGCGCGGCATCCTGCACCGCGATGTCAACGCGAACAACGTGCTGATCGACCTGCAGCGCATCCCGCGGGTGACGCTGCTGGACTTTGGAAATGCCGCGTTGACCGAGCGATTTTACAGCGTCGTCGCGGGCCGCCGATATCTGACCCCGCCGGAGTCTCGCGTGGTGATCCCGGATGGGGGCATCGAGACGCTGGCCTGGGCGGCCCCCGAGGCCCGCGCCGGGCAGGGCTTCACCGACAAGAGCGACGTGTACTCGCTGGGCCTGCTGCTGTTTCGCCTGGTCACCGGGACGATGCCGATGACCAAGGGCCAGGACGCGCCGGTGTCACCCCGCGTGTACGCGCGAGCGTGTCCTGACGACCTCGCGTTCGCCATCCTGAGCGCCCTGAACCCGGACCCGAAGGAGCGTCCGAGCGCGGCAGAGCTCGCCGCGCGCCTCGAGGACGTGCTGGCCGAGGACGAGGGCTTGCCCGCGATACCGCCCGCATTGCCGGTTGCGTCGGACCCGCCTTCACCACCTGCACCGCCGACTGCCGCAGAGCCGCTCGCGGGGACCACGAGAGGCTGGACGAGGTTCATGGCGGCCACCGCGGAGCCCGCCAACGTCGGGCCAGGACCGTCCAGCGCGGCTCCGCCCGAGGGGGCGGCGAAGGTCCTGCCCTTCCACCCACGTGACATCCTCGAGCGGGCGACGACCCTCGAGCCGGACTTCGCCCCGGCCGCCTTGCCGGCCGTACCCGCCGCCGTCGTGCCGGTCGTATTCACGGCCGTCGTGCCGGCCGCTTACGCACCCTGGCGAGCCCGCGCCGCTGGGGCTGCGGTATTGCTGCTATCTGCCGCCGCGTTCCTCGTCTGGTCGACTGGTCGCCCAGGCAACCAGTCCGCGACCGGGGCCACCGCCTCGACATGGGCCAGCCAGGCGCCCGAGCCGTCGCAACTCCCAGAACCCGCCGCGGCCGCACCATCGACACCGCCCGCGGAACCCCGCACCGAAACCAGTACGCCATTGCCGGCGATGCTCGACGCGCTCAAGCAAGTCTCCGGCCCGCTCTACGACTGCGCGCGGCTTGCCGGGGGCGTGCTCATCGTCGAGTTCAAGACAGCTGAGCACCGCGAGCGCTTCGCCGGGACGCGCGTCGTCGGCGAGGAATCTCCGGCGGTGCTTCGCTGTGTAGACGAGGCCGTCGCCCCGGTTCGCTTCGCACCCGTGCCCGTCCAGACCATCACCGAGGAGTACATCCTGTGAGCCCGATCGCCTGCTCTTTGGCAGCCCTGCTGACGCTGCAAGCCGCACCCGCCAGCCCCTCGGAGTGCCCGCTAATCGACAACCGCTGCAAGGCCGAGCGGTTCGTGCAGCGCGCCGCGACGGCCACCTCGAGCGCAGTGCGGGCCAAATACCTCGAGGCCGCGCACGGCTCATTCCTTGCCTCGTACGACACGTCCCACGACGTCCGCGACCTCTGTGCGGCGCGCCGGACCTTCGACCAGACCCTCGCCGCGCTCGGTACCGAGACGGCGACGAAGCGCCTCGAGCCGCTTGAGCAGGAGCTCGAGAAGCGCGAGCAGGCCCGTCGCCCGCGCTGCGCCCCCGGCCCGCGCAAAACCCCTGATGCACCGATCGTCGCCCGCGCGAGGCCACTGACGCAGGTTTCGCCCGCGCCACCGCCCGCGGGCACCCCCACGCCTGAGGCCCCCTCCACAACCGCGCCGTCGTCCGAGCGGGACCTGATGCCGGTATCGACCGCACACCGGGCGCCGACCACCCGGGGCATCCCCGAGGCGAGTCCCGCCATCGCCCTGGTCGACGCGCCGGGGCCCACCGCCCCCATGCGTCTCAATCCCAGCCGCGCCGACCGGCGCCTCGTCATCGCAGGCAGCGTGACGCTGGCGCTCGGGCTCTCGCTCGTCGGCGTCGCCGGGTACGCCGGCAGCCAGCGCATCGAGGCCCGGCGCGCGAGCCTCGAGCTCCTCGCCGACGCACAGGGCCACGCCACCGCCGAGCAGACTGCGCAGGACCTCGCCCTCCGCGACACGTACCAAACCATGGGCCACCTGGCCCTCGGGACATCCCTCGCGGGCGGGGCCGCCGTGCTCGTCGGCACCACCCTGGCCGTGATCGGCGGCCGACGACTTGCCCGCGTTGCCCGCCGCATCGCCCTCGGCCCCCTCCCTGGGGGCCTTGTATTCCACGCGCGTTTCTGACCCACTCGAGGAGCCCGCTCATGCTGACCACGACCCGGTCCATCGTCCTGCTCGCGCCCACCATGTTCATGGCGGCGTGCGCCGCCGACTGGCCTGCCCTCGAGGGCTGCGACGACGGCTGCATCGCGCCGATGTCCACCTCGACCACCGGCGAAGCGCCGCCCACGACGACCGCGATCCAGACCGTGACCGGCGGCAGCGGAGATGACGCCACCGACGCCACCGGCAGCGCGGACACCAGCGGCGCGGACACTCCGAGCACAGGCGAGACCGGGGCCGCGAGCGAGACCGGCAGTGACGAGACCATCCTGCCGGAGGTCGTGGCGATCGAGCTGCCGGCCGAGGTCAATGCCGCCGGCCCGGTGCCGATCACAGTCCATACTCTCAACGCCACCTCCGTCCACTTAAAACTCGATGGCCTCGACCTGGGCGAGCTCGCGGGCGCCGGCAAGAACGTGTTCGTGGGCGAGCTCGCAGTGAAGGGCGCCATCGATAACGGCACCCGCCACGTCGAGGCGATCGCCACCCTCGACAAT
>Ga0209480_10001415_pt1 | contig 17614 bp, 13 predicted proteins | sample JI61114C2DNA_FD_187501 | JGI IMG/M metagenome (GOLD analysis project Ga0209480, IMG submission 187501) | Wastewater effluent complex algal communities from Wisconsin, to seasonally profile nutrient transformation and Carbon sequestration -... | ecosystem: Engineered > WWTP > Effluent > Algae... | reverse complement strand
TCCCGATGTTTGTGTCCATGTTCCACCTGTTTGTTCTCCCGTAATTAAACTGAATAAATCAATCGGTGTTACACTTGAATCACAAATCGTTGTGTTACCATCAACTCCTGCATTTGGTTGTGCATTAATTGTTACTGATGTTGAAAAATCAGTAACTCCACATCCTCCACAAGCTGGATAAGTTACTGTAATCGTATATATCCCTGCTAAACTTGTATTTGGTGTGATTACTCCTGTAATTGTATCTATTGTTAAACCCGGGGGTGTAGCTGAATAAACTGGTATATTTGAAGCACATACACCTGTTCCTACTGAAGAAATTACGACTGTTGGTGAATACGTTCCAAAATCAACCATACAAAAATCGGATGGTGTGTAGCTTAAACTTCCTGCTACTTGTTGCGAAACCGTAATTACTGCATTTCCTGCTGGGGTAGCTGTACAAATTGGAGTCGTATTAGAAACAACGCTCACCAAGCTATATGTAGTTGTAGTAGTTGGTGAAACACTCACTGTTGATGTACCCGCAGTTAATGTTGTGGTAAAATTAGTTGTTCCATCGGTGTAGGTTACAATTGTATCGGTTGTACCTGTAAAAGTCAAATTTGTTGAGCTACCTGAACAAATATCGGTTGTTCCTGAAATTGTTGCTGTTGGCAAGGCTATAATAGTAACTGTTGCACTAACTCCTGTTAATGTTGTTGTGGTAGTTCCGTCTGAAACGTTAACTAAGGTATAAACTGAATCAGCTGTTAAAACTGGTGTAGTTAAAATAAACTGACCTGAACCGTCTAAATTAACTGTTTGGTTTGAAGAACCATCAACTGTATAAGTTACTACCGCATTAGGTGTACCTGTAAAAGTAATAGTGCCTGTGTTACCCGAACAAATGGTATTAGCAGATACTGAAGCCGTTACACTTGAACAGTTGTATGTCAATCTTACGGATTGGTCAGTATTATTACAAGAAGAATTTCCTGCATTTTCAACTCTAATATAAACATCTATGGTAGTTCCTGGTGAATAGGTAGTTGGATTAGGAATATAATTTGCATTACCATCCCAACAATCTGCAATGTCCTCATAAAAATAAACTACAAAATCAGATGGTAAATCAGGTGCTACCATAGCCGGAATTAACGAAGTTAAATTATATGGACCACAACCCATATCTATAGGAGAAGGTGGAGGATTAAGCGTAGGTGGAGAATCAAAAGTGACAAAAACCGTATCCGTGGCTATATCTGAACAACCTGGACGAACAACTTCAACAGACCAGTTACCACTTTGAGTAACTACTAACGTATTAACAGTAGTAGTAGTTTGTAAAACTCCATTTAGGAACCATGAATAAGTTGGAGTTCCTGCTATTGGAGATACCTGATTAAAAGTAGCTGTTAAAGTATGTGAATTTACAGTAGCTGAACAATTTAGCACATCTGGACCTAGATCAACTCCACAAACAATATCACAGTTTGTTGAACCAGCACCAGGCTGACCAATATTAGTTTGATTTAATTCGATAAAACCAGGTTCATTTTGATAATTTGTGACAAGCAACATATAAAATTGACCAGAGATGGCATTAGGTATTGTCATTGCCTCTACTGCATCTAAAGAATAACTACAGTCAATAATATTATTCACTGTTGCGCCAGGACTATAACCAAACAAATCCGTACAATTAGGTGATGAAAAAGGCCCCCATATAATAAAATCTACATCTTGATTATTATAATCTGGAGCATTATCTCCTTGATTAATTGTAAACTCTAAGGTTCCTGATTGTCCAATTTGCAAAAAAAACCAAGCCGGATTTGGTGAGTCATTTAAACACCCAGGATTACCAAAAGAAGCTATACCTGTAGTATTAGCAAATGGTGCTATATTACCAGAACATATTGGCGAAGCTCCAGCACATGTTGGTGATTGGGAATAAGACAAAAATGAAAAAATCAAAAACAAAGATAAAATATACTTTTTCATCATAATATTATTTATTTAAAAAGGAGACAAATCTCCAATCTGTTATTTTTTCACAAGATGTCTTGGTATCAACTAAAATAATTCTCCATTTAAAACACTTTGTCATATAACTGGAAATCCCAAACTCTTTGGTGTCTTTCAATTTAAAATTTTTATCTTTACTAGATAATATTACTGTTTCTTTAAATTTAACTGCATTTTCATGATTAAAACAATCTCTAATGGGAACAATCTCAATTTTACAATCTACACTCTTTCCTAATTTTGAAAAATCCCATATTAATACACTTTTATATATATTTCTACTTTGATCTTCAATACTATTTCTAGAATAGGTTTTATAGCTAAACTCGCATTCTTTACTTACACCTTGGGCATTTACAACCCCAAAGAAGATAAAAGCAATAATCAGTACTATTTTTTTCATTTTGAATTTTATATTTTTCACAAAACAAATTTAACAAAAATTTAAAACAATCAACTATTTTTTTCAATAATTAACATTATGAAAACATTTTTGATGTTTATTAATTATATTTGCGGAAATTACGAATTGCTAAAAAACGAATAATTACAAATGATACAAAGCGAGAATTTTCAGGATGAAATGGGGAATAATCATGTTGCTACAAGTGCTCAAACACCTATGCGTGATAATGCATTCGCTATTTCTGATGACGAAAAAATTGAATTGATAAAAAAAGATGTTGAAAATATATTAAACACACTTGGATTAGATTTAACTGACGATAGTTTGAAAGGAACTCCGAATCGTGTAGCAAAAATGTTTGTAAAAGAAATTTTTGGAGGATTAAATCCTATTAAAAAACCAAGTTCTTCTACCTTTGAAAACAAATATAAGTATAATGAAATGCTTGTAGAAAAAAACATTGTGGTTTATTCAACTTGCGAACATCATTTATTACCAATTATAGGTCGTGCTCATGTGGCTTATATTTCAAATGGAACTGTGGTTGGTTTATCTAAAATGAATCGAATAGTTGATTATTTTGCAAAAAGACCTCAAGTGCAAGAACGTTTAACCATGCAAATTGTTCAAGAATTGCAAAAAGTTTTAGGAACTGATGACGTTGCTTGTGTAATTGATGCAAAACATCTATGTGTTAATTCAAGGGGGATTCGTGATATTGAAAGTAGCACTATTACAGCAGAATTTGGCGGAAAATTTAAAGAGGATAAAGTTAGAAGAGAGTTTTTGGATTATATTAAGTTGGATACACAATTTTAAGTTGGGAGTTGGGTAACCTTTTACTTAGCGAATCCCTAGAACTAGAAGATTGCTTGCACGCTCAGAATAACAAAACCTGAAGCTATAAAAACTAACCCAGATAATAATGAAAAACTCGGAGCAATAAAAATTTAGTTTTTGTTGTTTTAAAAATGAGGGCTAAAAAACACTTTTTAAAACGTAGAAAAGCAAATTTTTATGCGAGAACTTTTAATAAATAGCTGAAATAGCTTCAAAAAAACATCAAAATGGAATTACATAAAAATCAAACGTTAAAAATATACAATACGCTTTCGGGCGAAAAAGAGACCTTTACTCCTATTCACGAGGGAAATATTGGCATGTATGTTTGCGGCCCTACGGTTTACAGCAATGTACATTTAGGAAACGTTCGTACGTTTATGAGTTTTGATGTGATTTTTAGATATTTATTACACCTAGGTTATAAAGTTAGATACGTTAGAAACATTACTGATGCTGGTCATTTAACCGATGATGGCGATGTGGATAACGACCGTTTTGTAAAGCAATCGCGTTTGGAAAAATTAGAACCAATGGAAATCGTACAGAAATATACGGTGGATTTTCACAAGGTATTGGATACATTTAATTTTCTTCCACCTACGATTGAACCAACAGCAACGGGACATATTTTAGAGCAGATTGAGTTAACTCAAAAATTGATTGATACTGGGTTTGCCTACGAAAGTAACGGTTCGGTTTATTTTGATGTGTTTGCTTACAATGAAAAAGGCTTGAATTATGGTGAATTGAGCAATAGGAATATTGACGAACTTTTTGCCAACACTAGAAATTTAGACGGACAAAGTGAAAAGAAAAATCCGCAAGATTTTGCGCTTTGGAAAAACGCATCTCCAGCTCATATTATGCGATGGAATTCGCCTTGGGGAGAAGGTTTTCCGGGTTGGCATTTAGAATGTACAGCCATGAGTACAAAATATTTAGGTGAAACATTTGATATTCACGGTGGCGGAATGGATTTGAAATTCCCACATCATGAGTGTGAAGTAGCGCAAGGAAAAGCGTGTAACGGACATTCGCCAGTAAATTATTGGATGCACACCAATATGCTAACCATGAATGGTTTGCGAATGAGTAAATCGACAGGAAATTATATTCTTCCAATGGAATTGGTTACGGGTGAAAATAACTTTTTTGAAAAACAATTTGAACCAAATATTGTTCGTTTTTGTTTTCTACAAGCACATTATCGTAGTGTTTTAGATATTTCTAATGATGCAATGATTGCTAGCGAAAAAGGATACAATCGTTTGATGGAATCGTACAAATTACTTCCTATGTTGAAATCGAGCAATACATCTTCTTTAGATATTGCAAGTTGGAAACAGAGTTGTTATGATGCGATGAACGACGATTTCAATACACCTATTTTAATTGCACTACTTTTTGAAGGTGCTCGTTTTATTAATTTAGTAAATGACGGAACAGCGACTTTAACCGAAGATGATATTAAACTTTTAGAAACTACATTTTCTAATTTCTTATTTGATGTGTTAGGAATGAATAATACAGCTTCTACTGGAGCTTCAAATACTACAGAAAAATTAAAAGGAGTTGTGGAACTATTAATTAAAATGCGAAAACAAGCCAGAGCTAATAGAGATTTTACGCTTTCTGATCAAATTCGTGATCAATTATTATTACTTGGCATTCAATTAAAAGACGGAAAAGAAGGAACTACATTTTCAGTGTGATTATTTTTATAATCATGTAACACTGGAGTTGCTAATAATGTTTTTACATCTCAATGATTTAAGTAACAATTAATATTTAATATTGTATTTTTTTTTCAAAATTACTCAGTACAAAATTTAATTTTTATATAAAGTTTTTTAATAATTTGTAAACACCCGTAATGCATTATTTTATTCTAATTACTTAAGTTTGAAATTTTTCATATTTTTACAGATAACTTTTATAAACTTTTTAAATTATAAATTGCTCATAAAAGTTACTATTTTTACATTTATTAAAAATCGACAGAAATGGAAAATATAAATATTGAAAATTTTAAAGTAAGAACAACTATTAAATTAGCCAATTTTGCCACGAAATTAAGCATCAATACTGATAAAGACCACGAAGAATTAGCCTTAGATAAAATTCAAAAAAAACTTTCTAAAAAGCAAGACGCTATGTATGCACACAATCGTCATGCTTTCTTGATTTGCTTACAAGGTATGGACACCAGTGGAAAAGACAGCTTAATTCGTGAGGTTTTCAAAGAATTTAATCCGCGTGGAGTTGTAGTACATAGCTTTAAAACACCTAATTTAACCGAATTAGAACACGATTATTTATGGCGTCATTATTTGGCTTTGCCTGAAAAAGGAAAATTCGCTGTTTTCAATCGCACACATTATGAAAATATATTGGTAACAAGAGTGCATCCCGAGTATATTTTGTTTGAAAACTTGCCAGAAATTAAAAAAGTAGAAGACATTACACCTCAATTTTGGGAAAATCGTATAGAACAAATAATAAATTTTGAAAAACATATTTCGTCAAACGGAACCAAAGTTCTAAAGTTCTATTTTCACATGAGTAAACAAGAACAAAGAGAACGATTATTAAAACGATTAGAAAACCCAGAAGATAATTGGAAATTCAGCTCTGATGATTTAAAAGAACGTGAGCTTTGGGATGATTATATGAAGTATTACGAAGAAGCCATTAATAAAACATCAACTGATTTTGCTCCGTGGTACATTATTCCTGCAGATGACAAAGGTATTGCACGGTATATTGTCGCAAAAATTATTTGGGAAGAAATGAAAAAACTAACCGACATATCCGAACCAGAATTGGACCCAAAAATAAAAGCAAACATTGAGAAATATCGAACACAATTGAAGAAATAGTCTCAAAAACAAACCAAGAACTATAAATACTAAAAATGAAAATTTATACCAAAACAGGTGACACTGGAACCACAGCATTATTTGGTGGAACGCGTGTACCAAAACACCATATCCGTATCGAAAGTTATGGTACACTTGACGAATTAAATTCGCATATTGGATTAATTCGCGACCAAAACATAAATGAGTTATACAAAAAAGTACTAATCGAGGTTCAAGATAGACTATTTACAGTCGGAGCCATCTTAGCCACACCACCCGAAAAAGAAACCTTAAAAAATGGCCAACCGCGTTTGCAAAATTTAGGTATTGTTGAATCTGACATTGAATTTTTGGAAAACGAAATTGACACGATGGAAGAAACTTTACCACCTATGACACATTTTGTTTTGCCGGGCGGACATACAACTGTGTCATATTGTCATATAGCACGAGCTGTATGTCGTAGAACCGAGCGTTTAATCGTACGTTTGAATGATATAGAACCAACAGACAAACTTATAATTAAGTACTTAAATCGACTTTCTGACTACCTTTTTGTGTTGGCACGAAAGTTGTCTCATGATTTAAATGCTGATGAAATACAATGGATTTCGAGAAAATAATTTTTGATAAAAGATTGATGAATTCTAATTTAAAAAATATTTTAAATCAAAAATCAGTATCCAAAAAACGTTCTTAAAAATTATTAAAAAAAAACTTGATTTTTTGAGTAATAAATTTATTTTTGCATAAACTTAAATCGATAAAAAGATGTATTGGACATTAGAATTAGCGTCATATTTGAGTGATGCACCTTGGCCAGCAACCAAAGACGAACTTATCGACTATGCTATCAGAACTGGGGCACCATTAGAAGTAGTGGAAAACTTACAGTCTATAGAAGACGAAGGCGAAATCTATGAAATGATGGAAGAGATTTGGCCAGATTATCCTACAGACGAAGATTATCTTTGGAATGAGGATGAATATTAGAAAATAATCCCAACAGAAACAAAGTCTCTTTACTGAGACTTTTTTTGTTGTTTTATAAGCAATTAAAAAATAAAAATAAAATTATGAGTATCATAAATTCCATATTGAAAGCTTTTGTGGGTGATAAATCGGAGAAAGATGTAAAAGCGATTCAACCTATAATCACAAAAGTAAAATCGTTTGAAAGTGCCTTAAAAGCATTATCTCATGACGAATTGCGTGCTAAAACAGCCGAATTTAAAAATAAAATTCAACAAGCTCGTGCCGAGAAAGACAATAAAATTGTTTCGTTAAGACAAGAAGCCGAGCAAACACAAGATATTGATGCGCGTGAAGATATTTATGCTGAAATTGATAAAATAGAAAAAGAAGCTTACGAAATTTCTGAAAAAGTATTAAACGAAATTCTTCCTGAAGCTTTTGCTGTAGTAAAAGAAACTGCACGTCGTTTTAAAGAAAACACTTCTTTAATAGTAACAGCCTCTCCAAAAGATAGAGAATTATCGGCTACAAAAACATACATTACTATTGAAGGTGATAATGCAACTTGGGCAAATTCTTGGAATGCTGCAGGGAAAGCGATTACTTGGGACATGATTCACTATGACGTTCAGTTGATTGGTGGAGTTGTTTTACATCAAGGTAAAATTGCCGAAATGCAAACAGGAGAAGGAAAAACATTAGTTGCAACATTACCATTATACTTAAATGCGTTAACTGGAAATGGTGTGCATTTAGTAACGGTAAATGACTACTTAGCAAAACGTGATAGCACTTGGAAAGCGCCTTTATTCGAGTTTCATGGCTTAACTGTAGATTGTATTGACAATCATCAGCCAAATTCTCCAGAAAGAAGAAAAGCGTATGAAGCTGATATTACTTATGGAACAAATAACGAATTTGGTTTCGATTACCTTCGTGATAATATGGCACATGCACCAGAAGATTTGGTACAACGCAAACACAATTATGCAATTGTCGATGAAGTCGATTCGGTTTTAGTGGATGACGCGAGAACACCTTTAATTATTTCTGGACCGGTTCCACAAGGTGATCGTCATGAATTTAATGAGTTGAAACCAAAAGTTGAAAACTTAGTAACTTTGCAACGTAAATTAGCTACAGATTGTTTAACCGAAGCAAAACGTTTGTTCAAAGAAGGAAACAATAAAGATGCAGGATTTAATTTATTGCGTTCGTACAGAGCATTACCAAAAAGTAAAGCATTAATTAAATTTTTATCAGAAGAAGGCGTAAAACAATTATTGCAAAAAACCGAAAACAGCTACATGCAAGATAATAACAGAGAAATGCCAAAAATTGATCAGGCATTATATTTTGTTATTGAAGAAAAAAACAATCAAGTTGAATTAACTGATAACGGAATTCAATACTTGTCACAAGATACCGATACGCAGTTTTTCGTATTACCAGATATTGGAACCGAAATTGCTCAAATCGAAAAATCAAATCTTTCTACAGAAGAAGAAGCTGAACGTAAGGAAGAATTATTCAAAGATTTTTCTATAAAATCAGAACGTATTCACACGTTAACGCAGTTATTAAAGGCCTATACTTTATTTGAAAAAGATACCGAATACGTTATCATGGAAAATAAAGTAATGATTGTTGATGAACAAACAGGACGTATCATGGATGGTCGTCGTTATTCAGACGGTTTACACCAAGCCATCGAAGCAAAAGAAAACGTAAAAATCGAAGCTGCAACGCAAACATTTGCAACCGTTACATTACAGAATTATTTCCGTATGTATAGCAAATTAGGTGGAATGACAGGAACGGCATCAACAGAAGCGGGTGAGTTTTGGGAAATCTATAAATTAGATGTTGTAGAAATTCCAACCAACCGTCCAATGGCTCGTAAAGACAAAGACGATTTAATTTACAGAACTGTTCGTGAAAAGTTTAATGCGGTTATTGAAGATGTAGTGCAATTATCAAGTGCAGGAAGACCTGTATTAATTGGAACAACATCGGTAGAAATTTCTGAATTATTAAGCCGAATGTTAAAAATTAGAGGTATTCAACACAATGTATTGAATGCTAAAATGCACAAAAGTGAAGCAGAAATTGTAGCTGAAGCAGGAAAACCAGGGGTAGTTACAATCGCAACTAATATGGCTGGTCGTGGTACCGATATTAAATTATCTGACGAAGTTAAAAAAGCTGGTGGATTGGCAATTATAGGAACAGAACGTCACGATTCGCGTCGTGTTGATAGACAGTTAAGAGGCCGTGCTGGTCGTCAGGGAGATGTCGGTAGTTCACAATTTTATGTGTCTTTGGAAGATAACTTAATGCGTTTATTTGGTTCGGAAAGAGTAGCAAAAGTTATGGATAGAATTGGTCTAAAAGAAGGTGAAGTAATTCAGCATTCAATGATGACAAAATCTATCGAAAGAGCACAGAAAAAAGTAGAAGAAAATAACTTTGGAGTTCGTAAGCGTTTGTTAGAATATGACGACGTAATGAACGCTCAAAGAGAAGTAGTCTACAAAAGAAGACGCCACGCTTTACATGGTGAACGTTTAAAAGTTGACATCGCAAACATGATGTATGACACTTGTGAAATCGTTGTTGAACAAAACAAATTATCGGGTGATTTTAAAAATTATGAATTCGAATTAATTCGTTATTTTTCAATTAGTTCTCCCGTTTCTGAATCAGAATTTTCTAAACTTTCTGATAGAGAAATCACTGGAAAAACGTATAAAGCTGTTTTAGAACATTATAACGATAAAATTGCGAGAAATGCTACGGAAGCTTTCCCAATTATTAAAAATGTTTACGAAAATAACAATGGTCAATATTTACGAATAATTGTTCCTTTTACAGACGGAATAAAATCGTTAAATGTGGTTACAGATTTAGAAAAAGCATATACTACAGAAGGTAAATCATTAGTTTCTGATTTTGAGAAAAACATCACTTTAGCCATTGTTGATGAAGCTTGGAAAAAACATTTACGTAAAATGGACGAGTTGAAACAGTCGGTTCAATTAGCAGTTCACGAACAAAAAGATCCATTGTTAATCTATAAATTTGAAGCCTTCAACTTGTTCAAAAAAATGATTGATGAAGTAAATAAAGAAGTAATATCGTTTTTATTTAAAGGCGATTTACCATCTCAAAGTCCATCAGACATTCAAGAAGCTAAGCAAGTACGTCAAAAAGAAAACTATACTGAAACAAAAGAAGACTTAGATAGTGACGATGCTGCAAGCGAAGCAAAAAAAGCTGGTGAAATGGCAAGTCAAAGACCTCAAGTGACTGAAACAATTACAAGAGAAATGCCGAAAATTAATCGTAATGACACTGTTACAATTAAACACGTAATGAGTGGAAAAAGCGAAACCATGAAATACAAAAAGGCAGAAACCCTATTAGCTTCTGGCGAATGGGTTTTAGTGAATGAATAAATTTATTGGCACTTTTTTTGACATACTAAAAACATCAGTACTTTCACTGGTGTTTTTTTTTATATTTGTAAAAAATAATTCGTAATAAAATGTTTAAAAATATCCCATTTTTATTTGTTACTCTATTATTAGTAACTAACATTTCTTTAGCACAAAAGAAAGAAAAAATTAAAGGTTCAAAAATTGTAACGGTTTCTGTTAAAGAAATAAACAGCTTTGAGAATATAGAAGTTGGAGACAATTTTGAAGTTTTATTAGTAAAAGGAACACAACCATCTTTAGAAATTGAAGCTGATGATAATTTACATGATATTATAAATTTTGAAGTTTCTGGCAATACACTCAGAGTAAATGCATTAAAAGACGCGAGTAGTTTTAAAAAGTTTACCGTTCGTATTAATTATTCCGAAGCTCTAAAACTAATTATTGCTCGTAATGAAACTACCATAAAAGCTTTGGCTGATTTAGAATTAGACAACATAACCATAAAAAATTATGATGATTCTAAATCATTCTTAAATGTGAAATCTAATTATTTTTCACTTATCTTAGATGATAATTCAGAAGCCGAAATTAATGTAAAATCAGAAAACACAACTTTAGAGTTAAGTAAAAGTAGTGAGTTAAAAGCATTGGTAGCTTCTCCAGTAGTTAAAATTGATATGTATCAAAAAAGTAAAGCTACAATTGAAGGAAATACAACTAATGCGAAAATTCGTTTAGATAACATTAGTAACTTAGTAGCACAAAAATTTGTAATCGGAAATTTAGAACTTGACACAGAAAACTATTCTAAATGCGAAGTAAATGTGAGTAGTACAATCCAAATAACCGCAGCTGGAAAATCACAAATTGAATTATTTGGTGAGCCGAAAATTACTATTCAAAAATTTATAAATAATGCAACTCTATATAAAAAAGAAAAAAAATAAAGACACTTCCTAAAAAGTGTGTAAGTTAAAAATGAACGTGCCCCAAAAAGTTAGACGCTATTTGAGGCGTATTCATTACTGCTGGATTTTTTTATATCATTAATTTTTAGATGCAATATATCTTTCAGCATCTAAAGCTGCCATACAACCGGTTCCTGCAGCTGTAATAGCTTGACGATACACATGATCAGCAGCATCACCGGCAACAAATACACCTGATATATTTGTTTTTGAACTTCCTGGTATATTTACGATATAACCTGTTTCATCTAACGTAATATAATCCGCAAAAATATCTGTATTTGGCTTATGTCCAATAGCTACGAAAAATCCTGTTGCTGGAATTTCTATAATTTCATCAGTTGATCTATTTTTTGCTTTGACACCTGTCACTACTTGTCCGTCACCTAAAACTTCTTCCGTTTCAGTGTGCATTAAAATTTCGATGTTTTCAGTTTTTTGCACACGTTCAACCATAATTTTAGAAGCTCTAAATTTATCGTTACGAACCAACATTGTTACTTTTTTACATAATTTAGAAAGATAATGTGCTTCTTCACAAGCACTATCTCCTGCTCCCACGATTACTACTTCTTGATTTCTATAGAAAAATCCGTCGCAAACCGCACAAGCTGAAACTCCACCACCTAATTTTAAATAGTGTTGTTCCGATTCTAATCCTAAATATTTAGCAGAAGCTCCAGTAGAAATAATTACCGTTTCTGCATGAATTTCTTTGATATCGTTAATCCAAACCTTATGATTTTCTCCTGAAAAATCAACTTTAGTTACCCAACCATCACGAACATCTGTTCCAAAACGTTGCGCTTGTGTTTGTAATTGTACCATCATTTCTGGTCCAGTTACACCTTCTGGATAACCTGGAAAATTTTCCACTTCATTTGTTGTTGTTAATTGTCCTCCTGGTTGTGTCCCTTGATATAAAACTGGGCTCATATTCGCTCTAGCTGCATAAATAGCAGCAGTGTACCCTGCTGGACCAGAACCTATAATTAAACATTTTACTTTTTCAATTGTATCAGACATAATTTTATACTTTTTAAGAATAGCAAATTTAAGTTTTTAATTAAAATTATTTCTTAAAAATAGATTAGAATTAACAATTCCATAATAATTTATATTTATTTTATTTTATTTTTGAAAATAAATATAAAGTTCTATATTTGCACTACACAAATTCGGGGTGTAGCGTAGCCCGGTTATCGCGCCTGCTTTGGGAGCAGGAGGCCGCAGGTTCGAATCCTGCCACCCCGACAAAAAAGACTTTCTATAGAAGGTCTTTTTTTATTTAACAAATTCCCATAAGCTTGGTAAATCATCTATACCATCCATGAAAATTATTATTTTTTAGAACTTATTCCCAAAACTTTTTCATCAAAACAAAAAACACATAAGATATTATTTCTATTTTTGCTAAAACATTCAACCTAAGAATTTTTATGCTAATTATTGGAATTGCCGGCGGTACCGGAAGCGGAAAAACAACAGTTGTACATCAGATTATGAATGAGTTACCTGCTACCGAAGTAGGTATTATTTCTCAAGATTCTTACTACAAAGAAACGCATCATCTGAGTTATGAAGAGCGTACCAAAATTAATTTCGATCATCCAAGAGCTATTGATTTTGAGTTATTGGTAACACATCTTAAAGATCTAAAAGCAGGAAAAACTATCGAACAACCTGTTTATTCTTTCGTTACTCACGATAGAACTGATGATAAAATTATCACACATCCAAGAAAAGTAATGATTGTTGAAGGTATTTTAATTCTAACAAATCCTGAATTAAGAGATATTTTTGACATTAATGTTTATGTTCACGCCGATTCTGACGAGCGATTAATTCGTCGTTTAAAACGCGATATTGCAGAACGTGGTCGTGACATGGAAGAAGTTTTAAATCGTTATCAAAATACTTTAAAACCAATGCATGAACAATTTATCGAACCAACAAAAGCTTTTGCAGACATTATTATTCCTAACGACAAATACAATACTGTAGCTATAGACGTAGTTCGTGCTGTAATCAACCAAAGATTAGTATAATGAAAAAATTAAAGAACTTAATTACCAACTATCCATTCCTGAAAATTTTAGCGAATCGATATGTTTTGGTGTTAATTTTCTTTGCCATTTGGATATTGTTTTTAGACAATTATTCTTATTTAGAACATCGTGTTTTAAACAAGGAAATTAATGAAATTGAAGACAACATCAACTACTACAAAACCGAAATCAAGAAAGATAGTGCCAGCATCAAACACTTAAAAAACAATGATAGAGTCGAAAAATACGCTCGCGAAAAATATTATATGAAACGCGAAAACGAAGACATTTATATCATTGAATTTGAAGAAGACAAAAAAGCCGAAAAAAAAAATAACAATTAAATATATAATTCGTGGCAAACAACAATCTATTTTCAGAATTTGAACCAATTTCCGCCAAACAGTGGAAACAACAAATTCAATTTGAACTTAAAGGTGCTGATTACAACGAAACATTAGTATGGGAAAGTCCAGAAGGTATTAAAGTAAAACCGTTTTATCACAGTGATGAAACAGCAGTAAATCTTGATGCTATCATCCCTTCAAAACCTTTTACAATTGTACAGAATATTTTTGTTCACGATGTAAAAAAATCGAATGCTCGTGCTCTAGAAACTTTACAAAGAGGAGCTGAAAGTGTTCGTTTTACATTAGAAAATGACACAGTTTCCCTTGAAGAATTAATGAAAAATCTTCCGTTCGAAAATGTTACCTATTTTTTTAATTTGAATTTTCTAAAAGACTCCTTCACAACTCAAATCTCAAATTTCAACAATTGTAATTCTTCTGCAAAATTTATTATACAGATGGATCCTATAGGTCGATTAATAAAAGAGGGGAATTGGTTTGAAAACCAAAAAAATGACTTTGCTTTTTTGGATATGTTAAGAGTATATGGCTGTGGTGGCTATGATGATTCAAAAGACGGATTAGCATTAGTCCCTTTTATCAATATTCAATCAGGTATTTATCAAAATGCTGGAGCCAACATTGTACAACAATTAGCCTACACACTAGCTCATGTCAATGAATATCTCAACAAATCACTTTTTTACCATCCTATTACTATTGAAGTTTCTATAGGGACCAATTATTTTTTCGAAATAGCAAAACTAAGAGCTTTACGTTTATTATTCAATACATTAGCTAAAGAATACAACCATGAACTAGAGTGTTACATAATCGCAACTCCAACCAAACGTAATAAAACATTATACGATTACAACGTAAATATGTTGCGAACTACTACCGAATGTATGTCGGCAATATTAGGTGGAGCAGATGGCGTAGCAAATTTAGCTTACGATGCGATTTATCATAAAGACAACGAGTTTGGCGATAGAATTTCGAGAAATCAATTGTTAGTATTAAAACACGAAAGTTATTTCGACAAAGTAAACAATCCAGCTGATGGCGCTTATTACATTGAAACCTTAACGGAACAATTAACAGAAAAAGCATTAGAATTATTCAAAAACATCGAGAAAAATGGAGGTTTGATTTCACAATTAATCGATGGAACGATTCAAAGAAAAATCAACGAAAGTGCACAAAAAGAACAAGAACTTTTCGATTCAGGTAAAGAAGTTTTGTTAGGAACCAACAAATATCCAAACAAAAACGACCAAATGAAAAACGATTTGGAATTGTATCCTTTCGTAAAACAAAACGCCAGAAAAACTCTAATCACACCGATTATTGAAAAACGTTTGGCTGAAAAATTAGAACAAGAACGATTATCTCAAGAATAATAATCATGAGAAAAAACATACAACATTTAAAGTTAGAAGTTAAAAGTCAGAAAGCAGAAGTTTCTGAAAAACAACACTTCACTACTGCAGAAGGAATCGAGTTAAAACCAATTTACACTAAAGAAGATATTTCCGATTTAGAACATCTTGGTTTTGGCGCTGGTTTTGCTCCAAATTTACGCGGTCCTTATGCAACAATGTACGTTCGCAGACCTTGGACAATCCGTCAATACGCTGGATTTTCTACTGCGGAAGAAAGTAATGCCTTTTATAGAAGAAATCTTACTGCTGGACAAAAAGGGTTATCCGTTGCCTTCGATTTAGCTACACACAGAGGTTACGACTCAGACCACGAAAGAGTTGTGGGTGATGTTGGAAAAGCTGGAGTGGCCATTGATTCAGTGGAAGATATGAAAGTACTTTTCGACCAAATTCCTTTAGGTGAAATGTCGGTTTCGATGACGATGAATGGTGCGGTTTTACCCATTATGGCATTCTATATCGTGGCAGCGGAAGAACAAGGCGTTACTCCTAACCTATTATCGGGAACGATTCAGAATGACATTTTGAAGGAATTCATGGTACGAAATACCTACATTTATCCACCAAGACCTTCGATGAAAATTATTGCGGATATTTTCGAATATACGAGTAAAAACATGCCGAAATTCAACTCGATTTCGATTTCGGGTTATCATATGCAAGAAGCAGGAGCTACTGCTGATATTGAATTAGCGTATACTTTAGCAGATGGTTTAGAATACATTCGTACAGGTTTAGCAGCTGGAATGGACATTGACACCTTCGCTCCTCGTCTATCATTTTTCTGGGCGATTGGAATGAATCATTTTATGGAAATTGCAAAAATGCGTGCCGGTCGTATGCTTTGGGCAAAATTATTGAAACAATTCAACCCAAAAGACGAAAAATCATTGGCTTTAAGAACACACTGCCAAACTTCAGGTTGGAGTTTAACTGAGCAAGATCCTTTTAATAACGTGGCTCGAACTGCTATTGAAGCAACAGCAGCAGCCTTTGGAGGAACCCAATCACTACATACAAATGCCTTAGACGAAGCGATTGCTTTACCAACTGATTTCTCTGCAAGAATTGCTCGTAATACCCAAATATTTTTACAAGAAGAAACCAAAATTTGTAAAACGGTTGACCCTTGGGCAGGAAGTTATTATGTAGAAAATTTGACTGCAGAAATTACAGAAAAAGCTTGGGCATTAATCAAAGAAGTAGAAGAATTAGGCGGAATGACAAAAGCAATTGAAGCTGGAATTCCAAAACTGAGAATTGAAGAAGCTGCCGCGCGCAAACAAGCCCGTATCGACAGCAGTCAAGATATTATTGTTGGGGTAAACAAATACCGTTTGGAAAAAGAAGATCCGTTACAGATTTTGAATGTGGATAACCAAATGGTGCGCAAACAACAAATTGAACGTTTAGAACAAATTAAAGCGACTCGCGATAACACTAAAGTTGTCGAATGTTTAGCAAAATTAACCGAAAGCGCTAAAAATAGTGGTGAAAATTTACTATATTTAGCAGTAGAAGCAGCACGAAACAGAGCTACATTAGGCGAAATTAGTGATGCTTTAGAAGTAGTTTTTGGAAGATATAAAGCACAAATTAGAAGTTTTAGCGGCGTGTATAGTAAAGAAATTAAAAACGACGAAAGTTTTGAAAAAGCAAAACAATTAGCCGACACTTTCGCTAAGAAAGAAGGTCGTCGTCCTCGTATTATGATTGCGAAAATGGGACAAGACGGTCACGATCGTGGTGCCAAAGTAGTTGCTACAGGTTATGCTGACGTAGGTTTTGATGTGGACATTGGTCCATTGTTCCAAACACCACAAGAAGCTGCGAAACAAGCGGTTGAAAACGACGTACATATTTTAGGCGTTTCTTCATTAGCAGCGGGACACAAAACCTTAGTACCACAAGTTATTGAAGAACTAAAAAAATACGGAAGACAAGATATTATGGTAATTGTTGGTGGTGTAATTCCTGCACAAGACTATCAATTCCTTTTTGACTCTGGTGCAGTTGCGGTTTTTGGTCCTGGAACAAAAATTAGCGAAGCTGCAATTACAATTTTAGAAGTTTTGTTAGAGGATTAATTATCATTTTTTTCTTGATACAATTTCTATCAAAAGACACTCAAACTGATAAAAAATAATAGAAGTGTAAATTTATGTACTTATTTTAATCCTTTGTAATCCAATATTTTTATGATTCATCATTCTTATAATTAGGTTATTAAAAATACTTTGCTTGTGTATTGATCTGTTTAAACGA
>Ga0209480_10001414_pt1 | contig 17624 bp, 13 predicted proteins | sample JI61114C2DNA_FD_187501 | JGI IMG/M metagenome (GOLD analysis project Ga0209480, IMG submission 187501) | Wastewater effluent complex algal communities from Wisconsin, to seasonally profile nutrient transformation and Carbon sequestration -... | ecosystem: Engineered > WWTP > Effluent > Algae... | reverse complement strand
CATTTGATCGTAGTTGCCAATTTTTATTGTATTGTGAGACTGTGTGCCAAAAAAATACTGCCGTACTGATGATTCCCCATTGTAAACATAAGTGCCTCCATCTCTCATGATATTTTGTGATTGATACCAAAGGTCTAAGTGCAAATTGTCGGCCTGTGAAGGTCTTCTAATATGGCTGCCACATCTGATAAAGGTAAATGTTTCAGCATCACTAAAATTATAGTAACCTCCTGTGGGGAACTGATTGATTTTTTGTTGCTGTAATGTTTCGCTGAAGTTGAAATCGCTTTTATTATTTACCCAGCAAGTATCCTCAAAAATCTCTTCGTATAAATTTACTTCTAGTGTATGAGCAAGCGATTGCAATTGTGGTCTGAAATCTCGATAATCGTTATCGTTTAAAGAAAAAATTAAGGATCCGTCGTTTGCTCCGTAATTTGGTGTGTAACCACTTAAAGGGTCTGTATTTTGAACTAAAAATTGTAATGTCGTTTTAATTTGACTGATAAAGGCATCACTGAATTTCACCTTATTTAGATTGCCAATTTTAATCACCCAGTTGTAAAGTTGGATGATGACACGATGGTAATTCATTGAATATTGCAGGTAGCTGCCATCATTAAATATTTGAAATTGTGCTTCCTGCTCCAATATTTGTTTTGATTTGTTTTGCCATTTGGCAGATTCCGGTAATGCTGGGAACAGCAGGCTATAAACAAATAGGCAAGTGGCTTCTGATATTAGATGGTTGTTGCGGACAAATTTTTGTGAAAAAAATAAATTGGCCTCTATATGTTTAAGTTGTTCGTAAACAGAAGACATTACTTCTTGCCAAAGCGTTTCATTGTTGGCAATTTCATTCGCATAATAATTGATACAAAAACACCAGTTTAATAACCGAATGGCAACTTCCTGCCCGGACATATAATTCGGGCCGTAGTTGAGCGGATTATTGTGTATCCAAGAAGTGATTTCTTTGAATATAAAATCAAATTGATTTTCCTGAAAATGGTAATCGTACCTAATGATATCGTATATATAACAAAACCTGGAAGCTTCCCACACATATTTTATGTCCTGTTCCTCTGCAAAATCATTGATGTTGAAATAATAAATGTTATTTGGGTAATGATATCCGGTTAACGGATGAACATGCCACCTGTTTGTTTCCGGAATATCAAAATAGTGATAATTAAAATAGGGTAATTTGCCTGAAAAAATTGCTGACGCTTTATTTTTTAATGTTTCTGTTGGTGCTTGTAGACCGGTGAGGGCTGTTTTATCCTGAAATAAAAATTGACCCCTGTTATTAACCCATGAATTTCCGGTAAGCGGGAAACTACTAACTGGTGTAATGTTTAATGTATGTTTTAAAGATCCTGATTTTTGTTTTAAACTATAAAGACTTCTATCTAAAACATAGGGAATGCCCATGTTATTTAGAAAATCAATGTATCTGCGAAAATTCAATTAATTATGTAGATTGTCGTTATCATAAAACTGTGACATCCAACTTTGGATAGCCATAATTGAAATTATTGTATAGGCTCCGTCAATGCGACCTGATTTGTTATCGTTGATTAATTTTTGCACGGCTACAGGATTGAAAATATGATATTTATTCAATTCACTTGCAGATAATCGCTCATTCACCATAGTAGCCATTTCATTAGTTACCCAGTTACGAATAGGAGCGCCGAATCCTGTTTTCGGACGATTAATTATTGACTGCGGTAAATGTTGTGCGGCAATGCGTCTTAATAAATATTTAGTTTGAAAATTATGTACTTTTAGTTTAGTCGGAATTTGAGTGCTCATGGCTATCAAATCAATATCTAAATAGGGAACCCTCACTTCTACACCTGCTGACATGCCCATTTTATCAGTATAATTGAGATTATGATCTACCAGGAAAGTTTTTAATTCAAGGTATAACATTTTATTGAGTAAATCCTGCTCATTGTTTACATTATCCAACAATTTCAGCATGTAATCGGAGGGATTATTGTTGACGACTTGTGATTGGATATCATCATGGAATAAATCCAGATGCTCCATAATCGGGAACCATTCAAAATATCCAACTAATCGTGTTAATGCATCGTCATTTTTATGTTTAATGAGTTTATTTATTCTACGCACAGTTGGGTGGTTGGAATTACCTGAACCAATAATTTTGGCTGCGAATTGATAAACCCCGTTTGGAATATGTTTGGTAAACTTATCGGTTACTATAGCCTGATGTCTTCGATATCCGGAAAATACATCATCGCCACCTGTTCCACTAATTAGAACCTTAAAACCTTCTTGTTTTGCATGTTCACAAATTTTTGCAACATAAATTGGTGCCAAGTCGGATTGGGGTTCATCTAAATGCCAAATCATCTTATCGAAATCGTGTAATACATCAATTCCGCCATCAACTACATGCAATTTTGTACCTAATGCTTTTGACACTTCATTTGAATACTTAAAATCATCTTCAAATCCATCCTGATGGTCGCCGTTCGAATTTTTAATGGTGAAACAATGTATTTGCTCGTTTGGCATTATTGATTTGGCCTGACCAACAAGCAATGAAGAGTCTATTCCGCCTGAAAGGAAAAATCCAACAGGTACATCCGAAATGAGCTGCGACTTAAGTGATTGTTTTATTTTTTGATCAACGGAAGTTGTCCAGGCGGCTTCATCCTGGTTGTTGCGTTTTCCATCAAAATTGATTTCATAATATTTTTTTCTATTCAGGTTACCCGGTTCGTTAAGATTAATAGTGAAACATTCGCCGGGTAATAGTTTATTTACATAAAGAAATGGTGTTGCTTCCCCCGGTGACCATAAATAATTCATGTAATTAGCTAGAGCAGGATAATTAATGGTTTTGTCGAAATTATCTAATGCAACCAGGGTTTTTAATTCTGAAGCAAATGCAAACGTATTTTGTTTGGAATAAATGTAAAACGGTTTTACACCAATTTGGTCTCTGGCACCAAATAACTGTTTTTTTACTTTGTCGTAAATTACGAAAGAAAAAATTCCATTTAACTCAGCTAATATTTGCTCACCGAAATGAATAAAACCATATAACAAGGTCTCTGTATCTGATGAGCTGACATATTGGATATTATAACCACTTAATTTATTCCTGATATCCAGATGATTATATATCTCACCATTAAAAACAATGGCATATCTGTTAGTGGCATCGAAAAGTGGCTGGTTGCCGTTGTCGCTGATGTCCTGAATCTTTAATCGGTGGTTGCCAAGAATTAATTCATCATCTTCGTAAATACCCGTAGCATCAGGACCACGATGTTGCATATTTTTAAATGCTTCTCGAAAATTCGAATTGTTACCGGATGTTTTAATGAGACCTGCTATTCCGCACATGCGTTAATCTACCTCCTGTGGTGCTTTTGTAGTGATACTTTTTTCTACTAATAAAGTTGCTTTAGTAGTGTTGTAGAGAGATTCAAAAGTGCTTGATGAGAGTTGGTCTGAATGTAATGATTGTAATAATGTTTCAAATTGGGCTTTATGTCCTTTATCCTGCGTTGAAAATAAACTATTGGAAATGTTGGCGCCGTAAGCATACAGTTTTCTGAAATTATCCAGCATAAATATTTTATTTCCTGCAAACACCTCTATTTTTTCTTTTGGATATTTTTTATGTCCGTTTGCAAAATAATTGATAGTGCCATGGCTTCCATTGTGATAGGTTAAATGTATAATAGTGTTTTCTTGTTGGTTGCTTATTGGCGCTTCTGTGGCATAAACCGATTTTATGGTGCTACCGGTAAAGTAACTCATTAAGTCAAAAAAATGACAAGCTTCTCCAACTATTCGTCCCCCACCGGTTGTTTTATTATACAACCAATGGCCATCGGGTAAGGCACCTGCATTTACAGTGATAACAATATTACTAACCGGATTGTTTTGAATGTGTGCTTTTAATTGTTTTGCCAATGGGGCATGCCTGCGGTTAAATCCACTTTGAAAAATTAATTCGGGGTGTTGAGCATGTGCTGCTTTCAATTGTTCTAATGAATTAAGGTTAATCGCAATTGGTTTTTCTACAAAAATGTGTTTGTTGGCATTTAATCCCGCAATAGCTAAATCGGCATGTGAATCATGCCGTGTCGCAATAATTAATAAGTTTACTTCCGGATCATTAATGATGGTATCGGATGAAGTTACTGCATGTGGAATGTTGAATTTTTTTGCTAATAATGCTGCACTAAGCCCGTCATTTCCGCAAATATATTTGATGTTAGCACCAATTTTTTGAAGAATAGGAACTAATGTAGCTTTAGCAAAATTACCTGAGCCTATAATACCAATAGTAACAGCAGAAAGTTTATTAGTTTTAATTGCAACACTTTCTACTGGTAATTGAACCTTATCCTCATTTGCATATTTTAACAATAACGCAACGGTATCGGTTGTAGCAATTTCGGCATAAGCTTCAGGAGCTTGTTCAAATAAAATAGTTGATGTGATTAATTGTGTTGTTTGAACCGTGTTATTGTTTAAACAACTTAAAAAGGCTTCAAAATTTCGTTTGGCAGTCCATTTCACATAGGCTTCGGGATAATCAATACCTTGAATTTCATATTGATCATCATAACGTCCTGCGCCATACGAACATGAAACCTGAAAAGTAATTTCTTTTTTATAAAATTCGGTTCTGTCTAACTGCAGATTTATTACACCAATGAGAATTACCTGACCGCGTTTTTTTGTTGCCCTGGCCGCAATATTTACAAGATTGTCGTTTTTAGCTGATGCTGCAATAAATACTACATCGCAACCAAAATTGTTTGTTTGTTCCAATACATGAGCATCGATATCAATGTTGCTTGAATTAAATGCAGCAATTTGCATCGATTTGGCAATAGCTATTTTTTTATCATCAATATCATATGCCATTACATTGCAACCTGAAGCGCGTAATAATTGACAGGTAAGTAATCCAATTAACCCTAAACCAATTACACAAACAGTATCACCAAGTTGCGGTTTTGCTAATCGAATGGCTTCTAAACCAATTGCACCTACTACTGTGAAAACAGCTGCTTCATTACTTACTTCATGTGGCACTTTGCAAGCTAGATTTTTTGGGACTGCAACATATTCTGCATGCGGCCCATTACTAATCACCCTGTCTCCAATCTTAAAATCGTTTACTCCTTCTCCAACTGCAGTCACTACACCAAGATTACAATACCCTAAAGGCATTGGTTCTTCTAATTTTCTAAACACAGCATCCAAAGTTGGAATTAACCCATCACTTGAAATTTTATTCAATACTTGTTCAACACGATCGGGGTTTTGACGCACTTTATTAATAATACTTGCTTTACTAAATTCAACAAGCATTTTTTCAGTGCCAGTGGACACTAAACTATAAATCGACCTGACAACAATATACCCATTTTTTACAGCCGGTATGGGCACTTCTTCCAGAGTCGTTTTCCCACTTTGTAAATGTTGAATCAGTTGTTTCATTAAGTTGTTTTTTTCAAAATTTGCGCATTTGCTTTAATCCATTTTGTAATCCTAGCCGCAGCATTACCGTCACCATACGGATTAATTTTTAAGGACATCTTTTGATAGGCGGTTTTGGAAGTTAATAATGCACTAACATGTTGAACAATGTTTTTGCTTTTAGTGCCTACAAGTTTTACCGTTCCGGCTTTAAGTGCTTCAGGTCGCTCAGTAATTTCACGAAGTACTAATACAGGCTTACCCAATGATGGTCCTTCTTCCTGTATACCACCTGAATCAGTCAGCAAAATATATGCATGTTTCATGAGTAAAACAAAATCTGGATAATCTAATGGGTGGGTTAATATAATATTAGGTGTGTTATTTAGCGCTGCATATACCGGTTTGTTTACATTAGGATTTGGATGAACCGGATAAATTATTGTTGTCTCAGGAAATTTATTAGCAATTTGTAATAAAGCGTCACAAATTTGAGCCAAAGGGTTTCCAAGATTTTCTCTTCTGTGTCCGGTAACCAAAATAATTTTTTTCTTGGATTGGATGATATCAGTTAGACGTGAATCAGTAATAGCAGATGTAAACGATTTTACTTTTTTACTGGTAAGCAATAAACTATCTATAACCGTATTTCCTGTTTTAATAATATTTTTTGTTTTAACACCACTTCTTTTTAAATGCGCAACATTTTCTTTTGTTGGTGCAAAATGGTAATTGCTAATTTGTGTTGTTAGCACACGGTTTCCTTCTTCTGGAAATGGTAATTGTAAATTACCTGTTCTCATTCCGGCCTCAATATGTCCAATTTTTATTTTGCGATAAAAAGCGGCTAATGCCGCAGCAAAAGAAGTATTAGTGTCACCATGTACAAGTACTAAATCCGGTTTGCATTGTTGATAAATTTCATCTAAAGCAGATAGTATTTTAGCAGTAATGGTATTTAGTTGCTGGTTCCCGGTCATAATATTTAAATCATAATCAGGCTTGATTTGAAAAAAGGTGAGCACCTGATCGAGCATGTCCCTGTGTTGAGCTGTAACACACACCTCGCAGATTAACTTTTTTTGTTTTTTTAATGATAGGATTACCGGAGCCATTTTAATAGCTTCAGGCCTTGTGCCTATTACCACCAGTATTTTAAGCATTAAATAAATTTTGGTTTAACTAACAACTTTTGTTGCTTTTCCTTTTTGGACTGAATTAATTCCCATCGCTTTTTATCATATTCAGGAGGGATGTTAAATAACAAAATAAAAACAAACCACGGGTAGAATAAAAATTGACCACCTGTAAGATTACTTTCAAAAACCGGGATAATTGCTACAGGTGTGATTAATAAAAAAGTTTTCGAATAATATTTAATATAATAATAAAACGGCCTGAAAATCATAAAGTTTATAAACATGATAAATAAGCCTATGCCACCACCAAATAATACCTCTAAATAGGAATTGTGATAGTCGCCAAGGCCATCGGAGCCAATTGTTCCTTCGTAATTAAACATGCCGGCTCCGGTTATCCATTTTATTTTATCTTCATTAAATACGCCGAATGCATATTTTGCAGTATTGAATCTTGCTTCTCCTTTATCGATTTGTGTTTCTGTATCTGATAACCTTGCTTGCAAAGAGGATTCAGGTAATTGATAAAACCAGATTATGCCAACAATTGGTATTAAAGCTATCAACAATTTAAAATCCGAACGGATATTTTTTAATCGTAATGTAAAAATGATAATGGCTAAACATATGGCAACCCAGGAAGCCCTATTCCCACTTGCCATTACTAAAAAGAGACCTACTACGCTTGTGCCTAATAAATAATATTTATATATTTTTTTGGGCTGGGTATTTAACCATACATCCATTCCGGTTATCAAAAACATTGCACAGGCCCATCCATATTGATTGGAAATAAAAAAATGTCCGGAATTACCTGTCTGCCCATAGATATTTGCTTGTGAAAAACCTGCACCACTTAGCAAAAAAACAATGATTGGTAAACTATAAATGAGGTTGAATGACCTAGCAAAAGCTTTCAGCAATGAATACACATCATACTTGTTCGCTAAATTGCTTAAAACCAGATAGGTGTAAAAAAGCGGAAAAATAAATGTCATTGCCCGCATAATGGAAAACACAACATCTTCAACAAAAAACGCCATTAATGTAACCCAGAAGGCAAACACCAATAGGTAAATAATTGTAGGACTTGGAAAGGGATTACTCTTAAATTGTAAATTTTTTAACAGTGCAATCAGTGAAACAGCTAAAAATGCCGTTTTTATGAGTTTTACCATTGGCACAGATGCGGTGTCTGTATAAACAGCTAAACCGTAACCTACTATTATCAATAATGCATTAATATTCAGTAATATGAAATCCACATTTCTGAATATTTTTTGCTGTTGTGTGAGTGCTCTAGCCAATGTTAGTTATAAGCTGCTTGAAATTGGATAACACATTACCCAAGTTAAATTGTTCAACAAATATATGCCCGTTTTTTGTTTTTTCTGCACATAAATCTGGGTTAGAAAGGGCAGTTTGAATTGCATTGGCGAGGGCTTTAGGATTATCAGGTGGCACTAACCATCCGTTATTGCCATTATCTAAAACTTCCGGTATACCACCTACTTGGGTACTTATTACCGTGCATCCTAGTGCTAAGGCTTCAATATTGGCTACACCTAAAGCTTCTTTTGTTGATGGCACACAAAAGATGTCTGCTTTTCTCATATCATCATATATTTCTGTTGGTGTCACAATTCCTTTAAATTCTACTTCTAGTTGGTGTTGCTGTCCAATATAAGATAATATTGGTTGTTTACTCGCAGCGTGAGGTCCTGCAATAATTAACTTGAAAGGTTGAGATATTTGTTTTAAAGCATCAATCAGGTTGAATAAGCCACCACGTAAATAATCATTTTTTACAAACAATATTGTTGGCACCGGGTTTGATTTAGTAGGAAGCTCATTTTCAACTCCTTTAGCTTTATATAATCGTTGAACCTTATGAGCCGGAACTCGATATTTTTTTTGAATTAAAGCGCTTAAATAATTGGAATTTACAATAATCAAACGCAGACATTTACACGCTATTTTCTCTGTGATAAAAAATATTCTTCCCTTGGTCCAATTCAACCCCCAAAAAGATTTCCAACTTGCAGTGGCATAAGTGTCGTCATTGATGAACCCAATTGTATTTTTAAAACACAATCCACTCCATATTCCGACAATAGCATTATTGTATACGAGATAATCAAAATTATAATCAGTGTGTTTGATAGACATTGCCTTGTTATGGTATTGAAACATGCGCAAAAACATGCCTAATGGTTTTAGTATCTGAGGTATACTAAGTTGTTGCTTGTAAATTTTGTCTTTAACAGGAGTTGTGCAATCCTCTGTTAACACGCGCACTTCACAGTCGGGGAAATAACGCTCCATTTCCAATACTAAGTGTGCAAATTTGGCAGGGCCATTGCTCACGGTTTCAAATGCATTGGTGCAAAGTAGTATTTTCATAAACTATGAGCCGCCAATAATACCCCTTCAACATTTTCCCAAGTATAAATGGTTCTTAACGTATCGTTGAATACAAATTGGTTTTTTCTTATTCGCAATTCATGTAGCAGCTCTGCAGCATCAAAATGGTAGTAGTTGTCAATTACTACACCAATTTCGTTCGTTGCAACAAATTGGGCAACAACTACTTCGGCATTGGTAATTATTGGGGTTCTTGTTTGTATTGAGTCGTAAATTTTATTGGGGCTGGCATTGATATTATTTTCGTTTATTGGTGCATATACACATAAAATATAATCACAATCTGTTGCTGCTAATTGTAGCACTTCGTCCTGTTTCATAATACCCTTGTAAATTACCTGTGGGTGATCTAGTAGTTTTTTGGAAGTTTCGTCAGCTATCCAACCGGCCATAATTACGTGTAAATCTGTATCAGCCGCCAAACACTTGTAAATGAACTCTGTCCCTCGGTTTTCGCCTAACCACCCATTATATAATATAGTAAGTTGATTATTTTGTTTTTCTGAAACAGGACCTTCGTATTTGTAAGGGTAATTAGGCAAAATGGCAACTTTGTGTTTAGCGAAGTCAGGCATCAATGATTTCCTGTTTTCATCGGTAACCAACAATGTTTTAGCCGGAGCATAGAGGATTTTTTTAAGGAATATGTTTTTGTTTCTGGATTTGTTATTAATGAGAAATATGCTATCAAAAATATCGACAACCAAATGTTTGTGGAAAATGATAGGATACAAAAATATAATCAACTTTTCATTTACTACATGAACAGAATCGTATTTAGCAAGCTTGAGTTGAATGAGTTTTAGAAATAGTTTAAGGATGGTGAACGGGTTGTTACGTTTGCCTTTAATTAGGTGGAACGAATGACAGTATTGTTTGCCAAAAGTAAATACTTCTCCTTGGCCAATACCTATATAGGTTATGGCAAAATTGGACGACAAGGTTCGCAGCTCCTTATTGATGCGCATATCAGAACCATCGTTGGTGCAAATGTATAACAGTGTTTTTTTATGTTCCAACCTTCCTGAATTTAAAGTTTGTTGTCATATACGCTATAAAAAAACATTGAATGGGGTATAACGACATTAAATAAACTGAGGTAATATGTATGAAAACATGACTTAAATATACGGATATAAAAACGGCAATTAAAATTAATTTAACATTTAGGTCTTGATGTTTCCGCATAAATAGGAATAATGAAAGGAAACTTATTAAAGTAAAAATCGCTGACAACATTTGTGTCCAGTATTTTCCTAATAAATATGAAAATGAACCCAAAGCAGCACCTTCATTTCTTAGTTCGGAATAAGTTTTGGCATATTTATCTACTTCTAACCCCCAACCATGTGGAGCGGTTAAAAAATAACCGGTTCTATATAAACATGTTCTGGCATAATAACCCGGTTCCTCTGCTATATACGATTTAAAACGTTCTGTAAACATGTAATTGGCACCCGATTCAAATGGTGTGTCAAATCCCATGTGTTTAGCTTCAGCAAACCTGTCATAGTCGGTAGGCCCTAAATCCCAGGGGTTTGGCAAAATAGATAATCCAGTTATTAATGTAGCACCTAACGAGGTTGACGTGGGATTAAATTCACCATGAGTTTTTTTGTTGTGTAAAGCCCATGGGGTTAGAATTATAAAACTAATAACAGCAATTGCAAGATTGAACTTTAGAATATTAAACAATTTAAATTGATTCCATCTGAATAAAAAAAGTAAATTAAAAGCAAACGGGAGTAAAATAAAATCACTGCGGAGGTAGCCGCCTAAACCGTTTATAATGGCAATAATAATAATGTATTTAAAAGACTTATGCTCCAAGTATTGCAAAAAGTAATAGGTAGTGGCTACAACTAATAATGGCATGTAGGCGTCCGGTGTCATTGAAACACTTAAGGAAATTGCTTGCGGGCTTAAACAATAAAGCCATGCAGCTATCCAGGCAACTTTTTGAGTGCTTATCTTTAAAATCAATAAATACAAATAATATATAGTGATTAAATCTATCAATATACCGAGTATCTGATATAAATAGGCAATTGGTATTTTGGTGATTTTATATAAACCTGCGCCAATCAGTGGCAATCCCGGTGGGTAATGCGAGGTGTTAAAACGACCATTCTCAGTGATTTCATAATTGGTAGCTAAGTTGCTACCTAAATTAATTGTGGTAATAATTGAATCCAATTGATAATACGCTGGTGATTCTGGCAGTGATTGTTGGTAACCATATCCGAATGCAAGCAAATAAGCGCTACGCTGGTAAACGACAGTTATAGAATTATCATAAGCTTCAAATAAGCTTGTATTCCAGCCCAGCCATGCAACACCAAATCGTAATAAAATAGCAATAAAAGCTATTGATATATGTTTGCCAGTGCCTTTAAACATTATTGTTTATATTTTCTTTCAATTTCAGTTGAGAGTGGTAAAAGTCTTTTAATACTTTTCCAATTTGAGCAGGTGAATTGTTTTTATTAAAAGATGTTCCCGATATTTTTGGAATAGCCTCAACTGCATCAAGCATGGTCGTTTTTAATGCAAGATTATCTAATGGTTTGTATGTATATAATAACTGGGGGTCGTAATTTGCTATGATAGTTGGTAGATTAGGCGCAATTACAGGTATTTTATAAATATGTGCTAACTCTAAAGTTCCAGGATTTAATGGAGTGTCGATATAATTTACAATTAATGCGTCTGCTGCATTCATATAGATTTGTATGTCTTCATGCTTAATATATTTGTTAATAAAAATAACTTTCGGGTTATCTTTTATTAAATCATTAATAATAGGTTCATAATTTTTATCACATTTACCACCTATTAGGAGTTTTAATTCTTTGTTCATTGCAATTTCATTAAAGTTTGCAATTATTGCCTCAATACCTTTATAAGGGGATATACGACCTAAAACTAAAAAAGTAAAGATGTTAGTTAATCCTAAAATATTTTTTGCAGCTTCTTTTGTAATTGTATTAGGATAAAATCCGGAAAAACTAACATGTGGAACGATGGCATAGTTTTCAGGGCTATATTTATGACTATTTTGATAAATTGTTTTTGCTGCCTCGCTTGAAAATATTATTCCTGAGCAATTCTTTAATATACGATTTATCCACTTGGATTCTGCAAGCAATGTTTTAGGCGTAATTGTGTGGCTAAACAGATTGTCTGCAGAATATATGGTTATTTTATTTCGTAAAATAGGTAAACTTAAAAGCAGGGATGTTTGTTTAATTAAAGCGGTTAGCAAATTTTTGCCGACATAAAAATCTTCTGGCCAAAAAAGATACAAAATGTCGAATTGATATTTTAGGACCTGGAATATGGGAAATAATTTTCTATTGGGGATAGTTATCACCTCCATTCCATTTTCAATTAACCCTTTAGCAATTAGTTGTTGATAAGGGTTTTCACTATTCCTTGAAAAGGGAAACATAAGCACTCTTATTTTTTTATCCTCACTGTGCACGATGTGAATTATAGCTGCTTAACTGCTTCGTAAACCTTGTTGTAATTAATTCAAACGATTCACTATTAAATTGGGATTTGATAAAATTGCTAAAATGTAAAAACTTCGTATCGTCAATACTTATTAGGGTATCTTTCAACTGGTAGTTACTTACAATCGTATTTAGTTTACTTGAATGGATTAAATATTTTACATTTTGAGACTGATAAACAAAATCATAGATACTTATACTGTATTGCGTTTTCGGAACAGTTGCAATTATAAAAACAGGGCATTTTGTAAAACATGCTTCCAAACCCAATGTTGTACCCATATGGAAGAAACCTTTAGCATTTGAAATCACACGAAATTTTTCCATTATTTGTTCCTCGCTTGTAACCAAATCTTGATCCCTGTAATTATCTTCTAATATTATATTAGGTTGATCATTTAATAAATCATAAACATTCCAATTCTTCAAATTTGGATAAGGCCTAACAATTAACTTGTAGGTAGGGTAAATGGTATATATTGTTTTTGCTAATTGAACTACGATTGCAAGTTCGTCTTCAACATGAGAAGGAATGCCAATTCCACATGCGTAATAAAAGTATTTATAGGTGTGTTTTGGGGATGTATTTGTGCTCAAAAACTGATCTAAATAACACAATTGTGTTGAGCCAATAACGGCAATGTTTTTGTTTGGAATGCCATGCATTGTCACCAGGTCCTCTGAAATTCCGGCATGCCAGACTAGATATTGAATACGCTTTGAAAATCTTACGTGTTTAAATGCATGGTCCCAGCTATAAACATAAGTAAAAAGCGGTGTTTTTGATTTTATTAATCGACTATAAAGGTAATCATCATGTATTTCTGTGAATGTAAGTGCTACATCAATTCCAGATAGATCAGTTTTGCTTGTATACCTAAGATTGTTTAAATAAAAGTCATAACTCATAAAATGTGGTATGAGTTTTTGTAAAAATATAATCGATAACGCTTTTTTTTTAGTTTTAGAATTTGTTAATCCATGGGCTTTGAAAGTTTCCATGAGGTAATAATTGCGTTTAGATTTCGGGAGTTTTTTAAATAGTAAAAACAGTCTTGTGGTCAAAAAATTACGTAAAGTCGGTTTGGCTTCGTTTATTAGACGATAAGATATTTCATTGCTCAAATGACGCTTGATTAACGCCTCGTGCTCTGGTTTGACAAATAAAATAACTTTATTTGTTTTGCTTAATTCGGCTATTAAGCGTCTTAAGTCACTTCTTAAATCGAAAAAAGATACTATAATTGCTATAGTCATTTTTATTAATGCAAAGTTGCCCTTTTCACAATATTTTCTTTAATTAAAATCATATACATAACTATGGAAAAAGCACTCAATAAAACAATGAAAGATACAATTTTTAATAAATATGTGGTGATAAAATATTCTAACATAATAAAGCAGACAACTGAAAGCAGAATTATCGTAAAAATATAAATAAGATAATTGTACCCAGTAAGGTTTAATTTGTCAGTGCTTATAAATTTGCGTTCCAGGTATTTATAATATATTAATTCTAAAGCAATTTGGACTGTTGTTCCAATAATTACCCCCTGGAAGCCTATATAGTATGATAAAATTGTACTCGTAATGACATTAATAGAAACGCCTATTATTGAAAAGTAAATGATGTACTTTATTTTATTTGAATGTAACAAGGTTCTCAGAAATTGTGTGTAAAATAAGGTTAAACAAAGGGTAGCCATGCTAATAATACCCCAATTTGCATAGCTATTATATATATTGGTTTTAAGCCATATGGACAACAAGTCTTTGTAATATAGCCCAATCAATATTGTGCAGCATAGCATTATGAAAAAACTAATTCTAGTGAATTTACGTGAAAGCTGTATGAAATTGTTTGAAAGATTGTTAAAGTAATATTCATTCAATTTTGGCTGGACAACTGGAATTGTTGCAGCAAGTATCCCTTTAAATACAACATAAGGTTTTGTAATTATCGTGTATAAGGTTACAGCGCTGGTATCCAAAACGATAGCGATAATCAGCTTGTCAGCTTGAATTGCCATGAAACTTATTAAGGAAAGTCCAAAAACTTGGAGTGAATAATCAGCATATTCTGACCGTTTTAAATAGGTTAAATTTTTGAAGGAAACTTTAATGCCTTTAAGAAGATTTTTACTTTTAACTAACTCATGGTCCATAAACCAAACAAATATTGAAGTAATCGTTACCAAAAACGCATATAATTCGATGTTAATAGCTGAGGAATATTGTACTGCTAATATAATCATTAGATTGAGGATTATTGAAACCCCTATATATTTGTTTCGAGCGTGAAATAGATTATTTGCAGTTATAAGACTTTGGGGTGCGGCATCCAGCATTGTAATAAAAGTGTTGATTGCAGCTAATAGGAATATTGTTGTTGCAGTTTGTTTTGAATCAGTTGGCAAATTAAATAAGGTAGTGCTAAATTGACCGAGTATAATTATTAGTGTTGCTGTTAATATAGCTGAAAACAAATTAAATGAATAGCTCGTGTCTAATGCCGTTTTGAATTTTTCTAGATTATTATCCGAACCGAATTCGATAGTATACCTATAAATGGATCTTGATGACCCAAGGTCAAAAGCTGCTAATGCAGAACTTAACCCAAAGCTTAATAAGTATAAACCATAAATCTCACTCCCGTAAGCAGCTAAACAAACAGGTAGAGCATACAGCCCAACAGCTAATTTGGCAGCATATATGAAATAATTGCTGCTTATGTTTTTAAAGAAATGATTTGGTTTTTTGGGCACAACTTGATATTGTGGTTTTATTCGATTAAAATATAATCATCAACAAATTCCCTTATAGCACCTTCGCCACCACTTTTTTGCAGATGAATTATTCCAGGAATGGCTTTCACTTTTTTCGTTGAATTGGCTGGACAGGCTGCTATACCAACTGCTTTTAATAACTCAATACAATTTATATCATCACCAATATAGGCCACTTCATTAAGGGTTATATTTTCTTTAACGCAAATTTCCATTGCAGCTGCAAGTTTACCCTTAAAACCGGCACCTTGATATACATAGTCTATTTTTAGTTTTGCTGCTCTGCGTTCTACTATAGTTGTATTTTCTGTAGTTATTATGCCCGTTTTAATACCGGCTTCGCGCAATATATTAAATGCCATACCATCATGTGTGTTGAATTTTTTAAACTCATCACCTGAAGCTGTATAGTACATCCCGGCGTCGGTCATAACGCCATCTACATCACTTAAAAATAGTTTAATTTTTGCCATACTTTATTGTTGGTAAGGGTTATTGAAAAGTGAATAATAGTTATTAATTATTGCACACTCTTCATTCGTTATTTTGTTTTCCCAATACTTGATATATTGACTCGATTGCCGTTTAAAACTATGCTTGGTTATTGGGTGTATGTCTCTTGTTGTTATGGCTGCTATATGTGTTTCCTTTATGTAATTAGCTGAAAAACCTAATTTATTCGATAACTCAGAAATATTGGAAAATGGATTAGAGAATAAGGATTCCATATAAACTATGCTATAATTGGGTAACTGCTCTGCATGTTTACGCATAAAATGATGAAGCAACGAGGTTTGTAATGCCATGCGTTCAATTGGCTGCATTACGCGTATTTTGTCTAACGATATATTGGCCTTATGAATATCGAAACGTTTAAAATAGGGATGGGTGTAAATTAATTCCAATCGTTGTATTGGGTCCCAGTTTAATCGCTTCAAACTGGTTACTATACTTAACGGATTACGCATAAATATTATCCCTATATGCTCACCGAGCAATGGTGCAATTTCATCTAAACAAAAAGATATTCCCGGATCTTTAATAATCACTCTTCTCGGTTTAAGTGGCAGCGATTTGTGTAAAGCCATTTTAGTTACATAAGGATACCATCTTCCTGCTTTTCTATAATTCGACCAACTTTTCCCGCTTAAAATGCTTTGATGTATTGAAGTAATTACAGCCTTATCATATATTGCACTATCGGTTTTTATTTCCGATTGCTTTTTCCACAGTAGCGTGTTTTTGATAAAAGGTTCATGATGCAAGAAAACACTGTTTGAATTGAAAATTTCTTCTAAAGTTGTTGTAGCAGAACGCGGTGCTCCGGTTATTATTATAGGTAAACCCTCTTCTACAACTGCACTCGATTTATTTTTAAAATCAATTAAATCATCTAAAACACAAGCTAAACGCTGGGGAATTTTTGTAATTCTTACCATGCCGTCCAGCCCCCATCTGCTACTAATGTTGTTCCCGTCATATAACTTGATGCATCTGATGCTAGAAATGTAAATGGTCCTGTGAACTCATTGCGGTCTCCCATTCTGCCTAAAGGACTTAGTTGAGCAAAGTTTTGCAGAAATTTATCGTCATGCCCATTAAATATGCCATGTGGCGCAATCGCATTACATCTGATATTATCTTTTGCATAAAACGTGGCAATATACCTTGTTAAATTTGGTATAACCGATTTGGTAATTACATAATCTACCGGCTTAAATTGTTGCTGACTTTCACCAAAGTCATATAACGATTGGTTAGGAGCAACTAATGAATAGGTAGAGGCTACATTGATAATATTACCATGGCCTTGCTTTAACATTTGTTTGATTACCAGTTGAGTGATTTGAACTAAACCCTTCACATTTACATCAAATGACTTTTGCAAAAGCGGTAATGGGAAATTTTCAAAGCGAGTAGAATTAGTCACTTTATTTGCCTGTTTATCAAACTTTGCATCAATGGCTGCGTTATTTATTAAAACATCAATGCGTTTAAATTTCTTAAGCGCCAACGTTATACAATTATTGCATGATGAAAGACTTGTTACGTCTGTTGGGCAAACTAATACCTGCTTGCTGGCTTTTAATTTTTTAAATTCTGCTGCTATTTGCGGTGCCAGTTTTTTATTGGCATCAGCTAAAATTAATTTAGCGCCTTGGGCTATAAAACTTTTTGCTAAGGTTTTACCTATTAACCCAAAAGCTCCGGTTAGTAGAATTACCTTATCCTGAACGGAAATGTTTTCACTCATGGTTACATAAATTTATTATGGT
>Ga0209480_10001413_pt1 | contig 17624 bp, 16 predicted proteins | sample JI61114C2DNA_FD_187501 | JGI IMG/M metagenome (GOLD analysis project Ga0209480, IMG submission 187501) | Wastewater effluent complex algal communities from Wisconsin, to seasonally profile nutrient transformation and Carbon sequestration -... | ecosystem: Engineered > WWTP > Effluent > Algae... | reverse complement strand
ACACGGTGAGCTTGTCGTCGTCGGAAAGCTCGTCCATGCCGAGAATGGCGATGATGTCCTGGAGATCCTTGTAGCGCTGAAGGACGCGCTGGACGCCACGAGCGACGCGGTAGTGTTCTTCACCGACGATGTCGGGAGCGAGAGCCTTCGACACGGAAGCGAGGGGGTCCACGGCTGGATAGATACCAAGCTCAGCGAGGGAACGCTCAAGCACGACGGTGGAGTCAAGATGGGCGAAGGTGTTGGCCGGCGCAGGGTCAGTCAAGTCATCCGCAGGAACGTAAACGGCCTGGAAGGAGGTGATGGAACCGCTCTTGGTGGAGGTGATTCGCTCCTGCATAGCGCCCATTTCAGAGGCCAGCGTCGGCTGATAACCCACGGCGGAAGGCGTGCGCCCCAAAAGGGCGGACACTTCAGAACCGGCTTGGGAGAAACGGAAGACGTTATCGACGAAGAAGAGCACGTCTTGGTTTTTCTCATCACGGAAATACTCAGCCATCGAAAGAGCGGACAGAGCGACGCGGAGACGAGCACCTGGAGGCTCATTCATCTGGCCGTAAACGAGGGCCACTTTGGAGCCAGGCTCGCTGATGTAACCACCCTGGTCGTTGCGGACCATGTCGTGACCGTTCTTCTTCACCTTGATAACCTCGGACTCGATCATTTCGTGGTAAAGGTCATTACCTTCACGAGTACGCTCACCCACACCGGCGAACACGGAGTAACCACCGTGGCCTTTGGCGATGTTGTTGATGAGCTCCATGATGACGACGGTCTTACCCACGCCAGCACCACCGAAGGCACCGACTTTACCACCCTTGGTGAAGGGGCAAATGAGGTCGATGACCTTGATACCAGTTTCGAGGATCTGAGCGGAAGGATTTTGATCCACAAGAGCAGGAGCTGGACGATGAATCGCATAGCGCTTGGTGGTCGCAGGAGCTGCTTGGTCATCGATGGCGTCGCCAGTGACGTTGAAGATACGACCGAGGACCTCTTCGCCCACAGGCACGGTGATCGGGGAGCCGAGGTCGGTGACGCTGATGCCGCGCTTCAGACCTTCCGTGCTGCTCATGGCGACGGAGCGGACCCAGCCGTCTCCGAGATGGCTCTGCACTTCGCAGACGAGACGGGCTGGTTTGCCACCGAGATCGTAGGTGATTTCGAGGGCGTTGTAGATCTCAGGCAGCTTGCCGCTGGCGGAGAAATCCACGTCCACCACGGGACCGATGACTTGAACGATGTTGCCGATGTTGCTCATGGGATGATTTGCGATCTGTGATTTGAAATTGAGATATTACTCGAGAGCCATCTTGGCCGTGGTGATTTCGAGGAGTTCGTTGGTGATGGCTGCCTGGCGGAGCTTGTTGTACTCGAGGGAGAGATCCTTGAGCATCTGCTTGGCGTTGTCGGTGGCGTTTTTCATGGCGACCATCCGGCTGCTGTGCTCGGAAGCGCGGGCTTCGAGGATCATCTGGTAGATCGTGCCGTTCACATATTGTGGCAGGACGGACTCGAAGACGACAGCCGCACCAGGCTCAAAGGTGTATTGCGGGAGGTCGGCGGCATTGATCTCGCCGGGGGTCTCATCAAAGCCGCGTTTGCCGCCAAGTGTCACGGGATTCACGGGGAGGATTTGCTCCACGGAAGGGATGGTCGTGACGGTGTTGATGAAGTTGTTAAAGGCGACGAGGACGGTCTTGTATTCACCCGAGCGGAACTTGTCCTGGATGAATTTGCCGACGCTGCGGACTTCAGGGAACTTCACCGGATCTTTGATTGGGAAGTCGGCGATGAGGGTCTTGCGCAGACGGGAGAGGCCTTGAGCGGCTTTGCGGCCGATGGTGACGAACTCGACTTCACCCTGGAGGTTGGTGTTCACGACCTTCTTGAGGAGGTTCGTGTTCAGCGCGCCGCAGAGGCCTTTGTCGGTGGCGATGACGAGGACGAGCGTCTTGTCGCCTTTGCCTTCGGAGAAGTAAGGATGCACTCCTTCTTCCGCGCTGTCTTTGAGGCTGACGAGAATCTTATTCATCAACTCAGCGTAGGAACGGCCATTGGCGGCCTGATCCTGTGCCTTCTTCATCTTCGCAGCCGCGACGAGCTGCATGGCCTTGGTGATCTGGGCCGTGTTCTTGACCGATTTGATTCGGCGGCGGATGTCGCGGGTGGAGGGCATGTGAGCGGAGAGCTAAGAGCGAAGGGCAGAGAGCTGAAAGGCTTACTTCCAGGAGGACTTGAAGTCGTCGAGAGCGGTCTTGATGTCGCCTTCGACGTTGTCGAGTTTCTTCTCGTTGGCGAGGGTCTCAAGGAGAGTCACCTTGCGCTCACCGAGATAGGTTTCGAGCTTGGATTGGAATTCCTTCACACGGTCCACGGCGACGCTGTCGAAGTAACCCTTCTGCATGGCATAAAGGGTGATGACCATGATCGGCAGACTCTTCGGCTGATACTGCTGCTGCTTGAAAAGTTCGACGATGCGAGCACCGCGATCGAGCTTGGCTTTCGTGCCAGCGTCGAGATCGGAGCCGAACTGCGCGAAGGCGGCGAGTTCGCGGAACTGGGCGAGGTCGAGCTTCGTGGTGCCGGACACCTTCTTGATGGCCTTTGTCTGAGCTGCGGAACCCACACGGGAGACGGAAAGACCGACCGAGATGGCGGGGCGGATACCCTGGTAGAAGAGGTCGGTTTCGAGGAAGATCTGACCGTCGGTGATGGAGATCACGTTCGTCGGAATGTAAGCGGACACGTCGCCAGCCTGCGTTTCGATGATCGGCAGAGCAGTCATGGAACCACCGCCGTAGTTTTCATTCACGCGGCAGGCACGCTCGAGGAGACGTGAGTGGAGATAGAAAACGTCACCTGGATAGGCTTCACGGCCGGATGGGCGCTTCAAGATAAGAGACACCTGACGATAGGCGACGGCCTGCTTGGAAAGGTCATCAAAGACGATGAGGACGTCCTGGCCCTGGTCCATGAACCACTCGCCAATGGCGCAACCGGTGTAAGGAGCGAGGTATTGGTTCACGGCGCTGTCCGAAGCGGAAGCGTTGACGACGACGGTGTATTCCATCGCGCCAGCGTCTTCGAGGGTCTTGACCACGCGAGCGACGTTGGACTGCTTCTGACCGACGGCGACGTAGATACAATAAAGAGGCTTGTGATCAGCCAGTTTGCCCTGCTCAGCGGCCTTGTTCTGCTGAGCCTGGGAAATGATGGTGTCCACGGCGATGGTGGTCTTGCCGGTGGAGCGGTCACCGATGATCAACTCACGCTGACCACGGCCGATTGGAATCATGGCGTCGATGCTCATGATGCCGGTCTGCACGGGGACGGACACAGATTTACGGGCGATGATGCCTGGGGCGATCTTTTCGACCGGATACTGGGCTTCACCTTTGATGTCGCCTTTGCCGTCAACGGCCTGGCCGAGGGCATTCACGACGCGGCCGAGGAGGCTCTTTCCGACTGGCACGGAAAGGAGGCGTCCGGTGGTTTTGACTTCGTCGCCAGCTTTGATGCTCTCGCCGGAACCGAGAAGCACGCAGCCGACTTCGGTTTCTTCGAGGTTGAGCGCCAGGCCGTAGAGGCCGCCTGGGAACTCGATCATTTCATTGAGCATGACATCGCTCAAGCCTTCCACTTTGGCTGCGCCGTCACCGATCTCGCGGACAACGCCGACGTTGGACTTGGTGACCGCCGTTTTGAGTCCGGCGATTTGGGATTCGATCTCCTGGAGGATGTTGCTCATGGTAACTGCTGGTTTTGGGAAAGACTGAAAGGACGTGAACTCGGACGATTAGGAAAGGCTGGCTTTGAGGGCTTCGAGGCGGGCTTTGACTGAGCCATCCCAGACATCGGAACCGACCTTGACGCGGATGCCGCCGAGGAGTTCGGGGCGGACTTGGAACTCGAGGGAAAGCTCGCGTCCATATTTCTTGGAAAGACTAACTTTAAGATTGCCCTGCGTGCCTGCATCAAGAGCGGTGGCGCTCTCGACGACAGCATGCTGGCGGTCGATCTCAGCACGGACAAGGGAGCTGAAATTATTAAGGATGCCCATGTAGGCACGCGGCTTGGCAGCGGCGACCTTGGACACCACGGAGCGCACACGCGACTCGTCCAGCTTGCCATCGACGAGGCAGGCTTTGAAAAGCTGGCGGGAACTGCGGCGGGCTTCCTTGCTGATTTTCATGACGGGGTGCGGTGCAGCGGAAAGAGATTACAGGGAAACCTGGGCGGATGTCTCCTGATTGATGCGGGTCTGGTCGTCAGTGGTGAGGACCTTGCCGGTGACGCGGCTGGTGGCGTCGGAGACCATGCGACCGAATTCGCGCTTGAGCTGGGCCATGAGCTGCTCGTGTTCGAGCGTGGCGGCCTCGCGAGCCTTGGCGATGATCTGGTTGGCTTCGTGAATGGCTTCCTGCTGACGTTTTTCAGCGAGGGACTTCGCGCTATCACCGGCTTCCTTGATCAGGCGGGTGGCGTCGTCGTTGGCCTTGTCGATGACGGACTTGGCATTCTTCTCGGCTTCAGCGAGATCTTTGGCGATCTTGTCGAGCTTCGCTTCACCATCGGCGATGCGCTGACGGCGCTGCTCAAGCATGGCGAGGATGGGGCCGAAGGCGAACTTCTTCAAAATGGTGTACACCGCCACGAAGATGAGGACCTGGGCGATGAACTTCGGCCAAGCGAGGCCGAATTTTTGCACGATTTCGTCCACCTGACCGGCAGCGATGACCGGGACGATTTTACCGAACATGGGGGAGAGAAGTTCCATAGACTGAAGGTGGACGAGAAGGAGTGCGAACTTGCGAAAGGGAAAAGGAAAGGTGCGGCGGCGGGCCACTCAGGGCGACCCGCCACACGCGGGAGACTTACTTGCTGACGAAGAAGGCAAGAATGCCGAGACCTTCAGCGAGGGCCATGGCGATAATGCCGAGGGTCAGGATGTTACCGAAAGCGCCAGGATTGCGGCCAACGGCTTCCACAGCCTTGGAGCCGATGAGGCCCACGCCGATGGCAGCGCCAGCGCCACCGATGGCCTGGGTGATGTTGCCGGCGATACCGGAAGGAGCAGCGGCGGCGGCTTCAGCAGCCATGGAGATGAGTTCCATTGTCATAGTAGTATTCGAGTTGGTGTTGTTGTTTCGACCACATCCACGCGTTGCGCATGGTCCTGCGGGCAAAGGGGTCAGAGATTAATGATGGTCACCCTCCTCATGACCGTGATCGTCATGGGTGGTGGAGAGCTGAATGTAAACCGAGCAAAGGAGGGTAAACACGATGGCCTGAAGCAGACCGACGAGCAACTCCATGAAGTAGAAAGGGAACGGGAAGAGCACGGCACCGATAAAGCTCCAAGGCATGCCAGCCTTGTCGAGCAAGCCACCCAAGGTGTGGAGCACGCTCTCACCGGCGAAAATGTTACCGTAGAGTCGCACTGAGAGAGTCATCGGACGGAGGACGATCGAAACAATTTCGATGACACCCACGAAAAGGAACACCGCACCGACCACCATGCCCATGATGCCTTTGAGGCCACCTTTAGGGCCGAAGGTATGGACGATGAAGCCCCAGACGCCAACTTCCTTGATGGTAAGCACAAGCCAGACGAGGAAAGCGGACACCGCGAGAGCCAGAGTGGCGTTCAAGTCAGCCGTTGGAGGACGAAGGAGAGGATCGTGGGCATCAACGATGCTCAGAGGCCCGGTTGACTCACCAAAACCGATCGTGCCAACTCCAGGAATCAGACCAAACCAGTTCGAGACGAGAATGTAGATGAAGAGCGTGCCGAGCAGCGGGAAGGCCAGCTTGGCCTGCTTGTGACCCACGATGCCCTCCACACGGCCATAGAGGAATTCGATGATGAACTCGAAGAAGTTTTGCGCCTTATGCGGCACGAGGGTCATGTTCGTCGTGGCCTTCTTGGAGAAGAAGAAAACGATTCCGAGAACGCAGAGGGCAACAACCACCGAATTGGTGATGAAGCTCAAAACATCAGCCCCAAACATCTCCGACGCCTTGGCGCTGACAGCGAGCACGGGCGAGAAGGAGAGGGAGGTCAAAGGCAATGCCATACTTGGGTGGGTCGGGAAGTTTGCGAAGGGGTTTTTAGCCGGGGGGCGAGGAGAGGCAAGGTTTATTTGTGAAATTTTTCACAAAGTCATCCGTGCCTTGATTTTAAAGGCTTCCAGCGTTTTCGACCTATTTCTTTTGGTTCGGCTTCACTGAGCATCCACAGCCCCCGCCGCAACCCGCCTTTTTGCCCCGAAAAGCCCGCCAAATAAAGATCCCAACCGTCAGACAGACAACGACCAGGGCGGCGATGGATTGGATGTCGTTAAACATGATTAACTCACCAAAGGACCTTTGTTTTAACCCACACAACTTCACCAAACACGGCGCAGGAGGCGTCCCACCGGACCCTGTGCAGCGGCGGGCTTGGTGTAGCGCGGAGCATCATCGGAGGTGGTTGTTTCGGACACATACATCGGGCCTTTTTGATCAACGATCTTCACGCTAGCGATCTCGATACGAGCGATGGGGCAGTCGTTGCTATCCACAGGCATTTTGGCAATGCGCTCAATCACTTCGAGACCGGAGATGACCTGACCAAAGACGGTGTATTTGCCATCCAGCGGGCCATAATGCCCAAGAGCGAAGTAAAATTGGTAGCCATTGGAGCGGCGGGATGGGTTCACCTTGTCGGCTTTGCGCCCCATGGCGACAGCCCCCTTGCGATGCGTGCGCTTGATCTCAGCAGGAACGGTTTTGCCCTCACCACCCGTGCCCCAGCGGTCTCTAGCACCTTCATCGGAAGTGAGAGGGTCGCCAGTCTGAGCAATGAAACCTTCGACGGCGCGATGGAAGGCGAGTCCGTTGTAGGCTCCGGTTTCTACATTATCGAGGAAGTTGGAGACCGTTTGAGGAGCATCCTGCGGATAGAGTTCGATCATCACCGTCTCACGTGTGCCACCGAACTTGATTTCAAAAACGGCCAGCTTGTGCTGTGAGTCCTTTTCCCAGGTGGAGGGGTCGTCCAATTTAGGCGCTGCAAAAGTGGCTTTCTGCCCCTTCGGGGTCGTGCTGACCTGCGGGCCACCAGGAAAGCTGAGAGGAGTAACCGGGCTCGGCCCGGTCGATTGGCCAGCGGCCTCGAAAATCTTCCGCTGCGCCTCGTCCGCGAGGCGCTCGATGTTTGGCAGATCAGGCACCGCTGTTGGCGCGCCTGGAGGCGGCACCGTGGGGGAAAGCTCCTGCGCACGCAGGTCGCCAGACATCCAGAGGAGCGCCAGGAAAGAAATGCAGGAGATGGGTTTCACGGGATGTGAGGAATGTTGTTCTACTCAGGAAGATTAGCGGAGATTGGCTGGGATAGGCTGCGATGGAGCGGCAGGAGGTGCTGTTTCGATCACAGGCGGCGGGACTGTCACGTTTTCACGAGCAGGAGGAGTCACGGCAGGTGGAGCAGCAGACACACCAGAGGTCGAAGAACCCTGATCCATATATTGGAAGGTGCGGCGCGGACCACCTTTAGATTTGCGCGGCGTCAGGCCCCACTGTACATCCAGCGCATCCATTTCGGCGACCGTGGGATTCACCACATCGACCTTACCGCCGCCGATACTGCAGGAGTTCAGGCTCAGCAGGGACAAAGCACAGACGAGGGCGGAAATGGGACGCAGCAGACTCATTGGTTCAGTAGGGCGGATATTTTAACGTGGGCACCGATACTAGCCAGTCCGTCTCCGACTAGCAACTCAGAATCCATTCCAGCCGCGCCTTGACGAATGAAGCCAAGCCCTGCGGGCCGATGCGTGACGGGATGCCGAGCCACACTGGTAATCAGGCCGATCTCCCGAGCCGCCAGTCGCAGTGAGGCTCCTGTGGCGATGCCATCACTCACCTCGCTTGTCGCTTCCCAGGCCACGAGTTCACGCGGCATCTTGCCGGTGGTTTTGATGCGTGAAAGCACCTCCTGTCCGATATAGCAGCCTTTACTAAAGCTCATGGCGCTCTTCTCCAAACCTGCCTCGGGCGGGAAGATGTCCCCGTTTAGTTCGTTCGGCCAGACGGGCACTTTTTGGAGGATGCGAAAGGTCTCCGCATCTTCGGCAGAAAGTGTCTGGCTGAGGCTGGAGGCCTGGGTAGCCGGCAGCCAGAGGTCATGACCAGGAAGGCCAAATCGCTCCGCTTCCACTCCCCTTCCCTCAGGTTCTCTGCCAATCCAATGCCAGAGCTGCCATTCATCCGTGATGTCCTCCAGCATGGCATCGTCGGCGATGATGTACTTCTCCAGCCGAGCGCCGAGGGATTCCCTCAGTCCTTCTGGCGCATCGAGGATCAGACTGTCGCCATCCGAGTGGATGAAGATGTCCCCCTCGATCCTGCCTTTGACATTCGTCACACAGGCGTGCAGCGCCACATCGGCACGGGCGGTGCGGACATCGTTGGTGACCTGACCATTCAGGTAACGCACACGATCCGCGCCAGAGAGCCGCCACTTGGCCCGAGTCGAAAGATTGACCCAGGCTCCGGTGGCGAGGGTTTGATGATAAAGATCAGCGTCCATGAGCATCGCTTACGCGTGGCGACCTTTGAAGGTCAGCTCGGCGACACCAGACTTGTCGAGTTCACCCAGGCCCAGCGTCACCATCTTTTGATACTGCGCAGTCGTGGCGTCATTCAGCGGCAAATTCAGCCCCACTTCACGAGCGACTGCTTGAGCAATGCCACTGTCTTTCGCGGCATGATCGGCGGAGAACCAGCAGTCGTGCTCACGAGCACACATGTCGCCGCCATCGGTTTCCAGCACGCGGCTGTTGGCTCCGGTCTGGGAGAAGACCTCGCGGATCAGATTCAAATCATGCCCCAGTGCGTCAGCGAGCCCGAGCCCCTCGGCGAGGCCCGCCGTATTAATGTTCATCACCATGTTCACCAACGCCTTCACCTCCGCCGCCCGGCCCGGACCACCGATGAAGCGGCGGTTCACACTCATCTGCTCGATCATAGCGCTCACCTGCTCATACACGGCTTCGTCGCCAGCAAGCATGAGGTAAAGTTTGCCCTCACGCGCATGGCTGATGCTGGAGGCCATGCAGGCTTCCAGGCTGTGCGCGCCGACTTTTTCCGCCGCCGCATAGATCTCACGATGGATGGCCGGGGAGAGCGTGGCGCAGTTGATGAAAATTTTCCCTTCAGCGCCGGTGAAAAGGTTGTCCTCAGCGCCATAGAAGATGCTGCGCATGGCCGCGTCATTCGTCACCACGGTGAAGATCACGTCAGCCGCCGCAGTCACCTCGGCGAGTTTGGTCGGCGCAGCACAGCCGAGTTCAGCGGCGAGACTCTCCGCCGCCGCACGATTCACATCATAGACGGCACTCACGCTGTATCCGCAATCCTTCAAGCGCCGGGCCATGTTGGCTCCCATGCGACCGACTCCGACAAAGGCGACTTTTTGACTCATAATAGTGTTGGGTTGGATGATGTTAAAATGAAGACCACCATCGTGGCGAGCACCCCGCCCGCGTGCAACCGACCTTCTTTTCTCATGGGATGAAAAACTAAGGACTGCCCGATTACTGCGTTTGATGACCACCCCCATTTGTCCTTCATGATTGCCCGCCCAGCTATTTTCCTGCTCCTTGCCGCCCTGCCCGCCGCTGCGGCAGATTTCAAAAAAGACATCCAACCGATTCTCGAAAAGAACTGTTACGAGTGCCACAGCCAGAAGACCGGCAAGAAGAAGGCTGGCTATGTTTTCGATGATCTGGAGACGCTGAAGCTCGACATCAATCCCAAGGGGGCCATCGTCCCCGGCAATCCTGCCGAGAGTCACATGTTCGTCGTCATCGCCGATGCCAGCCATGAAGCCCACATGCCGCCGGATGAAAACCTCAGCTCCAAGGACATTGAAAAGATCCGCGAGTGGATCACCGAGGGAGCCGCACTCGAAGGCAAGGGCACGATGAGCCCCACTGCCAATGCTGGCAAAGCCAAGCCTGACCTGCCGCCGATCATGACTTGGACGAATTTCGAAGGGAAGAAAATCAAGGCAGGCTTCGTCCGCCTGGATGGTGAAAACGTCATCCTGCGCATGCCCGCCAACGGCCAGGAAGTGCCCTATGCTTTGAGCAAGCTGGATGCCGCCAGCCAGCAACAGGCCAAGGACTCAGCACAGTAAGCCGGAGATTTTTCGAGTGCCAAAGCCCGTGCTGCGGCTATTCGAGGAAGAATGACTCCAGATTATCTTCAGCGCTTCGGCGGCATCGCCCGGCTTTACGGCACCGCCGCACTCCCGCGCCTTCATGCCGCCCGTGTCGCGGTCATTGGTGTCGGTGGAGTCGGCTCATGGGTGGTGGAGGCGCTTGCCCGCAGCGGCACCGGCTCGCTCACCTTGATCGACATGGACGATGTCTGCATCACGAACACAAATCGTCAGCTTCCCGCGCTTGCTCACACCATTGGCAAACCCAAGGTCGAAGTGCTGGCGGAGCGTGTGCGGCAGATCGCCCCAGAGTGCGCCATCACGCCCGTCACCGAGTTCCTCCTCGAATCCAACGCAGACCGACTGCTCGCCCCCGGTTACGACCTGCTCGTCGATGCCGTCGATGGCACGAACATCAAAGCCCTCATCATCGCCAAAGCCCGCGCCCTCAGCATCCCCGTCATCGTCTCCGGCAGCGCCGGAGGCAGGCGTGATCCCACTCAGGTCAAAGTCGCCGATCTCGGCCAGGCCGGGGCCGACCCACTGCTCCAGCAAACCCGCCGCCTCTTGCGCGATGTGCATGGCTTCCCGAAAAGCCCCGAAGGCCGCCCCATGCACTGGAACATCCCCTGCGTCTATTCCACGGAGAAAGCCATCTTCCCCCAGCCCGACGGCACCTGCGCCGCCACACGCGCCGAATCCACCGAGCCCGGCCTGCGGCTCGACTGCTCCGCCGGCTTCGGTGCCGCCACCTTTGTCACCGGCACCTTCGGTTTCGCCATCGCCGCAGAGGCCGTGCGCCTCATCACCCAGCATTGATGCTCGCTGTGTCTTGACGCCCCCCCGCCCTGCCATCATCATTGTTTCAATTTACGTCGATTCACTTTCACTCGATCCGCACATGTCTTCTCGCTCTCGGCGCTGCCTCCTCATCCCCCTTTTTGCTGCCGCGCTTGCCCATGCCCAGGAGGCACCCAAGGCACTGCCCGTCATCGGTGCCGGAGAGACCATCAAGGAGGATAAAAAGAAGGGCGACCTCGCCGCCACGCTCAGCACGCAAAAAGAAGCGCGCACCATGCGCCTCAGCATCCCCGCACCTCGCGGCCTTATCGTCGATCGCAATGGCGTCGTGCTCGCCCAGAATCGCGTCGTCTATTTCCTCGCGCTGAACTTTCCCTTCATGGACAAGGCCACGCCGGAGAAGATCCTCGCCTTTGCCAAAGACAAGATCAGCGCCGCGAACCAAATCCTCGGCAAGAACTGGGGCCTGTCGGATGACAGGCTCGTCAGCCACTATGAAAACCGCCGCTGGCTGCCGCTGGTCTTCTCCATGGAGGAAGGCACCAACGTCGAGCTCTCCAACGAAGATCAAAAGAAGCTCAAGCCCCTGCTCGAATCCGGCTCCCTCCTGCTCCAGCCCGCTTACATCCGCTTCTACCCCAAGGAAGACACCGGCTGCCACATGATCGGCTACACCGGCAAGACCCGCCGCCTCCCCGAAGGCCCCATCGTGGATGGCGACCAGCTCTTCGAGGAAATGGAAGGACGCCAGGGATTGGAGCTGGGCTTCGATGCCGCACTCAAAGGCATTCCCGGCGAGATCAATCTTCTCTTCGATGCTGATGGATCCCTTCTCTCCGATGAAGTCCTGCGCCGCCCCACCCCCGGCCGCACCGTCGTCCTCACGCTCGACTACCACCTCCAGCGCCATGCCGAGAACGCCCTCAAGAAGCACGCCCGCAATGGCGGTGCCATGGTCATCATGGACATCCGCAACGGCCACATCCTGGCCATGGCGTCCAATCCCACCTTCAATCCCAACGAGTTCGTCTTCGGCATCAAGGAAAAACGCTGGCAGGAACTCAACACTGACCCCCGTGTCCCCCTCTACGGCCGCGCCTTCAGCGCCGAGTATCCCCCGGCCTCCACCTTCAAGCTCATCACCGCCCTGGGCGCCCTGGAGAGCGGCAAGGTCACCCCCACCTCCTCCTACTACTGCGGTACCTCCCTCCTCGTGGGTGACCGCTACTTTCACAATCACAACACCAAGAGTGATGAAGGCGACATGAACGTCATCACCGCCATCAAACGCTCCTGCAACACCTGGTTCTACCAGGCCGCACTCGACACCGGCGCCGATCCCATCATCAACATGGCCCGCCGTCTCGGCTTCGATGAGCGCGTCGGCCTGCCCATCAAAGGTGAGGGCAAGGGCAACGTCCCCTCCAGCATCGGCCGCAAGATCCTCGGCGGAGAGATCGCCAACATCGCCATCGGGCAGGGCTCTCTCACCGCCACCCCCCTCCAAGTCTGCCAGAGCATGGCCGCCATCGGCGACGGCGTGGTCCTGCGCCAACCGCTTCTCGTCAAGCAGGTGCAAACCATCAACGACGTCATCGTTGAGGCCTACGAGCCCCGCATCAAACGCCAGATCAATCTCAACCCCATCGCCCGGGACGCCGTCGTCAAAGGCATGGTCGCCGTCGTCTCCGGCAGCGGTGGCACTGGACGCGCCGCAGGCATCAAGCAGGCCCAGATCGCCGGCAAGACCGGCACCGCCCAGTGGAAGCCCGCCAAGGAGCAGAACCTCGCCTGGTTCACCGGCTTCCTCCCCGCCAGCCAGCCCGTGCTCGCCTACTCCGTCGTCTATGAAGGCCGCCCCGGAGAGCGCGTCAGCGGCGGTGGCATCGCCGCCCCCATCGTCAATGAAGTCTTCACCAAATACTACGAAGGCGCCCCCGCCGATGACCCACTCGTCGCCGCCATGAAGGACATTCCGATGGCCGTCTCACTCGAAGAAGGCGAGCTCGACGAAAGCGAAGGCGTCCCCTCCCAAATCCGCCGCGCCGCACCAGCCGCCGCACCACAGCCTGAAAAGAAGACCCTCGGCGGTTTTTTCCGCAAACTCTTCCGCCGCCAGTAGCCTGCCGTGCGTTCCTCAATTCCGTCCCTCCCGTATGATCGTCCAAATCGCCACCCTGTGTGACTCGGCTTCAGACTACAATGGCAAGCTGTGCATGCTCGGTGCCTTTGACATGCTCTGCGCCCGCCACTTCCCCGTCACCCATCCCTCCTGCTCACTCGTCATTCGCATGATGTTCACCCCCGAGGACACTGGCAGACACAGCTTCCGCGTCCGCTGCGTGGACAGCGCTGGGCATGAAGTCCTCAAGCCCCTCCCTCTGGAGCCCCCTGTCGATGTCGTCTTCCCCAGCGCCTTCGTCCCCTTCGTCACCCGGAACATCATCCTCAATCTCCAGAACATCCGCTTCGAGAAGCCCGGCATCATCTCCTGGCAGCTCGAAAAGGATGGCCAGATCGTCACCACCATCCCCCTGCGTGTGACCCTCTATGATGAGAGCCGCTCCGCCACCGGCCCGGCGGGCTAGGCCGGCCAGTCTTCGATAACGAACCCCAACGCCCGCGAGGCACCCCAAAGCCATGCACGAGGAAAACTCCAAGCTCCAAGAAGCCCCCGTCCGCGCTCCGGAAGGCACCGCCATCCGCCAGCTCTCCGTCTTCCTCCAGAACCGTGTCGGCTCCCTCATGGCACTGACGAAGCTCCTCCATGACAACTCCATCGAGATCCTCGGCATCTCCATGCAGGACACCACCGAGATGACCCTCGTCCGCCTCATCCTCAGCGACCCCGAAGGCGCAGGCTTGCTCTTCATCGAGCGCGGCATCCCCTATGCCGAATGCCGTATCGTCGTCGTCGAGATGAACGAATCCCGCCAGCGCCTCACCGACTGCCTCTCCTGCCTCCTCGCCGCCGAGCTGAACATCGAGTTCTGCTACTCCCTTCTCGTCCGGCCGAACCAGTTCCCCCTCCTCGCCATCCATTGTGATGACCTCGAGATCGCCGCGAACGTCCTCAGCCGCACCGGCTTCCGCGTCCTCTGCCAGGGAGATCTCAGCCGGTAAACACCGATGTTCTAACTCGCCCGGTTTCAAAGTCCATCCCCTCATGTCCGCCCTCGAAGACCTCCTCACCTGCCTCCGCTTCCCCAGTGTCTCCACAGATTCAAAGCACCGCCCCGATGTGCGTGCCTGCGCTGAGTGGCTCATGGGCAAACTCACCGGCATGGGGCTGAGCGCCGCGCTGCATGAGACACCGGGTCATCCCATCCTCATCGCGAAAAACAAGCACCTCCCCGGCCGCCGCACGGTGCTGCTTTACGGCCATTACGACGTGCAGCCAGCCGAGCCACTCAGCGAATGGCTCACGCCCGCCTTCGAGCCAACGATCCGCGATGGCCGCATCTACTGCCGTGGTGCCACGGACAACAAAGGCCAGCTCATCGCCCACGTTTCTGGTTTGGCCGAAACCCTCGCCGAGCATGGTGATCTGCCCGTGAACCTCACCATCCTCTTTGAAGGCGAGGAAGAGATCGGCAGCCCGAACTTGAAGCCTTTCCTCGAAGCACATCGGGAGGAGCTGGCCTGCGATGTCGTCGCCATCTCAGACACCGGCATGGTCGGCGAAGGCATCGGCACCTTTACCTATGGTCTGCGCGGCATCGCCTGCATGGAAGTCAAAGTCCACGGTCCCAGCATCGACCTGCACTCAGGCATCTTCGGCGGAGCCATCGCCAATCCCGTCACCATGGCAGCGCGCCTCGTCGCCAGTCTCCATGACAATGAAGGCCGCGTGCTCATCCCCGGCTTCTATGACGGCGTCAATGATCTCCAGGACTGGGAGCGCAGCGCCTGGGCCACACTGGGAGATGGCGATGCCGAGACGCTCAGCCTCACCGGTTCCCCCGCACTCTTTGGCGAGCCCGGCTACACGGAACGCGAGCGTCGTTGGGCACGCCCTACTGCCGAGGTCAATGGCATCGGCGGTGGTTACCAGGGCGAAGGCTCCAAGACCGTCATCGCCCGCGAAGCTTTCTTTAAACTCAGCTTCCGTCTCGTCCCAGATCAAGATCCGCAGCGCATCCTCGACTTGGCCGAAGCTTATCTGCGCGAGCAGGCCAGCAGCGCCGTCCGCATCGAGATCAAGCGCGGTCACACCGGCATGGCCTACCTCACCGACCCACATTCCACCCTCGGTCAGGCAGCCCAGCGCGCCCTGCTTTCCACCTTCGGCGGAAACGTCGCCCTCATCCGTGAAGGCGGCAGCATCCCCATCGTGCAGGCTTTCAAAGACGTGCTCAAAGCCGATACACTCCTGCTCGGACTCGCGCTGCCTGATTGTCAGGCGCACGCGCCGAATGAGAACTTCCCCATCGCCAATCTCGAAGCCGGCATCCGCCTGAATCAGGCGCTGCTCCGAGAACTGGCGGCGTGCTGATAAAACTCTCCGGCGAAATGTTGATCCCCTGCCCTGCGTTCACCTGCGCCCATGATCCGCGCCCTTGCCTTCACCTTCCTTTGCCTGGCTTCCATCGCCGCCGCAGAGATCGCCGCCAGGAAACCCAACATCCTTTTCATCCTCACCGATGACCAGGGTTATGGAGATGTCTCCGCGCACGGCAATCCCGTGCTGAAGACGCCGAATCTCGACAAACTCCGCAGTGAGAGCGTGCGCTTCACCGACTTCATGGTGAGCCCCACCTGCGCGCCGACACGCAGCGCCATCCAGACCGGGCGGCATGAGTTTCGCAATGGCATCACGCACACCATTTTGGAACGCGAACGCATGGACCCGAAGGCCATCACCATCGCCCAAGTATTGAAAGGCGCGGGCTACACGAACGGCATCTTTGGCAAATGGCACCTCGGGGATGAAAAGGAATACCGCCCCACCAGCCGCGGCTTTGACGAGCAGTTCATCCATGGTGGCGGCGGCATCGGCCAGAGTTATCCGGGGAGCTGCGGCGATGCGCCGGGGAACAAATACTTCGACCCCGCAATCCTGCACAATGACCGCTTCGAAAAGACCACCGGCTACTGCACGGATGTCTTCTTTACCCAGGCGGCGAAGTGGATCGAGTCCGTCAAAGGCAAGCAGCCCTTCTATTGCCACATCTCCACGAATGCCCCGCACGGCCCTTACATCGCACGGCCTGAGGACAAGAAGCTCTACGAAGGCAAAGACCTCGGCACAGACACGGAAAACTTCTTCGGCATGCTCCACAACATCGATGAAAACGTCGGCAAGCTGATGGCGAAGCTCGACGAATGGGGCATCGCGAAAGACACGCTCGTCGTCTTCATGAACGACAACGGCGGCACGGCTGGTGTGAAGGTCTTCAATGCCGGGATGCATGGATCCAAAGGCAGCCCGTGGATCGGCGGCACGCGCGCCAGTTCCTTCTGGCGCTGGCCCGGCACGCTGACACCGGCGGACTGCGGCGCACTCACTGCGCACATTGATGTGTATCGCACCTGGGCCGGACTGGCCGGTGCCAAACTCAGCCCCTCGTCCGAGAAGCAGGCCGAGGGCCGCAGCCTCATCCCCCTGCTGGAGAATCCCTCCGCCCCATGGCAGGACCGCAACCTCTTCAGCCATGTGGGACGCTGGCAGAAAGGCACGGACTATCAACAGGCGAAGGCTCGCAATGCCGCGATCCGCACGACCCAGTATCATCTCGTCAGCGAGGCACGCGCACCTGCGAAGGCCAAGAAAGCCGATGCCGCAGGCTGGCAGCTCTTTGATGTGAAAGCCGACCCTGCCGAGAGCAAGAACATCGCCGCCGAGAAGCCCGAGGTCGTGAAGGCCATGCTCGCCGACTACGACGCGTGGTGGGATTCCCTGGCCGGTCAGATCGACCTCAATGAAAAGGCCGTGGGTCCGAAGCTGAACCCCTTCGCCGAGGAATACTGGGCGCAGTTCGGCGGCAGCCCCAGTGAGGCGGACCTGAAGCGCATGGACCCGCAGGCTGCCTTCAGCTTTGAAACGAGGCGCGCACCGAAGAAGTAAGGCCCGACGATTTTCATTCCACTGCTAGACGAATGTTGTGTCTCGCGCTGTGGATGCGTATCGTTGCGCCGCTAAATGACCACCAACTCCCCTGATCTCCCCCCGCCGGACGCCGCTGCGCCCGAGGCCGGAGCATCGGCGGAGCCCAGGCCGACGATGATGGAGCTGCCCGCACCTCCACCGCAGCCACATTACCAGCACACGCCCGCCGCGCGTCAGCGCAATGGCCCACCCTCCCACCGCGATGACATCGTCATCCCGGACTACACCCTCATCCGCCGCATCGGCTCCGGTGCCTATGGCGAGGTCTGGCTCGGGCAGAGCGTCACGGGCGCGTATCGTGCGGTGAAGATCGTCTGGCGGGAGGACTTCGAGCTCACCCGCACCTTCCACCGCGAGTTCCTCGGCATTCAGCAGTTCGAGCCCATCTCACGCGGCCACCCCTGCCTCGTTCACATCCTGCATGTCGGGTGGAATGAGCCACGCGGCTTTTATTATTGCGTCATGGAGCTCGCTGACGACGCCGAGGAGGGCGCGAACTTCGAG
>Ga0209480_10001412_pt1 | contig 17635 bp, 20 predicted proteins | sample JI61114C2DNA_FD_187501 | JGI IMG/M metagenome (GOLD analysis project Ga0209480, IMG submission 187501) | Wastewater effluent complex algal communities from Wisconsin, to seasonally profile nutrient transformation and Carbon sequestration -... | ecosystem: Engineered > WWTP > Effluent > Algae... | reverse complement strand
AGATGTGAAAAATTTACCGTATATTTTTGTTTGGAAACTTTAATTTGATAAACGATACCGATTTTTTTCGAGATCATTTTCATCTCAATTTTGTTCAATTTCGGATTCGTAACGGCGATTCGTTTGAAAAACACTTCGGCAAATTCATCTCCATCATTTTTTTCGCTATGCATTAAAAAGAACGAAAATTCGGCGACAGATTTTTTGATGGAAATGTTGGCATAAATCGGATAACTTTTAGAAACATTTTCTTGAAAAAAATCGTCAAGTTCTTCCAATCTTTTTTTTGAACGTTCAAATTCCTCCTGCGACCGATTAAATCTGTTAATTGAATATCGTTTGAACATTTCTTCGGTCATCACGATGATTTTGACGGCATCGATGTCTGTCATTTTTTCAATAATTTCGACAAACAATCCATTTATTTCAAAACCGGAAGTTTCCTTAAATTCATAAAGTTTGCCGTCGTCCGTTATTTCAAAATGTTGGCGAGATTTATCTTCTAAACTGCCTAAATACTTGATTTGCAGTCTGCCCGATTTTTGGGTTTCGCCTTTTTTGATGATTAACGGAACGCCGATTATGTTGTCATTTTGTGCCATACACGCGATTGAAAAAATTGCGATGAATAAAATTGATAAAACAAATTTCATAAATTTTACGCCTCAGCAAAAATCAGATAATTGCCTTGTTCAGAGGCTTTATCGAAAAACTTTTTGATGCCCTCGATGTCGCTGAGATAACTTTCAAGTTCGCTTTCGAGCAAAGGACTGCCTCGACGATCTGTAATATCGGGAAATTCTTTTGCTTTCATAACTTCAAATGTGGCATTTGCAAGTTCTTTGCACATCGCCTTTACGCCAGAAGGTGAAATCGCCCAAGCGTCATAACCGCCGTAATCAAAAGCGTCTAAATCGGCGTATTCGCTGTCAATATTTCTCGCCGTTTTGGTAAAACCTGCTTCACGAAAAATATGGATATAAGTTTCAATTCCTTTGTCAAAATCGTAGCTTTCGATTTCCCAAAGTTTGCCTTTGTCTTCGCCGGCACCATAAATCCCGTCTTCGTCCTCAAAATAGTCAAAAACGTAAGCCAAATTTTCGTTATCGGCTCGCACCTTTTTCATCATTTTTGGCGTAATTGAATATGCTGTTGTGCAAACTCCCATAATTTTAATTTCTCCTTAACCTGTTGCAAATATTAGATAATTTCCGTCGTCCGCCGCTTTTTGCAGAAACTTTTTGAATTGCTCAATGTCCCCGATGTAATAGTCATAAAGTTCTTCGGGAATCATTTCGCCCCAATAATCTCTCACACCGCCTTTCAAAGCCCATTTTTTCAAACTTTCAAGCGTTGTTTTCGCAAGATCATTGGCAACAAATTTGACTTCTTTCGGTTTTACAATCCAAACATCATAATCAGGATAAACCCAACATTTCTGATGGTTTAGCCGATTTCGTGTTCTCGGATAACATTTGCCGATGATGCGGATTTTTTCTTCCCAACTTTTGTCGAAACCGTAATTTTCAAATCGCCAATCTGCTTCGGCATTAAAGATCTTTTCCAGATGTTTTTTGTAACTCTGAATTTTCCGCATCACTTCGGGCGGAATCGAATATGCAGTTGTTAAAACTCCCATAAATTATTTCCTAAATTTCACAGCCTCAAATACTCTTTTCGCCAACAACGGGCGATCCAACGCTTCGTAAATTTTTGCCCAAGTTGGAGCAATTTCTGCAAAAGGTCTTGCAAAATGCCCTGACCAATATTTTTCCCGAATTATCCAAAGTGCCGTTGCCGGAAAACCTTGTTGCAGAATATTTTGGATAAATTTTAATTCTTTGCCCAAATCGTTAAATTTCGGAACTTGCGAATAGTTGAAAATCGGCGAGAATTTTGCTTGATGAGCCAACACGCCGATTCCGTCGGCAGTCGGTTCAAAACGCCAATCCGTTGGAATTTTTGGCACGATTTGGCGTGTGCCATAATTTTCGGGAATATCAAAATTGTGCGGATTGACGTTTAATAATTTTGACAATGCAAAGATTTTTTGTTGGGCTTCTTGTTCCGACAATTTGAAATAATTCAGCGTTTTATCAGAAATTTCCTCGCCGTAATGTTTGGTTTTATATTCGATTGAACTCCATTCCAAACCTCTCGCTAACAGAAATTCAAAGGCATTTCGTGTCGTTTCTCCCAAACGATAAACACCGCTTCCGGCAGGATAAAATTCGCCAATCGGATAGTCTTCAACCACAATTTCAGGAGCGTGAATGACAAAACCCAACGCAATTCCCGCCACGCCCGTTCCCGCAAAAGGAAAAAATTCCATCGGCACGGTGTTATATCCAAAATACCCGCAATCATTGACATCTTCGACAGTTTCGCCTGTCAAAATTTTATCGCTAAACCAAAACTCCAACATAAAATCGAGATATTCGCCAAAAGTTTCATCCGCCAAACTCGCACTTTCGCAAACGTGCAAAATCACTGCGGCAAAATCACGCGGAATCCGAAAGCCGTAAACGGTTGATAAATTTTCAATGATTTCGGTTTTAGTCATTGTTTTCATCCAACATTTTATTTAATCAAGAACATAGATTACTGACTTGGCTTTCCAATTATTTCCGATTTTTGTCATCGTCAGATTCAAAACACCGCCATTGGTATCGCGGTAAAAACAATGCATTTCGCCATCAAATTTGCTGCAATTTTCCATTTCAAATTCCGAAATGTCGTATTTCCAAACAAAACTGATGACTTTCGCACTCGCAAATTTTGCCGCTGTCGTTTTACTATTTTGTTTCCAGGCATTCCACAGACCTTTTGCAGTCGCTTCGGGCGTGTTTGTTTGTCCGAATGTAATTGTTGCAAATGTTAAAATTAACGCTATTGTTATTATCTTTCTCATTGCCTTATCTCCTTTAGAATGAATAGTAAAACTTCTTGGTTTTGACAAAATTAATTTCGCCGGCGAAGCCTTTTTCGGTTAGCTTTCCGCCAAGTTGGGTAAATGAAACCTTATTGCCTTTCGTAATTCGTCGAATTTTTAGGATTAAATCGCCGCTTTCATAATCATCACAAGAATTTATCCCGTTATTGTCTGCTTCGTCTTTGGATAAAGTTAGACATTCAGCAAAAACGAATGACGCAGTATTTGCTTTAATAACAACAATCATCAAAAATTTGCCGGTTGTCTGAGCCGTAATAGTTTCTTTATATTTGGCTTTTATCGTCTCGCCGTCACGAAAAATTTCGAGCATAAAATACTCTTTGCCGATGTCGTTTTCGTGGTGATATTTTCCAATCCACAAATTTTCCGCAGATGTTTGTCCAAATGTAATTGTTGCAAATGTTAGAATTAACGCTAAAGTTATTATTTTCTTCATTTTTACTCCTCCATTTTATTTTTTCTGGTTATTCCACCATCTTCGCCAACGACAATTTCCTCAATTTTAATTACCTTGAATCTGTCGCCGATAAAACCGATTTCCAATGAAATTTTGTCTCCCTGTCTTTTTGGAGGAGTCCAATGGCAATGTGTAATTTCGTTATCAAAGTTAAAAAAACATCCGTTAACTTCATATTTTAAATTCGGTAAATGTTCTAAAATAGGATTTTCCGCAACTTCACCCGTTGAAATTTGGGCAATTTTTGCTTTGTCCTTCTTTTTCCAAGCCTGATAAAATTCCTTATTTACGGCTTCAGCATCGGCTTGTCTGGTTATCCAATTTTGATATAACTCCTTTTCAACCGTTTCGGTGTCGGCAATTTTGCGCGAATCATAATCTACATCTATGGTGGACAGAATAGTTTTAGCGAACTCAAGAAAATCTGTCTGATTTGATAAAGTTTTTGTGCTTTTTAGTTCTCCATCGTATTGCGTAAAATAATTCATCCTAATAGTTAATTTATCTTTTCTCACTTCACAATAATAAGCCTCTTGAATAATAGTTTTAGCCCGACAAATCCTAATCGCTCCAACTGTTTTTCCTGACTTATCTTTTAACTCGCTTTTCACCAGCATCCAATGACGATTTGCAAATGGAGGTTTTTCTGAACACGCTACTGTCCACCTTCTACTTTCATCGTCAGCATTTTTTTCCAAAAACACTATAAAACTGATGTCGCCCACATTTTCTTTTTTGTAGTCGGCAATTTCTAGGGATTTTTCGCCTTCTTTATTAATTCGTTTGAACCCTGCAATCTGATCTGGATAGGGTAGGAATGGAATTTTAACCTCGGAATCTGAACAACTCGTGTTAAAAAAAGTGAACAATAAAATGCTGATTAAAATTTTTCTCATAAAACTTTTCGGAACTTTTGACTTCTTAAAACCCAATCATTTATTCAAATTTTCCCACTTAATGTTCACGATTACATACAAAATGCCTGCCAAATATGGGAGAATCAGACTTGCATTGACGATTAACTCAACCTTGCAAATTGATTCGCAATTTAACAATTTTTCGGCGAAAAGAGCTGTAAAAAAGCCGATTAAATGACTGACGAAATTCAGTATCAAAAGAGTTGGCAAGGCGATTACGCCCAAGATCACAGCGATTGATCCGAATTCCATTCGACCTGTTGTCATACTACTTTCGATCAAAAATATAATTGCCAAGACGATTGTGCATAAAAGCGTGATTGCCAAAGGAAATGCGGCTCCGATCAGCAAAGATATTTTGCAATCACATTTTTTAGCCGTTTCATTTTGCACGATTTCTCTGTTCATCTATTTCAAAATTTTCTCTTTTTTTATAAAATTCCGGTATCAATAAACTCATCTCTCATCACAGTTGCAACAATTCCGATTTGCGGAACGTGTTTTTTTAAAATCGCCAGAACTTCAATCGCCGGACTGTTTGCAATCGGTTCAAAAATTGCTTTTTCCGCAACTAAAAAATAGAGTTTTGCCATCGTCCAAATGATGCGGCTGTTGCGGTTTACAGAAATATTTTGATAATGCGAATGTAGCGGATCAATAAACCAATCGGCTTCTAACCTGTGTCTTTGCTGAAAGTTAAAGATTGCCCGTGCCGTCAATTTGTCAAAATTCCCGGTCGGCACAGGGCAAAGATGATTTGGCGTTCCGCGTTCATTCGGCGACAAAAATCGGAGCATAGACTGCACCAGCATCACGTCCCAATTATCGTTAAACGCCTTCGGTCCAACTCGATCTCCAACGCTGAAATAGCCGAAAGACATTTCCTCATCTGTTCCCGCAAACATAACCATTTTTTTAATAAACGGCGGCATAATTTTTTCTCCTTTTTTAATTTTCAACTCTAATTTCAAAACCGTCCGAAGCGATATAATTCGGCAGATCGCCGCCGTCTTCGATTTCTATTTGAAAGCTGACGATGTATTTTCCGGTTGGCACATTTTCAAACCAAAATTCCGAATTTTGCTGACAAGTTAAGCAAGACCATTTTTGATGCGCCAAACTGTATTGTTCTTGGAAACTGTTGCGCCGACTGATTTTAACTTCGCTCGCCATTGAATCGAGCGTGATTTGTTCGCCGATTTGAACATCGAATCTGCCAAACATTTGTTTGCCGTTTTGATTGCCGATAACCATTATTTTCGCCGAATAAATTTTCAAAAAAATGTCTTCGTTCGTCAGATTTTCGATTTTGAAATTGAACGGAATCAATTCGTTTTTTCGCCAAACCAAGTTCCCAAAATCCAAATTTATGCGAACTTTTTCGTTGATATTTTTGGTAAACTCAGCCAACTTTTTCCCTTCGCCGAGTTCGATTTCGACGCTTTTTTCATAAACGGCAGTTTCCAATTTCGTTTTGCCTTCGACCGTTCGCGGCTCTTTCGTTTCGACCATCGCCCACAGCCGATAGTTTCCTTGCGTCAATGCGTCAAAAATATTTTTTTTCGACGGATTTTGCGCATTTTCAGTCAAAACAAACCGCAAATTTTGGGATTCGCGTTTTCGCATCGGCAAAACTAATTTTGAATCACTTTGGCGGCTCGACTTTTCTCTTTTTGCCTCGATTTCAAACTTTGAAAGCTCGGAATCAGCAGGCGAAAGATAAAATTTGACTGATTGCAATTTCAAATCAATCTTGTCCGGCGAAACATTTTTTATCTCAATCGTGACTGGCATTTTTTTACCTTTTGACCAAACTTTGCGGTTGACAATCAAAGCAATTTCGACTTGCGAAATCGGATTTTTTTCCAAAATCTTGAGCGAAGCCTTCGACACTATCTGCATCGTTTCGCAGGCTTGAAGCAACGACAAAATCAGCCAAATTGTTATCAACCGCGTCCGAATAAGTCTTTTCTCCTCATAAATTAGAAGTTTTACTGAACTCTTCCCATCGAATAAATTGCCAGCACAAAATACGGCAATAATCCGCACAAACCGAAAATTAAATTCAAGATCACACCCAAAATCGAATAAATTTTTTTGCGGTTCGGAAAAAACAACGAAATCAATGCTAAAATCAATCCCAAAATGTGCATTGGAATCGGCACGAACATCAAAAACGCATAGTCCAAAATTCGCAAATTTCCGACTGTTTCGCCTGTCCGAAAAGATTCGTCAAAACTCTGCTCAAAGTAAGCAAACGCGAACCCGATTACGAAAATCGCAAAAACAATTAACGCCAACAGACACGAGGCAACGCCGAGTAATGAAGGTGGTTTTAGACAGGAACACGCTCGTTGCATTTTTCCATCAGTAGGTGGTTTAATTTGCATTATTCCTTCGTTAATTTGCCGTCTTTGATAACGATGACATCATCTTTGCCGACCTTGATTCTGCCGGTTTCCGAATCATCGCCGACGATTTTTATTTCACATTCGCTGCAAATATTTTCGATCGTGGTGCCGCTTTCAATCGAAGAATTCGTGGTTGTCGAACTCTCGATAATTTGAATGTCGTATTTGACCGAATCCGTATTTTTCAACTTCGCCGCCAAAATCCCAACGGCTAAAATTGCCAAAATTAAACTGATATTGATTACTTTTTTCATCTTTTTTCTCCTATGGAATCCCGATTCGATTAACAACAAGATCATTTTGCGTCCCAAAGTATCTTAGTATTGGCATGCCATCTGAACTCTTCCTTATCCACCATGCACCCCAAACCCATTGATAAAATGCAATGTCGTTGTATCCATCACCGTCAAAATCTCCGCGAACCGGATCACCGTTCTGAATTCCCCAGACAATTTGCTGTTCCAAACCGCTGCTACCGTTTTCAAGAATATGCCAAGTCGAAGTTTGCGGATTGTAAACGACAAAATCGGCTCGATCATCACCCGTAAAATTACCCGGAACCACCACACCGGTAATTGGACCAAATTGAGTTATAAAATGTGTGCCGGTTGCCGGATTTAAAACCCAAAACAAATTTACCGGTGCTATAGTCCCTGAAGTGTCAACCGCAACAAGATCAGCCAAACCATCGCCCGTGTAGTCTTGCATCGGAAGGTGATACATATCAATCGTTCCCCAAATGATTTTTACGACCGAGCCAGTCGCACTTTTTCGAATGTAATGAGCCACCGCCGTTCCTTCGTGCCTTGTTACAACTTTTTCGTATTTTGAATCACCGTCAAGATCGGCGGCTTCTTGCGTAATGTCAGAACCGCTGCCAAATAATGTTTGACCTTGCCCAAAAACATCAAAAAAACCATAACCTCGCCGATTACCAAAGCATGCTAAATCTGTTTTTTTGTCTCCATTAAAATCAGCAGGCGATAGCTGGCAAAAATCCGAACTTCCAAAATTCACGACGGAAATCTCACCAGTGATCGCGTCCATAAAATGCCAACTCAAAGTGTGGTCAGGATTTGCTCGAGCAACTGTGAGCGAACTCCTAAGCGGCGTTTGAAATGCAAATGGTTTTGCAGATGTTGCCAATAATGAGTCTGCTGCCTCAGTAGATTTGTAATCCTGCCCAAATACGGAAAGTGCAGAAATTGCAATAATTGAGGTCACGAAAGACCTTAATAAAAAGTCAGTAAACATATTTTTTTCTCCTTGATAATCAGTCATCTAAATGTTGTAAATTTCGAGTTTGACCGAAATTTTTCAATTTCTCAGCCAAAATTCCGACTGTATATGTTGCGATAATTAAGATTACGTCAATTATCCTTTTCATCTTGTTTGCCATACATTTTTTCGTTACCTAAAAGTCTTTCCGCCCAATAAATTAGAAAACCTGTAAGTATTAAGCCGCCTATAATTAAAGGTAAAATCAAAATGCTGTCTTTGATAATTTGGTCGAGTTCTGGATGAAATCTTGCAACAGAAACAATTACCAAAATACCGACCAAAATTTGTGTGCAAGCCAGATTGCGTTCAACCCGCCTAATTCGTGATTCATCGTCTTTCATTTATTGAATTCCTTTGATCGGATTGCCCCACCAGCCACTCTTCAAAATTGTTTGATTAAGTTTGCCGTCAGTTGTTCCTCTGATTGGCGAATTTAATATAATTCCGCCGTAAATATTTTTGACTTCTTTGCCGACTCCGTTTTGAACGGGTAAGCCTTTTTCTTTCTTCGATCAATTAAGCCATTACAAACAAATTGAGTTCCTTGAATTTGTTCATCAAATGTTGAATCGGACTTACTTCATCAACCCGAACTAAGCTAAGTTCAACCAAATCATCATTAAGTTTAACGATTGTCCAAAGCCGTCTTGAGCCGTGAACATATCGACCTGTTGCTTTGTTAATCAAACCATCGCGCGAAACTTTTCCTTGTTTGTTTAATGTCTGATATTTTTTGATCAGCTTTGCCGTTTTAGCGTCAAAAGTTCCCGTCGGAAGCGGCAATTCGTGATATTGGACGTTGTATTTTTTCGGGAGAACTTCCCACAACAAAGCCTGGACCAACAACACATCGCCTTTATCGTTGATTCCATTTTTACCAACACTTGCACTCACATTCAGATAGTCTTGATTGACCTCCGAGTTAAAAACAAAATTCATTATTTCTGCCATAAAACACCTCTCAAAATTTTTATTTCTCTCACGAGCAAGTGTATGAATGAAACTTTAAAAGATATTTGCAGAAAGAATCCTGTATTTATCGTGAGAGTTCTGTGAGAGTTCTGTGAGAGTTGCTAAACTATGGTTTTACAACAACTTAGAAAGCTCATTTTTTGAATTACGAACACAAAATAGCCCGAAATCTTTTTAGAAATCAGGCTTTCATAATTTCAACTTTTAATTTGTCATCTCATTTGCCACCTCGGTTTTTTAAACTTGCTTCATCGGCTTCGGCTTCGGTGATTTTTCCAACGGCACGAAAGGCTTTAGCTCGTGATTTGTAGGCTAACAACATTACAAGTTTAGAGTCATCAAGTTGGATTGCTTTCGTAAAATCGGCGATTGCTTTTTCATTTTCTTTTAGCTTTAAATAGCTCAAACCTCGATTATATAAGACTCTTATGCAGTTACGATTCAAGTAGTTTGTGATACATGGATCGTTGAGTTTAAGTGCATTTGTAAAATGTTTTATCGCTAATTCATAATTGGTCTTATTATTCCTGTTGGCACGAATCACGCCGAGATTGACCAAATATTCGTATCGCGGATTGATGTCAAAAGCATTTACAAAATCTCTCTCTGCTGAAATCGAAAAAAAACTTTGATTGGTTATCACACAAAGTTCTAATAAAAAATCACCACGTTCCCAAAGTGCGAGATCGCTTTTGGGATTGAATTTGACAAGTTTATTTAATTTTAAAAGGTTAGAAGTATTGGCTTTAATGACTTTTTTTTCAGAAACTTTTTCGCCGTTTTCTAAATCTCTAAAATTAATTACTTTAATATCTTCAGAAAGTCCATTGTAATTAATTGGTTGAAAGGTTTCGGCGATAAAAAACTGAGTGTAAGTGTCACGCGAGGGTTTCATCAAACTCCCTGTGATTGTGGTTAATTTTTTGGTATTAGTATCTTTACCGGTTTCTATCAAATTATCTGCTTTATAAATATCATCATTGCCTTGATTGATTTTGCCAATTTCTTGTTCGATGTAACCAATATGTCGAATAACATAGCCACGGCTTTTATAAATTTGAGCATTGCTCGAATCAAAACTTAATGCGGTCGTATAATTCAAAATCGCTTTGTCGAAATACAATCCTTTTTCATAGATTCTTCCGTATAAATAATAAACTTCTGCAAGTTTTGTCGAAGATTCGCTTTCGGATGCTTGGAGTTTTTTCAAAGCCTCATCGCAAACGGCGAGAGCTTTATTAAATTCGTATTCTTCCAAAAAAATTTCTCCTTTCTTTAACATATTATCAACTCCATTCGATTGATTTTGAGCCACGCCAAATTTCATAAAAACTAAAACAAATAAACAAATTACCGAAAAATTTATCTCTGATAACTTCATATTTTCCTCGCTTTACTTGACTAGCGGTGTCTCAATTTTAGTTTCCTTATCGTAATCGTAAATAATTGAACTGCTTAGATTTGTGCCGCTGAAATTTCCTTCGGTATCAACTCGCATTGGCAAACCCGAATCAGCCGCGATCCAAATTTTGGATGAAGATTCGCCGCCGTATGTGTTTTTGAGTTTATAAACGAACGCATCTTTGCCGTTCAAACTTTCTTTTCCGACAAACTCAAATTCCTTCATTCCGGCGACTGCTGCTTCGCTCATCGTTTTTCGCATTTCCGTTGCAGACATCTGATTTTCAGGCATTTTCGACCATTTTCCTTCGCTCAAACGGCTGAAAGATTCGTTGCCAATGACGATTACTTCACTTTTCGAGCCGACGACGCTGTTTTTTATCCAATATTTGTCAGGAGCGTTAAAATCAGTTTCCGTTTGAACGGTGGCTTGAGCATTTTTTGTTGTCGTAATGGAATGATAAAAACTAACTCCTTGAAACTTTTTGAAAGCAGCGGAAATCGCTTCTTTCGGGTCGGTTGATTGACTGATTCCGCCAAAAAGATCGCCAAATTTACAACCGATACTAATTGTCAGTAGAACAGATAAAATCAACAAATTAGTCAATAATTTTTGTGTTTTCATAGAACTATTTTTCTCCAATTCCTTTTGGGAAAATTGGCTTAACTATCTCAATATATTCGGTTTTGTCGGGTTGCAAACTCGCCGACGAAGATTGGTTTTCCAATTTCCAAACGTCATTTATTTGTTTATATTCTTCCAATTTGAAAGTCGGATTTCCGGTCAATTTTTTATCCGCATAAAGCTTTACGACACGAATTGTCGGCGGAATAAAAATCTTTTTGGCAGGCTTATTTTTGTCCAAACTTTTCGGCGTTTTTTGTTTATTTTCACGCCGCGAAAAAGTTTCGACAAAGCCGAATTTGGAAATTCCGTCTGGCGAAAATTCGATAATTCGGACAGTTTTTTGTTTATAATTTTCTGTCGGCAGTTCGCTAAAAATTGCGAGTTCGGACAGAAAATTATTGTTCAGATCGGAAACGTTTCGGATAAATTTATCACCGCGAAAATCATAAACATAGTGAGCTTTGGTCGTAAATTTCGTGCCGTTGTTTGTAATATTCAAAATCAAAATACCTTGATAATCACGCTGCATTTTCTCGCTCCAACGAGTGTAAAGATACGCCCTTGTTTCGTGTTCACGCGAAATGAAAAAACCTTCCGCTACATCCAATATTTTAAAACCTTCTCTTATTACAATAAATCCTTTCTTTGAAGGCTTCGGTTTTGGAATTGGTGTTGTCGGCTTAAAATCAACTTCTTTTTCACGAGCCGCGAGACTTACTGCACTAAACTCTTCGTTTTTCAAAGATTTAACAGTCGGCTGTAAATCGTATTTTTTCGGTTCGTCAGCCGTTCCGTCAGCCAACAAAATTGCGTTATTTTGTGCAAAAATCATAGTTCCAAATGTTAAAATCAAAATCGTTATCAGTATTATTTTCATAGTTTTACAATTATCCGCCGGTTAATTTTACAAATCCTAAAAAAATGGCGACCAGCATTAGCAAAAACATTAAAACTTTCGGCGTTCCCCAAATTTGTTCAATCGCATCTTCGATATATTTTTTCGTTTCGATAAGTGAAAAATTCGCTTTTTCGTGTGCCGAATTGGTCAAATTCTTTAAATTCCAAGCGAGTTCTGCCCGATAAGTTTCTACGCCGCAATATCCGCAAATTGTTGCTAAATCGTTGGATTGATACGAAATAGCTCCGCCACATTGTGAACAACTCGCCGTTTCGCTTGTGCCATGTTTTTCGTTAAATTCGATTGTCGGCAAAGTTTTTCGCAGTCGCGGACTCCAAACAAAAAATCCCAAAAGCAACGAAATTATCCAAAAAAGAAAAGTAAAAACAGCAAATTTTGAAATTGTTTCAGCGATTGCATTTGCCTTAAACCAACTTCCATAAGGCTCAAAATCTTTGTGATAATTCAGCACGAAAAACATTACAAATGAAAAACTTAGCCACAGAACTAACAAGCCAATTGATAAACGAACCCAATTTGAAGCCAGCCAATCCGCATATTTCATATACGTTGCCGCAACACGAATTTTGCCGTTGATCGCTTCGCGGGCGTGTGCAACATCAAAATAATCTTCGGGAGCTTTCGATTTCGTTCGGCAATTCGGGCAAATCATTTCAATTTCTTGCAAAGGCACGCCCGCACCGCAACTTTGACAATTTATCGGCTTCAATTTTGGTAAATTAACCGCAACGATCGGCGGATTTTTTCCTTTTTTGCGGTCGGCTTTGGCTTGTTTTAGATCATCGGATTCGCTAAATACAGAGAAAAATTCATAAATCACAATGACTGCAAGTGCAGCAAATCCAATTATTTGCAGAAAAAATGTAGCTGCAATCAGGTGTTTCAACCAACTGTTGTCAGAAATTATTGCCGACAGCAAATAAACAAAATTCGTTAAGCCGAATATTTTCATAAATTTAACCTTTGCAAATTTATTTGATTTCGCCGTCAATAATCCTGTAAAATGAGTGAGATTTCTGTGAGAGTTTTATGAGAGCGTTCTAAATGTCTGAAAAACAAACAATTTACGAGTTTGCGGATTTTCGCGTTGATGTGAAAAATAATCTTTTGGACCATCACGGAATCGCTGTTCCAATTACGCCGAAAGTTTTTGAAACGCTCGTTTTGTTGCTCGAAAACGCGGGAAATTTGGTCGAAAAAGACGAGATGATGTCGAAAATCTGGAACGATAGATTTGTCGAAGAAAGCAATCTCACTTTTAATATCAAAATGCTCCGAAAAGCTCTCAAAGACGATGCCGCCAGTCCGAGTTTTATCGAAACCGTTCCGCGCAAAGGCTATCGTTTTATTGCCAAAATTCGGCAAAATCCTGAAATTATAACTGTTCCGAAAATTCTCGAAACTCCGAAAAATACAAACAAAAAATATCTCGCCGTTGGTGCATTGGCGTTGATTTTAATAGGTTTAATCACCGCTTACGCAATTTTTCGGGGAAATGTGAATTCAAACTCGACAATTTTGACGAAAGAATTTACTTCGACCAAACTGACAGACACAGGCAAAACTTTCCATCCGACAATCTCGCCCGACGGAAAATTCATCGCATATATTTCCGAGGCGAATAAAAAACAGAGCCTTTGGTTACGCCAGTTATCAACCGGTCAAAATACGCAAATTTTACCCGCAAGTGCTGAAATTTATCACGGTTTGGCTTTTTCACCGGACGGCGAAAATCTTTTTTTTGCACGCAAACCGCCAAATGAAGTAAATTCGATATACCGAATTGCGATGCTCGGCGGCGTTCCGACCAAAATTATTGAACGATCCGAAGGCGGAATCAGTATTTCGCCCGACGGAAAAAAGATTTGTTTCGTGCGTTATGACGAAGGTGTTTCCAAATACAATAAATTGCTGATTGCTGACGCAGACGGAAAAAATGAACGAATAATTAAAGAAAGTAAAAACGGTCAAGTCTTTCACGGTCATACATTTACGCCTGACGGACAACGACTTCTGATTGCTTACGGACATTCCGACAACGCTTCTAAAGAAATGTCGCTCACGGAAATTGATCTCGAATCGGGCGAACAAAATGACTTTATAAAAGAGAAGTTTTTCAGTATTCGTCATCTCATTTGGCTACCGAATCAAGACCGTTTGTTGATAACCGCTTCGGAAAATCTCGGCGATGTTTCGCGGATTTGGGAAATTGACTCACAAACTCGAAAAATCAAATTAGTTTCGCACGATTCGACCTCGTATTCTAAAATTTCCGTTCCGAAAAATGCTGAAATGATCGTTGCCGGAACTATCACGGCAGATTTTCGTCTGTTCACCGGTGAAACCGCTAACCCTAATAATATTGAATATTTAACTCAAGCCAGAGACGGTTTTGCTTTTACGTCCGACGGCAAAATCGTTTATGCAAGCGATGCTTCGGGCAACGAAGATATTTGGATTATGGACGCGGACGGTGCGAATCAAAAGCAACTGACCGGCGAATCAAGCGTTGACGCATATCCGATAGTTTCGCCCGATAACCAATTCATCTATTTTTCATCGAATCGCAACGGTAAATACGAGATTTGGCGGATGAATATTGACGGCACAAATCAAACCAAAATCAGCAAAAATGAAAGCGGCAAACCTCGATTTGTTACGCCTGACGGAAAATGGGTTTATTTTGAAAATTCGCTGACGCAGATTGTCTGGAAAGCAGCCACTGACGGCACAGAAGAACAACCTTTGTTTTCCGAAAAAATTGGCTATTATCACGCTTTTTCGCCGGATGGAACGCAGATGGCTTTCCTCAAAAAAGACAAGGAAACTAAAAAATTTATGCTCTCGTTAATGTCTCTGGATAATCAACAGATCATCAAAAACTACCAATTACCCAACGATAAAACACCTTATTTTTTGACTTGGACAGCGGACGGAAAATTTCTGAATTATTTGATGTCCGCCGAAAATGAAGAAACTTTTTGGACGCAAGACGTAACAAAGGAAAGCCCGACCGAACTATCAAATCTCGGCAATGAATCAACAATGGATTGTCGCCTAAACCCAAATAGCACAAAATACGGCTTCATTCGCGGCAATTGGAAACACGATGCTTTTTTATTGAAAATGGTGCAATAGTTGAGATTTATATAATCTTTCGGTTGATAAATTCATTTTACTAAACGCCAGTCGCCCGATGCAATAACGGCTTGGTCAAGCGAATAATTACCAATTGACGCGATATATGTTGTGAAAAAACGATTGTTTCGAACGTGATAAATTTAAAACAGTTTCTAATCATAATTTTTTCTTCAAATTAATTCCCTTTCGCAAAAATTAGTTTTTTATTATCGAAACCGTCAAATGACCTTTGAGCATTCATTTCTTGAAATAAACCTGATTGCAAAAACCGAATCGGTTTAATTCAGAGCGTCAAAATAATTCAATAATATGTGCCATTATTTCCGGTGTTTGTTAAACTTCACTTGTGCTAAAATTTTTTCAGATGAATTGACAAATTACTTCGAGCCGTTTAAATATCGAAATAAATCGGCTTGAAGGCATTTCGATAAATGGCGAATAATAAAAAGAAAAACAGCTCATCACTCAAAGACAAATCCCAAGAATTATTTGGAGATTCTCGATCCGTGTCCGAACCGAGCAAACAAAAAATGAGAAAACCTAATAAAAGCATTGAGGATTTTGAAAAATCGAAACCCGTCCAACTCGAACTTTTCGAATCGCTCCTGCCAAACGATAAAAAGTTTAGTAACACCATCGAGTTTTACGATTTTTGCCCGAAATACATCTATTGGCGCAGCGAACGTGTGCAGGATAAATTTCTCGACCGCATCGAGCGCGAATTTCAATGCCGCGGAGTCGAATATAATCTTTCGATCGACCCTGCGAAAGTCAAAGACAGCGATGGCGTTGTTCGCGATTATTTTCCCGGACTTGTCGAAGAATTAGTCGAAGATGCTTTGAGAAAACTTGCTGTTGACGGACACGGACTTTTTCTCGATGACCAAGCCGCTGTAACTTTTACGCTTTACGAACTTCAGCAAGAACTTGCCAAAAACGGTCATACATATTCGCTCGACCAAATCAAAAAAGCACTAATGGTTTGCGTCGGAACGACGATTCATATCACCACGCCTTCCGGCGAAACTATTTTTTCCGACCACCTTTTTGAAACTGTCGGACTGAACACGCGCGAAGATTGGAAAGGACAAGGCAAAAAAACAAAAGCCTTTGTTCGTTTTAATTCGCTGGTCACGAAATCCATCAAAGAAGGATCTTGGCGGCAATTTAACTACGAGATCTCGATGCGCTTTAAACACGTCGTTTCCCGTCAACTCAACAAACGAATGAGCCATAATTTCACGCAGGCAAATTTGGCGACCAATTACACGATTTCCCTTTCGACGATGCTCCGCGATTTTGGCTTAACGAGCTATGAATATGCCCGCGACAATCTCAGATATGTTAAAAAAGCTCTAGACGAAATGATCAAAAAAAGAGTAATTCGCAGTTATGAGGTCGAGGAAATTTTTGATGCCAACCGAAAAAATAAACTCGTCGATGCGATCATTGTCGTTAAACCCGATCTGAATTTCGCAAACCAGACCATTCGCGCCAATATAAAACAACGCGAGGTCAAACAACTAACGGAAAAATTTAAATCGTAAAATATATAGTTTTGATTCGGAAATTGTTTCGGATAAAAAAAATACTCTTTGCCCTTTTCAAATAAAATATAAGATTTGTTGCGTTATAAAGTTTTGATTCGGACGTTATTCAAAAATATGTAGTTTTGATTCGGACGTTGCGGAAAAATATATAGTTTTGATTCGGAAATTGTGGAAAAATATGTAGTTCTGATTCGGAAATTGTGAATATCTCGGTCTTTATCCACAAAAGTTTTCCACAGAATTCAGTCCAAAAAAGCCGAATATATAGTTTTGATTCGGACAAATATATAGTTTTCATTCGGAAGTCGGGTTACGATATATAGTTTTGATTCGGAAATCGGCGATTTATAACCTCGAAATATATAGTTCTGATTCGGACAATATATAGTTCTGATTCGGAAATCAGAAAAAAATATATAGTTCTGATTCGGAAAAGTCTAAGAAATATATAGTTCTGATTCGGACAAACTGTCCAATATATAGTTCTGATTCGGAAATTAGGTTTTTTAAACTGTTGATACATAAAGACTTAAGTATCTTTTCACTCCTTCTTAACCTTTTAACCTTATATTTAACCAAAGATATACTCGCCGACAGGCACGTTTCAAATCATCATTTAATCGTTCTCTTAAATGGCTTTCAAAAGACATTCGCGGTTTTAAACAACGTATCTTTGTTCGTTTTAATTTATTACTCGCCATTTTTCTTTTATTAAGAATAAGAAACAGATCAGCACAGCAAGTTCTAAAAGAATTGAAAAATAAAAACGGCAGAAGAAATTATTTATCAATAAAAATGCGAATCCAATGAGCAAAAAACGGGTCTTCAAATTTGTAATAAATGCTTCCTTTATTCTCAGCTTGCCGCAAAATGTCCTGCGCGGTCATTGATTCTAACGCCCGACTCATACTTGAAGGATTAATTTTGGTTTCCTGTGTAACTTTGGCTGATTGCAAATTCTGTCCGTTTTGCGAAACCACTGCGGAAAGTGCTTTTTTCTGAATT